>JAABUQ010009535.1_pt1 | contig 13089 bp, 12 predicted proteins | sample 5560001 | NCBI WGS metagenome assembly JAABUQ01 (sample SAMN10711888, study PRJNA513371) | rock metagenome | isolation source: Antarctica rocks | place: Antarctica: Victoria Land, Finger Mt nord | collected 2015-12-18 | reverse complement strand
GACGAGGAGCTGCTGCAGGTCTGTGTCAGCGTCGCGCGCGAGATGTGCTGGCTGGCCGGCGTCGAAGCTGATCCCGCCGCCGGGCTCAGAGATGGGACCGGCCTCGAGCGCTTCCGGCGGATGCTGGCCGCCCAGGGCGGCCGCCTCGAGGAAGGGCTCCCGGTCGCGGCCTGCCGACTGCCGCTGCCCGCGCCCACCGAGGGCTACGTGGCCGCCATCGACGCCCTGCAAATCGGCCTGGCCTGCCTGCAGCTCGGCGCCGGCCGCCAGCAGAAAACTGACGCCATCGACCCTGGAGCCGGAATCCTGATCGAGGCATCGGTCGGCCACCACGTGCGGGCAGGCGAGCCACTGGCGACCGTGCACGCGCGCTCGGAGGAGCTGATCAGGGAGGTGGCGCCGCGGCTCGAGTCCGCCTGGCGCTTGGTCAGCCATGAAGTGACCCGACCGCGCCACGTTCTGGCCAGGGTGGACCGGGAAGGCATCGTCCATCATGCTGCCCAAGCAGCCGGCCAGCAGTTCTTCACGCGTCCGCCAAAGGAGGAAGGCCATCTCAGAGACCATCCCGGATAGCGGACATAGACGTCGATGAAATCGCTGCAAAGAACCGGCTCGGAGTTCTAACCTGTCGGTTGTGGAAGGCCTAGGCGTGCCGATCCCGGAAGCGTTGCCGGCCCCAATCTGCCGACTGGGCGGCAGCTCAGGCGGCATGTGAGGCTGCCATTGCCGGCGGGGGTGGCGGCGAAGCTTATCAAGGCCTGGCCATCGCTTTGTTCTGGCAGAACCAGTTGGACGCCGTACCCCGCTCATGGAACGTGCCTACGCTTTGTTTCGGCGCCAGGACGATCAAGGCCGGGCGGCGTTGGCGGCGCTCTGGATCGCGGGTCAATACCTCAGGCAGCAGGACAACCGCGCGGCCGCACCAGAGGAGAGCAATGGAGACTCGAGAGCCGATCCCGGCGGACTTCATGCAGATGCTGGATCGATATCAGACGGCGACGGCCGCGATGGGCCGAGGGGATGCCGAGCCCTTCATTGAGCTGTGGTCACGAGAGAACGACGTAAGCCTGTTCGGGGCATTCGGACCGTGCAAGCAGGGATGGGACGAGTTGAGCCGGACGTTTCGGTGGGTGGCCTCCCGTTTCAACGGTGACGATTTCCGATGTGACGCAACCATCACTATCGTGAGCGGCGATACCGCCTACACGGTTGGCTACGAGCGCAGCGAGAGAATGTCAGTGGATGGCGGCCAGCCCACACCGGTGGTGGTCCGTGTGACCCAGGTCTACCGTCGCGAGGCCAGCGACTGGAAGCTCATTCATCGGCACGGCGACTTCGCCCCTACCGACCAGAACGCCGCAAGGATCTAGCTAATGGGTGTCCATCCGGAATGAGATTGCCCGCGCCGATCGCCCGGCTCGCGAAGTCTGGGCGCTCTGGGACGACCGGTCAGCAGGGGCCGCGGCCGGAAGCTTGGATCAGACGCCTATCGGGTGCCAGACCGTCTTGAATTCCATCAGGTCCAGCCCGGCGTGGGGGCTCAGCGCCTCAGCGCCAGGTCCAGGCGGGACCACCCGCTTGAGATTTCCTGCTGCGGCCTCCTGCACCTGCCCCAGCTGATCTGCCGTGCACCCCGCCGCGTCGATGGCGTTGACGTCCATATGTGACGCCAGCCAGGGCAGCAGCTCCTGGCGCTTGCCGCTCAGCACGTTCACCACCCCCGGTGGGAAGTCGCTGGTGGCAAGCACCTCCCCCAAGGTGAGAGCAGCCAGCGGAGCGCGCTCCGAAGCCAGCGCCACCACTGTGTTGCCGCCACACAGTGCCGCGGCCAGCCGCCTCACCAGGCCCAGCAGCGCAGGCTCCTCCGGCGCCACCACCCCCACCACACCTGTCGGTTCGGGCAGCGTGAAGTTGAAGTAGGGACCCGCCACCGGGTTGACGGTTCCCGCAAACTGGTGCAGCTTATCGGTCCAGCCCGCGTACCAGACCCAGGTCTCGACAGCCGCGTCCACCTGACGCCCGGCCGCTCGGCCGCCTCCCAGCAGGTCCCTGAACTCGGCCCGGCGCCCATCCAGCATCTCGGCCACCCTGTACAGCACCTGGCCCCGGTTCATGGCTGTGCGCCGCGACCACCCCGGAAACGCCCCGCGGGCCGCCTTGACCATGTCGCGAAGATCCTTGCGTGAACTCCTGGGCACGTTGTTCTGGCCGTCCGGCTTGTACGTGCGACCGGATTCCGAGCGGACGAACTCGCCGGCCGCATAGAGCTTGTACGTCTTGCGTACGTCCATCAGTTCAGCTCCACGTACGCCGCGAGCCCGTGCAGGCCGCCCTCGCGGCCGAAGCCTGATTCCTTGTAGCCGCCGAAGGGGGAGGTGGGGTCGAAGCGGTTGAAGGTGTTGGCCCAGACCACCCCGGCCCGCATCCGCTCGACCAGCCAGAGGATGCGGGAGCCCTTGTCGGTCCAGACGCCGGCGGAGAGGCCGTAGGGGGTGTTGTTCGCCTTCTCCACCGCCTCATCGGGCGTCCGAAAGGTCAGCACCGAGAGGACGGGGCCGAAGATCTCTTCACGCGCGATCCGATAGGACTGGGCGACGTTGGTGAAGATGGTGGGCCTGAACCAGTAGCCGCGCTCCGGCAGATGGCACTCCGGCTGGTAGATCTCGGCCCCCTCTTCGATGCCTGAGTTGACCAACCCCTCGATCTTCTCCAGCTGCGCTCTGGAATTGATGGCGCCGACGTCTGTGTTCTTGTCCAGCGGGTCGCCCACCCTGAGCGTTCCCAGCCGGCTCTTGAGCTTGGCCAGCAGCGGCTCAACTATCGATTCCTGAACCAGCAGCCGCGAGCCCGCGCAGCAGACGTGGCCCTGGTTGAAGTAGATCCCGTTCACGATGCCCTCGATCGCCTGGTCCAAGGGAGCGTCCTCGAACACTATGTTGGCCGCCTTGCCGCCCAGCTCCAGAGTCAGGTGTTTACCGCTGCCGGCGGTAGCTCGCTGGATCTGCTTGCCGACCTCGGTCGAGCCTGTGAAGGCTACCTTTCTGACGCCCGGGTGGCCGACCACCGCCGCCCCCGTGCTGCCGGCTCCTGTCACTATGTTGACCACGCCAGGTGGCAGGTCCGCCTGCTGGCAGATGTCGGCGAAGGCAAGGGCTGAGAGCGGCGTCGTCTCGGCCGGCTTCAGCACCACAGTGTTTCCCGCCGCCAGCGCCGGTGCGATCTTCCAGGCCAGCATCAGGAGCGGGAAGTTCCAGGGGATGACCTGGGCCGCCACACCGAGCGGGCGCGGCCGCCGGTTGGGAAACGCCCACTCCAGCTTGTCGGCCCAGCCCGCGTAGTAGAAGAAGTGCGCCGCCGCCAGGGGAACGTCCACGTCCCGCGACTCCTTGATGGGCTTGCCGCCGTCCATCGTCTCCAGTACCGCCAGCTCTCGCGCCCGCTCCTGCATGAGCCGCGAGAGCCTGAAGATGTAGCGCGCTCGCTTGGCGCCCGAGAGCCTTGACCAGGAGCGGAAGGCGTCGGCCGCGGCGGTGACAGCGCGGTCGACGTCCGTCTCGTCGGCCTCGGCGACCTCCGAGAGCGTCTCCTCGGTGGCGGGGTTGACTGTGGCAAACCGTCGTCGGGAGTGCGGCTCGACGAACCTGCCGCCGACGAAGAGCGCGTAGGAGTCGGCGATCTTCAGGTGGTCGGTCGCTTCGGGGGCGGCGGCGTACTCGAAGAGCCGCTGGCCCATCTCGGTGCTGGGTCGTTTGGCGATGGCCATCAATCGACGCTGAAGTAGTCGGCGCTCTGGTAGGCGCCGCTGCGCTCCTTCTCGATCTGCATCAGGATGTCGTTGAGGAGGCTCGAGGCGCCCAGCCGGAAGCGCTCGGGCGTCATCCAGTCAGGGCCGAGCGTCTCGTAGAGGACCACCAGGTAGGCGATCGCCTGCTTCGATGTCCGGATTCCGCCGGCCGGCTTGAACCCAATCTGCTTACCTGTCTCCCGGCTGAAATCGCGGATGCACTCCATCATCACCAGACTCACCGGCAGGGTGGCGGCCGGCGTGATCTTGCCGGTCGAGGTCTTGATGAAGTCAGCCCCCGCCGCCATGGCCAGAATCGAGGCCCGGCGCACGTTGTCGTAGGTGCCGAGCTCGCCGGTCTCCAGGATCACCTTCAAATGGGCCGACCCACAAGCCTCCTTCACGCTGCCGATCTCGTCGTACACCTTTTGGTAGTCGCCCGAGAGGAAGGCGCCGCGGTCGATCACCATGTCGATCTCATCAGCTCCGGCGGCCAGCGCCTCGCGCGTCTCCGCGACCTTGATCGAGGTGAAGCTCTGGCCCGAGGGAAATGCCGTTGCCACCGAGGCCACCATGACTCCGCTCCCGCGCAGGTGCGCAACGGCGGTGGCGACCAGGCTGGGATAGACGCAGATGGCGCCCACCGACGGGATGCTGGCGTCACCCGGCTGGGGCCGCACTCCCTTGGCGCAGAGGGCGGTCACCTTGCCCGGCGTGTCGGCGCCCTCCAGTGTTGTCAGGTCGATGCAGCGGATGGCCAGGTCCAGCGCCCAGAGCTTCGAGGCTTTCTTGATCGACCGCTTGGCGAGCGCTGCGGCCCGCTCCTCCACGCCCACCTGGTCCACGCTGCGCACACCACGCATCAGTGAGCCGAGGTGGGAGAGAGAAATCGCCGTAGCCATGGCAGGAAAAACGTATTGTGCCCGTTTCGCAGCGATCTTCCGCGCTGGGCCCGGCGCCACCCGTGGAGCATCGTGAGCGACGGCGCGGCCTTTCTCCAGGCCCGCGCGACGCGAGTCGCTCAGCTCCCATCGGCCGCTTCCGCGGACCGTGCTGGAGCGCGTCCTACGAACGCCTTCAGGTCGCGCACCAATGCGCCTGGCTGAAGCAGACTACGTCCTGCCGGTGGGCTGGGAGACTGTGGCCGCCGATTGCGAGGTGGAGGTGGTTACAGCGGCGCGATTTGAAGGGCATCACAGAGGGGGCCTGCCATCGAGAGCCGAGTGTTCCTCGGCCAGCTCGCACAAGATTGCCCGCAGTGTCGCGAAACGCCGTTGACCAACCAGGCGCGCCCACCGCGACTCGAGGCGGGCGTGTGCTTCCGCGATCACAGCCATGAGGGCTTGGCCGCGGCCGGTGAGGCGCACGATCCGGCCTCGCTCGTCGTCCGGGTGGAGCTGACGTTGGATGTAGCCCCACCGCTCCAGGTCGTGAAGGAGCGGATTTATGGCTTGCTTGCTGGTTTCGAGGCGTGCCGCCAGCTCCGTCGGACGAGCCCTCTCCAATCCAGGGAAGCGCATCAGCCGGAAGTGCGCCGGGCGCGGTTCGCTGTAACCGGCCGCCGCGGCTGCCTCGACCACCGTCGTCTCCGCGATCTCATGTGCCATCCGCAGCAAGGAGCCGATCCTCACTTCGGGACCGGGGAGCTCACTGCCTCTTGACAACTCGTCAATGTTCATTTACTATCTCGTACCAGTTACTTTACGATCATATCAGGAAAGCAGCGGCATTCAACAAAGGAGGAACAACTATGGTCATCGAGAAGAGAGAAGATCTCGGGCCCCTGGCACAGACCAACGCCGAGGCGGAGGCGCTTTGGTGCTTGGGCGAGTTGCAAGCGGTGCTGGCGGCGGGTGAGCAGACAGGCGACGGCTTTTCCCTGGTGGAGCACGAGGCACTAGCAGGACACTCTCCGCCCTGGCACCGACAGCCGGGTGATGACGAGACCTTCTACGTTCTCGAAGGGGAGATGACGTTTTGGGCAGGCGATTCCGTCCGGCCATACCAGCGCGTCGGCAGGGGAGCCATGGTCTTCATTCCACGCGGGCTTCCGCACTCCTTTCGCGTCGAATCGGAGACCGCTCGCTGGTTGACCGTCGGCACCCCAGCCGGTCACGAGCGCTTCTACCGGGCGGTCGGCGAAACGGCCAAACAGCGCGCGATCCCGCCGCCCGGCGAACCGGACATGGCCAAGGTCGACGCGGGCGCCCGCAGCCACGGTGTCGAGCTGCTCGGGCCGCCGCCGTCTTCCCAACCTGCCCATTGAGCTCGGCCAGCGACATCGACAGCGACAGGCAGGACCAGCCATAACGGGCTGGCCCTGTCCTGTCCTCCGCGGTCGGACCTGATCGATTCTCTCGCACCGCGGTGCCATCGGGACCAGCGGCCCGTGTCCGTCCCAGCTGACGCGCCTTCCTCCGACCGCCGCGGGCAAGCGTTGGGCTCGCCGGGGGGTTGAACACTGCGCGATCCGGCGCTTTATGCTGTCACGCCAAATTCGGATTGACCCCGCTGACTGCGTTTGCCCTGTGGCTGGCATTATGGTTGGGATGTCTCGAAAGCGGCGCTGGCCCTGATGGCAGCTGAGCTCGAGGTCCCGGCACGGACCGCACTTCAGGTCGAGCAGAACGGCATCAACGTCATCGACGAGCAAGAGCGCAAGGGACGCCCCTTCGACCTCTTCTGGCCCTGGTGCGCCGCGAACATCTCAGTGCTGGGGATCAGTTACGGGTCCTTCCTGCTCGGCTTCGGGGTGTCGTTCTGGCAGGCGACTGTGGCGGGAGTGGTGGGCACGGCGCTGTCCTTCCTGCTCGTCGGCTACATCTCGCTGGCGGGCAAGCGCGGCTCGGCGCCGACCATGGTGCTCAGCCGCGCTACTTACGGCGTCCGCGGCGGAGCCCTGCCGGCCGCCCTCTCCTACATCCTGCTGGTCGGCTGGGAGACAGTGCTCGTCTCCCTCGCCACGCTGGCGACGGCGACTGTCTTTGGGCGCCTCGGCGCGGGTGGCGGCAACACTACCAAGATCGTCGCTTTCGCGGTGGTTGCCGCGGTGGTGGTGGCAGCGGGGATCTTCGGCTTCGACCTGATCATGCGCCTGCAGACAGTGCTGACCGTCGGCCTCGCCATTCTTACTGTCGGCTACGTGGCGCTCACCTTCCAGCACATTCACCTGGACAAGGTGGCGGCTCTGCCAGGTGGATCCTGGCAGGCTGTCCTGGGAGCGCTGATCTTCGCCGCCACCGGCTTCGGCCTGGGCTGGGTGAACAGTGGCGGTGACTACTCGCGCTACCTCCCACGCACGTCGTCGAGCCGGGGCGTGGTGGGCTGGACCACGTTCGGCGCCAGCGTGGCGCCAGTCATCCTGATAGTCCTCGGGCTGCTGCTGGCGGGCTCTGATGCAAAGCTTAACCAGGCAATCGGTAGCGATCCGATCGGCGCTCTGACCGCGCTGCTGCCTACCTGGTACCTGATCCCGTTCGCCGTCGTGGCGATCGGCGGTCTTATCGGCGGCGCTGCGCTTGACATCTACTCATCAGGTCTCGCCCTGCTCACGCTTGGGCTGCGGGTCCCCCGCTGGGTGGCGGCGGGCATCGATGGCGTGATCATGATCCTGGGCACCATCTATGTGGTCTGGTTCGCCAGCAGCTTCATAGGCCCCTTCCAGGGCTTTCTGATCACGCTCGGGGTCCCCATCTCAGCCTGGTGCGGGGTCTTCCTCGCCGACCTGCTTTCGCGCCGGACCGACTACGCGGATGCGGAGCTGTACCGGGTGGGCGGGCGCTATGGCGCCGTCAACCCGGTCGCCATCGGTGTCACTGTCGTGGCGACGCTGCTCGGTTGGGGCCTGGTCACCAACACCTTTGCCGGCGCTCTCTCCTGGCAGGGGTACCTGCTCGAGCCGCTCCACCTCGGGCCGAAGCTCAACGGGCAGTGGTCCTCCGCCAACCTGGGAGTTCTCGTCGCCATCGCAGTCGGCTTCGCCGGCCAGTACCTGCTCGGCCGCTCCAGGCTGCGAGCCCAGGACCTCGGGCGCGCGCCCGGCGGCGCATGGCCAGGCTCCGAAGACCACTGACCTCAGAGGCCTCGGGGCCAGGCGCACTGGGATTGTCAGGCGAATGATTTCGCCGGAGATGAACGCACGCTGTAAGCGCAGACGAAGTCCCCGGCCATCTTGTGCCGGATTCTCTCGATCTCGGCATCGGGCATGGCCTCGCGCAGGAAGGCCAGTTCGCTGCTGCAGGCGGCACCGTAGCGAATTGCCACGTCGAGGATGGCGCAGTTGTGCTCGACGATCCGCCAGCCATCGTCGCCGACCTTCTCACAGTCGGCCAGATAGCCATCCTCGTGCAGGATCTTGGCCAGCTCTCGAACCCGCTGGTCGAAACCGCGACCTCGGAGCCGGCTCCTGGCCCGCTCGGCCCGATCGCGGCCTCGGCTCTCGAAGGCGTGCTCGACCAGCGCCGGCTCGGCCTGCTCGATGAACCCGAGCAGCTGGTTCGCGAGCTGCCCGTAACGCTTGGGCCAGAGCGTCTCCGCAGCGGGCGTCAGGCAGTACCACCGCCGGGGTCTGCCTCGGCCGGCGCGCTCGTCGCGATGGGCGATCAAACCCTCTTCATCCAAGGCCGCCAGATGCTGGCGCACGCCACCGATTGTCACGCCCAGGGCGACGGCGATCTGGTTTACCCCTGCCTCGCCCGCTGTCTTTATGAACTCCACCACTGCGCGGCGGCCGGCAGACATGGCGTCCAAGGCGACAGTCGTGCCAGCGCTTTCTGCGGGAGCCAGCTCAACCGGCTCGGAAGGTCGGCGGCTCGAGTTCATGGCAGGAGGAGGTGGCTATCGCCGAACTCGTGCCAAAGGTATCCCTGGTCAAGCGCTGCGCGGTACGACGTTTCCAGGAGCTCGCTCCCGACGAGGGCCTCCAACAAGGCCAGGTGTGACGCCCGTGGCTCGTGCCAGCCGGTGAGCAGCCCGTCAATTGCCATCATCGGGTGGTCGGCCCGGATCTCTAGGTTCGTCCAGCCGTCGGCCGGGAGGACCAGGCCCGGCGCCAGCGCCGCGCTCTCGAGGGCACGCACCACAGTCGTGCCGACCGCGACGACGCGACCGCCCAGCCGCCTGGTGGCGTTCACGCGTTCCGCCGTCGCTGCGGGAACCAGAAAGCGCTCAGCTGCCGGCGGTTCGTGGGCTTCCATCGACGACACGCCGCAGTGGAGCAGGAGCGGTGCGATGGCGACTCCTCGGGCAACCAGCGCAGTGACGAGTTCGAAGGTGAAGGGCCGGCCTGCAGACGGCATCTCGGCACTGCCGGGCTCGGTCGCGAACACTGTCTGGTAAGCGGCGAGCGGCCGATCTCTATCCACGTGGCCATAGCGGATCGGCACGCCGTGCCGGTTCAGGAACGTGGTGGGGGGTGTGGGAAGATCGAGCTCTGCCAGCCAGAGTCGAACCCTCTGGCCGTGATCTACCGCTTGCGCGGTGGGTCGAAGCAACCTCGCGCTCGCTCCTTCCGGCAGGATCAGGGTGGTCCCCGAGGCCGCGTCCAACCACGGCGAGTTCCGGCCGTCCGAGTCCGGTGGCGAAGCTCGACGATCCAGGTTCCGTCCCCACGCGGGCTGGAGAGATGAAGGAGCGCCGCCTCGCCCCCAACCTCGGCCGACAACGCGGCGGGAATGGTCGCCGACCGGTTGACAACCAACAGGTCGCCGGCGCTGAGAAGGTCCGGCAGATCAGTGAAGCGACCATGCTCGATTCGCCTCGCCGCGCGATGGGTCACCAGCAGGCGCACATCATCCCGGCCCCTGCCTCGCTCCTCCGGCGGAGTCGCGGCCTCCAGCCTGGCCGGCAGCTCGAAGTCCAAGAGCGCGGGCGCTACGGCAGTCATGACGCCGCCGCGGGGGAGTGGAGGTCGGCCGCGCGCAGCCGTCCGCTGGGACGGTCGGACTGGATCAGCTCTAAGATCGCGGGCACCACCGAGTCCGGCTCCGGCCGATCGGAGATGTCCTCCCCGGGGAAGGCCTCCTGGTGCATCTGAGTCCGAAGGTCTCCAGGGTCCAGCGCCCAGACGCGCAGCGCTGGCTCCTCGACCGCCAGCACTGCCGCGATGTGGTCGACCGCCGCCTTGGCCGCCCCGTAGCCCCCCCAGCCCGGATAGGCCTCGATGGGGGCATCCGAGCTGACCAGAATCACGCGGCCACCTGTGGGGGTGGCGCGGAGGAGGTCGATAGTTTCCTGGATGAGTCCCAAGGCGGCGACCGGGAATACCTCGAACAACTGGCGCAGGCCCTCGAGCGGAAAGTGAGCGAGGTACGGCAGTGGGCTGGGGCCGAGGCTGCCCGCATTGTTGATCAGGAGGTCGAGGCCGCCCAGGGCGTAGGCCGCGCCGGCCAGCTCGGTTCGGTGTCGCGCCTCGGTGATGTTCGCCCGCGATGGCAACCAGCTGCGCTCCCGGGGGCTGCAGGAGGCGCATCTCCTGTCCGGCAGTGTTTAGAGCTTCCTCGTTCCGACCGTCGATGACCAGGGACCAGCCCTTTCGGGCAAGACCGAGAGCGAGTGCTCGGCCCAGTCCGCGCGAGGCTCCGGTCACAAGTCCGACGCTCATCGATCCTCCAAATCTCGCCGCCTAAGGACAACTACCCAGAATAAACATACCATTGACTGACTCTATTCGCGCGGCCCGATCGAAAGTGTGTGAAACCTTAGACTTACGCGCCGATGGCCGAAGCCGAGCGCAAATACCACGTGGGGCTGGCGGCAGGCGAAGTCGGCGAGTACGTCCTCTACCCGGGAGATCCCTTCCGGACGCCGCTGATCGGGGGGTACTTCGAGGACGCTCGTGAGATGGCCTTCAGCCGCGAGTACCGAACCTTCACGGGGACTCTGGACGGGGCGAAGGTGTCGGCGGTCTCGAGCGGTATCGGCGGCCCCTCGGCCGCGATCGGGATCGAGGAGCTGGCCGATCTCGGCGTTCACACCTTCCTCCGAGTCGGCACGTGTGGCGGCGCCCAGCGGGAGATCAAGATGGGCGACCTGGTGATCGTCACTGGCGCGGTCAGGAGCGAGGGCACGGCCAACGACTATGTCCCCCTCGAATACCCGGCCATCGCCAACCTCGACGTGGTGCTGGCCGCTCGCGAGGCCGCCGAGGCGGCCGGAGCCCCCTACCACCTGGGAGTGGTTCGCTCGGTGGACGCCCTCTACCCGGAACTGCTCCCCGACCGGATGCCCAAGCGTGAGCAGCTGAAGCAGGAGCTGGAGGTCTGGTCCCGGGCGGGCGTCGTCGCCAACGACATGGAGTCCTCCACGGTGCTGGTTGTCAGCGCCCTTCGCAAGCTGAGAGCGGGCGTCATCCTGCTCTGTGTGGACGAGCTCGGCGCCGGAGAGATCCAGCACCTGGATCCCTCCTACATGGACAGGATGCTGGGAGTGGCTGTCGACGCCGTCCGCCGCCTGATCCAGCGTGATCACCGCTAGGCACCGGCCAGACAGCCGGCTCAGCGGTTGAAGGCGGCCGCCCGGGCGATCCTGTCGGTCTGCGCCAGCTCCGCCTCACTGAGGCCCATCTCGCTCCAGCAGAGCCCGAACTCCCGGGAGAGAGTCGTGTCAGCCACCGTCCGGGAGTCGGTGCTGATAGTGCAGCGGACGCCTGACCGCAGCAGCCTGGGGAGGGGGTGCTCGGCCAACGAGGGCACAGCTTTACACTTCCAATTGGCTGTCGGGCAGACGTCGAGAACCACCCCCTCGGCGCGGATCCGCTCCACTATCTCGGGGCGGCGGGCGCCGATGACGCCGTGGGCGATCCGCTCCAGCCCCAGGTCCAGCGCCTCCAGGACTGACTCCGGAGGACCCGCCTCACCGGCGTGGCAGGTGAGGTGCAGCCCCGCGGCCCGGGCTGCCTGGAAAGCCGGCCGGTGGGGCTCGACCGGAAACTTTGCCTCGTCTCCCGCGAGGTCGAAGCCGACCAGGCCGCGGCCCGCGAATGAGCCGGCGCTGCGCGCCAGCTCGACGTTCGCCTCGCCTGAGTGATGGCGCATGGCGCAGGCGATGGCGACGGCCGTGATGGGCCCTTGAGCCAGACCTCGGAGCACCGCCTCGATCACCCGCCCGACCGTCAGTCCGGCGCGGCGATGAAGCAGCGGCGCCCAGCGGACCTCCAGGTAGTCGATGCCGTCGGCAGCCGAGTCGAGACAGAGCTCCAAGGCCGATCGCTCCAGCGCCGCCTCCGTCTGCAGGACGGCGATCGCGTCGTCGAAGTAGGCGATGTACTCCGCCTGAGAGGAGCAGGAGCCGGGAGCGACGAGGCGAAGGGGGCGAGGCAAATCAAGGCCTTGAGCGTCTGCCAGCTCCTCAGCCGTGGTGGGCCGAACACCACCGTCCAAATGGCAGTGCAGCTCGGCCTTCGGCCACTCCCGGAAGTTCACCCTAGCCGTTGGCGAGCAGGTCGTCCGCCTTCTTGGCCGCGTCCGAGAGCCCCTGCGAGTCTGACTTCTTCCCGTCCACGATGTTCACCAGCTCGATCAGGATGTCGCTCATCGACTCGTCCCAGACCGCCAGCGGCGGCCCCGAGAAGGCGCGGGGCAGCTGGGTCACTGCCGTCTGGATGTTCGGCCCGTCGGGGTTGCTGTTGTAGAACGTCGTCTTCATGTCCTGGGCCGCCGACTGGCGGACAGGCATGTAGCCAGTCTTCTCCGACCAGAGCTCAGTGGACGGCTTGCTGGTCAGGAACTTGGTCCAGAGGAAGGCGCCGTGCTGCTCGTCCGGAGTCGCCTTCGAGAAGGTGCAGACGTTGGTCCCCGCCATCTCGACGCCCTGGCTCTTGGTGCCCGCGGGCACGAGCGCCGTCTTGAGCGTGAACCCGTCGCCGACCGACTTCTTGACGAAGGAGTAGCCGGCGATGGTGTTGACCATCATCCCGATGTGCTTGCTGCCCAGGTCGGCCTCATCGTCGAAGCCACTCACCCGGTGCGCCACGCCCGACTTGACCAGGTCGGCCCACATCTGAATCGACTGCCGGCCGGCGCTGGAGTTGAAGGCGGTCTTCGTCTTGTCGCCATTGACCAGCGTGCCCCCGTTTTCCACCACCTGGCTTTCCCAAAGGTTCTCGTAACTCTGGTTCTGGCTGAAGTCGGTGCCCCAGTGCTTGCCGTCCTGGGACCGGGTCTGAGGGGAGGTGAAGTTGTAGGTGGCCAGCTTCTTGGCGTCGGTCACAAACTCGTCCCAGTTCTTGGGTGGCGCCGGCAGACCTGCCTCCTTGAACATCTCTTCGTTGTAGTAGAGGACATAGACCGACTTGTTGAAGGGGATGG
>JAABUQ010009534.1_pt1 | contig 13089 bp, 13 predicted proteins | sample 5560001 | NCBI WGS metagenome assembly JAABUQ01 (sample SAMN10711888, study PRJNA513371) | rock metagenome | isolation source: Antarctica rocks | place: Antarctica: Victoria Land, Finger Mt nord | collected 2015-12-18 | reverse complement strand
CAACTGCGCCCGAGGTGCGAAACGATCGACCGGTGCAGCCGAAGTACAGTGCCTCCAGCAGATTTGACTTGCCCGCCCCGTTACCGCCCGTCACCACGGTCAGGGTGGCCCCGACCGGAACGTCGACGGACGCGTAGGACCGGAAGTCGCGGAGGCTCAGGCCCGTGACGAGCACGGCGCGGCGGGTTGCCGGGCCGGCCTGGGGCCCCGGCGACGGGGGCACCAGCGGCTCATACGTTGAGCCGGATCGGCATGACGAGGTAGTGGAAGCCCGGGTCGTCGGCCGCCTCGATCAAGCCTGGGCGCAGGGGGCTTGAGAGCTTGAGTACGACGTCACCCGGAGCGACGCTCTCAAGCCCGTCGCGCAGGAACTCCGGATTGAAGCCGATCTCCAGCGGGTCTCCGTGAAACGGTATGGGGAGCGACTCGGAGGCCTCACCGACGTCAGGGGTCTGGGCCGAGACCGTCAGCTGCCCCTCCTCAAACGCCAACCGCAGGGGCGCGTTCTTCTGAGCCATCAGGCTGACTCGGCGCACCACCTCGGTGATCTCCTCCCCGCCCAGCCGCAGGTCGTGCTCAGCGCTCTCGGGCAGCAGCTGGCGATGATTGGGGAACTGGCCATCGATCAACCGCGACGAGAGGATCGTCCCGCCGGTCTGAAAGACGATCTGGTTGGCCCCGACGCCGACCGTGAGCTCGTCGGTATCGCCCTGCCCGGCAATCCGGGCGAGCTCCTGGAGGGCCCGGGCGGGCACGTTGGCTTCGAAGGCGCCCTCGAGATCGGCGTCGAGCTCCGTCCGCTTCACGCTCAGCCGATAGGAGTCGGTGGCGACCATCTCGAGCTGGCGTCCAGACGCCGAGACCAGGACACCGGTGAGCACGGGGCGGGTGTCGTCACGCGACGCAGCGCGGGCGACAGTCTCGACCGTCTCCACGAACGCCCGAGGCGGAATCGTCAGCCGAGTGTCAGCCGATGGCTCGGGGAACGGCGGAAAGTCCTCCCTCCGCAGGGTTCGCAGATGGAAGGTGGCGGCAGCCCCACGCAGCTCCACATCGTGCTCGGAAGCTCGCAGCTCGATGGCCACCTCGCTACCGGCCAGGCTACGGACGACGTCGAGCAACAGCCGGGCGGGGACGACGGTCTCGCCCGAACGCTGCACCGTCGCCGGGAGCTCGACGCGCAGCCCGACCTCCATGTCGGTGGCGCGAAGCTCCAGGCGATCACCCTCGGCCCGGAGAAGTACCCCCGACAGGGCCTGCACAGCGCTGCGGGTCGACGCGACTCGGGCAACCGTCCCCAGCTGGGCGAGGAGTCCGTTGCGGTTGAGCGTTGCCTTCATCGGACAGAGCTCCAAGAAGAGAGGTGAGTTGTAGCTGTAGGGGCTGTCAACAGAGTGGATAGTGCGGCTGGTCGGCGAAGTCTGCCAGGCCTGGCGGTCAGGCCAGCGCGTCGTGGTGGCTTCCGAGGGAGCGGCGGAGATCCTCCACGGTCTCGCGGGCCTGGGGATCAGCGCCCATGCGCTCGGTGGTCTGACGCCAGGCGTTGAGCACGGTGGTGTGGTTGCGCCCGCCGAAGCGGCGGCCGATGTCGGGCAGGCTTTGACCGGACACCTCGCGGGCCAGGTACATGGCGACATGGCGAGGCCACGCAAGGCGGACCGCTCGGCTGCGTGAGAGGAGTTCGTCTCGGGTGACGCCAAAGGCGCGCGCCGTTGCCTGTTGTGCAGCCTCGACGGGGTCACCTGTGGGCACATCCCGGCTGCGCACGCCAGCGAGGGCCTCGCTGGCGAGGTTGGCGTCGAGGGGCCGGCCGGCCAGCGAGGCGAGCGCCACGGCGCGGATGAGGGTGCCCTCGAGGAGGCGGACATCGCCGGTGTCCTCGTCGGCCAGCACCTTGAGCACGTCCGGGTCGGCCAGGGCGATGCCATCGTGGGTTGCCCGCTGACGCAGGATGCCCAGACGGGTGGGGCGATCAGGGGTGGCCAGCTCACAGACGAGCCCACGACCGAGATGCTCCCGCACGCATCCGTCGAGGCCCGAGAGCTCAGCAGGCGCTCGATCGCTGGCCACCACGACCTGGCTTCCTGTCGCCGCGAGGGCGGCGAGGGTGTGCGACAGCTCCTCCTGGGTCCGCGGCTTGCGCTGGAAGAAGTGGGTGTCGTCGATGGCCAGGAGGTCCAGCGACCGGTAGCGGGCCTTGAATCCTTCCATCGACCCGCTGCTCAGCGACCGGCGAAAGTCGCTGGCGAAGGTCTCAGCGCTGACGCAGCCGGCGGAGAGCCCTCCGCCATGGCGGGAGACGTAGTGGGCGATGGCCCCCAGGAGATGTGTCTTGCCGACTCCGGGAGGACCGCACAGCACCAGCGGGTTGTACGCCTGGGCGGGCTGTTCGGCCACGGCGAGAGCCGCCGCATGGGCCAGGCGGTTGCCTGGGCCGATGACGAAGTGCTCGAAGGTGTGCCGTGACGGCCCGAGGCCAAGGCCAGGGCTCGGCGCCTGCGGTCGCCCCGAGTCCCCCTCGGGACGGGCTGGGGGTCCAGGCCCCAGCGTTCCGGCCTCGACGACGCGGACGCCGCCCAGGTCGGTTCCGGCAACCTCCGCGAGAGCTCGATCAAGCACGCGCCCGAACCGGTCCTGCACCCAGCGGCAGGCTTCGGGGCGAGCGGCGAGGACGAGCAGGCCATCACGGCATGCGACCGGATCCAGGCCGGCGAGGTAGAGGCGGAAGGCACGCTCGGAGACCGAGGTCCGCAGCCGTGCCCGTACCTCGGGCCAGATGGCGGCGGCGTCGGTGGTCACGGCGGCGGCGGATTCCTCCAGGGCGCGGGCGATACCGGCGAGCGCCGGCGGGTCGTTGACCATATCCCGGCTCCGGCTCCCGCTCGGAGGTTCGAGGGCGCAAATCGCGGACGATTCCGGCGCAGCTGGCGAACGGGTCCAGCGGCTGAGGCGACCGCCGGGCCGCGTCCGTGCCCGGCGACCGCAGGCCCGGCTCACCAGTGTCCACAGGGTTGTCGAGGGCTGTGGGCAGTGACGTCGGCGAGTGAGGCTAACGCCCACTCGTCCGCGGCCTCGACCAGGCCTATACTCGGCCGCCCGGACGGCGAACCTGCTGCCATGAAGCGCACCTATCAGCCCAAACGACGCAAGCGCGCCCGAACCCACGGCTTCCGTGCCCGGATGCGCAACCGCGCCGGGCGCGCCGTGATCAAGCGTCGACGGGCGAAGGGCCGTTCCCGCCTGACGGTCTGATGCTGACCTCCCGTCGGGGATCGGCAGATCGGTCGGCAGGATGAGTGGCGCCGGCTCGGCTCCAGCGGGGCGACGACGGCTCTCGCGCAGCGCGGAGTTCGAGCGGGTCTATCGCCACGGTCGGTCGCGGGCCAACCGCCATCTCGTGCTGCACGCCTTCCCGCGTGGGGCGCAGGCCGACGGCGCCGGCCCCCGGCTGGGTCTGTCGGTCTCGCGGCGCGTGGGGGGCGCGGTGCAACGCAACCAGGTCAAGCGGCTGTTGCGCGAGGCGTTCCGGGCTCGCAGCCAGGATCTGCTCGCCGATCACGACTACGTGGTCGTGGCTCGTCCCGAGGTGACCGGCCTGGTCGAGCGTGAGGGCCTGAGCGGCATCGCCACGGCGTTGGACGAGCTGATCGTGCCGGCGGGCGCCGGCCCCGGAGACGGCGACTCGGCATGAGCCCCCGGCGGCTGTTCACCCTGCCGATCGTGGCCTACCAGCGCGCGCTGTCCCCGGCCCTGGCGCCCCGATGTCGATACGAGCCGAGCTGCTCGCGCTACGCGGTCTCGGCCATCGAGCGGTACGGCATACTCCGGGGCGTGATTCTCGCCGGCTGGCGGGTGTTGCGCTGCAACCCGTGGAGCCACGGGGGCTTCGATCCGGTCGAGGCGCAGCGCCTGTTCTCCGCCCGCCATCCCGATCTCCCCGCCTGAGTCCCATGCCGCTCGTCCTCGCCAACATCTTCCAGCCGCTGATCGACGTCTTCGAGGCGGTCCTGAAGTTCTTCCACAACCAGGTGGGGTTCGGATGGGGGCTCTCGATCATTGCCCTGACCGTGCTGGTCCGGGCGCTGCTGATCCCGTTGACCCTCCGCCAGTTCCGCTCGATGCAGGCGCTGCAGAAGCTGCAGCCCGAGATCAAGGCGCTCCAGGCGAAGTACAAGGACGACAAGCAGCGCCTCAACCAGGAGATGATGCGCTTCTACCAGGAGAACAAGGTAAATCCTCTCGGCTCCTGCCTGCCCCTGGCCGCCCAGCTCCCGGTCTTCATCGGGCTCTTCTACATGCTGCGCAAGGACTTGCGCATCAACATCTGTCCGCAGGTCCAGGTCGGGCTCGCCCACGGCGTCACCAAGCCCTGTGGGACCGGGGTCGCCCAGGCCCACTTCCTGTTCATCAAGGACATCACCAACAGCGCCACCGGCGCCGTGCTCGTCGTCCTGATCGTGCTCTACGTCGGATCGCAGCTGCTCTCCAGCCTGCTCATGTCCACCTCCGTGGATCGCAACCAGCGGCTGCTCATGCTCGGGCTGCCGTTCTTCTTCACCTTTCTCATCATCGGCTTCCCAGCCGGCCTGATCCTCTACTGGATCACGACCAACGTGTGGACCATCTTCCAGCAGTACGTCGTCCGGCGGCGGGTCGGCCCGATGCGGCCGGCGATCGCGGCGGTCGTGGGGGCCGATGCTGCGGCAGGGAGCGGCTCCTCTGGGGGCGGAGGCGGCTCGTCCGGAGGCGGGGGAGGCGGCGGTCTGGGTGCCCTGCTGCGCTCTGCCACCGGGCGTCAGCAGACCAACGGCAAGGCCGACGGCGCTCCGGCCGACAGCCCCCGGGAGCCGGCTGGCGCGCGCAGCGGTGGGAATGGCGACGGCTCGGGCCGCAAGCCGCCTCCGCCCCCGCGCAAGCGCAAGCAGCGCTCGGGCCGGCGCCGGTAGTGCCGACCCCCCCAGACGAGCCCGCCGGCCGGGTCCGCGAGCTCGTCGAGCGCATCGTCGCGACGCTCGGCGTAAGCGGCCGCGTGGAGGTTCAGGACGACGGCGAGACGGTGCGCGCAACCGTCGGCGGGGACGACCTCGGGCTGCTCATCGGCCGCCATGGTCAGACCATCGACGCCATCCAGCACCTGGCCGTGCGTGTCGCGCGAACGGACGATGGCCCGCAAAGACGCGTCGTCGTCGACGCGTCGGGCTACCGCGACCGGCGCGAGGCGGCCCTGCACGAGGCGGCCGACCGGGCGGCGGACGAGTCGCTGCGCTACGGACGCCCGATCGCCCTCGACGCGATGAACGCGTTCGAGCGGCGGATCGTGCACGAGTACCTGCGCGAGCGGGGCGGGGTCGACACCTACAGCGAGGGCGAGGATCCCGACCGGCGGCTCGTCGTGGCGCCACCGGCCTGAGGAAGCGGCGGGATGAGCGGCTCCGCCGGGGCGGCGAGCCCTCGAGTTGATGACTCGACAGCGCGGGCAAGCCGGCGGTCGCTCGACGCGTCTGCCGCGGGACTGTTTCACGTGGCACCTGACGGTGAAACACTCCGGGGCCCATGGCGCTGGAGATGAACGACTTCGACCAGGGCTTCCTCGTGGGGGTGCTGGTCGGAGAGGGGTCCTTCGGAGGGGATGGGCGTCAGCCGCAGGTCAGCCTGCGTATGCATGTCCGTCACGAAGCGCTGTTCCGCTGGCTCGAGCGATCGGTTCCCGGCAGCAAGCTCTACGGGCCCTATGACCACGGAGGGCGGGCCTACTTCCAGTGGATGGTCCGCGGCTCGACGCTGGTCGAAGGCCTGCTGCCCCTGCTTGAGGCCCGCATCCACTCAGAGCTCGATGGGCATTCTGCGACCCGGCTGGGCGACATGCTGGAGCGTTATCGCGAGCCGATCGAGCGCCTGCGGGCCCGGGCCCGGGCGGCGACCGGCGAGCCTGACCGGTGACCGCTCCCGGCCTGCGGGCCAGCGTCGAACGACGCCTCGTCGAGCTCGGGGCAGACCACGATCTGGCGCCCGGCGTGCTGGACCGCCTGCGGACCATCCTTGCCCTGTTCGCCACCGACCCGGAGGCACCGACGGCGGTGCGCGACCCCCTCGCCGCCGTCGATGTCCACGTGGCCGACGCACTCAGCGCCCTCGCGCTGCCTGGCGTACAGCGGGCTCGGCGCGGTGCTGATCTGGGGTCGGGCGCCGGCGTGCCGGGCCTGGTGCTCGCCGCCGCTCGACCCGGGCTGGCCATGGCGTTGGTGGAGAGCGTGGGGCGAAAGGGCGAGTTCCTGCGCCGGGCCGTCGCCGCGGTGGGCTGCCGCGGCGTCGACGTCGTCGTCGAGCGCGCGGAGGACTGGGATGCTGGCCTGGGTGCCCACGACCTGATCTGCGCCCGCGCCCTGGCGTCGTTGCCCGTGGTGGCCGAGTACGCAGCCCCGCTGCTGACCGAGGGCGGGGAACTGGTCGCCTGGCGTGGGCGCCGCGATGCTGCCGACGAGCAGGCCGGTGCCCGTGCCGCGCTCGAGCTCGGGATGGAGCTGGTCGAGGTGCGCCGGGTGGCGCCGTTCAACGGGGCCGCCGACCACCACCTCCACGTCCTGCGCAAGGTGGCTCCGACGCCCGAGCGGTTTCCCCGGCGCGCGGGAATGGCCCGCAAGCGCCCTCTCGGAACCGGAAACGGGGTTCGCCCGCCTGCGCGGGCCGGTAGCCGCCCGGCGATGGGCTAGCGTCCCCGGTCATGTCCGTGGTCTACGCCGTCGCCAACCAGAAGGGCGGGGTCGGCAAGACGACCACCGCGGTGAACCTCGCCGCCTGCGTGGCTGAAGCGGGCTACGACACCCTTCTGGTCGACGTCGACCCCCAGTGCAACGCCACCGTCGCGCTCGGGGCCGACAAGAACCGCAGTCCGGGGATCTACGAGCTGCTGGTGGGCGAGGCCCAGGCCAGCGAGTGCATCTGGCCGACCGACGTTCCGCGGCTGGCGCTGCTGCCGGCGACGCCCGACCTGGCCGGGGCAACCATGGAGCTGCCGCGCCAGCCCGGGTCCGAGCAGCGGCTGCGCGAGGCGCTGGCGTCGGTACGCGGGGGTCGTCCGTTCTGCTTCTTGGACTGCCCGCCCTCGCTCGGGCCCCTCACGGTCAACGCGCTGGTGGCCGCCGATCGAGTGATCGTCCCCGTGCAGACCGAGTACTTCGCCCTTGAAGGCCTCGCCGGCCTGCTGGACACGCTCGGTTTGATCCAGCGCGAGCTCAATCCTCGCCTCACCGTCGCCGGAATGCTGCTGACCATGCACGATGGGCGCACCCGCCTGGCCCAGGACGTCGAACGCGAGGTGCGCGAGCACTTCCCCGAGCTCGTCTTCCAGACCGTCATCCCCCGCAACGTCAGGGTGGGCGAGGCTCCGAGCTTCGGGCGCCCGGTCATTCACCACGATCCGCATTGCGCGGGCAGCGACGCCTACTTCGAGCTGGCCAAGGAGGTGGCCGCCCGTGGCTGAGCGGCGGGGCATGGGGCGCGGCCTGGCGGCCATCCTGGCCACGGGCGCTGACCGGCCCGGAGGCGAGGAGCTGCGCCGCGTCCCGCTCGAGCTCATCGACGTCAACCCGGCCCAGCCCCGCCGCCGCTTCGACCCGGAGGCGCTGGAAGCCTTGGCCGCCTCACTCCGGGCGCGCGGGATCCTGCAGCCGGTGCTCGTCCGCCCGGTGGCCGGCGGCCACTACGAGCTGATCGCCGGCGAGCGCCGCTGGCGGGCAGCGCGGATGGCCGGCCTGGAGGAGATCCCGGCCATCGTCCGCAACGGTCAGGATGCCGAGACGCTCGAGCTGGCCCTGATCGAGAACATGGCCCGTGAGGACCTCAACCCGGTGGAGGAGGCCCGGGCCTGCGCCGCGCTCGTCGAGGAGCTCGGCCTCACCCACGAGGAGGTCGCCCGCCGGGTGGGCCGCGGCCGCGTTGCGGTCTCCAACCTGATCCGTCTGCTCGACCTCCCTGACGAGGCCTTGGCCTTGCTCGAGGAGGGGTTGCTCGCCGAGGGGCACGGGCGGGCGGTGCTCGGCGCGGCCGATCACGGCGACCGCCGACGCCTGGCTCGCGAGGCTGCCGCCGAAACGCTGACCGTGCGCGAGCTGGAAGCCCGCGTCCGCGCCCTCTCCGGTCCACCGAGCGGCGAGGCGCGCACCCGCGCGCGGCGGGCCGTGTCCCACCCCGAGCTCGACCAGGCCGCCGCGGGGGTGGCCGACGCCTTCGAAGGGGCGCTGGGTACTGAGGTCCGGGTGCGGGCCAGCGGACGGGGTCTGCGGGTGGAGATCCACTTCGAGAGCGTCGAGCAGGCGCGTAGCCTGGCCGAACGGCTGAGGCTGGGCGGGGAGGGGCATTGAGCGTCCGATCAGCTCTCCGCAGGCCGGCGACGCGGGTCGGGCGGGCGGGCGCAGGGGCCCTGCGATGAGCCGGATCTAGTGGTAATGCCACGTAGACGGACGAACGGCCGGGACTACAATCCGGCGTCGCCGGGCGATTAGCTCAGTCGGTTAGAGCGCTTCTCTGATAAGGAAGCGTGCAGGGCCATTTTCCCCGCAGTTTCCGGGCTCCGCCGCTCGATTTCGGCCCGTCTCTCCGGTACGGTGTGCCATGGATGTGCCATCGGCTGAACATCCCCCGGCCACCTCAGGGCGCTTCTGAGCTCTCTCTCAGTGGGCGGGAACCGAGGTGAGCGTTCAGCGCTACGACACCGACGACGGGGCACGCTGGCGCGTCCGCTGGCGCGAGCACGACGGTCGAATGCGGTCTCGTTCGGTCACGAGCAAGCGCGAGGCGCTCGCCCTCGATGCCGATGTGAAGGCACGCCGGTTCAAGGGCGAAGCTCTGCCCCGGGCAACCCGGGACACGCTCGCCGACGCCTATGCCGAATGGCTCCGGCTCCGCGGGTCCAGGCTCGCTCCGCAGACGCTTCAGGTCTACCGGTACGTGTGGAACGCGCACGTCCGGGGGCCGGGCTTCGACGCCCACCGGCTCACCGACCTGGTCAGCGATCCCATGCTCATCGAGGAGCTGACCGCCGGCATGAAGGAGCGCGGCGTTGGCCCCTCATCGCAGCGGAAGACGTTGGTCGTGCTCTCCGCGGTCCTGACAGCCGCCGTCGAGTGGAAGAAGATCCCGACCAATCCGGTCTGGCGGATGCGAAAGCCGCCGGGGACCCGCCAGCGGCATCCCCACCCCTTCGCGCCGCTGGTGGTGGAGCGCATCAAGCTCCGGCTGCAGCGGCGTCCGACCCGGCGGGGCGACCCCTACCGCGGCTCGGGTGATGCCTGTCTCGTCGGACTGCTCAGCTACGCCGGTCTTCGCCCGGGGGAGGCTCTGGCCCTCACGTGGGAAGACATCGGCCAGCGGACCCTTGCGATCGACAAGGCCGTCGCCGACGGCGTTGTCGGATCGACGAAGACGGGGCAATCACGGACGGTGCCCCTGGTCGAGCCGCTGCGCCAGGAGCTGGAGGTCTGGCAGGCCCTCTCGGGAGCAGCCTCCGGCGGTCTCGTGTTCCCGGGCCCTGACGGAGGCCCGTGGTCGCGGAGCCAGGCGAACAACTGGCGCGGCCGCGTCTGGAGGCCGGCCGTCGAGGACCTGGCGAGGGAAACCGGCCTGGATCGCCTCGCCAAGGCCATCCCGTATGACTGCCGGGGGTCGTTCGTGAGTCTGCATCTCCGCGCCGGGGCCAGCCCGCTCGAGGTTGCGGCGTGGGCCGGGCACTCGCCGCAGGTGATGTTCAAGCACTACGCCAACGTGATCGAGGAGCTGGTCGGAGAACCGCGCCTCTCCGCCGAGGAGCAGATCAACCGGGCCCGCGCCGCAGTCCAAGACAGGCCCCACACCGAACTCGACCGCCTCATGGTGGACCTCTACGAGAACCCCACTCTCAGCTGCCCGGGCGCCGGCAAGGCATCGATCATCTTCTACGAGCCTCTCGGCGCCCGGATTATCAGCGAGGGACTCATGGGGCCACCCGGGGCGCCCACCCAACGGCGCTGACGGACCTGGCTGCCGAGACCGGGATGGTACGCCTCGCGGACGCGACGCCCGGCGACTGCCGCGGATCCCTCGTCAGCCTCCACCTCCGCGCCGCCGCCAAACCCACTCGAGGTGGCGGACTTGGGGGGACACCTTCTGGCGGTGATGTCCAAGCACGCTGCAAAGGGCCAGAAGGGTCTGCTCGGAGGCTGCCTTGGTCACCTCACGCTGCACGATCGTCGCTCGTGGTCGGCTCCTGTGAGCCGGCCCAGGTCCTGTGCCCGGGACGGCGGGGCAGTCCACCTTGCCATGCCGAGCCCACCCAAGCGTCACTGCCTGGACGAGGCCGCGAGCTGCTCGATCATCCCGGACACGCTCGTCACGACCGCGTAGTCGACTTCAATAGCGTTGAAGTGGCGCTGGGCGCACTCAATCTTCACGTTCTCTTCGTGTCGACGCTGATCGGCCTCCAGGGTTCCCTTCGTCTCACGGACGAGGTACACGCGCTTGTCGTCATCGAAGACGACTGCCCAGTCGGGGTTGTACGGACCGAGCGGCGTGTCAACGGTGAACCAAGCGGGCAGCTTCATGAAGTACTTCACGTTGAGGTTGTTGTCGAGGTCTCGGGCAAAGCGCCGCTCCACGTCCGACTCGATCTCGACGTGGTCGAAAGGTGTCTTGCCCTCGTTCTGAACCTTGTAGAGCCGGGCTGCATAGCGCTCGAACTCCTCCTCGGCAGAAGGCTCAAGGCGGTGCATCTCCCAGTGGAGCCCGCTGATCCGCTCATACGTGAGTCCCTTGATCATCTGGTCGCGCATGGCACCGTTGATCTTTGTCGTAGCGAGCGCGATGAACTCCTGCGGGTTGACAGTGAAGTCCGCAAGCCTTCCCGAATCGAGGAGGATGCGGACGAGAGTGGCGCGCGTCAGATCGGTCTCGTTCTGGAGGTCCGCAAGGATGTCCGGCAGGAACCGGGGACGATCGGTCTCGTAGTCGCGCTGATCGATGACCTTGTCGGTGCCCAAGCCGGCAGCCGAGTGCTCGATCTCGACGGTGCGGACGCGGACCAGGGCCGGCCCGATTGGAGGCGCCTTCGCGATAGCATCGGACGCGATCGCGACGAGCTGATCCGTCGACAGGCTGACTCGGTACTTCGTCCGCTGGCTTATCCGATCCCAGAGTTCCCTGAAGCCCGGGTCCAGGGTTACCTGCTTTGAGAAGCGGACCTTCTGACGCTTGCGGGCGTTGATGACCCGATTGGCAAAGACATACCGGGAGATCGTGTCGGTGATCTGCGCACGCAATCCCGCAAGCTCAGGGGGAACTGACAGTTCGAACGCTTCGTCGGCCGGATTGAACTTGGCTTGGACTGCACCCTCGGCGTTGAGGTAGCCCTCGGCGCCCAAGTGCTCCCAGAGGCGGGTAGAGGTCTCCTGCCCCAGCGTTGGCTGCGGTGGCTCGCCCGGAGCTGGCGTCGGAGCGAGCTTGGAGAAGGCGATCTGCGGAACGATGCCAAATCGCATCCCAGTGTCCTCTTCGTACTCCGTCTGAAGCGCGCGAGCGAACTCGTCATAGGCCTCATTCGCTATGACAGTGAGGCGGTTGATTTGCGGGTCATGGATACGCTCACCGTCTTGGTTCACAGGGAGACGCAATCCCCTGCCGATCTCTTGCCGCTTTCGCTCTGTCGACCTGGAGTCGTTGAGAGTGCAGATCTGGAAGACGTTCGGGTTGTCCCAGCCTTCGCGAAGCGCGGAGTGACTGAAGATGAATCGCAGTGGCTCGTCGGTGGACAGCAGCCGCTCCTTGTCTCGCATGATGAGGTCATAGGTCGAGCTATCGCCCTCACCAGTTCCACGCGTGTCCTTGTAGGTGCCCTTGTTGTCGATGCTGAAGTACCCGTCGTGGACTTGCTCGACGGACGGCAGGCCTAGCGACGCGTACCTCGGCTGGGCCGCCAGCTCGGTGTAGGCCTCTTCGAACCACTGCCCGATCTTCCCGAGTGCGGGGGCACCGGTATCGTCGGCCGTCCGGTAGTTGGCGACCTTGTCGAGGAAGAACAGAGAGAGGACCTTCACGCCATGAGCACGAAGGGCGCGCTCCTTGTCCAAGTGCTGCCGGACTGTCTCGGTGACCTGCGCTCTACGGACGTCCTCGTCGAAGCTATCCACAGCCTCCCCAATGCCGACGACACTTCCGTTCGTGAACTCGATTGCCTCAGCGCCGGGTCTGAACGAAAGGTCACCGACGACGTAAAGGTTGGTGTACTCCTGGCGTCCGCCTGACGCCATCGATAGATCGTCACCGCGCTTGACCCAAACCTTCTTCTGCTTGAAGACCAGAGCCGTGGTTGATCAGTACCTGAGCGCGAGCGCTCTTGGCGTCAACTTGCACGAGTCGAACGAATGCCGCATTGAGATTGTCATCCGCGACGACGCTGGCGACCTCGATCCGCTTTACGAGGTTCAGGTCGTACGCTTCAAGGGGCCCTAGGCGGTAGACCATGTTGTACGGGTTCTTGTGCGTCGCCGAGTAGCGAAGTGTGCAGAAGGGATTGAGCCGGTCGATCGCCGTGGCTGATCGTTCAGACTCCATGTTTTGCGGCTCGTCGACAATCACGACCGGGCGTGTCGCCTGAACGAACTCGATCGGCCTACGTCCGGACATCCGATCCTGCGCTCGGTTGATGATGTTGGCCTTCGTCGGATCGGCAGCATCGTCGAGATCCTTCTGGAACGCCTGGATGTTCAGAACGAGAACCTGGATGGTGTTCGCGGTTGCGAACTGGCGAACACGCCCGAGCTGCTTCGAGTCGTACACGGAAGCGTCGAACGGCTGGAGATACATGCTGGTCAGGTGATCTCGGAGAATCGCGATGCTGGCGAGCACGCCCTCGCGGATCGCGATGCTGGGAACGACGATGACGAACTTTGTGAATCCGAAGCTCTTGTGAAGCTCGAACATTGTCCGAAGGTAGACGTATTACGGCGCGCGGCAAATAGTGCGGTGTAACACAGTGTTAACTGTGTTTGGTGGCGTGGGCGGTATCATGGTGGTGTGAGTGAGTCTGGTGATGGGCGAAACTTGTCGGGCTCGGCGCAGGCG
>JAABUQ010009533.1_pt1 | contig 13091 bp, 16 predicted proteins | sample 5560001 | NCBI WGS metagenome assembly JAABUQ01 (sample SAMN10711888, study PRJNA513371) | rock metagenome | isolation source: Antarctica rocks | place: Antarctica: Victoria Land, Finger Mt nord | collected 2015-12-18 | reverse complement strand
TGCTCCCCCCCTCTCCCGCGCGCGGGAGAGGGGGGTGAGGGCCGCCGGTCGCGGCCGACAATGAAATGACCCTGACCGATAACGCTTTGCTGTCATGAGGGTTGACGCGCGGGCCTATGCCCTGTTAGAGGTGCGGCGCGTATAATGCCAATAGTGTGAAAGCGGCGTGATGTCGCAAGAGAGCTAGTCTTAGGTAGGAGAGGGTATGGAGCAGACGACGCAACAACCGGGGCAGCCCGGCACGACCGTCCGGCGCGCCGCGACGCCGGCGCCGCCCGTCATTCGCACCCGGCAGGAGGCGCCGATGGTGCAGACGCGCCGCCCCAGTCAGGTGGGGCGCGCCCTCGAGGCGGCGCAGACTTACATCTTGAATGAGGAGACGCTCGTCCTGGTCGAGTTTCTCGTCGTCGTCGTGATCGGCATCGTCGTGTTCCGCGCCGTGCTCTATCCCATGGAGAATTTCATGGCCGGGCTGGGCCATGCCATCTCCAACCTCGGCATCGGCAGGCTCTTCAAGTAGGCCGAGCCATGCCGATAGATAGCGTTGTCGCTCCCGTCGCCGTGCCCGACCCGCGCGAACTCCACGTTTCGCGGCGGGGCCTCATACCGTACGCGCCGGCCTGGGACCTGCAGAAGCGCCTCGCCGCCGCGTTGGTCGCCGGCACGGGGGGGGACACGTTGCTCCTGCTCGAGCATCCCCCCGTGTACACGCTCGGCCGCAACTCGCTCGCCGCGCACATCCTGGCCGCGCCCGAAGAGATAGCGCGCCGCGGGGCCACGGTCGAGCGCAACGACCGCGGCGGCGAGGTCACGTTCCACGGGCCCGGCCAGCTCGTGGCCTACCCCGTCATCAAGCTGGGGCCGGAGGAGCGCTCCATTTCGCGCCTGGTCGACAACCTGGAGCAAGCCATTATCGACACGCTGGACGATTACGACCTCCTCGGCGATCGCCTCTCCGACCAACGCGGCGTATGGACGCGCGGCCGTAAGATCGCCTCGGTCGGCCTCTCCGTCAAGCGATGGGTCGTCACGCACGGCATGGCCCTCAACGTGGCGCCCGATCTTTCGTACTTCGCGCTTATCAACCCATGCGGGCATTCCGAAACAGTCATGACCTCTATGAAGGAGGAACTGGGCCACACGCCCGACTTCACCGGGGTCGGTGACCGTTTCGCGCGCCACTTCGCGCGCCACTTCAATCGCCGTTTAGCGATCAGCGATCAGCCGTCAGTTGACGGCTGATCGCTGACGGCTGATCGCTTTATTAAGTACAGGAGTAGATCGTGGATATACAGGGTGTGGCGTATCTGGGCGGGGAATTCGTGCCGTTGGCCGACGCCAAGATCAGCATCATGACGCACGCGTTCAACTACGGGACGGGCACGTTCGAGGGTATCCGCGGCTACTGGAACGCCGCCGAGGAGCAGATGTACGTGTTCCGCCTGCGCGAACACTTCGAGCGCCTGCACAACTCCGCGCGCATCTTGGCCATCAACCTGGCCTTCGGCGTCGACGAGTTGGAGGACATTTGCATCCAGATTCTGCGCCGCTCGGGCTTCCGCGGCGACACCTATATCCGCCCCATCGCCTACAAGAGCGGGCTCGGCATCGGCGTCAACATGGTCGGCGTGGCCGACGACTTCCTGATGTACTGCCAGCCGATGGGCAACTACATCGACATCGACCGCGGTATCCGCTGCTGCCTCTCGTCGTGGCGCCGCAGCGGCGACAACGCCATCCCGCCCCGCGCCAAGGTAACGGGCGCCTACATTAACGCGGCCCTGGCCAAGCACGAGGCCGTCATGAATGGCTACGACGAGGCCATCATGCTGGCCGAGAACGGCAACGTGTCCGAGGGCAGCGCCGAGAACCTGTTCATCATCAAGAACCGCACCCTGATCACCCCGGCCGTGACGGACAGCGTGCTGGAGGGGATCACGCGGGCCACGCTGATCGAGATCGCGCGCACCGAGTTGGGCGTACCCACGGTCGAGCGCACGGTGCAGCGCACCGAACTCTACACGGCCGACGAGGTGTTCCTGTGCGGGACGGGCGCGCAGGTCTCGCCGGTGATCGAGATCGATAAGCGATCCATCGGCGCGGGCGAGGTGGGTCCCTTGACGCTCGCCCTGCAGCAGGCCTACTTCGATGTCGTGCGCGGCGTCAACCGCGCCTACAGCGCGTGGCTGCGCCCGGTCTACGCGCATGACACGGAGGCGACGCGCCCCGAGTCGGCCGGGACCGGCAACGTGTTGGCGCCGTAGATAGGGTCGATGGTCGATAGTCGATGGTCGATGGTCGATGGTCGACTGAGGCGCGCCAGTAACAGCAAAGGCGCCCGCAAGGGGAACTCCTACAACGCCGATGTCGCCGGGAACGCTATCCCGCCAATCGTCGAGACTACCAGCAGCTACCTATCGACTATCGACTATCGACTATCGACTAATGGCGAACGGACAGCATGACGTGGACGTGACCCCAACGGTCGGCATTGTAGGCGGGTACGGCGGCATCGGGTCGCTCTTCGCGCGCATCCTGTCGGAGGCGGGCGCCACGGTGCTGGTGAGCGACCGCGACACGGCGCTCAGCAACGTGGAGGTGGCCGCGCGGAGCGACCTCACGCTCGTGGCCGTGCCGTTGCGGGCGACGCCGTCCGTGCTGGCCGAGGTTGCCTCCCATGTGCGCCCCGACGCGGCGCTATCCAGTCTGGGCTCACTGATGGAGCCCTCGCTCCCCGCGTTAGAGCGCCGCGCGGGCGAGACCTTCTTGCTGCATCCTCTGTTCGGCCCAGGACGCCGGGAGCTGCGCGGGGCGGCGCTGGCCCTTGCCCCTATACGTGGCGCGCACCGGCGGGACTGGCTGGCGCGCTTGCTTCACGCACAGGGCGCGCGCCTTGTCATGACGACGCCCGAGGAGCACGACCGTGCCATGGCCGGCGCGCAAGCGCTGCTGCACGGGGTCTACGCCGCGCTGGCCCCGGAGATCATAGCGACGTTGCCGGGCGAGGACCCCCTGGCCTGGGCGACCCCGACCCTGCGTCTGCAACTCGCCCTCATGAGCCGTATCTTGCGCCAGGACCCCGCGCTCTACGGCGACCTCCTGGCCCTCAACCGCCACACGCCCCTCGTCCTCGACCGGCTCATCGCGCGTTTAGCGGCGCTGCGCGCCGCCGCCCTCGACGGTCCGGACGTTGTAGCCGCGCTCTTCAAGGCCGCCCGTGACGACGTGGGCTCTTTAGGTCCGACCTTGGCGACTGAGGCTGATGAAGCGCTGGGCGAAGGCCGCGCGCCCCGCACTCCCGCGCGCGCGCGACTAGCCTCCTTTGCCGAGGATTGGGATTCCCCTGAGATGGATGTTTACGATACCGGGTATACTTCTAGTGGACAATAACAACACGTCGCATCGAATTGGTGATACCTCATGGCATTGTTCACGAAGAAACGGGACCTGACGCCGGACATCGCGGCGCGCGTCCCGCCCGGCCAGCAGCTGACCACGAAGTGGCCCGTCCTGACCTACGGGCCTATCCCGAAGGTTGACCTCGCTACCTGGGACCTGCGCATCACCGGGCTCGTCGAGGAGCCCACCTGGTACACCTGGGACGAGTTCAAGGCCTTGCCCCAGGCGCGCCGCCACAACGACATCCACTGTGTGACCCGCTGGAGCAAGCTCGACAACGACTGGGACGGCGTGGCCGTGCTCGAACTGATGAAAAGGGTCACCCTTAAGCCCGAGGCCAGGGCTGTGATCGTGCATGCGGAGCACGGCTTCACGGCCAACCTGCTGCTCGACGACTTTCTGCGCGAGGACAACATCCTCGCGCACAGCCACGACGGCCAGCCGCTCACGCCCGAGCACGGCTACCCGCTGCGCCTCGTCGTGCCGCACCTGTATTTCTGGAAGAGCGTCAAGTTCGTGCGCGGCCTCGAGTTCGTCGCCGAAGACCAGCCGGGCTTCTGGGAGCGCAACGGCTACCACATGCGCGGCGACCCGTGGGACGAGGAGCGCTATTCGTCCTGGTGGTAAGAAGCTGCTATACTATCCATCTGAGACCACGCTACAGTATAGATAGAGGATTTGACGGTACATGAAACGGACCTGGCAACCGAAGCGCATCCCGCGCAAACGCACGCACGGCTTTATCGCGCGTATGTCCACCAAGGGCGGCCGGCGCGTGCTCAAGGCGCGGCGGCTCAAGGGACGCCATAAGCTGACGGTTTAGGCGTTAGACGATATGCTGCCCAAGGGCTATCGCTTGACGCGTAGCGACGACTACGCGCGTGTCCGCCGCGAGGGCCGTTCGCGTGCCCACCCGCTGCTTATCCTCGCCGCCGCCCCAAATGGGGGCGAGGCGACGCGGGTGGGCTTGACCGTGGGCAAAAAAATTGGCTCCGCGGTGGCGCGCAATCGTGTCAAGCGGGTGTTGCGGGAAGTGGCGCGGGCGCGGCTGGAGCGGCTACGTCCAGGCTACGATGTCGTCCTGATCGGGCGGCCCGACACGGCTGGCGCTGGCCTGGAGCCGGTCGGCGCGGCTCTGGATGGGCTGTTGCGGCGCGCGGACCTGCTACGGGAGCCGGCGCGGAGCCGGCGGGAGAGCGACGGATAGCGCGCATGAGAGCGATATTACTGGGTGTTATCCGCCTCTATCAAGCGACAGCGGCGCGCGCGCTGCCCGCGGGGACGTGCCGGTTCTACCCAAGTTGTTCGGCCTATAGTTATGAGGCGATCGCGCGGCACGGCGCGGCGCGGGGCTCTGCCCTGATGCTGCGGCGGCTCGCGCGCTGCCACCCCTTTCACCCCGGCGGCCTCGATCCGGTCCCGTAGCGGCGTGCGCGTACAGGCGTAACCTAGGAGTCTTTCGTGAACTTCATGCACATCCTGGATCCAATCATCAACGTGCTTGAGCCCGTGCTGATGTGGCTGACGCATACGCTGCACAGCTACGGACTAGCTATTATCATCTTTACGATCCTGGTGCGCGGCGCGCTGGCCCCGCTCAACCTGCGCCAGCTTAAATCGGCCAAGAAGATGTCGGCGATGGGTCCGCGTATTAAAGAGCTACAGCAGCGCCATAAGGGCGACCGCGAGGCCCTAACGCGCGAACAGATGGCCCTCTACAAAGAGGAAGGCGTCAACCCGGCAGCGGGCTGTCTGCCGCTGCTCCTGCAGATGCCCATCCTCTATTCGCTGTTTTTCATTTTCCAGAACCTAAAAAATAGGCCGGATCTCATTTATCACGCGCATTTCCTTTGGTTCCATCTTGACAAACCGGATGGCCTGTTCGGGCACTTCTTTATCGGCTCGGCGAACGCGGCCTGGGGTCCGCTGCCGATCCTCGCCGCGGGCACGCAGTGGGTCCAGCAGCGCATGATGATGCAGCCCACCAGCGACCCGCAGCAGCGCTCCACGCAGCAGATCATGCAGTTTATGCCGTTGATGATCATGTTTTTCGCGATCAACTACCCCGCCGGTCTCGCCCTCTACTGGGTGACGTCGACCACGTTCAGCATCGTGATGCAGTACTTCATCACGGGCTGGGGCCAACTCTTCAAGTCGCCGTTCAAGATCCCCGAGGCGCCCGTCGCCACCGCCGCGGCGGGCGCGACCGCCGACCCGCGCCGCCGGGCCGTAGCCGCGCCGCGGGCTAACGGGACGAGTGGGACGCGCACGAACGGGAACGGCCGCCGCGCCACCGTCTTCAGCGCCGCCCCTCCCACGCGCACGGTCGAGGACGGCGACGGGCGGGTCATAGAGGGGCAGGTGATCGCGGGGGAGGACGGCGCCGGCGCGCGCCAGGGTAAGATGCAGCGGACCGTGACACGACAGAGACCACGGCCGTCTAAAGGAGCACGACGATAGATGAACGAACGCCATCGCCAGAGCGTGACGGTTAGCGCCAAGACGGTCGACGACGCGATCGTCGAGGCCGAACGCGAACTCGGCGTGTCGCGCGATGCCCTCGACATCACGGTCATCACCGAGGGCTCCAAGGGCTTCCTGGGCATGCGCGCCGAGAACGCCCGCATTCTGGCCATGGTGATCGGCGGCGCCACGGCGACGGCGGAGGAACCGCGGGCCGCGGTGTCCGCGCCGGCCGTCGAGACCCCGGCGTCGAACGGCGCGCCGCGTGCGACAGGTGTGCCCGCACGGCCCATGGTCTCCGACGAGGAGGGGGCCGAAGGCGCGGTGGGGGGGACGTTCGAGGACGAGTACGACGACGAGGGGCCCCGCGATCGGTCCGACGGAGACGGCGAGTCTCACGATCAGGTCGAACCCGGACGCCGCGCGCAGCAGCACCAGGAGACCGCCGCCGCGGCCCAGGAGATCCTGGAAACACTGCTGAACGGCATGGACATCCGCGCCCGCGTCAGCGTGCGCACGGTGTCTGATCCCATCGTCCTCGACGTCGAGACCGACAACGGTGGCCTGCTCATCGGGCGTCGCGGCGAAACACTCAGCGCCCTGCAGTACCTCGTCAACGTTCTCATCGGCAAGCGCACGCGGCGCTGGACCAAAGTCGTGATCGACGTGGAGCACTGGCGCGATCGCCGTGAGGACACCCTGCGCGCGCTCGCCCTGCGCCAGGCCGATCGGGTTCGGCAGCAAGGACGCCCGCTCGCCCTCGATCCGATGCCGGCCAACGAGCGCCGCATCGTGCATATGGCCTTACAAGACCAACGTGACATCGAGACGCACAGCGAGGGTGAGGAGCCGAATCGGCGCCTGGTTATCACGCTGAAGCGCTAGCGCGACCAGTGTACGAAATTCCGGCTCCTACGTATGTCGTCGTCGGCCATGTCGCGCGCGACATCGTCCCCTTGGTCGGCACATCGGCGAGCCCCGCGTATGTACCCGGCGGCACGGCGCTCTACGCCGCTCTGACGGCGCGTCGTCTGGGGATCGACACCGGCGTCGTCACAAGCGTCCCACCAGACGTGGACTTGGCCATGCTGGAAAGGGCGCGCGTCCATGTGGCGCCGGCGGCGGAAGCCACAATTTTCGAGAATCGCTACGAGCCGGGCGGGCGCGTGCAGTTCTTGCACGGCCGCGCCGCGCCGCTCGGCCCCGGCGACGTGCCGGTGGCGTGGCGGGCGGCGCGTATCCTGCACCTCGGACCCATCGCCGACGAGGTAGATCCCGCCATCGCGACGCTGTTCCCGCGCGCCCTGCGCGCCGCGACCCCACAGGGCTGGGCGCGTCGCTGGGACGCGGACCACCGCGTCCACACGCTCCCGCACGCGGAGGTCGTGGCGCGCCTGGTCGACCTTGACGTGGTCATCCTGAGCGAGGAGGACGTGTCGGCGGGCTTCTCGCCCGGCCACGACACGCCCGAAGGGGTCGTCGACCTGTATCGCGCCCGCGTGCGCATCGTCGTGCTGACGCGCGGGGCGCGCGGCGCCACGATCTACGCCGGCAAGGGCACGCTACACGTCCCGGCCTTTGATGCCCATGAAGTGGACCCCACGGGGGCGGGTGACGTGTTCGCCGCCGCGTTCCTGATCCGCTACGCCGGCGAGAAAGACCTGCTCGGCGCCGCGCGCTTCGCCGCCGCCGCCGCCGCGCTGGAAGTCGAGGATATCGGACCTAACGGGATACCGACTGCCGAGCAAATCGCCGTTCGATTAGAGGCTCTTACATCATAAGGGGTAGATGATACCGTTGGCGAACACAATGCCGGGCACGACGACAGAAGCAAGCTTGTACCGCCTCGAATTGGCGCGCGAGTTGACACGGCTCTGCCCGCCGGACCTCGGACAGGTAGTTGCGCTGACGGGCTCGGCTTCGCGCGGCGTCGCCGACGAGGGTTCGGACGCCGAGCTCAACTTCTGGGTCGACGAGCAGCCCGACCGGGCCACTCTGCTCGACTGGCTGCGCCGCGCCGGTGCGACCGACGTCATCCTCGACGATACGCCGCTAGCGGACGGCTCGTTGTGGGCGACGTCGCTCTTCAAAGGTGTGTGGTTCGAGACCGGTTGGCAGCGTATCCGCGACATGGGCGCTCTCGTGCGCCGGTTGAGCGCCGGAGAGGTGGTCGACCACGAGCAGCTGGCCCACGCGCCGATGATCCTGCACGCTGCGGGACTGCGCGACAGCGGGGCCTTGGAGGACTGGCGGGACAGTTTGCGCGATTACCCCGAGGGGCTACAAGCGCGCCTGATCTCTGGAGCGGGCGCATGGGCGCTTCCCAACGTCATCGAGGCGCGATGGGCGCTAGCGCGCCGGGGCGAGCGCGTGGCGCTCGCGGAGCGATTGGTGTGGGACGCGCACAACGTGCTGCGTGTGCTCCACGCGCTCAATAAGCAGTGGGAACCGGACTGGAAGTGGATCAAGATGACGGTTGCGGCCCTTGAGACAAAACCGGACCGGCTGGGCGAGCGCATTGACGGCATCTTCGCGTCGCCGCAGACCGAGCGCACTGTCGCGCATTGCCTGGAGCTCATCCTCGATACGCTGGCCCTTGTGCCTCCGCCCTATAACATCGGGCGGGCGCGACAGACGATAGAGGAGAGCTTGCGCGGACACGCGGACCGATGATTACAACCGCCGATACCATCGTCGCTATCGCCACGCCGCCTGGTGAGGGGGGCGTCGGGATCGTGCGCCTCTCTGGACCCGAGGCGCTGCACATCGGGCGGGCTATCGTGCGGCCGGCTGGCAGTACGGCGGAGTGGCCTTCGCACCAATTGGTGTACGGGCACGTCGTCGACCCGGCGAGCGGCCGGCGCGTCGACGAGGCGCTGGCCGTCTACATGGTGGCGCCGCGCACCTACACGGCCGAGGATGTCTTCGAGGTCCATTGCCACGGGGGACCGATCCCGCTGCAGGGCGTGGTGGAGTTGGCGCTGCGCCACGGGGCGCGTCCCGCCGCGCGCGGCGAGTTTACCCTGCGCGCCTTCCTCAACGGCCGGCTCGACCTGGCGCAGGCCGAGGCCGTGCTCGACGTGGTGCGCGCGCGCACGCCCACGGCGCTGCATGTGGCCGTGGACCAACTGGCCGGGGGACTCTCGCGCCGGCTGCGCCCGCTGGTGGACGACCTAATGGGCGTGTTGGCCTTCCTCGAGGCCTCGATCGACTTCGTGGAGGAGGGCATCCCAGGGGCGGCCGTGGAAACGCTGTTGGCGCGGCTCGACGCGGCGAAACAGGGGCTGGACGCGCTGCTGTCCACGGCGCGGGGCGGCGTCATCCTGCGCGAGGGGCTGCGCGCCGTGCTGGCCGGCGCGCCCAACGTCGGCAAGTCGAGCTTGCTCAACCGCCTGTTGCGCGCCGAGCGCGCCATCGTCACGCCCGTGGCCGGCACCACGCGCGACACGGTCGAGGAGCCGGCCAACATCCGCGACCTGCCGGTCTACCTCGTCGACACCGCCGGCCTGACGGAGACCGACGACCTGGTGGAGCGCATCGGCGTGGCGCGCGGCCGCGCCGCCATCGAGAGCGCCGGCCTGCTGCTGCTCGTTGCCGACGCCTCGCGGCCCCTAGACGAGCGCGACCGCGCGGCCTTTACGGTGGCGCGCGCCCTGGCCCCCGACACGCCGGCGATCCTGATCTTGAATAAGGCCGACCTGCCGCGCGCGCTCGACGAGGGTGATGCGCTACCCCTGTTCGGCGAAAGGCCGCCCGGCGCCATCGTGGCCTGCTCGGCGGCGACGGGTCTGGGGCTGGACGCGCTGGAAGACGCCATCGCGAGCACGGCGCTCGGCGGCGACCTGCTGGCGCCCGATACGGCCGTGGTCGACAACGCGCGCCACCGCCGGGCGCTGGAGGAGGCGGTCGCGGCGCTCATTGCGGCGCGCGACGGCCTCGCCGTGGCGTTCCCGCTCGACCTCGTCTGCAGCGACCTGCGCGCCGCCGTCACTGCCCTGGGCACGATCACCGGCCAGGACGTAACGGAAGACCTGCTCACGCGCATCTTCGGCGACTTCTGCATCGGGAAGTAGCCCGAAACAATCGTGCTGTGAGTGGCGATACTCTAATAGGACCTACGCCCTATTTGCGTTGCGCGCGTTTATTTGGAGAAACGCCCCAAACTCTTACCGATCCTTGCGGTACTCTTCCTCAAACCGCCTGACGAACTCGACGAGCGGCATCCCGACCACCTCGCAGATGTCGTGCAGTTGCACCAGATCGAGCCTGCGTTCTCCGCCGACGGGCAATGCCGCTGTGCCGGCTGAGAGCACGGTTCCATTCGCCTGGAAAGCGTTCCCAGGCGCGCTCAACTACGACTTCCACATCTGGATGGTCAGCCAGAGCGGTTCGTCGTCGATCACTGATGCGACGCCGCTCACGTTCGCCGCCACGGTTCACCACAGCACGCGCTACATTTGGAACGACCACGGTTTCCTGCCCGGTATATACTAGTACGCCCTGCTGCCGCTCGACGCGAAGGGCAAGGCTTTAGCGGGGTGGAGCACGCCGGTCCAAATTACCGTCGCCAGCTAGTAGCAGGCCATATCCTTGCCAATTGTAGGGGCGCATGGGTGCGCCCCACGATTGTGATGGTGGGCGCCGTTCAAGGTCCGTCGTCTACCATGGCCTTTTAAGGTCAGGCCGTGTCTCACAATCGCGGGGCGGGCGCGGGGCGCATGGCGATGCGCCCCCTACGCCCTGCCTAGTAGTGCCATCATCGAGACAAGCGTCGCGTGCTAAGCTGTACTCGGGGGGCTTTCTTATGGCACAGCGGGTCGAAGATATCGGGGCCGGCGCGATCGAGAGTACGTTCGACGCGATGCGGGTGGATTTGGGCGTGTCGCGGGCGGACATCCTGGCAGCCTTGGGCGTGACGGACAAGGAGCTTGCATCCTGGCGTGCGACAGGGACACGGCCCGACGAGGTAACGTTGCAGCGATTGCAGACCCTTGTGGGGCTCCGCGACGGTTTACAGGAACTGTTTGCCGAAACCGAAGGCGTCCACGAGTGGATGCACGCTGAACTTCGTGACTTGCGCTGGCGGACACCGCAGCAGGCTTTTCGAGACGGCGATGTGGACGAGGCGTACGCCGCGTTTATCGGGTTAGCCTCCGGCATCTTCCTCTGATGGGCGGCGGACGAGATCGATGATCACGGCCCCTTGGGACGCGGACGGCGCACTCGCACCGTTACCTTTCGTCCCATGGAGCGGTGAAGTGTGGCGAGTGCATCTCGTGCGCTTCTTGCCCGACGATGCCACCGGCTCGATCCTCGCGTCGGGGCGTTTCCACCGGGCGGAAGCGCAATATCCCACGACTGCCCATTGGCGCGCCCTGTATCTCTCGCTTAGCCCTGATATTCCTATCGGCGAGATCCTGCGTCGTTTTCCCGCGTCTCGCGCAGGGCGCGCTCGGCCGTTCGCGCCCGCGCGCCGTTGTCGACGGGCAGCCCAATCTCCTCGCCGTCGTCGTCTCGCACCGCCATATAGCGTGGGCGAGGCTGTAGGGACACGCTCAGGATGTCGCCGCGCCAGTATCCGTCCTCATCCGCTGTCCATGGGCGATACTGTCCCGGTCGATTCGCTCCCCAAGACGCTCTCCTCAGTGTCATCCGGCAACCAGTCCGGCGCGATGTCCAATCGCTGCTCACTCCGTAGAACCATACCCTGTGCCCCCTTCGACATGTCGCGCCCATATCATACGCGGCGTGGGCGGTCTTTCTCGCTATAGTATAGGCGTATGCTGCCAGATATCGACCCCTCTGCGTCCGCGCGGACCGACGCGGCCGGCGACGCCGGCGACACCGGCCACTTCGCGACGGCTACCCCCACGGGCGGGGCGGCCAATGGGACGGACGCGCGCGGGGGCCGCTGGCGTCGGCTGGCTCGGCTGGCTACGCTCGATATGGGTCCGCTGCGCCGCCACCGCGACTTTCGCCTGCTCTACATCGGTCAGGCGGCCTCGTTCTTCGGTACTATGATCACCTACGTCGCCGTGCCCTATCAGGTGTATCGGCTGACCCATTCGTCGCTGGCGGTCGGGCTGCTCGGCGTGACCGAGTTGGTTCCGCTGCTACTGTTCGCCTTTATCGGCGGGGCGCTCGCCGACGCGCACGACCGGCGGCGCATGGTACAGCTGACCGAGTTGTCCCTCGCCGCGATGTCGGGGCTACTGGCGCTCAACGCGCTGCTGCCCCACCCGCGATTATGGGTGCTGTACGCCGTCGTGGCCGCGATGGCCGGGCTCGACGCCCTGCAGCGGCCCTCGCTCGACGCGCTGCTGCCCCGACTGGTCACGCGCGACGAGTTGACGGCGGCCGGCGCGCTCTCCTCGCTGCGCACCACGGCGGGGATGGTGGCCGGGCCGGCGTTGGGAGGCGTGCTGATCGCCACGATCGGGCTGCCGGGCGCCTACGCCGTCGACGTGGCGACTTTCGCGATCTCGCTCGCGGCGTTGCGGCTGATGCGCGCGGTCCCACCCCCGCCGGACGCCGAGCGGCCGAGCCTGCGCCGCGTGGTCGAGGGCCTGCGCTACGCGCGGAGCCGGCCCGAGTTGATGGGCACGTACTTGGTGGATATGGTGGCGATGTTCTTCGGGATGCCGACGGCGCTGTTCCCGGCGCTGGCCCCGCACTATGGCGGCCCAGGGGCGCTCGGACTGCTCTACGCCGCGCCCGCGGTGGGCGCGCTCCTGGCCACGGCTACGAGCGGCTGGACCAACAACGTGCATCGGCACGGCCGCGCCGTCATCCTCGCCGCCCTGGGCTGGGGGGCGGCGATCACCCTGTTCGGGCTGGCCCCGGCGCTCCCGCTGGCCCTGTTCTTTCTGGCCCTGGCCGGGGCGGCGGACATGATCAGCGGGCTGTTCCGCGGCAGGATCTGGAACGGGACCATCCCCGACGCCCTGCGTGGCCGCCTGGCCAGCATCGAGTTGTTGAGCTACGCGAGCGGGCCGGCGCTGGGCAACGTCGAGTCGGGCGTCGTGGCGACGCTCGCGGGGGTACGCCAGTCGGTCGCCTCGGGGGGCGTCCTATGCGTCGTCGGCGTCGCGCTCCTAGCCGTGGCGCTGCCGCGGTTCCGTCGTTATGACGGCCGCCTGCACGACGCGCGATAAGGGTCAGGGGTCAGGCCATATCTACTGGGAGCGCCGGCTGCCAGCCGGCATACAGTCGCGGCGCCAGCGCTTGCT
>JAABUQ010009532.1_pt1 | contig 13093 bp, 8 predicted proteins | sample 5560001 | NCBI WGS metagenome assembly JAABUQ01 (sample SAMN10711888, study PRJNA513371) | rock metagenome | isolation source: Antarctica rocks | place: Antarctica: Victoria Land, Finger Mt nord | collected 2015-12-18 | reverse complement strand
TAAGCGCCGGAAAAGCTCACTCTCGCGCGAGGGTAAGCAAGATGTCCTCAATCGGCTGAAATCAGTGCGCGGACACCTCGACGGCATCGTCAAGATGGTCGAGGATGATACGTACTGCGTGCAGGTCATCAAGCAAGTCGCAGCGGTGCGCGGCGCGCTCGATCGCGTAAGTCGCCTCGAACTCCAAAACCACCTCGAACACTGCGTCGTCGAGCAAGTCCAGGCGGGCGACGGGGAGGCGGCCGTGGCCGAACTCATGGACATCGTGAATCTCCGACAGGAAGTCGCATGATTGCGAAGGTCGGCGAAGCGCTCTTTGCTGCCGGCGCCATGGCGTGGCAGGTCGGCTGGAGCCTGGTGCTCGGCTTCGCGCTGTCCGGCATCATCCAGGCCGTCGTTTCGAAAGGTCGGATGCGCGAACAACTCGGGCGCAGCGGCGTGCGCGAGATCGCCCTTGCGGCCGGTTACGGAGCAGCCAGCTCAAGTTGCTCGTACGCGGCCGCTGCACTCAGCCGAACGCTCTTCAAGAAAGGTGCCGGTTTCACGCCGTCGCTCGCGTTTTTGTTTTCCTCAACGAATCTCGTCGTCGAACTCGGCGTCATTTTGTACCTGCTCTTAGGATGGCAGTTCACCGTCGGCGAGTGGATCGGCGGGGTCGTCCTCATCGCCATCATGTCGCTGCTCGTAAAACTCACCTATCCGAAAAAGCTGGTGGAAGAAGCCCGGGCACATGAAGAAACCGGCGGCGGACATGAGCACGGAGGCGATACCGTCGAAGGGGTGACGCTCTGGCAAAAACTGCGCAATCCGCGTACGCCGATCGTCGTCGCGCAGAGCGTCGCGATGGACTGGTCGATGCTCTGGAAGGACGTCACCGGCGGCTTCTTGATCGCCGGCTTCCTTGCGGTATTTGTCCCCCCGCACGTGTGGAAGACGCTATTCCTGGCGGGCGCACCAGCCGTTGTTCAGGTGCCCGCGAACGCGGTCGCCGGCGCCGTGATCGCGATCCTGACATTCGTGTGCTCGATCGGGAACGTTCCGATGGCCGCGATCCTCTGGGGGACCGGCATCTCGTTCGGTGGCGTGCTGTCGTTCCTGTACGCCGACCTCATCGTGCTCCCGCTGCTCGACGTCTATCGCAAGTATTACGGCTGGAAGATGGCGGCGTACATTTTTGCGATCTTTTTCACGACGATGGTAACGGCGGCGATGGTCATGGACGTCATCTTCACGGCCTTCCATCAAGTTCCGAGGCCGAACACGCACATACTCTCGATGGTCGAGACGTTCTCGTTCAACTACACCTTCTGGCTCAACGTCCTGGCCGCGATCGCTGTCGGTTGGTTTGCCTATCTCAATCGAAAGTATCCGATGGACATGGGTCAGCACGATCACGGTACGCCTGCGGGGCAGGATGCGGCGCACGTCCACGAAGTCGGACAGCTGGGAGCATCTCAATAACGATGACCCCGCGTGCAAAGCGGCTGGCAGGGTGCAGCGTCCCTGAGATGTCGGCGTTACTCAATTCGTAACGCCAATTTAACGCAGGGCAATCGCGATCAACTAACTTGAGTCGCCTCCGACGGCAAACGGCAGCAGCTCGTAGGCGCCACTCGTCACGACTCTCGAAACGCCGGCTAGCCGCGATGATTGCACGGCCGCGTAGGTTCCGGATTGTAAAACGATGCGAACGGAGATGCGGCGGTACGTGCCGTCGCCAAGCGTCTTGAATGCACTGCCGTAGTGGCGTCCTGAGTGTAATTTTCTTTGCCACGGCGCAGACCGCTGCCTCCCCTGCGCAAATAGGCTAGCAAGTGTCCTCCATGAAGTGCGCATTCTGTCATCAAGTGAACGGTCAAGGTCTTCCGCGAGCCTTCCACCGCTTGCACGGGAAATACGTCTCGTTACTGGGACACCGCAGTACGGAGCCCCGCCCCGCAGTTTCGTTCTCCGAACTCCGCTCGGACGCGTGTTACGGCCCCATGCATCTCTCCAGTTAGTTCGTGACGCGGGGCACATATGGGCGTGAGCCCGCGAGCGTTCTCGTGGGCCAACTCCGAACCCCTCGGCGTATCCACCGAAGGAATGAATGCGAAACTATGTCGCTCGAGTCTAGAACACCGCTCACAACATAGGCTTTCGGTGGTTGCTAATATTGCGCCGCAGCGGAGCCGACCGATGAACTCAGAGAAATGCGCGGCGGCATACAAGTGAATCCGATCGCCCCCGAGCGTTCGAACTACACGCTAGCGCTTTGAAGTGCCACGGCGTCACGGTCCATACCCGGATGGACGATGAGACGACCGCGGGTTTGGAGCACCCTATGATAAGCCAGAGTCAATCTCGCAGCCTCGCCCTTTTGCCGGAGCATGATCTTCGCAAGACCGGTCCCGTTGATGAAGCCGACTGGAATTACCGTCCGGTTTTGAACTACATATCACGGCAGCGCTTTGAGCTCGTACTCGAGCTCCTTGATGAGACCCCCGCGAACGACTTGCTGGAGATCGGGTACGGAAGCGGCGTCTTCGCGCCTGAACTCGCACGCCGTGCAAAAGCTCTCTGGGGTATCGACATCCACCCATTTCATGCGGGTGTGACGCAAACTCTCGCGCGGCACGGTATCAGAGCGCAATTGACCACGGGTTCCATTGAACATACGCCGTATCCAGACGACTCATTTGATGTGGCTGTCGCGGTCAGCGCGCTCGAGTTCGTCGCGGATCTCGACGCCACGTGCGTCGAGCTTCAGCGGATTCTAAGACCCGGCGGCGTGCTCGTCGCCGTCGCCCCACAGTCCTCGCGCGTTCTTGACGCCCTGTTGTTCGCCGCCACCCGCGAACGTGCAGCGGCAAATTACGAAAACCGTCGCGAGCTTCTGTTCCCGACGCTCGAACGCTATTTCACGATTGAACGCCACGCAACTTTTCCGGACTGGACTCCGGTCGGGATCTATCGCGCTGTCCGCATGCGGCCACGTACCTGATCCACGCGGGATCCGTCGTTTCGACGGTACTTCCCGCTCTCGTGGCGGGGGGCGTGGTCTTCGGTGCGAAATTGGCGTCCAAGCACCGTTCCTACGCCGCTGCAATCGCTGGCGCCACGGCGTTGATTGCGTTCCTCCGGACTGTCAAAATCGCCGGCGCCTACGCGCGCAACGTGACTCACCTCGCACAATGGGACTATCTCTGCTTTTGGCTGTACGGCCAGGTCCTTGCGCACCATCTCGATCCTTACGGCCCGCACTCGCTTCGAGCTTTGCCCCTACCGCAGCCGGTGGACGCCGAATTCAGTCGCGACGTCCTTTCAGTCGGCATTCCGTACCCACCGTGGTCGCTCGCGCTCTTCCGGCCACTGGGCTTTTTCTCCAACCCGCATCACGGCGCGATGTTGTGGTGCGCCCTCGAATATGCCGCCCTACTCGCGGCCGTAGTGGTACTCTCACGTTGGAAGAGCTTAACATGGAACGAAGCCGCTGCAGTGGCGGCTTTGGTATTCCTCTTGCCTCCATCGCTTGCGACAGCGGCTTACGCTCAGACGATTCCGCTAACGCTGCTCCTTCTCGCACTCTATATGGTCCGCATCGACAAGGTGGATGGCGGCATGTGGCTCGCGACCGCAGCCATCGTAAAACCTTTCGTGCTGCTGGTGTTGGTCGTACCGTTCCTGCGCCGCAGTTGGGTGCAACTGGGGCTCGCGATCGGCACGCTCTGCGCAATGACGGGGATCAGTCTCGTCATTGCAGGGCCTACGGCTCTTGTCAATTATGTTCGCGAAAGTCCAATTGTCCGGACGCCGGGTTCCGTTCTTACCGAGAGTAACAACGTACCGGTCGTCGCATATTTTTTGCGCGCGGCGCATGTGACGCCGCCCAATGCTGCCAGCTTGCCGGCATCGCTCGTTGCGCTTAACCTCAGCCTTCTCGTTATCGGGGTCGCCGTAGCGGCGCTCGTTGCTCGCCGCCATGCGGTACTCGCGTTCTGCGCGGTGCTGGCCCTAGCGTTGCTCGTTTATCCCCAGTCGAATATTCACTACGCGCAATTGCTCGCGCTGCCCCTTCTCGCACTGTGGCGCAATCCGGTATTCGAGCGGCGCCCGCTCCTCGCGGCAGCATTTATCGGTGCCGTCTACGCGCTGCTCTCGGTTGCCGGCGGCGCCGACACGATGTTTGCCACGTTGCTTGTGTGGGCGGTCTGTCTCGCGGTAAGTTTGCGCGGGGAATCCAGCCTGGGCCTTCGGCGAAAGAACAATGCGTTAGTTGCCAGTTGCGAGCCCGGGTTTCCCTGAAACGACGCCCGTCGGATCGACGACTTCGCCGGCGCTCTTCATACGCGCGCGTTTGAGATGCCGCTGAACGGTGCCACAATCGTGAGAGAGGTTTTTAGCGGGCTGTTCGTCGCCGCCGTTGGCATCTACCACTGTTCACTGCGTAGCGACGGTCGCTATCGGTTGAACAATACGTTGCGCAGCATGTAAGTTGAATGCGCTCGGAAGGTAGCGCAGTCATGATCAACTCGAGTCGCCACCGACGGCGAACGGCAGCAGCTCGTAGGCGCCGCTCGTCACGACTCTCGCAACGCCGGGAAGCCGCGACGATTGCACGGCCGCGTAGCTTCCGGATTGTAAAACGACGCGAACGGGGATGCGGCGGTACGTGCCGCCGCCTAGCGACGTGAACACCAGCGGCTTTCCCGTGTCGGGGTCTTTCACGAGAGCAGCCGCCGGCACGACGTAGGCGTCCTGCACGGTCCGTACCGTGATCGTCGCCGATGCGGTCGCGCCGGGTCGAAGCTCCGACGCAGTGACGGGAGCAATACGCGCCTCGAGCGTCCGGGTCGTCGGATCGAGCGCAGCATTGACCGTGTCGACGCGTCCCGCGATGGTCGCCGCTGCACCGTTGATGGCGATGCGGGCCGGGTCTCCTGGGCTGACGAGCGCCGCTTGGTCTTCGCTGAGCCGCACGTCGACGAGCGATGCGGCGGAATTGACGACCGTGAGGATGTTGGTCGTCGAATCGACGACCTCGCCCGGGTTTTTGAAGCGTGCGGTGACGACGCCGCTAAAGGGCGCGGTCAGGGTGAGAAGTGAGGCACGTGTCCGCGCCGTCGCCTGCGCCGTGAGGGCTTGTTCGAGTTGCGCCTGGGCGACTGCGACGTCTTGCGGCCGCGGCCCGGCGATGAGTAACGAACCCGCCTGCTGTTTGTCGCGCAGATCCGCGAGCGCGTCGGCATAGGCCGCGCGCGCCTGTTCGACATCGCGGCGCGACGCAATGCCGACGGCCGCGAGCGACTGTTGGCGCGAAAGTTCAGCCTGCGCCGTCTGGGCTTTGGCGGTCGCGCCGCCGACGAGTGCACGGTTCTGCGCTAACTCTTGGGGCCGCGCTCCTGCCTTGGCTTTCGCAAGCTGTGCTTGCGCGGCGTTGATGTCGGCGGTCGCCTGCGCAATATCGCGCTGCGCGATGCGGTCGTCGAGCCGAGCGAGTACCTCGCCCTGTGAGACGTGGTCGCCCACGGCGACCGCGACCATTGCGATTTGCCCCGCAGTCGGAAAGGCAAGATTGGCCTCGGCGTCGGGACCGGAGATGACCTCACCGCTAGCGACGACCGTTCCGCTGAGCGTTCGTCGCACGACGGGAGCGAATCGCACCGCGACGCCCGACCGCCGGACGGTTCCAGGAGACGGCGACGCCTGCGCGTGTGCATCTGATGCACCCTTGGATCCGCAGCCGGCGAGCAATGACGTCGCTAAAAGCGACGCGACGAGGGGCGTTCGTATCACGGCGCGATGGGATCTCCGAGTAGAATCTGCAGTTTTGCGATGGCGTCGGCGTATTCGGCGCGTGCTTGATCGCGGTCCGCGCGCGCGGTGACGGCCGCGGTCCGCGCCGAAATGACGTCGAGCGTACGCAGCGCTCCTTGGCGGAAGCCGATCTGCGCGATGCGCAAACCTGCCTGTGCTTGCCGCAGCGATTCGTCCGAAAAGCCGAGCCGGGCTCGCGTCGATTCGATGTCCGCCGCCGCGCTTGCGATCACCGCGCGAAGCTGCAGCTCGCGGCCCGTTATTTGAAGCCTCGTCGTAGCTGCGTTTGCGCGCGCCTCTTTTTCGGCGCCCCGAATCGTACCGTAGTCAAGAATCGGGATCGTGAGGCCGATCGAGGCGGTCGGGCCCTGCGATGTGAGGCCGCCCAAATGCGGGGCTCGTTCGAGCGTGTAGCCGCCGGCAAGTGAAAGCGTCGGCAAACGCTGCGCCCGCGCCGCGGCGAGCTGAGCGCTCGACCGGGCCAGTGTCGCGCGAAGCTGCATCGAAGTCGGATCGCGCCGCAGAATGCTTTCGACCGCGGCGGCTTGGGCTAGGACCGGTGCCGTCGTCGATGGCGCGAGCGAGAGCCTTGCCCTCTGGTCGACGATCCTTCCGACGTCAGCACCGAGGGCGATCGCGGCTTGGCGCAACGCGCCGCGGGCCACAAACACCTCCGTTTGCGCACGACGCGCGTCGACCGTCGCGCGCAACACCTCGAAACTTCCGATTGCACCAGCGCGCTGCCGCAAGCGAGCGGCTGCGACCAGCTCGTTCGCGCTGGTCACATCTTGTTGCGCGGCTGCCGCGCGGGTTTGGGCCGCTGCCAATGCGTAGTATGCATCGACCACGCGTTGTCGCACTTCGCGCCGCACCCCGGCCGCCGCCGCGCCGGCAAGGGCGACGTCGAAACGAGCAATGCGCTTCGCCGCCGTTAGCCCGGGCACGATTTGCTGTTGCAGGCCAACGGTCATTAACTGAACCTGCCGAACTCCGCCCGGCACGTCTTGCGCGATGCTCGGCTGCAAGAGCGATTGCAGCGGAGCGTTCGTGGCTTGTTGCACGCGGGCTTGTGCTGCGACAATCGCAGCGTTGGCAGCGAGGATGTCGGGATTCCGCAGATCGGCTTCACGCAAGACGTCCGCGACGCCCAGCGTTCCCGTGAGCGCCGGCAAGGAGTTCTCTACGGACGTCGGCTGCAGACCGGACGCGCCAAGCGGCGGAACCGCTGGGGTTTGCCCGCCTGTGGGTCCGGGAATCGTTGCCGGCGGCGGCGTTGCTGCGGGCGGAGCCGGTGCTCCCGAGGGCAAGCTCGCGGGTACCGGTGGAGTCGTCGCCGCCGGCATCGGCGCAGTTTGCGCCGATGTCATGCGAGCCGTGGACGCTAGGGCGAAAACGAGCAGGCTGCTCGCAAGCGCCCATGTCTTGTATCGACGTACCATCATCGCAGCGCGGGTTTCAGCAACCGCCGGGAGCGGAATTGTCTCTTCTCGAGGCGCCCGTCGTTGCGGCGGCTTGCGGAACGAAATATAGAACGCCGGCATCAACAAGAGCGTGAAGAACGTCGAAAAGACAAGCCCTCCGATTGTCGCCACGGCGAGCGGCTTCTGCATCTCGCTGCCTGCTCCAAGCCCGAGCGCCAGCGGAACGACACCGAGCAATGACGTCAAGGTCGTCATGATGATCGGGCGCATGCGCAAGCGCCCCGCCTCGATCATCGCGGCCTCGGGCGTATTGCCCTGCGCGATCAATTTGTCGACCTCGTCGAAGAGCAAGATGCCGTTCTTCACCACTCCGCCCACGAGGAGGATCAGCCCCATGAACGACGAGACGTTGAGCGGAATATTCGTCACGCGTAGCGCGACGACGACTCCGAAAAGCGCGAGCGGGACCGACGAGATCACGACGAGGGGAATGCGGTAGCCACGAAATTCGAAGATCATCGTGATAAAGACCAGCAGGATTGCAACGCCGATCGCCGTTCCGAATTCGGAAAACGACTGCTGCTGCAGCGCGTACCGTCCGCCGTAGACTAGCCGGTATCCCGGCGGCAACGTTAGCCCCCGCAACGCGGTCTTGATGTCGGTGATCGTGCCGCCCAAGTCGCGTCCGCTGACGTTGGCCGTGACGCGAACGATCTGCTGGATGTTCTCTTCGTTGCGCTCCGTCGTCGCGCCGATGGGCGTCACGTTCGCGAGCGAACTCAAACTGTACGTCGTGCCGTTGGGCGCGACGAGCGGTAGAGTTTGCAAGTCCCGCAGCGACAACTCGTTCCACGGTACGTCGTAGCGCACCCGAACGGGCACCGGAACCGGTAATCGCGGAATCGTCGTCGCGACAATGCCGTCGAAACCGGCCTGGACAGCCGCCGTGAGGGAGCTCGTCGTGAAGCCGGCACGGCTGCCGGCAAGCGGATCGAGCTTCACGAGCGTGTTGGGCGTGGAGTAGACGATGCCGTCGAAGTCATCGACGACGCCTAGCACCTTCACGATGCGACCGTCGACCTGTCGCGCGATCGCCTCGAGCCGTGTCTGGTCGCTGCCGAAGATCTTGATCTCGATCGTCGCCGGCGTATTCGAAAGATCGTTGAGGAGATCTTGAAGGATCTGCGTGATCGTAAATTTGAGGATCGGCACTTTCGCGCTGACGCCGCTGCGAATGTCGTCGAGAATCTGATCGATGCCCTCCTTGCGTTTGTCGCGTTCCAGCAAGGTCGCGCGGATGTTACCGGCGTTGGGGGGAGCCGGGAAGAACCCGGAGGGATCGAGACCGGTCAAACGCGCGTAGGCCAACACGTTGGGATTGCCGCCGATGACGGACTCGGCTTGCTTGAGCGCGCGGTCGGTTTCTGAAAGCGAGGTGCCCGGCGGCATCGTGAAGTTAAACTCGAAGGCCCCCTCATCCATTTCGGGCAGGAAATCACTGCCGAGTCCGCTGCCGATGACGACCGTCAGCGCAAGCACCACACCAGCGGCGGCGAAAGCGACGATCGGGCGGCGCAGAATCCACCGCAACCCCGGCTCGTAGCGCGCTAAGAGCCAGTTCATCGTGCGCGCACCAGGGTGCCGCGCGCGGGCGCCCGGAACACGCGGTGCGCGCAAAAAATACGCCGACAACAGCGGCGTGATCGTCAACGCGAAGAACAACGACAAGGCCAGGGCCGTCGCAAGCGTCACCGAGAGCGCGATGAAGAATGCCCCGGTCACGCCCGACAACAGGGCCATCGGCGCGAAGACGACGATGGTCGTGATCGTCGAGCCGATCATCGGCGCGGCGATCTCGGCCATGCCCCGCCGCACGGCCTCGAAGCGATCGGTTCCTTCTTGCAAGTGGCGGTAAATGTTCTCGACGACGAAGATCGCGTCGACGATCACAAGCCCGACGCCGATCGCGAGACCTCCGAGGGTCATCAGGTTGAGCCCCTGACCGAAGAGTCGCATGAAAAAGAACGCGATCGCGATCGTCAGCGGAATGACCGTCGCGGCGACAAGCGTACTGCGCACGGATCCCAGAAAAAACCACATCACCGCGACCGACAGAAGCGTCCCGATGAGGATCGCATCGCGCAGACTCGTAACGGAGTCGTTCACGAGCGTCGCCTGATTCCAGTACGGTACGATCGCCGTTCCGGGGCCCAGGGTGCGCGTCTCTTTCTGCAACGCCGCTTCGACGTCCCGATAGATTTGCGAGATGTTCCCGCCGGGCTGCGCGTACACGTTGAGCAGCACGGTATCGTGGCCGCCCGATGACACGAGCGACGTGCGAAGTTCGAGCGCATCGTGCACCGTCGCCACGTCGCCGACGGTGATCGGTGTCCCGTTACGCGTGTCGACGACGATGTTTGCGACATCCTCGGGAGATTGCGGCTTCCCGCTGACCAGCACGATCTGACTCTGATCGAAGCCGTTGAAATGGCCGACCGACGTTACGGTATTGTTGGCCGCGATCGCGTTCGCCAGCTTGTCCATCGCTATGCCGCGCGAGGCCGCCTTGCGCGGATCGACGGAGACCCAGTATTCCGGATGGAGACCACCGACCACGCGAATCTGCGCCACACCCTCGATGCCGGTTAGCGCCGGCTTGATCGTGTATTCGGCCAGAATGTGAACGGCAGCAGTGTCCTTGCCGGGCACGCTGATCGTGTAGCCCAGAACGGGGAAGATGTTCGGGTTGACGTACTGCGCCTGCACGTCGGTGTTCGGCGGCAACGTCGCGCGCACGTCGGAGACGGCGGAGTTCACGCGTTGCAAGTCGACGTTGATGTCGGTCGCTGGATCGAATGTGATCGAGACCAAACTCGAGCCTTGGGCGGAGTTCGACTGCACGAGCTTGACGCCGATGATTGTCGAAACGCCTTGCTCGATCGGCCGCGTGATGTTCTGCTGGACTTGCTCGGGCGGCATCTGGCCGTTCTGCGCCACGACGACGACCCGCGCGAAGGAGACGCGCGGGTAGATCGACATCGGCAGCTTGGAAACAGACATGAGCCCGAGCCCCACCAAGACGACGAGCGCGACGAGCAGGCCGCGCGCGTGGTGCAAGGCAAAGTTGGCGAAGACCATGGAACTCCCCGGGCCATCCGCCCACAGACGTACTACAGGCTGTAGTTAGTAAGCGTCCGTGGCCCTCCTGCTAACCCCGTATCGTGCACCGGGCGGCTAGCAGTGATGGGCGAGTAGATATGGCAGATCGTGCATGAAGTCGGCGTGCGAGACGCCGAGCGCGACGAAGAGACCGACGACCGCGACCGGCGCCATTGCGGCCGAAAAACGACTGATGCGCCGCGGTTCTTTTTCCCCGTCCAAACAAAGCGATCGGTGCTCTTGCGCTCGTCGCAACAGTAGCCCCTCATATACGGCAGGGTCGACGCGTGCAGCGGAGACGTTGGCAGCCAGTTCCCGGCGCCGGCGCAGCATGCGTTCCAACCCCACAAACCCAGGCAGAACCAGCGCAGCAAATATGACGTGCCAGACGAAATTCCATGCCGGATGTCGATCTCGCAAGTGCACGAGCTCGTGGTGCGCAACGAGACGCAACTCGACTGCGCTCAGGTCTTGCACGAAGCCGCGAGACAAGAACACATCCGAGCGACGCAAGCCAAGACCAGCGAAGCAGAGCGGAAGCGAGGTCGGAACGTACACGATGCGGGGAACCGGGACGTTCAACCGTTGGGCTTCCGTGCCGAAGGCGGCGAGAAGTGGGGCGGGCGCATCGCTCGAGAGGGTCGCCAGCAATGTAAGCCGGTCGCGAATCTTCGCCACCCGAAAGGTAACGGTAAAGATGGACCAAGCTCCGGCGGCGATGATTAGCTCTGGAAGCACACGATGCAAGGCAACGAGGCCGTGATATGCATCATCGGTCGGACCAAACCAGCAAAACCGGTCCGCCACAAGCTTGAGCGGGAGTAAGAAGATCAGCGGCAGCAACCAGCGCCCGAGCCGCACGATCATCCGTCGCGTCGCCGCTTCCGCAGGAGGCGCAACGTCGTTTCGAGTGCCTCGTCGTCGTCCGCGATGGCATCGACAAAGCCGTGAATTGCGGCCTGTCCGTGAGCGTCGAGCAGGCCGTTGACGACGTCGCCGACGACACGGTCGATGAACTGCTCGCGGTTGAGCACCGCCGCGTACCGCGTCTCGCGATGGGCGCCGGCCTTCTTCACGAGGCCCTTATCGAGCAGGCGCGTGAGTTCGGTCGAAATCGTGGTGTAGGCGACTGGAGCTCGCCCGCTGAGGTCGCGCTGGATCGCGGCGAGGGAGGCCGGTCCGTTCAGCCACAAATGTTCCATGACGCGCGACTGTAATGTGCCGAGCGCTTGCCCAGAGCCCTTGGCCTGCGGTTTGTACGTAAAAGACTTACGAAACTTCGTTCCGGCCACCCTGCACCTTACGACGGACCGTCGTATCTGTCCCGGGCGCCGGGAGCAGGAGGCTTAAAGTCGCATCTCATCATACTACGGTCTGTCGTATTACAGCTCTCGCGCGCTCGCGAACGCGAGAAAGCGCGCTACCCATTCGCGCCTCCAAACCTAAGAAAGGTCCGCCCACGTTGACAAAAATCCGGATTGGCACAATGATGCTTGCCCTCGGTCTTACGATGGGCAGCGGGACAACGATGTTGCTGCGCCCTGCCGCCATTGCGTCCGCTCAACAATCGATGGCAAACATGACAATGGGATCGAAATCGGCGGGCGACACGGAGATGAACGCCGCTATGACCCGAATGATGCACAGAATGAGCGCCATGAAACTGACCGGCACGCAAGACCGCGATTTTATGATGATGATGATCCCCCATCACCAGTCGGCGGTTGACATGGCAAAAATTGAACTTCGCCGCGGCACCCACCCTGAACTGAAGTCGTTAGCTCGGGACATCATCAAGAGTCAAGATCAAGAGATTCAGCGGATGCAGGGCTGGCTAAAAACGTGGTACAGGCAAAGCCCGTGACATTGGTAGGCGGGCCCAATTCGCCGCTCCAGAGCGAGATGCCGGCAGTCTTTGAAGGGCATGATGATAGTGTGCCTTGATGCCAGCGGCTCAGCTGGTTCGCTGCACGGGCGAGTCGGAATAGCAGCAATTTGATCGACTCGACTCTCTTGGTTTGGTTCGGGCTGACCGCCGCATCGACGATCTACGTCGCTTGGGACGCGTTCACGCGCAATCCCGAAATGAAGATCATGCGCTTCGGTTGGGTCCTTGTAACGCTGTACTTAGGCCCCGTAGCGGCTGTCTTTTACGTACTTTCGTGTCGCGAGCCCGCACGGTGCGTACTATATAACGCGCGCCAAACATCCGGTTAGCGATCCGGAGCGTCACGGGATCACTTTGGGAACTGAAGTTCCCTTTTAGCAAAGGCATAGCACTCGCAAGCTTCCGACTCAAGCCCGTCGCGATCTAGAATTTCCATCAAGCCTCGACTGTACCGAATGAATCCCGCATCCGCGAAGGCAGACGCTGCCATCGTCACACCTGAGCGTCGAACTCCCAGCATTTGAGACAGAAATTCCTGTGTAAGCGGAAACGTCGGCCTTCCGACGCGATCGTGCGTCATGAGCAACCAGCGAGCGCAGCGCGCGTCTAGCGGGTGCACTCCATTGCATGCAACCATTTGCGCAAGCACATTGAGATATCCGACCGCATATGCGTTAACTACTTGACGGAACTGTGGAACACGGCTGCGTCCACGGACGAGTGTAATTTCGTCAACGCTTAGGTACTGAAGCGGTCGACGTTTCGGAAACCAGCGGCGCGAGTAGATCGGCGTCCATATACCGTCGTTCGGTCGACCAATCCTCTGTCT
>JAABUQ010009531.1_pt1 | contig 13095 bp, 13 predicted proteins | sample 5560001 | NCBI WGS metagenome assembly JAABUQ01 (sample SAMN10711888, study PRJNA513371) | rock metagenome | isolation source: Antarctica rocks | place: Antarctica: Victoria Land, Finger Mt nord | collected 2015-12-18 | reverse complement strand
CGCTGTCGTCCGGCGAGCGGTCGAGCTGGGCGTCGACCACATCGATACCGCCCAGTTCTACGGCCCGGATGTCGCGAACGAGCTCCTGCGCGAGGCGCTGTACCCCTTCCCCGGCGACTTGGTCCTCGTGAGCAAGGTGGGGGCACGGCGGGACGAGAAGAAGGCGTGGCTGTCCGCCGACAGACCGGAGGAGCTGCGCAGCGGTATCGAGGACAACCTGCGCACGCTTGGGGTCGAGCAGCTCGCCGCCGTGAACCTGCGCCTGATGGACGCCGGGCATGAGACGGGCGTCAGCTTCGACGACCAGCTGGGCGCCGTGGTGCAGGCCCGCGAGGACGGGATGATCGCCGGCGTGGGGCTGAGCAACGTCTCCCGCGAGCAGCTCCTGCACGCGTTGGACACGACGCCGATCGCCTGCGTGCAGAACCCCTGAACGTGGTTGACCGCGCGTCGCTGCCCGTGCTGCAGGAGTGCGCCGCCCGCGGCATCGCCTTCGTTCCGTTCTTCCCGCTGGGCTCTGCCTTTGACCCGAGCAAGCCGGTGCTCTCCCACCCGGGCGTCACGTCGACCGCGCAGCGGCTGGGTTGCACGGCCTCGCAGGTGGCGCTGGCGTGGCTGCTCGCTCTCTCGTCGAACATCCTGCTTATCCCGGGCACCTCCTCGCTGGCGCACGTCGACGAGAACGTGCGCGTCGCCGAGATCGAGCTTGACGCCGAGGCACTGGCGGCGCTGGACACCCCGATCGTCTAGCTATAGCTCAGCGCTTTTCCGACCCCGCAAACCGCTCCGATTCCCCGCCGAAGGGCGTGAGATGGACGCTTGCCCTTCCGCTGGCGCTACCGCAGGCTGCCACTGCGAGGAAACTGCAGTTGCAAGGTCCGGGGTTTGCCTAGGTATGCGGCGACGAGAGCGACCGTTCCCGCCGGGGGCCCTGCATCGGCGACCGGCGAGATCCCGGCGATGGTCAGGTCGGGTGAAGTGTCGCGCTCACAAACACACCAAAGACGACCGTGCGGACCCGCTCAGACAAGCCAGCCAGCGCACAGACCTGATCACCCGACGCCCCACCAGCCACCGAGTCAACTTCGCCGGATCCAGCGAGTCGACCACCCCAGTCGGAGGTCCGGGCTAAGTTGGAAGTTCAAGAGCCTCTGCTCAGTGATCGCCGCACGGCCGGCCGCAGGCGACACGGGCAAACGCTAGGATGTGCCCGCCAATGGCCGAGACCGCCACCGACGTGAGGGTCGTCGCCCGGCCGAACCCGGCTCGCTCGCCGCCGAGGCGAACGCGGCTGTGCGCCCCGTTTCGATGCCGGTCGTCGACCGCGTCGCCAGCGGCGTCGGTAACGCCGATTGTCCTGATCATCGGGAAGTACTTCGGGCGGACGATCACCTGCTCGTCTGGCAGGACCCTGATCCTCGCGACCGCGGCACCGTGACCGGTGACCTGACCGTTGCTGTGGGGCGGCGCCGCGCAGAGCTTCCTGATGCACCACCGACGTTCAGCATCAACTCGCTCCGCCACCTCTTCGGCCAGCAGGACTACGACCGCGCCGACGAGTTACGCAACCTCGCGTGGCTTGCGATCGCCACCTGGGGAGAGGCGTGGCACAACACCTACCACGCCTTCCCGACCTCCTCCCAGCACGGGGCCGATGGTCACCAGATCGACCTCTCTGCACAGTTCATCGAGCTGATGGAGAAGCTCGGGATCGCCGACGACGTGGTGCGCGTCGGCCCGGCGCGCCGCGCGCGCAAAATCCTGAAGGCCGTCAGCTAGCCACGTGCCGTTCGCGCGCACCGCGGTACTGCGGGGGGAGCTGGAGCGGGCGCTACCGCGCCGCCCGTTCGCTGTGCGCTTCTGGGACGGCACCACCGTGCAGGCGACCGAGGAGCCGGCGCCGACGTTCACGATCCGCTCGCCGCAAGCGCTCGCCCACCTGGTGCGGGCGCCCGGTGAGCTGGGGCTCGGCCGTGCGTACGCGCTCGGACTGATCGAGACCGACGACATCGATGCCGCCCTACTGCTCGTGGACAGCTTCGAGGCGCCGCCGTTGCGACCGTGGGCTATTGGCCGGCTCGTCGTCGGGCTGATCCGTGCAATCGGCGTGACGCCACCGCCGCGCCGGCCCGTCACCGAGCTGCGGCTGCGTGGTGAACGCCACACGCTAGCCCGCGACCGCCGGGCGATTCGCCACCACTACGACGTCGGCAACGACTTCTTCAAGCAGTTCCTGGACGACACGATGACCTATAGCTGCGCCTACTGGCAGACGGGCGCGGAGACACTCGACGAAGCCCAGGCGGCCAAGCGCGAGCTCGTCTGTCGCAAGCTCGCGCTGAACCCCGGCCAGCGGCTGCTCGATGTTGGCTGCGGCTGGGGGAGCTTCGCGATCCATGCTGCGACCCTGCATCAGGTGCACGTGCTCGGCATCACCCTGTCCGAGCGGCAGGCGGCGCTGGCACGCGAGCGTGTCGCTGCTGCCGGTGTCGAGCATCTCGTCGAGATCCGCCTGACGGACTACCGCGAGCTGGGCGCCGAGCGGTTCGACGCGGTCGCCAGCATCGCCATGGTCGAGGCCGTCGGCGAGGAGCGGATCGACCTCTACGCCCGGACACTGTTCGGCCTGCTCAACCCCGGCGGCTGGTTGCTGAACCACGGAATCGCCAAGCTGAAGGACTTCGACACGCCCGACGAGGGACCGTTCTCCGAGCGCTTCGTCTTCCCCGACGGGGTGCCGCTGCCACTGTCACGGATCGTGTTGGCGCTGGAGCGAGCGGGCTTTGCGACGACCCACGTCGAGGGCATCGCCGAGGACTACGTGCGGACGCTGAGCGAGTGGATCGAGCGCTACGAGCGCCGCTACGAGCAGGCTGTGGCACATGCCGGTGAGGAGCGTGCGCGAGTGTGGCGGCTGTATCTCCATGCGGCCCGTCAGGGCTTCACGACCGGCTGGGCGTCGATCTACCAGGTGCTCGCACGCCGGCCCTGATGGGCACGTCGCCGCGGTCACGAGGCCGCTGCCTGAATGCAGGTCTGATCCTGGCGGCGGGCGCCGGCACGCGGCGACCTCCCGGCCAAGAGCGTGCTCCAGCAGTGCCTGCGTCGAAGCGAAGCCCGACAGCTGCTCCAGGTGCTTGATCGTCGGAAAGACGAGGAACAGCTCTCCTGGCGGTGGGCGGCAAGCGCGTGCACCGGGGGTGCACCAGCGCCAGTCGACGATCTCGCTGCCGTCTACGCGAGGCTCGGTCGACGCCGGCACCGGCGCCAGGAAGAACCAGGTGTCGAAGCGGATCTTGACCTCGGCGGGGGTGATCCAGCGCGAGAACGGCACCAGCGCTGTCGCGTCCGGGAGCGAGACGCCCGCCTCCTCGGCGACTTCCCGCACCGCGGCCGCGCGGAGGGCCGCCTCCCCTCCCCCTCGGTCCGGTTCACTGCGCCCCCGGGGAACACCCAGGCTCCACCCATGAAGCGCGCCTCGGGATTGCGCTTGACCAGCAGCAGCTCCAGCCGCTCCCCGCCGCCGCGTAGCAGGACCACCGTCGCGGCGAGCCGGGGAGCGCTCGCCGGCCCGGCGTTGAGCTCCTCGCCGGAAGCGGGACGGTCGGTATCCACCGCGCGACCCTATCGCCAGTGGCATCGGTAGGCTGTCGCCGGTGCGATGGATGTGTGAGTCCTGCGGTTTCATCTACGACCCGGCCGAGGGAGATCCGGACGGGGGCATCCCCCCCGGAACCGCCTTCGAGAACATCCCCGAGACCTGGTTCTGCCCGGTCTGCGGCGCGCGCAAGGCTGACTTCACCCGCTACGAGGACTAGGGTCCCCGCTCAGGCCGCGTCGGCGAGCTCGTCGCCGGTGACCTCGGCGATCGCAGCGGCGGTGGCCTGCACCAGGTGACGCAGGTCGGATTGCGAGATCGCCAGGATTGGCATCAGCACCACCACGTCCCCGAGCGGCCGGATGACGACGCCCCGCCGCCGCGCCGCCAGCGTGACTGCGTGACCGGCACGCTCGTCCGCAGCCCGCTGACGCAGCTCGATCCCGACCATGAAGCCGCGCTGGCGGACCTCCGCGACGCCGGCCAGGGGCATCACGTGCTGCTCGAGCAGCTCGGCGAGCAGCTCGATCTTCGGCGTCAGGCGCTCCAGCGTGCGCTCGTGCTGGAAGGTCTGAAGCGTCGCCACCCCGGCGGCGCAGGCGAGTGGGTTCCCGGTGTAGGTGTGGCCGTGGAAGAACGTGCGGAACTCCTCGAACTCCCCGAGGAAGCCCTCGTAGACCCGCTCCGTGGTCAGGGTCGCGGCGAGCGGGAGGTAGCCCCCGGTGAGCCCCTTGCCCACGCACATGAGGTCCGGCCGCACTCCTTCGTGGTCGCAGGCGAACATCGCCCCCGTCCGCCCGAAGCCGGTGGCGACCTCGTCGCAGATCATCAGAACGTCGTGGCGATCGCAGCACTCCCGTACCCGTCGCAGGTATCCCTCGGGCTGGAGCAGCATCCCCGCGGCGCCCTGCACCAGCGGCTCGACGATGACCGCCGCCACCTCGCCCGCGTGCCGGTGCAGCAGCGCCTCCAGGTGCTCGGCGTCGCCCGAGCGCGCCGGCCAGGCATCGAACAGCAGCGGGCGGTAGAGCGAGTGGAACAGCTCGATGCCCCCCACCGAGACCGCGCCGATCGTGTCCCCGTGGTAGCCGTTCTCCAGGCAGATGAAGCCGCTGCGGGCCTCGCCTCGCTGGGCCCACCACTGGAAGGCCATCTTCAGGGCGATCTCCACCGCCGTGGAGCCGCTATCGGAGAGGAACACCCGGCTGAGGCCGCCTGGGGCGATCGCCACCAGCCGCTCGGCCAGCTCGATCGCCGGCTCGTGGGTGAGCCCGAGCATCGTGGAGTGGGCCACGCGGTCCAGCTGGGCCCGCACCGCGGCATCGATGGCCGGGTGGCGGTGGCCGTGAACGTTGCACCACAGCGAGGAGACGCCGTCGATGTAGGCCTTGCCCTCGACGTCATAGAGCAGCGAGCCCTCGGCGCGGTCGATGATCAGAGGCGGCTCCTGCTCACACCACCCCCGCTGCTGGGTGAACGGGTGCCAGAGGTGACGGCGATCGGCGGCGACGAGCTGCTCTGCGGTCTGCACGCACGGAACGCTAGCGCCTTCGCCGGTCGTCGCAGTCCGAGCCGCCGGCGGGTCGGGGACCGTGGTCTGGCAGCCTGGGGGAGTGCCCGGCGGACGCTCCCGACACCCAGCCCGCGCCCGGCGTGGTCGTATCGCCGGCGCCGCCGCGGTGGCGGCGCTGATCGCGGCCGGGGCGATCGGGCTCGTGCTGCACAGCTCCGCGCAGGGCTCCCGACGAGCGCTGCTGCAATCGATCTTCCAGGACGACGATCATCTCCTGTACGCCCCCACCCCGGTGGTGCAGCGGACCCTGGACGAGCTGCGGCGGCTGGGCGTCGACCGGCTGCGGCTGACGATCCTGTGGGCGGCAATCGCGCCCGAGGCGGCATCCAGGCGGCCTCCAGCCCACTTCCGGGCGCGGGATCCCGCCGCCTACGCGGCGACAGCCTGGTTTCCCTACGACCGGATCGCCCTGCTGGCACGCGAGAGCGGAATCGGCGTGGCCTTTAACGTCACCGCCCCCGGCCCGCTGTGGGCCATGGGCAGCCCGGCTCCGAGCGCCAAGATCGCCAACCACCTACGGCCGAGCCCCACCGCGTTCGGCGACTTCGTCACCGCAGTGGGGCGCCGCTACGACGGGCACTACGCGGTGCCGACCCCCTCGGGCCGGCCGATCACGCTGCCGCGAGTCGACTACTGGACGGTCTGGAACGAGCCCAACCAACCGGGCTGGCTGTACCCCCAGTGGCGCCGGGCGGCGGGCCACTGGGTGATGGACTCGCCGCGGCTGTACCGGCTCTACGTCGATGCCGCCTTCTCCGCGCTCGGGCGCACCGGGCACACGCCGGGCCGGGACACGATCCTGATCGGCGAGCTCGCACCGGAGGGTAGCGAGAGCTCCTCCGAGCACGCCGCGATCCCGCCGCTGCCGTTCATCCGCGCGCTCTACTGCGTGGATGACTCCTTCCGGCCGCTGCGCGGGCCTGCCGCGGCGCTGCTGCACTGTCCGGCCGGAGGCGACGGCGCCGCGTTCGTGCGCGCTCACCCCGGGCTGTTCCGGCTCACCGGCTTCGCCCACCACCCCTACTCGTTCTTCCTGGCCCCCGGGGCGCGTTTCCCCGACCCCAACTTCGCGCCGCTATCCCAGTTGTCCGGGCTGGAGGCGGTGCTCGACCGCTCCCTGAGCACCTACGGTGTATCGCGCCGGCTGCCGATCTACCTCACCGAGTACGGCTATGAGACCTACCCGCCCAACCCGTTCCGCGGCGTCAGCCTGGCGCGCCAGGCGCTGTATCTGCAGCAGGCGCAGTACATGGCCGCGGGCGATGGCCGGGTGCGGGCGATGGCGCAGTTCCTGCTCGTGGACGCGCTCCCGGACTCCTCCTACCCCCGCGGCAGCGAGCGCTACTGGTCGACCTTCCAGACCGGACTGAGGTTCGCCTCCGGGGGGGCGAAGCCGTCGCTGTTCGCCTACCGGTTGCCGATCTTCCTGCCCCATCCCGTCCTCACGCCGGGCTCACCGCTGCTGGTGTGGGGAATGCTGCGCCCGGCGCCGAACTTCACCACCCAGTCGGCGCTGATCCAGTGGCGAGGCGCGCATGGCCGCTTCCGCACGCTGGAGCGGGTGAGCACCAGCGATCCCAGCGGCATCCTCAGCGCCAACGTCGACCTGCCCGGGCCAGGGGCGGTGAGGATCGCCTGGACCTCGCCCCAGGGAGAGCTCGTGCACAGCCTTGCCGTCCGCGTCACCACCCACTGAGCGGTGAGCTGTTCCTGGCGCCTTCCCGCTGCTGGCGCCTATATCAGGCCGAGCGCAGCCAATCCCGGAAGTCCTCCCACACCCCGCCGGTGCGCCACGCCGCCTCCTGCCAGAGATGACGCCAGGCATCCGTCGGGGCGAGATCGGCGCCTCGGGCGCGGCCGACTGCCAGCAGGACGCTCGCCAGCGCCATCAGCACCACGAGCGCGCCCAGGATCAGCAGCGGCAGGGGGATCCCGGCGCTTGTGGCCGCGGTCACCGGACCGAGCCGGAGCCGCTGCGGACCGTCTCCGTGCGTCCCCGCCGAGGGCGCTCCGGTGGCCGGCGGCCCCGCGCACGCGCCGGCGTCGCGCTGGGTCAAGGCGCTCTGAATCGCGGCGGTGAAGTCGGCGAAGTACTGCTGTCCGTAGACGTCGACCCCCTTGAGCGCCGCCGACAGCTGGCCGGCGGAGAACTGGCACGCGGGAATCGTGCCCTTCTGCTCGTAGGTGCCGAGCACCTTCCGGTAGGCGCTGGCGCGGTTCTGTGCCCGCGCCCCGGGCGCGGCGGCGAAGGTCAGCAGGGCGACGAGCGCCAGCGCGGGGAGGATCAGCCGGAGACGGAGGCAGGCGGAGGTCATGGTCAGGGCGAGCTGACCGTAGCGAACCACCGGTCGAGCGGAAGCTGCTCCCCCGCCCGGCGCAGCAGCTCCGGCTCGGCCCGCGGGAGCGGGGGCAGCGTGGCCACCTCCACCGTCCCGCGCCGCTCGATCGTGGCCAGGTTCGAGCGCTCGACCATGGATGGCCGCTCTGGCCAGGGCGTCAGCACCACCGCGGCCACGACCAGACCCGCTTGCCGCGCGGCGGCGAGCGTCAGCAGCGTGTGGTTGATCGTGCCCAGACCGGGTCGCGCAGCGATCACCAGCGGCAGCCCGAGCGCGACGGCGAGGTCGCGCACGTCGAAGCCATCGCCGAGCGGCACCAGCAGGCCGCCCACGCCCTCCACCACCGCCCGCGCGGCGCCCGCGGTGGTGGTGGCGGCCTGGAGCGAGTCCACCAACGCGCGCGCGTCGATCGGCGCGCCGGCCAGCTCGGCGGCCAGATGCGGCGACACCGCAGGGCCGAAGGTCAACCTGGTGACCGCCCCCGGGGCACAGCCGGCGGCGCGGGCCAGCAGTTCGTGATCCGGCGGCCAGTCGGGGTCCGGGGGCGTGTCGAGCCCGGTGATCACGGGCTTCAGCACCGTCACCGCCTCCCCGCGCCCAGCCAGCGCCGCCGCGATCGCCCCCGCCAGCACCGTCTTGCCGACCCCGGTGTCGGTTCCGGTGACGAACAGGCCGCGCCCCGGCGCGGCGGCGCCTGCGGCGGCGTCCCTCGCCGGCTCGCCCACGGTCGCTCAGCCTAGACCGGTGCCGGTGCCCGCGACCCGGTGTGCCGCGGCTCGGTTCCGCAGGACCGCGCCGCGCGGGCCAGAGAGCGGGCAGCCGAGCGCAGCTCGTGCTCCTCGTGGGAGGCCATCACCGCCAGGCGCAGCCGCGAGGTGCCCGCGGGAACGGTGGGCGGCCGGATCGCCTGGGCGAAGACGCCTTCGGCCAGGGCGGCCTCGCAGATCGCCATCGCCGGCTCCGCTTCGCCGACCACCAGCGGAATGATCTGCGTGCGTCCGTCGGCAAGCTGAAAGCCCTCGCGCCCCAGCTCCTCCCGCAGCACGGCGGCGTTGCCGGCGAGCCGCTCGGTCACCTCCGGACCCTCCTCAAGAAGCTCCAGCGCCGCCAGGGCGGCCGCGGCGGCGGGTGGCGGCAGGGCGGTGGAGAAGATGAACGTCCGCGCGGCATTGACCAGGTACCGCGCCATCGAGCGCTCGCAGGCGACGAACGCGCCGTAGGAGCCGAGGGCCTTGCCCAGCGTTCCCAGCAGCACGTCGACCTCGCCCGCCACGCCGGCCTCGGCGGACGCGCCCCGGCCCCCCGGTCCGAGCGCACCAGTGCCATGCGCCTCGTCGACCAGCACCCGCACCCCGTGGCGCCGGGCCAGCGCGACGATCGCCGCCAGCGGAGCGACGTCGCCGTCCATGGAGAAGACCCCGTCGGTGACGATCAGGGCCCCCCGTCCGGCGGCACGCCTCAGCCCCCACTCCAGGTGCTCGGTGTCGCAGTGGTCATAGACGAACACCTCGGCGCGGCTGAGGCGGCAGCCGTCGATGATCGAGGCGTGGTTGAGCGCGTCGGAGAACACCACTTCGCCCGGCTGCGTGAGCGCGCCGATGACGCCGGCGTTGGCCAGGTACCCCGAGCCGAACAGGATCGCCGCCTCACGCCGCTTGAACGCCGCCAGCCGCTCCTCGAGTCGCTCGTGGATGGCCATCGTGCCCGAAACCAGTCGCGAGGCTCCCGCTCCTGCTCCCCAGCGCAGCGCCGCCTCGGCGGCGGCCTCACGCACGCGGGGATGATCTGCGAAGCCCAAGTAGTTGTTGGAGCACAGCAGCAGCACCGGCTCGCCGTCGAGCAGGACGTGGGAGCCCTGCGACCCCTCGATCGAGCGGGTCCGGCGATGCAGACCGAGGGCCTCCAGCTCCGCCAGGCGCGCCTCCGGCTCGATCATGCGCCGGCGTCACGTCCCGCGTTCGGCGCGCCGTCGGGACGGCGCGGGACGTGACGCTTGGCCTGAAAGCGCAGCTGCGAGGACGGGTCCCACATGCGCACGCTGAGCTCGGAAGCGGCCGCTGGCGCCGGTGCCGGCGCCGGCGCAACCAAATCCGGCGTCTTTCCCTGCAGCCAGCCACTGCGGTTGTCGGGGCGGGGGTTGGCGCCGTTGTCGTCGTGACGGCCGACGTTCAGCCCCAGCCCCTCGAACATGTCACGATCCTGCTCGGGCGTGTTGCCGAGCGTGGTCAGGAAGTTGCCCATCATCACCCCGTTCAGGCCGGCCCTGACCGCCGTCGCCTGCAACTGCCCGAGGTTCTCCACGCGGCCGCCGCAGAGCCGGAACAGTGCCTCGGGCAGGATCAGGCGGAAGATGGCGATCCACTTGACCACCTCCCACGGATCCATCGTGTCCCGGTCGCCGAACTTCGTTCCGGGTCGGGGGTTGAGAAGGTTGATCGGCACGCTGGTCGGGTTGATTCCGGCCAGCTGGAAGGCCATCTCGACGCGTTGCTCGCGCGTCTCGCCGAGGTTGAGGATGCCGCCCACGCATGTCTCCAGTCCGGCGTCGCGGACGGCGTCGATCGTTCGCAGCCGGCCCTCGTAGCGGACCGTGGTCGAGACCTCCGGGTAGTAGGACTCAGCCGTCTCGACGTTGTGGTGCACGCGCTGCACCCCTGCCTGCTTGAGCGCTCGGGCTCGGTCGCCCGACATGTGGCCGATGGACACGCAGCGCTTGAGGTTGGTGTGCTCGGACACCAGGCGCGCGCCCGCCAGCACCTTCTCGAAGTCCCGCTTGGACAGCCCCTGGCCCTGGGTCACCATGCAGAAGCGGTGCGCACCGGCGGCCTCGGCGGCGCGCGCGTGCTCCAGAATCTGGTCGGGCTCCATCATCGCGTGCATCGGCGTATCGGCCTCGGCGTAGCGGGACTGCGCGCAGAAGCCACAGTCCTCGGCGCAGCCGCCGGACTTGGCGTTGACCAGCGAGCACATGTCGGTGGCGTCCTGGAAATGCTCCACCCGCGCCCGCCAGGCGCGTTCGACGAGCGCCTCGATCTCGGCGGGGTCCTCCAGCTCACCGAGGCCAATGGCCTCCTGGGGTGTGATCAGCGGCGGCATGAGATAAACGATATGCAGTCTGCCGGACGGCGCGCGGTGACGCTCAGCGCCCCTGCCATCGTGGCTGTCGCTTCTCAGCGAAGGCGCTCACACCCTCGCGGAAGTCCTCCGAGGCGAAGCAGGCCCGGCGCAGCTCGATCAGCTCGGCTTCGACGTGCGGCTCCATCGCGGTGCGCGCCTCCAGCACGGCCCGGATCACCCGCTTGTTGCCCAGCTGGGCCAGCGGAGCGTTCCCCGCCAGCTCGCGGGCCAGGGCCTCCGCCTCGCCGTCCAGGCGCTCTGGCGCGGTCACGGCGTTGACCAGGCCCCAGGAGCAGGCGGTGGCGGCATCGATCCGCCGCCCGAGCAGGAACAGCTCCCGCGTGCGCGGACCGCCGACGGCGTCGAGGAACTTGCGGATGCCGGTGTGCGAGTAGACCAGGCCGAGCTTGGCCGGGGGCATCCCCAGCGTTATCCCGTCCGCGCACAGGCGCAGGTCGCAGGAGAGGGCGAGCTCCAGCCCGCCACCGATCGTGTGCCCGCCCAGCGCGGCGAGCATGGGGAAGGGGTAGGCCTCAAGCGCGTCGATCGCGGCCGCGAACGGGTGCGCCACCAGCTTCTCGGCCTCGTCGGCGAACACCGACTCGGGCAGGTTGCCGATGTCGTATCCCGCGGAGAAGATGCTCCCCTCGCCGGTGAGGATCACGCAGCGGGCGTCGAGCCGGGGCATCGTCGTCGCGATGCCGTCGAGAATCGCGTGGTCGAGCGCTCCGCGCTTGACCGGATTGGAGATCCTCAGGCGAGCGATCCCGGGGGCCGGCTCGTCGATCGACAGCCGTCCGCCCGCAGCGACGGTCTGATCGGGGTTACTCGAGGACAACGAGCGCGTCGCCCTCTGAGACCGACTGGCCCTCCTGGCACAGGATCTCCTTGACGCGGCCGGGATCCTCGGCCTCCACCGGCATCTCCATCTTCATCGACTCGAGGATCACGACCGTGTCGCCCTCCTGCACGTTGTCGCCGACCTTGACTTCGACCTTCCAGACGGTGCCCGTGATGTGGGCCTCGACCTCGGACATGGAGCCTCCTGGAACGCTCGGGTGCGGCGGCAGGATAGTGGCCGCCGCAGATCCGGGCGGTTGAGGCCTATGTCCGAATCGGACAGCCGAGGTGATCGCGCTCGGTGGCGTGTGGACCGCTGACGCCGCGGAACCTGATCCTCAGCAGGTCGAACACCCGGTGCCTCTGCCCCCGACACGAGATCGGCCGCGACAGCGTGACCGCGGCCGGGGCCCGGTGGAGGTGCCCCGCCGCGCAGTCGGGGTTGCAGTCGTTGACCGCTTCGACGCCGCTGCCCGAGGCGCGGGTGCGCGTCCAGCTGCTCCACCGCAGCTTCTGCAGCAGGATCCCGGCGTCGCCACAGGTGATGACCAGGGTGCGCGGCTTGTACTGCGCGCTCGTACAGTTGGTGACCCGCACCTGGTCGGCGGGGGCGGCCGCCACGGCCGCCGTAAGCACCAGCAACCCCAGCAGCGTGCACAGCCCGACGGATATCCTCCTCATCGGAATACAGGGTCTCATACCCGGTCAACGGGCGCTGCGGCAGGCTCCCGCTCAGCTGAGCCGCTCTGCTATCGCTATGTCCACTCAAGACACCTTCAGGAGCGGAACCGCGCCGAAACGGATCTTGATCCGGACGCGCAGCGGCGCGTAGCCCGGCGCGGCGACGATCAGAAGGAGGTGGTCGCCCGCGGTGAAGCCGCTTCGCCGCCCCCTCCTCAGCAACCGGCGGAGCCGACGCGGCGTACCGCTGAGGGTGCTCCGCGGGCATCCACCACCAACGCACCTGATTGTGATTCGCGCTCGGCGCGGGAGCCGCCTGAGGCTGATGATCGAACGCAGGCGGGTGTGGTTGCGGTTCCAGGTCCAGCGCAGCTTCATCCTGACCCTCAGCCGCCGCCCAGCACTTCCTCGTTCGGGACAGCGGGGCGGTGATGGGAGTCGCGACCGGATTGCTTTGCACGGACGGCGCGGGGAGGGCCTCGGCGAGTGCATAGCCGAGCAGGCCATCGACGTGGTCTCCGCCGCAACCGGGGTCGTTCCTCGGGTGATTGGCTGGCCCCGCTTTGGGATGACTGGCTGGCCCCGCTTCCGTCCGCGTCGGTGAGGACACTTGTCCGCGTGCCATCGCATCGCGGTCAAGCACCGAGAGATAGCCTGTTGCACCCAGTGTGGGAGTCCACGATCGACGGCAGCCGGGCGCTGAGGCCTTCGTAGCGCGATGCCTACTCGGTGCCGGGTGGGTCGGCGCCAAACGACGGCTGTCGATGTTCGACCTGCCGACGTGGGCGGCGCTGTGTGGCCTGCTGCACACCCAGTACCTGCGCGACTGAGGAGCACGACCCCGATCTGGGACACGCGGACGCCCGTACGGTTGAGACGACCGCCTACCAACTCGCGGACCTCGTGATGGGCCGCGACGCGCTCGGTGGCGATCATCGCCGCCGGCT
>JAABUQ010009530.1_pt1 | contig 13096 bp, 14 predicted proteins | sample 5560001 | NCBI WGS metagenome assembly JAABUQ01 (sample SAMN10711888, study PRJNA513371) | rock metagenome | isolation source: Antarctica rocks | place: Antarctica: Victoria Land, Finger Mt nord | collected 2015-12-18 | reverse complement strand
TTTTACTAAAACTTTACTTCCTCTGTTGTTCTTTGTCATGGCACTCGGTGTCTTCTCTGCCTGTGCTCCAGACACAAATTTGTCAGGAAGTGGAAGTTGGCAAGCATCATCACTAACCCGCCAGCATATTCATGCTCTTACCGTTGATCCTAACAAGCCTCAAATCCTTTATGCTGGTGATGGAGATGGAACTATCTTTAGCAGTAGTGATGCTGGACAGCACTGGACAAAACGTGGACGTGTTTCGCCTACCTCCATAACCCTTGCAATGCTCACCATAACTTCCTCTAGCAAAACGCTGTATGCACTTACTGATGCTGGTCTGTTTGCCAGTACTGATACCGCACAAACGTGGTACATAGTCAATACATCAAGTTCGGGCTTACCTGCCGATAGCTATACCACATTGGTTTTCGATGAACAAAAAAGCATGTATCTTGGCACACTCCATCACGGTGTGTTTATGAGCAATGGTAACGACGACACACGTTGGAAAGCAATCAATAGTACTCTTCCTCCTGAAATTGCTATTAATGAACTTGCCTTTGATAGCACACAGCATCGCCTCTGGGCCGCAACATCGTTGGGTATCTACCGCTCCGACAGCGCGGGAACGACCTGGGACTCGTTGAACAATGGCTTGCCTATCGCCGATGGTGGTGTTACCTCTATACAACCTGCTGCTAGCGCGGGTGGTGCGGCAGGACTTGTGTATGTAGGCACGAAGCATGGTATTTTTCGTTCGATGGACGCAGGTACACAATGGGCTGAGAGCGGACAGGTACTACAAGGTGTTCCCATTCAACATATATTGGTTGACTTTAGAAGTGCGAATGCATCAACGCTGTATGTTGGCACAAAATTTGGAGCATTTCGTAGTGATGACAACGGGCAAAATTGGCGTGGCATCGCTGCTGGGCTTCCTCAAAACACGTCCGTCTACGCATTTGCTATTGGAGCAGACAAAGCTTCTCAACTGTATATTGCCGCAAACAATGTCTATCTCTTTCCAGGCAATAGCAGTGCTATTAATCCAACACGTGTAATAACACTGCTTCTTATTCTTGTCCTGTTTGTGCTTCTTGGTTTGATCGCGCAACGAAGTACCAAACGCCGTAGAGCATTCCTGCATCCAACACCCAACATTGCTGAGTCACCCGCAAAGAAAAACTAGCTTTTATAGTCCCTCTTTCGCTTTAGCTGCATTAGTGATGCGCTCCAATATAGGTAACAACAAAGTACAGCACGGAAAGGAAGGCACACAGCAAAAGAAACGAACCATAGCAGGTAAGCGTCCAAGCACGACGAGTATTGAGAGCTTGTCGCAATTGTTCGCCCATATCAGGCGGGTCAAGTTGTATATCTGGTTGTAGTTCAAGCAGTTTTGGAAGCATGGCGCGAAAATCGCGTGCGTTACTCATGCCCTCCACTAAGATCACCGTGTTGCCATCATCCAGGTCGGCCATCAACACCAGTTTCCCAGGATTTGGGTCGCCAGGGATAAGTGTAAGTTGCTTAATTGACGCAAGGTGTACACGTGTTTCCTGGTCTTCCTCTTGTCCTGTCACAACAAGCTCATCTTTGAACAACTGTATCTCTTTCCCCATCCCGAAGCGTACAACGCTGATAGGGTATCTTCTTACTAGTTCATTATCACTCATTATATTTCCATCTTTTATTATTGTGTTGTCAGGTATCTGTATCTGTATTGTACGGCATACCATAACAGGCGTCGAGGGGAAGCCACACCGTATTGAAATACGACGCTTGACATTTGTGATGAGAAAACCTTACAATCCTTATGGAATACATGAGCACGGAAGAAAAGAGTAGTTTTATGGCGCGAGTTGGTCTGCTCGAAGATAATGCACGAATTGCACGGCTCTGTGTAACTATGCTACAATTCGTTGGTCACTCAGTTGAGTTATATGAACATCCACGAACATGCTTGAACGCTCTTATATTACCTGTGATAAAGAGTGATGAGAAAACATCTGCTCATTTCTGCTCTTCCTCTGTTTTACCTATTGAGGTATTAATCCTTGATCTGCAATTGCCAGAGATGACAGGTATCGAGGTATTACAACACTTACTGGCTCATCCTCTAGCGCGAAGCTTGCCCCTCATCTTTTGTACCGCCTCTAATCCAAATGAAGTATCACAAGCACTTCGTCTTGCCCCCTACGCCAAGGTTGTCGAAAAACCCTTCAAGCTCGACGTTCTTGCCTCCGCCGTCTCATTGGCTGTGAATCTTGTGCACAAGTAATCGGTTTTTTTGGTTGCAATAGCTTTTTTTCATAGTTTATGATAGAATGTATATCAATCTCATTGAGTCGTAGCCTCGCAAACAACTACACCCTAAGAGGTTCCACAAGAAAGTACGATGCAAAAAAATGAGTATATACGAAAAAGACACGCAAGCGTTAGACGCATACTCCAACGCAGTCACGACTGCGGCAGAGCGCGTAGGACCTGCGGTTGTACGTATTGATATAGAGCGAGAAGGTGGACGTTCGCGCCGCCACAACGGACCAACACCAGAGTTCAACGGTGGTCTTGGTTCTGGTTTCATCTTTGGTTCGGATGGGCAAATCCTCACCAATGCCCACGTTGTTGAACATGCCAAACGTATTCAAGTAACACTTGCCGATGGTCGTAAGTTCGATGCAGGGCTTATGGGTAGCGATAAAAATGTAGATGTCGCTGTATTACGCATTGGAGCCGACCATCTTCCGGTTGCAGAGCTTGGGCGAACACCTCTCCGTGTCGGTCAATTGGTCCTTGCAGTGGGCAATCCCTATGGCTTGAACTGGACGGTAACAGCAGGTGTCGTGAGTGCGCTAGGTCGCACACTTGAAGCTCCTGGTATTCCTAAGATGAGCAACCTTATTCAGACGGATACACCAATCAATCCAGGCAATTCCGGCGGCCCTCTTGTAGATAGCTTGGGTCGAGTTGTTGGCATTACTACTGCTATGATGCCAATGGCACAGGGACTTGGTTTCTCCGTACCGCTTGATACTGTCAAGGCGGTTGTCGCACGTATCGCGACACAAAAACGCGAAACGCAGATTACAGGAGTATCATTAGGTGTAGGTGGGATGCGCGTAAAGCTTGATGTAGCACTACAGCGTAGCCTGAACCTCGTGCAGCAATTTGGTATGGAGGTACTAGAGGTACGCTCCGGTGGTCCTGCTGATCGCACGCGCTGAGTTAAAACGTCAGGACATGATTATCGCCGCCGATGAAGAGGTGGTCACAGAGCCGCGTGACTTGCAACGTATCGTTCGTCTCCATCAGACAGGCGAGAAAATTGCCTTGAGCTTTCTACGAGGTGGCAAAAAACGTAAAGTAACCGTTGTGTTGTAGTGGAAATAGGTGTTGTTTAGAGATACTTTGCATCTTTAGAAACACCTCATCCGTGCCTTGTTACAAGCGACTCTATCATACATCTCGTGTGCGTTTGATAGTTACGAGCCTTCTACGTCTGTCTTTTGTAAGAGAGTATCTTGTTGGCAAGGGCTTAGCGTTTTGTAGATAAAGGAATGATACATCATGACAGCATTTCTCGTGACAGCAGCAATTATTGGCGCACTCATTGTACTCGGTCTACTCGTAAACGTGTACTTGTACACGCAAGGTGTTTTTAGAAGGAGACGTGCGCGTCGTCAACAGCAAGCACAGGCGGTTGAAGACAAGCGCACTACAACAGCAGGACTTGAAGAGCAGTATTACACAAGTATAGGTATCGGACCAACTAAGCCTGTAGAGTAATCCATTGTAGTACCAATCTGTTTTTGCTCGTCCTGTTGCGGATGTGATACAACATTCGCAACAGGACGTTTGTATTTTCGGATAAAAGGAGACCTACACGTGACTACAGCACTCCCAGAAAAAATGCACACACGCTTCACAAATCTTGTCAACATTCGCTATCCTATTGTGCAAGGTGGCCTTTCTCACCTCTCCTATGCTGAACTAGCAGCCGCCGTTTCTAACGCAGGTGGTTTGGGTCAGATTGGGTGTGCCTGTTTTTCTACTGCTGAGGCACTACAGGCAGATATACAGAAGGCAAAACGTCTTACAAAGAATCCGTTCGGAGTCAACTTTCCAATTGGGCATATTCCGCTGGATGCATTTGTCGATGCCGCACTCGCCGAAGAAGTTGCAGTCATTAGCATTACGGGTGGCAATCCAGAGCCTTTATTACGACGTATTCAACAAAGTGGTGTGCCTACACGAACAATGGTATTGGTGGCGGGAGTGCGAGCCGCGAAAAAAGCTGAGTCACTTGGTGCTGATGTTATCATCGCGGTTGGCGTAGAGGGTGGAGGTCATCTCGGACGTGACGATATTGGAACGATGGTCTTAGTACCACGTATTGTGGAGTCTGTGAGCATACCCGTACTGGCAAGTGGTGGCATTGCTGACGGACGTGGCCTGGTCGCATCGCTAGCACTAGGTGCCGAGGGTGTTGAACTGGGAACACGTTTTGTGGCAGTCCGTGAAAGTAACGCGCATCCCAACTATCAACAAGCACTGGTCGAGGCGAAAGAGACCGACACAATCATAGTCGAACGTTCTATCGGGCGACCCGCTCGTGTCCTAAAAGGACGCTCCGCCGACCAAATCTTGCACATAGAGCAGGAATTAGAGCAAGAGCAGGCCGAGCCAGACGAACGGCTGCGACGTATTCTCCCCTTTATCTTAGGTCACGTCAATCACCGCGCAGCTCTGGATGGCGACCTTGACGAAGGCTTTGTCTGGGCGGGTCAGGTTGTTGGTCTGATTAACGATGTGCCAACATCTCAAGAACTGATCGAGCGCATCGTGGTAGAGGCAAGAGAGATTATGCAGAAGATGCAGCAGATATAAGCACATCTGAACCCCTACAATCCATAGTTTTCTCTCCATTCTCCTAGCAGCGCGAGAGCTTGTAGGTGTAGTTGCTGATGTGCGGGATCATTGAGCCAGCGACTGACGCCGGATGGATGCGGCAAGGGCAAAAGAAGCATACCATCACGTTCTCGATAGGTACCGATTACGTCTTCCAGGCGCATCTTGCCAAAGAATGCTTCTATCGCCATTGTGCCTACTAGAAGCACAATCTTAGGCTTGACAAGCCTGAACTCGGCCACAAGATATGGGCGACACAGAGCGATTTCGGGTGGGGATGGTCGTCTATCACCATCGCCACGAGGATTTTTTCCAGGATCGCACCGTGTGAGCGAACTTAGATACGCGTGGTCATGCAGATAGCCAGGAGGAAAACCTGCCTGCTCAAGCCACTTTTGTAGAATGCGTCCACCAGGACCACTAAACGGTTTGTCCTTCTCTATAGAGCGATGCCCAGGAGCTTGCCCGATGACGAGGATGCGATCATTTGAATGTCCACTAACGATAGGGTGAGCAACAGGGATATACCCATGCTCCTGACACAGGCGACAAGAGCGGATACGCTGTTGAAGTGCAAGAACTGCTAGCTCTTTGTCCTTGTCGCCTGGCGTTTCGTCAATCAGGGACTTTTTCATATTGTGTTGTGTTGTCTAAACTCGGCTCTTTATAGGTAGAGACGAAGTGACGATACTGTCCTCGATAGTAGCCGAGGGGCTGCGTATCTTCTCCGTCTGTCGCGTGTGAGACAATAGTGCTTTGTTCTGGCTGTGTGTCCTGTACAAACTCAGCCTTGCTTGCGGTGCCAATAGCCTCAACCTGCCCAAGAAAAATGACGTGATCGCCGCCGGGATATTCAGCTACAACATGGGCATCGACAAACGCAAGTGTTCCTTCCAGGATTGGAGCACCAGTAACCGCTGTTACATAGTCTGCATGACAAAAATTTTCATAACGCTCTATAGAAGGTGTCGCGAAGCAACGAGAAAGATACTCTTGTTTGTTACTCAATACGTTGACCGCGAAGTTTTTACCTTCGCGAATAAGTGGTAGTGTGTTACTATTTAAATCTACACAGACGAGTACTAATGGTGGGTCCAGTGAGACAGAGCAGAATGCATTGACCGTTAATCCGCTAATTGTACCTTTACTATTGGTAGTGACAACCGTTACCCCTGTTGCGAAATGCCCCAAAACCTGTCGGAAGAAATCTTTTTCGATGGTCATTCTGATAATATCCTTTGTAAGAAACATGTATTGTTATGTAGTATCATCCTCACAGACTACGTTGTCAACTGTTCGTAAGGACAGTTCGACGCTCGAAGCATGTTTGACAGTAGTGTAGATGACCTCTATACTACAAGACATATTCCTTCTTGCTATGCTATAAGGAAGAGAGACTCATGCAAACAGAAAAACGGCGTTTTTTTTCAGCACAACTCATGTCGCTCATTTTAGCTGTTACCTTACTTGTTGTGATGCTTATCGCGGTAAGCTTTGGTTCAACCGCTATTCCTCTTAGCGTCATTGTGCAAGTTATTTTGAATGGCACAAAGCTCTTCCACTTTACGCGCTCCTGGGACCCTTCCATAGAGGTAATTATCTGGCAATTACGACTTCCTATTGTTGTCGGTGCGGCTCTTGTCGGTGCGGCTCTTTCTGTTGCGGGGACGCTCTTTCAAGGCATGTTACGCAACCCACTAGCGGACCCTTTTCTTATAGGCACATCATCAGGCGCGGCATTAGGAGCCTCTATTGCGTTTGTCTTACCATTTGATGCTCTGTATGGCTCCTTCTTTTCGCTGACACCCATCCTGGCTTTTTTTGGTGCGATTGGGACTGTTCTGCTTGTATATGCGATTGCTCGTACCGATGGACGTACACCTGTGGTGACATTATTGCTGGCAGGAGTTGTTGTCAACGCTGTCCTTATCGCTTTTCAGACGCTGGTGTTGACGCTTGCGCCACACTCACAATTTACCGTGCAGTCGCTGTTCAACTGGCTTTCGGGCGGAGTAGCGGTGACGAGTTGGCCGCCAGTGTTGATTGTTGGCGGAATTACGCTTGTTGGAATTATTCTTTCGTTAAGTCTTGCGAGTATTCTTGACGTGTTCGCGCTTGGTGAAGAGAGTGCGTCACATCTGGGCCTACATGTTGAATGGTATAAATTTGTCATTGTGATTGTCGCCTCGCTTTTGACTGCCGCCGCCGTTTCTATTAGTGGTTTAATTGGTTTTGTTGGTCTGGTGACGCCACATGTGATGCGTCTCTTACTGGGACCCAAGCATCGTTTTCTGCTGCCCACTACCGCGCTTGGTGGTGCTATTTTCCTCACGTTAGCCGACCTTTTAGCGCGTGTCCTCATTCCTGGAACGGTTTTACCAGTAGGCATCTTTACGGCGTTAGTAGGTGCTCCTTTCTTCTTATTTTTACTGCGGCATAGCAAGCGAGACTACGCATGGTGAAACAGATACTTCGCGATGAGCGGGACATGGCACCTGTACTAGAAATACAAAACATCACCTTTGGCTATGGAAAGAAGCCACTACTGTATAACGTGTCATTACAGGTGCGGAAAGGTGAGATGGTTGGATTGCTTGGACCGAACGGGTCTGGTAAAACAACACTCTTGCGTTTGATCAGTGGGTTGTTTCATCCACAACAGGGAAGGGTTTTGCTAGAGGGACGGGATTTGCAACAATGGGGAAGACGCGGGGCAGCACAGCGTATTGCTGTAGTACCACAAGAGTTGCATATCCCCTTTGCCTTTACCGTTGAGCATATGGTGAGTCTTGGGCGCACACCATTCGTGAAGCCATTCCTGGGGGAAAGAACGCCGCACGATCAGGCGATAGTCGAAGACGCGCTACAGGCGGCTGGCGTTGTTCCATTTGCTGATCGTATTTTTAATGAACTGAGCGGCGGTGAACGTCAACGCGTGATGATCGCGATGGCATTAGCCCAGGAGCCATCACTTTTATTGCTCGATGAACCAACCTCACATCTCGATATTAAGTATCAGATTGAAACACTCGAACTGGTGCAACGTTTAAATAGAGAGCGTGGAGTTACTGTCATTGCCGCGATGCACGACCTTAATCTAGCCTCGCGTTACTTTTCTCGGCTGCTTCTGTTTCAACGCGGAATTGTTGCTGACGCAGGGCCAGCCGAAGTGTTAGAGCCTGGACTCCTCAGTCGTGTGTACGGAGTCGATGTGCGTGTAGGCATCTTGCGTGGGGCAAAGCATCTTAGCGTTTTGCCACCTGATAGCGAAGAGCAGAATGATGTTCACGAGGTGAAACAGCGACCAGTTGTTCATCTCATTGCTGGTGGAGGTTCGGGTGAAGTGATGATGCGTGCGTTAGCCGATGAACGGATTCCATTCAGTATTGGCGCACTCAACATTGGAGATAGCGACTATACGTTAGCTTTACGCCTTGCGGAGCATGTGATTGTGGAACAGCCTTATGCGCCTATCTCACAGAAGTCACTAGAGCAGGTGCGCCTCAGCCTTGCACAAGTTTCCCTTTTGCTTATCTGCCCTATGCCCGTTGGGGCTGGAAATATTGCTCTCCTGCGTGCAGCTGTCATTGCATCTCAACACGGCCTAGCTGTTGTGCTGTTAGCTTCTACCGATACAACTGTGTATACCTCTGATAATGTGATAGAGACAGATGATGGCATGCTGCAACGTGCGGGCATGGCGGCACGTGACTATACGGATGGTGAAGGAGTGAAATTAGTGGGTGAACTCTTGCAACATGGTGCTAACATTGCGAACTCGGTAGGAGAAGCGGTAGAACGTATCAGAAGTTACATTTTTGAGCAAAAGAAGATAGGCTTTTAGAGATGAGGCCAACGTGCTATAATCGGAAGAACTTTTTTTAGTAAAGGCGAATACGTATGAAACCATTGCACAAGCACCCAACGATGGCGATACACCAAGAGGAACCACTGAACGCTGGTCCACCACTAGATGCATTACGGCGAGCATATGTTACCCCACAAGAATATTTCTTTGTGCGTAATCACGGTAATATCCCCACTATTGATCCTGCCACGTATTGTCTCTCTATTACAGGTATGGTTGAGCAACACTTGGAGTTGTCGTTAGCGGAACTGAAAGCTATGCCATCTACCACAGAAGTTGCTCTATTACAATGTGCAGGTATCAGACGAACCGAAATGGCAGCGATAAAGCCTATTCCTGGCGAGTTGCTTTGGGGTGCTGAGCCAATCGGGAATGCACAATGGCGCGGAGTGCCACTGCGTACTGTACTTGATGAAGCAGGTGTGCAAGAAGGTGCTTCTCATGTTGCATTCAAGGGATTGGATGAGGTATGGCGTTACGGCGAACAAGTAGGCTTTGGTGGCTCTATTCCGTTAGAAAAAGCACCTGATGTTCTACTCGCCTATGAAATGAACGGTGAGACTCTAGCTCCCACACATGGCTTTCCATTGCGTGTTGTCGTCCCAGGATACCTGGGAGCGCGAAGTGTGAAATGGTTAAGCAATATTAATCTACAAACAGAACCTTCTAAAAATTATTTTCAGGCGCATGCATACAAACTTTTTCCCCCACATATTGGTCCACACAACGTTGATTGGAATAATGGTGAAATGTTAGGTGAACTTCCACTCAATGCTATTATTTGTCAGCCAGCAGAAGGTGCCATCTGTCAGGCTGGACACATTACTGTACAAGGCTATGCTGTAAGTACGTATGGAGTTCCTATTGAGCGCATTGAACTTTCAACCGATGAAGGCGCAAACTGGATAGATGTAACTATCCTTGAGCCGTCTCATCCGTGGTCGTGGTGTTTTTGGGAAACCACACTCGCTCTTCCCGTGGGAAAGCATCAGCTTATTGTGCGTGCATGGGATGTGTTACAGCACACGCAACCGCAAGAGATTGAGCAAGTATGGAATTTCAAAGGGTATATGAATAATGCGTGGCACCGTATAGACATCATGGTACAAGACGACGTAGTGATTTGAAGTGCGACAAGAGGATAAATAAGAATTATGCATACTGACGAAAAGGCATCTGTTACTTTACGTCTTCCCTCGACTTTAAGTGCATATAGTGGTGGGAAAAGCCAGATTGTGCTTAGCGCGAACACAATAGAGGAATTGCTTGGTGCCTTGAAAGTGCAGCACCTCTCTGTATGGGAGCGTTTGTGTGATGAACAAGGGCATTTGCGTGAGCATGTCAAAATGTTTGTGAGCAATATCGTGATTAGTGGTTCCAATGGACTCGATACGCCTTTGAAATCGGGGCAAGAGGTGATTGTGTTGCCCGTAAGCACTCATTTTTAATAGAATTGCTATAGCTATAAACTTGCATTTTTACTGCCATTCATGCATAATAGGTGCGGAATTATTGTTGAGGAGATTTATGGTTTATGCTAGCAATGGCACGAAGTTGCGCGATTATTGGTTTAGATGGTGCGCTGATCGAGGTTGAGGTAGATATAGCGAATGGACTCGCGGCATTTGTAATCGTTGGATTGCCCGATGCTGCTGTAAACGAGGCAAAGGAACGTGTAAAAGCCGCGATAAAAAATAGCGGCTGTCTTTTCCCCTATAAACACATCACAGTGAATCTTGCGCCTGCGGATTTACGCAAAGAAGGTCCTGCGTATGACCTTCCTATAGCGGTAGGAATATTGTTTGCATCGGCTCAGATCAACCCTGACGAAGAATTGGTGAATGCACTTTTTCTCGGCGAACTCTCGCTTGATGGAACATTACGTCACACGAACGGTGTTCTGCCGATGGTGGCACTTGCACGAGACAAAGCTGTTAAGGCTGTTTTTGTGCCTGCCGTTGATGCGGTTGAGGCAACGTTGATAGAAGGTGTTATCGTCTATCCTGTGGAGACATTGGGCCACCTCGTGGCGCATCTCAACGGCATCAAGCAGATAGAGCCATATATACGAGACCCACATATTTTAGATAACGCAAAAGAGGCACTCTATCTACAAGATATGTCGTCGGTTCGTGGACAAGAGCATGTGAAACGTGCGTTAGAGGTTGCCGCGAGTGGAGGGCATAATATTTTAATGAGTGGTCCTCCCGGCTCAGGAAAGACCTTGTTAGCGCGTACCACTGTGGGATCCCAGAATTAGTGTCGCTAGTGACAATATTAGTGTCACTAGCGACACTATCTACGCTCCATTTTTTACTGCTTTTTCGGATATTGATGTGCTATTCTTGATAAAGCCCGGCATTATGAGAATAAAATGTCAAAGATAGTGTCACTAGCCCACTGATTTTGGCTAAAATATGCACCCAGAAAATGAGGAAAAGTGGGGCTATCACGTCAAACATCTTGCGTTTTTGCCTGTATTCAAACAAGATAGAGATATACTATTGATACTCATAAGGAGAAAAGTGGTTATGTTGGCAATGGCTCGCAGCTGTGCTATCGTTGGGTTGGATGGAGCATTGGTCGAAGTGGAAGTGGATATCTCGAATGGCTTGGCTGCTTTTATGATCGTTGGACTTCCTGACGCAGCTGTGAATGAAGCAAAAGAGCGCGTTCGCGCAGCTATCAAAAACAGTGGTTGCCTGTTTCCCTATAAGCACATCACCGTCAATCTCGCTCCTGCGGACCTACGTAAAGAGGGATCCGCTTACCACCTTCCTATCGCTGTAGGAATACTCCTTGCTTCTGGACAACTAAACTCTGGTGAAGTGCTCCGTGATTGCCTCTTTCTGGGTGAATTATCTCTGGATGGCGGCATCCGCCACACCAACGGAATTCTCCCAATGGTCGCTCTGGCGAGCGAGATGCGGATCAAGGCGGTCTTCGTCCCTGCCGTCGATGCTGCTGAAGCGACACTGGTAGAGGGAACGACTGTCTATCCCGTTGAAACACTCGGTCAGCTGGTTGCACATCTTAACAAAGAGAGGCAGATCGAGCCGTACCAACGTGACATACGACTTTTGGAAAACATACATGAGGCTGTCTATTTACAAGACATGTCATCAGTTAGGGGACAAGAGCATGTCAAGCGTGCATTGGAAGTTGCTGCGAGCGGTGGACATAATATTTTGATGAGTGGTCCTCCTGGCTCTGGGAAGACACTGTTAGCACGTACTGTTTCCTCGATTCTTCCACGAATGGTCATAGAAGAAGCCCTAGAAATTACCAAGGTGTATAGTGTGAGCGGAATGCTCCCTTCACATACGCCTTTAATTCTGCAGAGACCATTTCGTTCGCCTCATCATACGACAAGCCATGCTGGTCTTGTTGGTGGTGGTCGGCTCCCCCGACCTGGGGAAATTAGCTTGGCTCATCGTGGAGTCCTCTTTTTAGATGAACTCCCAGAATTTGGGCAAAACGTTCTTGAAGTGCTACGTCAGCCGTTAGAAGACAAAGTCGTAACAATTTCGCGTACTCAGGGTACGGTTACCTATCCTGCTAATTTCATGCTGGTTGCGGCCCAGAACCCTTGCCCTTGTGGATTCTACGGAGACCCTGTGAGAGAGTGTACTTGCTCCGTCACGGCGATTACACGGTACCAAAAGCGTATCAGTGGTCCCCTCCTCGACCGTATTGATATTCATGTGGAGGTTCCTCGCGTTGATTATGAGAAGCTGGCCGATAAGCGTCAGGTCGAAACCTCTGCGACGGTTCGCGCTCGCGTACAAAGGGCTCGTGAACGGCAGCTACAGCGATTTGGAGGAACGAAGTTCACCTGCAATGCGGAGATGGGACCTGCTGAAGTTCGTTACTTCTGTGATATGGAACTCTCTGCCGAAAAACTCCTGAAAGCTGCTATGCAACAGCTTCACCTCTCTGCTCGGGCTTTTCATCGTGTCTTGAAGTTGGCGCGGACCATAGCTGATTTGAGTGAGAGTGGAACTATTGGTGCAAATCACATTGCGGAAGCAATCCAGTATCGTCCTCGTATAGGAACCTGGTAGGAAGAGAGTAGCTCTTAGAACTGCCTTTCTCTTTGACTTGATTGAGCAGACCACCTTAGTTTCTTGCCACTATTTGAAACATGCAATGTCGGAAAAGCTGTTTAATTATCAAATTTATAGTATCTTATATTGACAAGAGTAAGAATTGTATTTAAAATGGATGACACGTTCATGTGGGTAGGACTCCCTTAACTGGTGAAAAAGTCAGGAGGGCTTGCAAAACAGTGACTCATTGGCAATGCTGTAACTATGAAAAAACAACAGACAG
>JAABUQ010009529.1_pt1 | contig 13096 bp, 13 predicted proteins | sample 5560001 | NCBI WGS metagenome assembly JAABUQ01 (sample SAMN10711888, study PRJNA513371) | rock metagenome | isolation source: Antarctica rocks | place: Antarctica: Victoria Land, Finger Mt nord | collected 2015-12-18 | reverse complement strand
CGCGTCGCGCACGTTCCTCGAACGCCGAGGCATCGAAGATGTCCGACGGCACGTCAACCGGTGCGTCTTCGAGCGGATGCGTGCCGAGCAGCCGCCGCACCACGTAGCCCGCGCTCAACAAGCGCGAGGCATCGTCGCGCGTGAGCGTCGCGTAGTCCGGCGCGTCGACGATCGGATCGAAGTCCCACGCTTGCGCGCCGGTACCGTCGGCCGCCATCGCCAGCAGCGTCTCGAGCTGCGCCACGCTCGGGCGCGTCGCCCGATAGAGCTCGCATATCGCGTTCGCGTGGTCGCCGGCGTTGCGGAACATCCACGCCGTCGTCACCGGATTCCAGACTCCGTTATGAGCCTTCATCGCCTTGCGGCAGAACTTCGTGCGGTCGTCGCTGATCGTGTAGAGCGTTGTCATTGGTCTGAACCCTTCTCCGCCCGAGGCGGTCGCTGTTGATGGGTCCGGCCAAGACGTGGCCGCGATGAAACGGCGCAGCGGACAAGGGCGGCTTAGCCGAGCGTGGACCGGAACGCAGTGAGGACCGGTAGCGGCCCTTGCGTTTCGTCGCGGCCACGGCTTAGGATCCAAAGATCAACAGCGATCGACTCGGGCGGAGAATGCGTCCGACTCTCACGCTCATCACTCAGCGATCGCGACGACAACAAAATCACTGCGTCCTTCGCGTTCGTAATAGCGCCAGCCGATAGACGGCTGCAGCATCAGCGCGCGCAAGTGTATAATAGAACGATGAGGCAGGTAATTCGGCAAGGCGGTCTTGTGCTTATTCCGGTCGACAGCATTCCGTCTGACGCCGGGCCCGTTCCCCACGAAAGTGGGCGACTTGTACTCAGCCAAAGCGAAGTCACCGGATACGCGGACGTTATTAACAATGGCAGCACACACGTGACGACAGTGAAGCACAGGGCTGATTCGCCATCTGCGGCCGCGACGATTGACCGTGCATTTAGCCTCGCCAACGAAGCGATGTTCACCATCGCGATGCAATGCCGCCGTCTTTCGGTGCGTAGAACCCGAAGATCACGAATTCATTCTGCGCTGGTGGCCGATCTACAATTCTTGCTCATAGTCCTTCACCGATTGCGTATCGCCGCGAACGTCGCAAGGAAAGCGCGGGGCGTGTCAATCGACGCCGATATCAAGAAATTCGACGAGGCACTTCCGCATCTAAAAATGATGCGCGATGTCGGCGAGCATGTCGATGTGTACGCGGTTGACTCGAGCAAACGACACAACAAAGAAGTGAGCCGACGCGCAGTACAAATGGGTACATGGGACGGCGTGACGTTCTCATGGCTTGGTCGTGATCTCAACATCGACACGGCCCGTGCTGCCGCGGAAGCTCTCTTTTTCGCAGTCAGCAAAACGCGGCAGGCATTCATCGTCGGAAAACTCGATCTACAAGCGCCCACCGAGCTCTAGCGTTGCCGCGTCGGCGCCATGCTACGGTGGCGGCTCCGGCTCCGGCTCCCGTAGCTTCGCGACGATCTCGCGGATGCGGCGCTTGATATATGCAACCGACGATTCGCCCGCGTTGGTTTCCCCCCGAACCCCCCTTCCACAATCACAATTGACGCTAGTTCTCGGTTCCGCGCTGCGCGCGGTTGGGACGTGCTCGTCATCATCGCCTACGGCGCTGACGACTGCGCGCGACCCGGAGAGTTGCAGTGTCAAGACATCCCGAGGACGAGGGACCGGAGAATCAATCGGTGACGTCGGCGCGTCAGTAATTGCAGACGACGGGGCCGAGACGCCCGTAAAGTCTGATAGGCCGGGCGAACCCTGTACACCGGCTGTGAGCACCCGTTGGATCTCCGCGAGGGAACAGCGCAGCGCCGTCGCGATCGCGCGCAACGAGAGGCCGGCACGCCGCATTTCCGTGGCCGCTGAGCGACGTTGGCGTGCCGGGGCGGTGTATTTCATCGCGGCTCATACGCGAACGCTCTCGGGCGGCTTCCCGGGCCCTCTGGCGGCCCTTCTCGCGCTCGCGTTGCGCCACGATCCGGGCTTCGCGTAGGAGCGGCGGGACGTCAGCGCCATAGCGCTCCCAGACCCAGCGCGCCACGCTCTTGACGATGTGACCGACCTCGTTGGCCTTGAGAGGACCGCGCGGGCTCTCAGCGCCGACGTCGGCCGCGATCTGGCCGACGCGATCGGCGACCGCGCCGTACCAGGCCGTCTTACGTGCCGATCCGCCAGTCGGCTACCGCGACGTACGAGCAGCGCCGCAGACGATCGAAGGTTTCGATGTTACGGCCGATTCCGGTCGGCGAGCTCTTTTTCTGCGACGGTTCGTTGAGGTCGACGTAGCGCGCAAGCTCGTCAAGCGAATACGGTGCATCGCGCCCGACTTTCGTGTCGTATCTATCCGAGAGCGGATTGGGTGAGAGCGGCCGGCGTAGCCGGTGTCGGCGCCCGAGCGCGGCGGTGTAGGCGCGCTCGATCGCGGCCACGTACCGAATCACTTTGAGGCGGCTCAGATCCCCGAAGTCGCCGATCAGCGCGATCGGCTCGCGCATCGCTGGCGGACGCTACAACGCCAACGCTACTTTCGATGCCCTTTATACCGCTGAGAGCGCGGATACGGCTCTGCGTAAACTCAACGTCGTCGCGCAAGTACGGACGGTTCTTGGATCACCGTCTCGACCGCGCCGCACATACTGTTCACCGTCGACTACGACCTATCGCATTTCGTTGACCTGACCGATCCCGACGTGCTCACCCAGCGCGAACTCGAACCCGCCGACGGACTCAGCAATTGGAAGCTCGATGTGCTCGGCGGCCCGCGTGCCTCTCACGCACGAGATCGGCACCGCAGCGGGCCTTGCCGGCGTTGAGGCGCTCCGCGTGCCATCCGAACGACACAATACCTTGGTCCCGCCAACCATGCGGTATTGCGTTGGCAGCTCACCAGAACTGTGCCGAACGATGTCGAGATCGCAGGCATTCGCAGGTTTCTCGGGATAGGTTGGTCTTCACCTTGTTGCCCATTTTCGCGGCAGCAATGGCACTTGTTTCGAGCGCGTGAACGGGCAGACCGTGGCCGCGACCGCAAGTGCCGGCTTGCAATACCGTGAAGTACGAACGCCGATGGAACCTGAAGCGATTGCGCCGCTCCGCGGCGAGCGCGTCCTCACCGACCGCATCTACCAAAGCATCAAAGCGGCAATCGTTACGCTCGATCTTCCGCCGGGCACCCCGCTCGTCGAACGGAACCTCGCCAAGCGCTTCGAAGTCAGCAAGAGCCCGGTGCGCGACGCGTTGCAACGCCTCGCGGGTGAAGGCCTCGTCGCACAGGTTCCGCATCGCGGCATGTTCGTGCAGTCGTTCGACGCGCAGCTCGTCGACGAACTCTACGAGTTACGGGTCGCACTCGAGGAACTCGCGATTCGCCTTGCGACGCCGCACATGACGCCAGAGACCATCGCCGAAGGCCTAACTCATCTTCAACGCGCCGCTGAAGCGATTAGCGCCGGCGATCGTGCCGCCGTATCGCGGGCGAATCAGGCGTTCCACGCGCTCTTCAGCCGCTGTAGCCGAAATCGTCCGCTGCACGCCGCGCTCTGTGGACTCCAGGACCGCGTCCGTGTGATCCGGATGCTAGGCTGGACTCTGGGCGCGCCGATGGAGCAGGAGCACTGCGAGCACGAGGCGATCCTCGACGCCGTTGCACGGGGCGACAGCGAGACCGCGAGCCGGCTCATGCGCGATCACATCGACGGCTTCCGCAAGGCCTATTCGCGCGCCGCCGGGTCAACGGGACAAACGCCGATCAGTAAGGATCTGTCCGGACACCGACAAGGGGGAAAATTTCAATCCGCTAATATATGATATCTCACGCTTCATAAGTGGAGGGATGATGGCCGCATCGGTAGATCTATTTGGATCCTATGACGTGGTCGTGGTCGGTGCCGGGATAACCGGCGTCGTAACTGCGATTGCGGCGGCTCGCGATGGCGCCAAGACGCTCATCGTGGAGGGCAGCGGCACCATCGGAGGGCTGGTTACCGGTGGACGGCTCACCAAGCCAACCGGCACGGTCGACGGCGGCATCTTCCGCGAGTTCATCGACAAAGCGGAAAAAATGGGGGGTGCGAACTCAGCCACGCAGTATGCGTACTGGGGCCCCTACACCGGCGTCTATGACGCCGAAACCATGCAGCGTGTGATCATTGAGACGCTCGACGAAGCGGGAGTCGAGGTCTTGCTCTACGCGCAGACGATCGGCGCGCTACGCGAAGGCAACGTCGTCCGCGGAATTACCGCGCTGACGAAAAGCGGCGAGAAATTGATCTTGGCCGCTGCCGTTGTCGATGCGTCGGGCGACGGCGATGTCGCTGCGCTCGCCGGCGCACGTTTTATGCTCGGACGTCCTGAGGACGGACTCGTTCAGCCGATCACGTGTTACTTCCGAGCCGTCAACGTCAACTTTCCCGCGTTTGCCGCCGACTGCAGCGCGCATCGCGACGACATGTGGGAGCTGCATTTGCCCGACGGGCCGGCGACGCGCAACGAAGAGTACGTGCTCAAGTTCAACATGACCGGGTTCGTGGAGCGCATCAAAGAGGCGCAGCGCGACGGCTTCCCGTGGATCATTCCCAAAGATCACCTCACCATGAAGGCCGGCCTCGTACCCGGCGAGATCAATGTAAACGCAACGCGCGTCCACGGAAATGCGCTCGATGACCGGGTGCGCAGCCGAGCCACGATCGAAATTCGGAAACAGGCGTATAACTGCTTCGATTTTCTCAAAAAATACGTCCGCGGTTTCGAGCAGGCGATTTTTCTCGACGTCGCGCCGGTACTCGGCGTACGCGAGACACGCCGTGTCGTCGGCGGCTACATTCTCAGCGAGACCGACGTGCGCAACGAAGCGCGCTTCGACGACGCCATCGGCCTATGCAACTCGCCAATCGACATCCACGAACCCGGCGGCGACAAGGGCGTGATGATCAACGTCGGCGAGGGCTACGGCATACCGTACCGGTGCATGCTCCCCGAGGGTATCGAAGGTATACTCGTCGCTGGCCGCTGCATTTCCGTCGACGCGATCGCGTTCGGCTCGACGCGCAACACGCCGGCCTGCGCGCTCGAAGGCGAGGCGGCGGGGATCGCCGCGTCGCGCGCTGCACGACGGAAGATCACGCCTCGCGCGGTGCCGATCGCGGAGATTCAAGAAGCGCTGCGCACACGCGGCATCGTGCTAGGCGTGCCCGGCGACCGCCTACCCGTTCTCACCCGCTGACGACCGGAGGCCGCAATGTCAGAGACTACTTCACGAGCCAACTTCATCGCTTGCACCGGGGTTACGTTAACGGGCGCCGTAGCGTTCGCAACAGGCGTTCGGGCGCCGGCGATCGCGCGTAACGCAAAGATCACGTACTGGTCGCCGCTCGATCCCAAAGCCTCCGATGCGCGCGCTCGCGGCGAAGCGGCGATGATTGACATCTTCCACAAACGCCATCCGGACATTACGGTCGAAGTGCAGCCGGTGCCGTGGCAAACGATGGGTCAGCAAATGTTGCTCGCCGTCAACGCCGGCGAAGGCCCCGACGTCGCACAGCTCTCCTCGACAAATCTGCCCGATCAAATCGCCGCTGGGACCGTCGCGCCGCTCGACGACGTGGTCGGCAAGACCTGGAAGAAAAAAGATCGCGACGATTTCATTTTGCCCTGGGACAACACGGTTTACAACGGGCGCAAGATGGCATACTACTGGAACACTCTGCTCAACAACGAGTTGTGGTATCTCAAGGACATCGGCGGAACGCCGCCAGATAATTGGACCAAGTTCGCGCTCTGGTTGCAAAGTCACAGCAAGAGCGGGATGAGCGGCTTCCTTACCGGATTGAGCGAGAACGGCAACGCAATCGAGCTCACCGACTGGTTGATCCCCGCATTTTGGGCAAGCGGCGCGGAGTACGTCACGGCGTCGGGCGACATCGGCTTCGACAACGACAACGGCGCGAAACCGTTCGAGTGGTTGCTCTCGCTCGTCAACAAGTATAAGGTCACGCCGAGCTCGATCACGTCGCTCACGCGCGACAACGTTCTCGACGCCGTCAAACAACGCAAGACGATGACCACTCTGCTGACGAGCAACATCCTTGGCTCAGTGCAAACGGCGCTGCACGGCGAACTTGCGCTCGCGATGCAGCCCGGACCGAATGGTCCGGCGCCCGCGTTTGCGACCGGCAAGTACCTGGTGATGACCAAAACGTCGAAAGAGCGCGAAGCAGCGGGACTCTTCATCGAGAGTTTGATCTCGCACGATGCGCAGCTCGCCAATGCCAAGATCGCCAAAGAGCTGCCGTGCCTCAAGTCCGTCGGCCGCGATCCATACTTTGATACACCCGAAGGATCAAACCAACGCTTCGCTCTCGAGTACATCCAGAAGCATCCGCATCCGTACAAGTATTCGATGCACACCGACTACCTGCAGACGCAATTGGCACTGGCCGCGCAGCAGATGATGAGCGGGACGCCGGTACGCAAAGCGCTCCACGACGTAGCAGAGAAGTGGGAGGCCCAGCGAGGCAAGCAATAGCGGCGATTCGATGAAAGCTGCGCTTAGCTGGCGGCGCGCCGAACCGTACGCGTTGCTCTTACCTACGGCCGCGCTCGTCGCGGCCGTGAGCCTGTATCCGCTCGCGTATCTCTTCTACGTGGCGGCCCACACGACATCATACTTCAATCTCGGCGAATGGGCCGGTTTTGGAAACTTCGTCGATCTCTTCGCCAGCGGTGCCGGTCGGAATTCTATCGTCGCATCGCTCGTTTTCGTCGTCGTTTCGGACGCACTTGTCGTAACAATTGGGCTCGGCCTCGCGATCGTGTTCGAAGCGCCGGTGCGTGGGCGCGGCACCATTCGCACGCTCGTGATGGTGCCGTGGCTTGCATCCGAAGTGGTCGTGGCACTCCTGTGGCAAGCAATGCTCAACGCCGAGTTCGGACCGATTCCGGGCGCGATCGATCGGGCATTTCACACGCACGTCGATATCCTTGGAACGGCGGGCGGGGCGATGGGCGCGCTCATCATCGCGAACGTCTGGCGCTCGTATCCGTTCGCGTTTATCTTGTTTTTGGCAGCGCTGCAAGGCATCCCGGAAGAAGTCTATGAAGCGGCTCGACTGGATGGCGCGGATCGCTGGCAACAGCTCCATGCAGTCGTCCTGCCGCACCTCTCCCGGACGCTCGCGATCGTCGTGATCTTGATGTCGTTCCAATTCATAACGCTCGTGACGCTCTCGCTGATTCTCACCGGCGGCGGCCCGAACGGCGCAACCGACGTGTTACCGCTACGCATCTGGCGTCAAGCGTTCGAGTACTACCGTTTCGGCTCGGCTTCCGCAGCGGGCGTGGTGCTCTTCGCGCTCAACCTCGTTCTCAGCGTCGTCTACATCCGCCGTTTCGTCATGCGCGAGAACTAGCGATGTATCGCAGAGAGACGTTCCGTTGGCATTACGCGGTCGCCGGCGCGGCATGTTTGGGAGCGCTGCTCCCATTCGTGTGGCTGTTCGGGATTTCGCTCAATCCAACGCAAGGCATCGCACTTCCACACGGAAACGCAACCGCTCGCAACTACGTGGCGGTCCTCGTCGACTCGGGAATGGCGCGGTACTTCTTCAACACGGCGCTGGTCGCGGCCGCGACGGTGGTGTTGACGCTCGCATGCGCGCTGCTCGGGGCCTACGCCGCTTCCCGCTATCGCTTTGCCGGCAAAGAATGGATTCTGATGGCGCTCCTGGCGTCCTCGATGATTCCCGTGATCGCGGTGTTGGTGCCGCTCTACGCGCTCGTAGCGAAAGCGCACTTGCTCAACACGTACGCCGTGCTGATCTTCGTCTTCTCTTCCTGGCAAGTTCCGGCGGCGCTTTGGCTCATCCGCTCGTTTCTCGACGACATTCCGTTCGAGCTCGACGAGGCGGCGCAGGTTGACGGCTGTTCGCGCGTGAGCGCATTCATTCGCATCGTCTTACCGTTGCTTGGGCCGGGCTTGATCTCGGCGGGAATCGTGATCTTCGTCTACGTGTGGAACGAATTCATCATCGCCGTCAGCCTCGCGGCAAAACAAGACATGCGGCTGGTTGCCGTCGGACTCTACTTCTATGTCACCGAGTTCGGCGTCGAATGGGGGAAAATTGCGGCGGGGGCCATCTTAGCCGTTATCCCCGTTATGATCGTGTTCTTCGTGTTGCAGCGGCGCTTGATCTCCGGTCTAACCGCTGGCGCAATCAAGTAACGCGTTAGAAGTAAGCTGCGCCCGAGTCCCTATCGAAGACGTGGAGTTTGTTAATGTTTACGCCAAGCCGCATTGTCTCGCCGGTGCTTACGGGCAGGTCGGGCGACACGCGCGCATGGATTCGTTGACCGTCGGCGAGCAGATAGAGCACTTGCTCCGAACCGAGCGGTTCGATTACATCGACCGTTGCATTGACGTGACCATCGCCACCGCCGGGCGCAACGATGGAAACGTCTTCCGGCCGAACGCCAACCGTAAGCCGGCCGCCGGCTCGACGGTCGAGCTTGGAACGCTTCTCCGGCGAGAGCGGAATGTCAAACGACGACGCGCGCAGACGTGCTTGATCGCCGTCGGTCTCGAGCGCGCAATCGAGAAAGCTCATCATCGGCGAGCCGATAAAACCGGCAACGAACGTGTTGACCGGCCGGTCGTAGAGTTCTTTCGGCGAGGCGACTTGCTGGACCACGCCATCCTTCATCACGACGATGCGGTCCCCCATGGTCATTGCTTCAACTTGGTCATGGGTTACGTAGACGACCGTCGTGGAGACGCGCTGATGCAGCTTCGCAATCTCGGTGCGCATCTGCACGCGCAACTTGGCGTCGAGGTTCGAGAGCGGTTCGTCCATCAAGAAGACCGCCGGATCGCGCACGATCGCTCGGCCGAGCGCGGCACGCTGCCGCTGGCCCCCGGACATTTCCTTGGGACGGCGCTTGAGCAGTGGGCCGATGCCGAGGATCTCGGCCGCTTCGGTCACACGTCGGTTGATCTCGGTTGTCGAAAATTTGCGTATCATCAGCCCGAACGCCATGTTTTCATAGACGTTCATATGCGGGTAGAGCGCGTAATTTTGAAAAACCATCGCAATGTCGCGATCTTTCGGCGGAACATCGTTCACCAGGCGCTCGCCGATGAAGATTTCCCCGCTCGAAATGTCCTCGAGGCCGGCGATCATGCGCAACGTCGTCGTCTTGCCACATCCCGACGGGCCAACCAATACCAGAAATTCGCGATCGGCGATGTCGAGCGACACATCGTTCACGATGGCGCTCGCACCATATCGCTTGTTCAACTGTTTGAGCTGCACCGAAGCCATAAAAAGCGTTTGGCGGCGCGCGACCGTCCTTCCCGCTATCAATGAGGAGATGATCATGTGCGAGGGTTTTGAACGACGCCGCTTACCCGGCGCGGATAGTGTGATGTTGCGGGCGGTGTGGGCGGCAGCGGGCCACCGCTGCTCTTGCTGCACGGCTATCCGCAAACGCTTGCGATGTGGGAACGCGTCGCGCCAATTTTGGCGCGTTCGTTCACGGTCGTTGCAACTGATCTACGCGGTTACGGCGATAGCGATAAGCCGCCAACCGATGCGCGGCACGCGCCCTATTCGAAGCGCGCCCTTGCCGCCGATCAAGTGTTGGCGATGCGCTCGCTTTGCTTCGACCGGTTCTTCTTGGCGGCTCACGATCGCGGCGCACGCGTTGCTCATCGCCTCACGCTCGACCATCCTGACGCGGTCGAACGTCTCGCATTGCTCAACATCGCGCCGACCCTCGATATGTATGAAGGCACAGACCTCGGCTTTGCGATTTCATACTACCACTGGTTTCTACTGATTCAGCCTGGCGGTTTGCCCGAGCGGCTGCTCAGCGCAGAGCCAGAGTTCTTCTTGCGCCACAAACTCGGATCGACCGGCGGCGGAGGGACGGATCCGGCCATTTTCACTGCCGCTGCGATGGCGGAATATATCCGCTGCTTCTCCGACCCTGCGACCATCCATGCGACGTGCGAAGAGTACCGCGCCGGTGCTTCGATCGATCTGGAACACGATCGCGCGACGCTCGATGAAAAATGAAAGCGCCACTGCTGGTATTGTGGGGAGCGCGCGGGACCATCGAGCGGTGTTCGATCCGTTGACGCTGTGGCGCGCGCGAGCCAGCGCGGTGCAAGGTGAAGCACTCCCCTGCGGACATTAATTGGCCGAAGAACTACCGCTTGAGACCGCCGCACGGCTGGAACGCTTCTTCACCGCTTGAGATGAAGGAGAAGAGCCTCAACGTTGCGCCAAGCATATCTTCGGCGAAGCTCGACGTAGCCGACGGACCACGTGTGGTACCCTGCTTCATTCGGATCGCGGTAGCCAGTATGCAAGCGAAGACTTTCGCGATACACAAAAGCGCACGGCATCGAAGCGAGTATGAGCCGTAAGTGCGAGTGCCTGGGACAATGCGCCCGTTGAAAGCCTTTTTGGAACGAAAGGGCGGCTCGGCGATCCGATTTAGGAAACCCGCGCGATTGCTCGCGGCGATCTTCGAGTCACTGCGACTTGGTATAATCGAAAGCGGCGACATTCCACGCTCGGGTATGTCAGCCCCGAACAGTACGAATCGATGCTGACGATAGCAGCTTAGCAAACTGTCCGGGAAAGCGGGGCAACCTCATCAGGGTATTGGTACTTAAGCGTTTATAAAACTTAATCGTGCAGCCCGATTCCGCGTCCTTATGATGAGGCGCTTCGCATACTCTCAAGTGGGTTGTGATCCAGGCCTGTGCGTAGCGTCCCATCGAGCATAAGACGACGTTCGACGGCGGTAACGAGGCGTTCGAACATATCCGGGCCAGCCGTCGACGTCGACGCCGAGACGGCGCAACGCCGGCGAGACGTCGCGATAGCGCTCGCCGTCGCGCAGCGGACGCACATGACAGTCCGCCGCGACGAGCCGCTCCAGCAGCGGCATCGGATATGCGCGCAAATAATCCGCAATCACCGCGCGGTCGCATTCGCTCGTGTCGACGAGCAATGCGGAGACGACGTCGCTCCGGCGCGACGAAATTGAGCTTCGCATCGAAGCCTCCCAAAACAGAAGCGGCGCCCTTACGAGCGCCGCGCCAGTGCGGTGGTCTTGAGCTGCGCCGTTAGGCGGCGCTGCGACGCGGACGCGACCCGCGCCGGGCGCGTTCCTCGAACGCCGAGGCATCGAAGATGCCAAGGCGACCTCAGCCGACCCGTCCTCGAGCGGATGCGTCACGAACAGCCGCCGAACCACGTAACCCGCGCTCACGGCATGATCGCGCACTGACGCGTTAGCAATTACGGCGGGCGCTCCGATTCACGCAGGTTCGCGACGATCTTGCGGATGCGGCGCTTGATATACGCGATAGGCGATTCAGCCGCATTAGTTTCCCCCCAAACCCCCTTTCCGCGATCACAACCAAAGCCAGGTCCCGGTTCCGCGCTTCGCGCGGTCGGGACGTGCTCGTCATCATCGCCCACGGCGCTGACGACTGCGCGCGACCCGGAAAGCTGCGGTGTCAAAACACCGCGAGAACAAGACATCGAAGAATCGGCGGCTGACGCCGGCGGCTCAGCGGCCTGTGACAACGAGGCAGCAGCACCCCTAAAGTCTGATAGGTTGGGCGGACCCTGTACACCGGCTGTGAGTACGCGTTGGATCTCCGCTAGGGAACAGTGCAGCGCCGTCGCGATCGCGCGCAACGAGAGGCCGGCACGCCGCATTTCCATGGCCGCTGAGCGACGTTGGCGCGCCGGGGCGGTGTATTCATCGCGGCTCATACGCGAACGCTCCCGGGCGGCTTCCCGGGCCTTCTGCCGGTCGCGCTCACGCTCACGTTGCGCGGCGATCCGCGTCTCGCGTAACAGCGGCGGCACGCCGGCGACGTAGCGCTCCCACACCCACCGCGCCACGCTCTTCACGATGTGGCCGACCTCGTTCTGCTTGAGCGGCCCGCGCGGGCTTGCGGCGCCGACGTCGGCCGCAATTTGATTCGCCCGCCCTGCGACTGTCTCGCGCCACGCGTCGTGTTTGCCGATCTTCCAGTCCCCGATCGCGGTGTATGCCCAGCGCCGCAAGCGATCGAAGATCTCGACGTTGCGGCCGATCCCGATTGGGGTTCGCTTTACCGCCGGCTTTTCGAGGTCGACATATTGCGCGAGCTCGGCGAGCGAATATGGCGCATCGCGTCCAACCTTGGTCACGTACGCGACCGAGAGCGGGTTGTGGTGAAAGCGGCCACTGTACGCCTTATCCGCGCCGAGCGCCACTGCGTACGCGCGCTCGATCGCGGCCGCGTATCGCACGACCTTCAATCGGCTGGGGTCGCCGAAGTCGGTCCGTATCCAGCCGCCTAGCAAATAGATCAGATGGGCGTGGCCGTTGCGTGGATTGATGACGACGAGGTTCGGCGCCGGCAGCTCCGCCTCGATCCAAGCCGCGCCGCCGCCCTCGGTGTCGATGTCGAAGCGGAGCGCGGTGAGCCAGCCCGAGGGGTCCGGTGCGATCTCGGCCATGGAGCGCGCGACCTCACGCCGCTCGCGATAGGCACCGCGGCGAAAATCATTGGTCGCATGGACGCGGAACGAGAGATTCTGAGCGAACCGCTCGAGGGCAGGTTGAACCTGACCGGCGGTTGGCGCAAGTGCGGCCGTCGGGACCTTTCCAACCGCAGTAGCCTCGTGGGGCGCGAGCCAATGCAGCGGCTAGAGTGGACAGGCCCGGCTCCATCCGCTAGGATGAACGTGGCTCGCCACCTATGGTGCGAAACCCGTCCCGGATCTCCCGACTGCGCCTTGTTTCTAGGCTCGACGCAGACGAGAGGTAAGAGGGACGAGCCCCAGAGTGGACGCCGTCGGTTCCCATACCGGCGGCGTTTCGATTTTTAATCGATCATTGCGACGATTATCCGACGCTCGACAAGGCTACGCAAGCGTTCTCACACGATAGCGTCGGGGTTCTCACACGATAGCGTCGGGGAAACCGCCTGTTCTCACACGATAGCGTCGGGGACAGCGTTCGTTGTGAGAACCGCGGCGCTCCGATACACGACGA
>JAABUQ010009528.1_pt1 | contig 13099 bp, 11 predicted proteins | sample 5560001 | NCBI WGS metagenome assembly JAABUQ01 (sample SAMN10711888, study PRJNA513371) | rock metagenome | isolation source: Antarctica rocks | place: Antarctica: Victoria Land, Finger Mt nord | collected 2015-12-18 | reverse complement strand
CGACAGCGGCACCGTCTCCGTGCTCGACACCCGGCGCGACACCGTCGTGGCGACGGTCGATGTGGGTGCCAGCCCCGCTGGCGTGGCCGTCGACCCCGCCGCCCACCGCGCCTACGTCACCCTCTATAGCAACAATAGCCTCTCCGTGCTCGACACCGGGATGTGATGGAAGGCGTCACCGTTTCTGCGCCTAGCGTCATAGGTCCTGTGCCACAAACGGCACAGGTCCTGCGCGATCCTGCAGGATGCCTCTTTCCCTGTCCTCATCCCCTTCTTTCTGAGCCTGACAGTGCATCTTTAGAGGGTCAGTCCCTCCGCTCACTTTGGATGCACACCACGCGGATGGGCGCAGCACCTATGACGTTTTGGGAGGATGGCGCACGACCTGTGACGTTTCTGGCGCACGTACTGTGACGTTTTGTGCTGCGCCACGCGTCAATGTGGCGCAAAAACTCTGACGCCTTACACTAGCCGCTGACCACCTGTGGCGGCAGAGCGGGCGGCTCCTGTCCCTGCCCCGTCGCGCAGCCGTCGCGCAGCCGTCGCCACCCCGCCACCAGCGCCTCATGCACGGCGGCAATCTCCCGCGCGTGCAACCGCGGTTCCCCGTCCCCCGCCACCGCCGCCTGCGCCCCGCCCCACAGACCTCTCAGCAGCGCCGGCGTGCCCACCCGCTGCAGCACCTGCTCTCCCTGCGACAAGTCCGCCCGCCCATCCTATCTATCCATCACGATTTGTGCGGATCGGCGCAGGGTTTCGAGGACAATCCGCGCCTGTCGCGTGGAACAGCGCCCCTTTTCACACCTAGGGATGGCGCATGTCACCTGGAATCCTACAATGGCAACGGGACGCACCGCGTCGCCCTGACCACCGCCGCGGCCACGGCGAGGCTGTCTGCCCCGCGACGCAGCGTCCCCGCCCTTCAGGCGAGACGCCGCTCCGCCGATACAGACACGGGAAGGCCGTCACGAGGGGTAGGGGCTGTGCCCTCGCCGCGGCCTCTGTGTGATCCGCGTCCGCCGGTCACACGCGCACGGCAGCGGCCCCCCACTGACCGGGTTGCGGGCGCGTCGGCCCCTTTGTGCTGTAAGAAACCGGGCGCGGGCGCATCTATTGGGTGGGGGGAATGGATTACTCCGTCGCGCGTCAGCCCCGCACCCCCTAGACTAGACCAACGGAGCAGAGCGATGATGATGATCCAGCCACTGACCCTCTCCCCTGCGCACCTCCACCCGGCCACCCGGCCGTTGCACGTCTCGACAAACTCGCCGCTCTCACCACGCTGTTGCTACTCGACATCCCGCCAGCGCCTGCCGCCCGTCGGGGCTGGCGTCTCCCTCCCCGCGTGGAGGGGGGCCTCAACGGCATCGCCGCCCATCGCACCTGTCGCCGCCCAGCGCGCCCGCCAGCGCGCCACGTCCGCCAAGGCCGCTGCTCACCGCTGCGCTCCCTGTCTCCCCCACGCCGCCTGGCCCGATTGCCGGACGCAGGCCAGCGCCCCCCTCCGCACTACCGGCCGCTGGCCCTGACCCTTATGACAACGGACAACGGACCGCAGGCGGGTGGCTGGGCAGGCATGGCCATCGCGGGAAGGAAGCGGGGTCGGGCATGGCCATCCTCCTGGCGATGAGCGCGGGCATCGATGCGCGCGTCACCGCCGGCCTGCTCGCCCAGGTCGATGAGCGCATTGAGACGATGGGGAGTGTCGCCGCCGTCCGGCGGCACCTCTCCGCGCATCCCTGGTCGGCCGTGGTGCTCGACGCTGCTTTGTCCGACGGCGACGTTGGCAAGGTGATCTCCCTCCTGGTCGACGCGCACGTCGACGGCACCATCGCCGTCCTCGGGCCGGCCACAGACAGCGCGCAGCAAACGGCCTTGCTCGCACGGGGCGTGGACGCGTATCTCACGCTCCCTTATGATCCGCGTGACCTCGTGGCGCGGATCGCGGCGCTGGTGCGTCGGGTGCGGCGCCGCGCCGGAGATTCAGACGATGGGAGCGTCCGCGCGGGCCCGCTCGAACTCGATGTCGCCCGTCTGACCATTCGGCTCGCGGGGGCGCGGCGCGCCCACCTGACCCCTACCGAGGCGCGCGTGTTGCGCCACCTGCTGGCGCACTCGGGGCGGGTACTGAGCCACCCGGAGCTCTGGACCCATCTGCTGGGCGTGGAGGCCGCCCAGGTCTCCTCCAATCTGGTCGGCGTGTACATGAACCGCGTGCGCCGTAAGATCGAGCCGCGCCCGGAACAGCCGCGCCTCATCGTGACGGTGCGGAGCCGCAGCTATCGCTTCGACGTGCCCGTTGAGTCCGGGCCGTCTCTCACGGTCGCGGCGCGCGGTGGCGCCTGATGCGCGACAGCGAGGACAGGACGGCCACGCAGCCCCTGGCGCCCGTCGCCGTGCTCGTCGCGGATGATCCGACCGACCGCGCCCTGGTGCGCCTGGTGCTCGACGACGATGATTGGCGCTCCGTCGAGACGCCGCTCGATCACGCGACGACGTTGCGCGCGCTCCGCCAGGAGCGCGGCGCGGCCTGCCTGATCCTCGTCCTGGACACGGCGGACCCGGACGGGGCGCGTGGCCTGGCGCTGCTCGACACGGCGCGGCGCGCCGGCGTGGATTTACCGGTCGTGGTGCTGAGCCGTCGTGCGGACGCGGCGCTGCGGCGGCGCCTGGCCGCCCTGGGCGTGCGCGACATCGTCGACCTCCCCGTGCTGCCCCGTCTCCTGCAGCAGCGTCTGCGCGTCGCGCTGGGCGACGCCGGGCGACGCCGCGCGCGCGGGAGGATGGACGAGGCGGTCCGTGCCGGTGGCCTGATCTTGCGGACGACGTCCGGGGAGGTCGGCGACCGCGCCGGTTGGACGACGCGCGTGACGCCACGCGAGGCGGCCATCCTGGCTGCGCTGATGCGGACGCCCGGACAGCCGGTCAGGCGCGACGCCCTGCTCGATGACGTCTGGGGCCAGGAGTACGACGGCGCCGGCAACGTGCTCGAGGTGTACATCCGCCGCCTGCGTGAGAAGCTCTCCGCCGCCGCCGTGCCGCCGCGGGTCATCGCCACCGTGCGCTCCCACGGCTACGTGTTCGACGCGCGCCAGGTCCCCCGCGGGCCGCTCCCGCCGCCGCTCCCGCGGGGGGTGCTGGTCATCGGCGAGCGCCACGACGCCGACGGGGAGGTCGGACCGGTCCTGGCAGCTGCCGGCTACCAGGTCGTCCACGACCCGACGGGCGAGCACCTGGATCGTATCCGCTGGCAGCGCCCGGCGCTCATCCTGCTGGATACACCGACCTTCAACGATGGGGGCCGGGACCTACGGACCCGCCTGCGCGCCCTGCCCGGCGCGGCGCTCGTCCCGATCATCGCCCTCCTGGAGCGGGGCCACGCACACCTCTGGCCAGTTGGACTGGACATCGACGACTACCTGCTCCGGCCCGTCGACCCCGACGAATTGCTGTGGCGCGTGGCGGCCTACGCGCGCCCGGACGCCACCAGGGACGCGCCACAGGGCACGGAGGAGGCGCGTACCACGACGACCGGCGCGCACGCAAGGGCCAGCGGCCCCCTATGAAGATATGACGAGATGTATGATCGCCTTTATCGCCGCGCTGGTAGGCCTCGTGCTCCTGGGCAGCCGCGCGTCCGCACCGTTTCGGGGCCCGTCTCCCGCAGCGGTCATGCCCCGCCCGGCAACGGATGCACCGCTGCCACGACTGTCGGCCACGCCAGCCGCGGTGTCCGTGGTCCCGGGGAACGTCGTCCGCAACCCGATGTTCGCGCCAGTGGGCGGCGACGGCCAGGGCTTGTTCGCGCCGTGGTGGCTCCAGCGACAGAGCGGCACGGCGGCGACGGCGCACGCGGACACCAGCACGGTGGTTCCGGGAACGACCGTTGCCCGCGTCGCCATCACCCGGACGAACGGCCGCGCCTGGGGCGTGCAACTGGAGCAGCATATCCCCACCGCCGCCGGCAGCTACACCCTGTCTTTCTGGGCGCGGGCCTCGTCCCCGCGGCCGCTGCCCCTGGCGCTGCAACAGGCCACCGCCCCGTACACTCCCTACTTCCTCCCCTCCGTCAGCCTCACGACCGCCTGGCAGCGCTATACCCTGCGCTACGACGCGACCACGACGGACGACGACACCTTCTTCGCCTTCAATCTCGGCGGAGGCGCTGGCTCCGTCTGGCTCGGGGATGTCGCCGTGACCGATGTCGACGCGGCGGGCCGGCCCCTGCCGCCACCCACCCCGGCCCCCTCCTCCTATGTCCGCGGCCTCAACCTGGACGGCGGGATGCGGCGCGGCGGGCAGGACGCCTTCGCCTCACCCGCGATGCTGGACTGGACCAGGAGCAAAGGGTTCGACGTCTTTCGGGTCCCGTTCTCCTGGGTACAGCTACAGCCCGCTCCGGACGGCCCGCTCGACAACGCATACCTCGGCGCGATGGACAGGCTTGTCGTCGCCGCCCGTGCCCGCGGGCAGCGCGTCGCCTTCGTGCCCATGGACCGCCGCGAGGCGCCCGTCGCCGCCTTCGTCGACCTGTGGACGCGGCTGGCGCGGCATTATAAGGATGAATCCGCCATCTGGGGCTACGACCTGATGAACGAGCCCGACCGCGACGTGTGGAACACGGCGTACCTGCCCCCTATCATCGCCGCCATCCGCTCCGTCGACATGACCCACACCATCGTGGTCGCATCCTCGACGGGCGGGTGGGGACAGTACTGGGACGCCCACACGGCCGGCTTGCCCGTGCGCGACCCCGCCAACAACGTGCTCTACGAAGCCCATGTCTACTTCGACACCCCCGCCAACGGCCGCTACCCCCGCGGCGGCGTGTTCGACGTGCCCAGGGGCGACCTGAACATCGGCGTGGAGCGGGCCACCGACTTCGCCAATTGGTGCAACGCCAACAGCGTGCGCTGCTACGTCGGTGAGTTCGGCATCCCCGGCGGCTGGACGGGCGGCACCCGCGCCTGCACCCACGGCACGCCGTCCACCGACCCGCGCTGGCTGACCGTTCTCGACCGCTTCCTGACCTACCTCGACCACAACCACATCTCCAGCACCTACTGGGAGGCCGGCCCCTTCGGCGATGTCAACGACCTCGGGCCAACCTGCTCCGGGCGCGACCGGCCGCAACTGGCCATCCTCCAGAAACACGCCGGTGGGCGCCCCTCGGTTGCGGGGCCGGAATAAAGGATCTGTAATGGACTTGCTCAGCATCAGGTAACGTTTTTGGGAAGAAATACCTCCCCGTCGAACGGCCGCATCCTTCCAGAGAATCATAGGTTGTTACGTATAAACCCATGGATTACTAGCATCTTACAGTGCAAAGATTGTGCTTTCATTCCTTTTTCTCGTGACACACTCTGCTCTATCGCCATATTATGAGGGGGGGGTATTTCTTCCCAAAAACGTTACCTGATGCTGAGCAAGTCCAGATATGTAACGATAGGTAGGGCTTTATGGCCGTTCTCCTGTTCCAAACGGCGCGTGCGACTTTCACCGCACTCCGCTTGGTTCCGTTGGGTCCTGCTGAGGTACCTGAAAGGTGGTCGTCTTGGACGAGCGGCAGCATCAGTTGTACCGCTGCTGTGAGGCATGAAAGCACTGACAGCAGTCTGAAACGGGGCGACAAGGACGCCCCGTCTGACGATCGTTCGGCACTAACCTGTCAACTCAGCACACCCCAACGGAACCACATGAGGTGCGCCGATCCGCGCGGGGTGTGATCGCGCGGGTCGCGTCTGGGGCCGGGCCGTCGGACGCGATGGACGGTGCGGAACGGTGCGGAGTGGACACGAGCGGTCTACCGTCGGACGGTGATTGTCCCGTGCATCCCTTGGTAACGACGGTCGATATGCAAGCTGTCGATGTCTAACCGCACGCTGTAGCTGCCCCGCGGCGCGCCCACGCGCAAGCGGAACGTGCGGCCGTACAGGTTAATCGATCCTCTGCGTCCTGATGCACGGCCGATGAACACGCGGCCTGTCAGGTCCATCGGCGTGATTTCCCCGCATGCCAGTGAGCGATAGCGCGTGTCCGCATACAACGCGATGCGCCCGTCGTCGAAGCTCAGCGGCTGTGGCGAGATCACGCGCGGGGTGCGGCCACCAGTGCGTCGCAGGCCGCGCGCGTCCACAGTGGGCAGCGTGTCGAACATGCGCCCGTCGAAGCTAAAACGCGAGCCATACAGGGACAGGTTTACGACCCGGCAGGGACGTGACATCGTCCGCGTCGGTGCTGGCCCCGCAGTCCGTGTTGACTTTGCCGGCGTGGGAGGGGCCTTGGGCGTGAGCGTTGCCGTTATCGGCGCAGGGGGCGTCGCTGCCCGGGGTGTGGCCCGCGTGGGCGTGACCGTTGCTGCGGGCGTCGCGGGCGTCGCGGGCGTCGCGGGCGTCGCGGGCGTCGCGGGCGTCGCGGGCGTCGCGGGCGTCGCGGGCGTCGCGGGCGTCGCGGGCGTCGCCGTTGGTGGGGGATTCGGGTCGTCGTACAGCTCCGCGTATGGCACAAAGGCAATAGGCAGGTCGCGATCGCCCGTCCCGCCAGCCACAAGGACCGCACCGTTCGGTAGCAGCACGGCTGCGGCGACGTAGCGCGCGTCTTCCAGCGGCGTCGTCTCCGTCCATTGACCCGTCTGGTAGTTGTACAATTCCGCTTCCGGCACTGCCCCCGCCCCGCTATAGCCACCGGCGGCGAGGACAAGCCCGCCCGGGAGCAGCGTCGCGGTATAATCCTCGCGGCCGATGCGCAGGCTGCCCGTCGGCGTCCAGGTTCCTGTAGCGGGATCATACAACTCGGCACTGGAAGGGCGACTCGGATCGGCACTGTCCCCCCCCGCGACGAGGACACACCCGGTCGGCAGCAAGGTCGCCGTCGCGTCGAACCGCGCGCCGTTGATCATCGGCCCGGTGGCCGTCCACATCCCCGTCTGGGGATGGTACATCTCGCCGACGGGCAGGTATTCGTTGTTGCGCCCGATGAAGTCCAGGTTGAACCCCCCCGCGACCAGGACGGTCCCGTCGGGCAGGAGCGCCGCCGAGTGCTGCGACCGCCGCGTGAGCATGGGGGCTGTCGCCGTCCAGGCGCCCGTCTGGGGATGGTACAGGTCGGCCGTGCCGTTGCCCGCCACCAACACCGTGCCGTCCGGGAGGAGCGTCGCGGTGTGCCGCGCGTGGTCGGCGTTTAGCGCGCCCGTCGCGGTCCACGCGTGGCTCGCCGGATGGTAGAGTTCGGCGGTCGTGCCGCTCACGACGAGGACATCGCCGGTGGCCAGCAAGGTGGCGGTGTGGTAGTCACGCGCCATCGTCATGCTGCCTGTGGGCGTCCACAGACCGGTGCGATGGTCATAGAGCTCACAACTCGCGAGCGCGACATTACCCCCGTTGCTGTCGTACGCTTCCCCACCCGCGACCAGGACGGTCCCATCGGGCAGCAAGGTGGCGGTGAGATCGTTGCGCCCCTGGACGAGATCGCCCGTCCGCACCCAGGTCCCGGTTCGCACGGGGCTGGGTGGAGGCGGTGGCGTGGCTGTCGCCATTGCGGTCGGTGTGGAACTCGGGATGGTGGTGGGGGAGTCCGTGGCCGTGGCTGTCGGCGTCGGGGTGGGTGACGCGGTGGCGGTTGGCACGGTCGTGGCCGTCGCCGTTGGGGTGGGCGAGACGGTTGAGGTCTGCGTCGCCGTTGGTACGGTCGCGGGGGAGGTCAGCGCCGCCGGATTGGGGGACGGAGAGGGGGATGGCACCGCCGGGACAGCGCCAACGACGCGACCTCCTGGTGCAGCCGCTGTCGGTCCGCTTCGTGGCCCAAGCGGCAGCGCAAGCAAGACGATGCACAGGACGGCGACGACGCTCACAGGGAGAGTATTATGGGGATCAGAGCGGGCATCGACTCGTGTCTTGCCATTTGAACCTGAATCTGTCATCAGTTTCCTCTTTCCTTCGGTGACACTTCCATCACCCTTGTCCATTATATCTAGACGGGGCTCCTGTTATGGGGCATGTCATAAGCCGTACCCTCACAGTTTGCGGTGAAAGGCTCGTGCCACCCCGCCGACAGCACAAGTGACGCGTCAAAGTTGCCGATATTGTCGGCGAAGTCACACATCCCCGCCGCTTATACGCCGCGCGACCTGGTGAAGACACTAAGCGATCTCGGGACGCGGGATGGGACAGCCCTTTTTGGATGCTCTCCACCCCTTCACCGACGTCGCTACCAATGTCCCTTAATGATATTGGTGGCGAAGTCAGCGAGGCACCGGGCAAGGGCGAATAAGCACGTCCGAAACGCCCCTTTCAGCGCCGCTTATAGCCCCGGACAGGTCATTATCCGCATAAGCCACGGGTTACCGGACTTCGCCACCACTATCAGGTAACGTGACGCCTTACACCTGACCCCGTGGTGGTCACCACGGCGCCGCCCCCTCCGGCCCCGCCAACTGCGTGCGTAGCGCCCGCAGCCCCAGCCGCACCCGCCCCTTGACCGTCCCCAGCGGGATGCCCTGCGCCCGCGCGATCTCCGCCTGGCTATACCCCCCGCCGTACGCCAGCGCCAGCACCGCCCGTTGCGCCGCCGGCAGGCGACCCACCGCCTCCCGCACCGCCTCGGCGGCGGCTTGTTGGCAGGCCAGCGCGTGCGTGTCGCTCCCATCGGACGTCTCGGTCAGCGCCGCGTTATTGACCCACCGCTCCGCGTGCCGCCGGCGATGCGCGTCGATCGCGCAGTGGCGCACAATGGTCAGCACCCAGGCCTGGACGCTGCCCCGCGCCGGGTCGTAGCGCGACGCCTGCCGCCACACGGCCAGGAACGCCTCCTGCACCGCATCCTCCGCCAGCCCCGCCTCGCCCAGGATGCCCCGCGCCACCCCCGCCGCCACTGGCGCGTAGCACGCATACAGCGCGTCGAACATGGCCCCGTCGCCGCCTGCCACGCGTGCGAGCAACGCCCCATCCGCGTCAGATGAGAGATACATACTGTCCTTCCCGCGATCACCAGGCATGTCGTGTGTCGAGGACAAGGTAGACGAGACGACGCCCCACCGGTATGGCCCACATGGGGGGTGACACGCACCACACTGATCCTCTGGTCCCGTGCGCCGACAAGCTCTACCGTGGCACCCGACGATCACGCTCATCGCACACTCCCACGCCCCGATGCAGCCGGTGCCTCCCGCAGGGCTGTCGCCCCTGCTCCCACGTGGATAAGGGCGGACGATGCGGCAGGGGCGTGCTATGGTAGAACCACGCGCGCCCGTTTCGGCGCGTCGCCAGGGTGGTTGCCCACGGGGGTTGCCCACGGGGTGGCTGCCCGAAGGGGAGATGAATGATGAAGGCGATGGCGTCCCGCAGCGCGACCCGTCCGGGCGCGGCGGCGTGGCATCCGACGAAGGGTGTCCGCGTGCGGGGACCGGTGCCCGCAGGTCTGTGGCTGGCCCTCCCCGGCGTCGCCGCGCTCACGCTGGGGACGGGTCTCCCCGCGGTAGCGCCAGCAACGCGCGTCGGCCTCGCCGCGCTTGGTCTCCTGCTCGTCGTCGCCGGCGGCCTCGTCGCCCGCAAGGCCCTGGGCGTCGGGCGCGACCGTCCCCGGTCCGCCCGTTGGTCCCTCCCGGCGCGTCAGGCCGGCGCTGTCCCTGTCGGCAGCCAGCGCGTCGGGCGTGATGCGTAGGGCCGGGTACCCGGCGCGCGGGGCGGACACGAGAGGGAGCGGCGCGTGGTGGACCTGCGCGCGCGGGTGGCGCTACCCGTGGCGCGGCACGCCTGGAGGAGGCGCTGATGTCGCGCGACCGGCAGGACCGGCAGGAGTTGCCGCCGCCGCCGCTGCTCGAGTGGCTGCGCGGGGCAGTCCGGCAGGCGCTCGCCGCGTCCAACCTGGCCGACGCGCGGGGACGCCAGCGCGTGGCGCTAGTGCTCGGCGACTACTTCGTGGCGCTGGGGCACGCCCTCGATCGCCACGATGGCGCCACCGGGCCGTCCGATCAGGAGCGGTTCGGACGTGAGGAGGCGGAGCGGTTCCTGACGATGTTCGTGGGAGCGGAGGCGGCGCGGGCGGCACGCAGCGAGGAGCCGCACCTGCGCCTGGTCCTGCCGCTCGATGACGCCGGTGAGTGAGCCGCGCGAGACGTGGGTGCTGGCCCCGCCCATCTCGGTGCGCGCGACGGTCGACGAGCTGAAGCGGGACCGTGCCAGGTCGCACCGGCCCTGCCCGGCGGCAAGCTCAGGCCTTGGCTGACCTCGTCACTTTGGCCTTGGCGGCCGACGCCTCCTCTGGTGCAGACGCGGCGGCTGGGGCGGCGTCGGCAGAGGCGGGTAGGAACTTGAAGAGCTTGAGGGTCTTGCCGTCGCGGGTGATGGTCGCGCGAGCGGCGGGCCGGCCGTTGGCAATGGTGGTGCGCTCGACCTGCTCGTCGGGCACCTCGATTGTCTCTTTGGTCTGGACGCTGTAGAACTGCATGGCGACGCTCCTGTGGTGTGGGTGATCGACGTTATGCTTCACCATAGCACGTCTCGGTGAACGGTAAAGGGCACGTCTCCCGTGGTGCGAACAGCGATGCTCGGGCGTGCGATGCCATGCGGAGCTCACGGGCGGCCCTGCCCCATCAGCCTCACAAGGCCCGACCGCCCGGCCCGACGGCGCCGGACTCCCCAGCGCCATGCCCCCTCACGATAGCGCCCCGCTCATGACCGCAGCATGAACGCCCGCCGGACGGCGCTGCTCCGCGCGCCTATGAGCCGCCATCGCTCTGCCGCACGCCCACGCGCGCGATGTTCGCGCCAAGTCACCGCGCCGGGCGGGAGACCACGACGCCCGACGCCCGTCAGGGATGCCCGTGTTCGGCCGATACACAACGGACAAGGCCAGCAGGGGTGATGGGCTGTGCCCCCTCCCAGCCTTTTGGTGGCAAGGCCGCGCACGCTGATCCGCAAGCCCCAGCGTCGAGGGGCCGCGTTCAGTACAGGGAAAGCGCCAGGCCAGATCGCCAAGGAAGCGGCCCACCTGGCCGGCAACGCGCGCGCCGAGGCCTTGCACAAGGGCCTGCGGCGCGACGCGATGCGCACGACGATGGGCCTGCGGGGCCCTGCACGGGGGTGCGAACGGCGAGGGTACGCCTGAGATGCCTCCCCCGCCGCGCTCGGACGATGCGCCGACGCTGAGGAGCGCGCGTGACCCGGCGCGGATGCCGCTGCGAGCGCCGCCGAAGGGAGGGGGCAGCGCCGGGCCGCCGGGGGCGTCCAAGGCCCGCTCTTGCCCTGCCCGCTCCTCTTGCGACCGCGACGGAGAGGCCTGACCCGCGCGGCCTGGGTGGACCCGTGGGAGTGCCGGGGCCACGCGCCCGCGCCACGGTCACCCTGCTCGCGACCGCCCCTTGCCCGTTGGCGGCGCGCTACGGCGTCTACGAGCCCACGTTCGCGGACGAGGAGCCGGTGATCGACCTCCGGCAAACGACACTGGCCACCATCGCCCCGGCCATCGGCGCGGCCTTCACCCACGTCTACGACTTCGGGGACTATTGGCGGCACGACGCGGTAGTCCGCGCAGGCCGGCTGGACCCACGCCGGCCGTCTCCCCTGTGCATCGCCGGCGAACGGGCCGGCCTACCGGAGGACTGCGGCGACATCCGTGCCTACGGGGAGTTGCTGGAATTGCTGGAGGAGGGGCGCGGAGAGGCGTACGACGAGATGCTGCGGTGGCTGGGTGGCGACTATGACCCGGACGGCTTCGACCGCAACCTCGTCAACCAGCGGCTTCACGAACTGGGCGCGCATCGGTAGACAAGCGCCGTCGCCCGTTGGTGTTATCCGGCAAGCGAACACCTTGCCTGCGGAGGTGGTAGACCAGGCCAAGGAGTCGCAGGGTCACAAGCAGGGCATCGCTCCGATCATCTCTTTTTCCCTCCTCCGAAGGGCGCGTTGATCAACGCGCCCCCTACGGGAGACAAAGGGCTATCCCTCGCCATGGCGGTGCGGGTAGGCCACTCACACTTCGATATCATCTGTGGCCATGATATAATATGTGGCACAATAGATCGGGAAAGGAGTTGACCAATGGACGTACGAACGCAACCCGTCGATCGAGCAGCTGGCAAGGAGCCGGCCCGGGCGCGCTTCATCCAGTGCCGTGTCCCCGCCACGCTCTACGAATGGATGCGCCTGCAGGCGTTCCTGACGCGACGGAGCATGAGCAGCATCGTGCTGGCGGCTGTGGCAGCGTACCGCATTGAGGTGGAGGCCGGCCGGATCGTGCCGGAGCGCGGCGCGCCCGAGCGCGGCGAGATAGTGGCGTACAACATGCGCGTCGGCGATGACCTGTACAAGTGGCTGCGCACGACCGCGTTCGACGCGCGCACGTCGATCAACGCTCTGGCCGTCGCCGCGCTCGCGCTCGCCCACGCGACGCAGGCGGTGTCGCCCGCGCCGTTCGCTGTTGCCACTGGAGCCTGATAGGAGCACCGCGCGCAACACCGCGAGGAGCTCGCGGGCGGGATCTGTCAGAACTCAGAATACATGCTACAACCCCCGACGATTTGCGTCAGGGTAGGGGCCAAAGGGGGATCGATCTCAAGAGTCATCCTACGCTTTTGGCCTCTCCGCTTCTGTTTTGCAGGCCTGTGTTCTGAGTTCTGACAGATCCCCCCTGAACGACGAGACCACCCGCGCCACCCCGTGCCGCCCTGCGTCCCTTGTCAAGATGCTGCTGGCGAATTAGCAGCGCACCTGCGTGAACGGTCCAATCGCGCTCCTTGTGAGCCGGATTCCACGCCTGGATACGACCCCAAAGTGAATTCGCCAGCAGCATCTTGCAAAACCGGCGCTTACAGCACTGATCCAGCCCGTGTCCGGGTTAGCGCGATCACTGACCGCCATGAACCGGCCAGCGCCAGGGGCTAGGCCGTCGGATCGAGGCGCACGATGACGTGGTCGAGCAGTGGCCCCCTCTATCATGCATCGGTCGCGGCCGCCCCCTCTGCGTGGTCAGCGTGGGCGCGGACCAGGGCAGTGACGACGAGCGCATTGATGGAGGTGCGCGTATCGAACGCGGTCGTGCGCAGCCATTCGTACCGGTCATCGTCGAGGCGGACATTGTACGGCGCCGTCGCACCTCCCTCCGC
>JAABUQ010009527.1_pt1 | contig 13100 bp, 9 predicted proteins | sample 5560001 | NCBI WGS metagenome assembly JAABUQ01 (sample SAMN10711888, study PRJNA513371) | rock metagenome | isolation source: Antarctica rocks | place: Antarctica: Victoria Land, Finger Mt nord | collected 2015-12-18 | reverse complement strand
CGCGCGCCGCGCCCTGCGCGAAAACTTTCTCGTCGCCACGGCTAGCCTCGACCTGGTGGAGGCGCCGCCCGGCAAGGCGCGCGAGATCTACCGCGTGCTGACGCGCTCGATCCGCTACCCCGACACGGACGAGCGCGGCCTGCAGCCCTTGCTCAAGCAGGCGCTGGAGCAGCCCGCGCTGCCGGCGCGGTTCGCGGAGCAGTCGCCGATCCCGGAGTATGACCCCTTGGCCCGCGCCCTGACCGCGCTGTCCGACTGCTCGAGCCAGGCCGCCTACGACGACATCCTGGCCTGGCTCGGCGCGCAGGCCCGGCCGACCGCCGAGATGCGCGCGTGCTTCAAGAAGCCGCCGACCCTGTGGACCACCGGCGAGGTCGCCCGGCAGTACGTCTACCTGCTCACAGGACTCAGCGTGCTGGCGGCCGAACTCGGCTACAGCGGCCTCGCCGTGCTGATCGACGAGTCGGAGCACTACTCGCTCTTGCGCGCGGCGCAACGCGGGCGCGCCGACGCGTTCTTCAAGGCCATGATCTACGCGGCCGTCGGCAACGCCAACGGCAAGATCGACCCACGTAGTATCCCCGACCATGCGCGCGTGGAGTATCCGATCTCCTTCGCCACCGACCCGCACCTGTTCTTCCTGTTCGCCCTCACCGAGAGCGCCAACCGCATGCCGGTCGACCTGTGGCTGGCGCCGGCCCAGATCATCCGGCTCGACGACCGCTTCATCGAGCGCGACATCCGCGTGTTCTTCGAGACGCTGCTGCGCTACCATATCCTCGCCTTCAACTACATGCCCGCCCCCGACCGCTACGCCGAGATGAGCGCCACGGCGCCGGTCGCGCTCTCGCGCACGCTGGGCGAGCACCGCGTCAACCTGCGCGAGGTCATCCGGCTGGCCGTGACCCTGTGCGACCTGCTGTACCTGTACGACGACTACAGCCCGGCGACGCTCCTGGAGGAGCTACGCAAGGGGTTGAGGGTATAAAGTTGACGAGCGCCATAGGCCTGCGACTGCGGTCGCATGGCAGCATACGCCGACTGCGGTCAGGGATGGCTCACATCTTACCTGACGTAGGCAGACCTGCCCGTTATTTACCAGGCGCCGCAGCGCCCGTCCGCTGCCATGCGACCGCAGTCGCAGGCCTTCTTATCGCGCGATGAGCGATCTCGCCGCGCGTCTGGCGCTCAAAGAACAGTTGCCCCGCGCGTGGCCGGCCTTCTTTGAGCGGCACGGCGCCTTCACGGCCGCGCAGGAGGCGACCATCCCGGCGCTGCTGGCCGGCCACGACGCGCTCGTCGTCGCCCCGACGGCCAGCGGCAAGACCGAGGCAGTACTGGCCCCGCTGGTCGAGCGCTACTGCACGCCGGGCGCCCCCGGCCCGGCTATCCTCTACCTCGCGCCGACGCGCGCATTGGTCAACGACCTGGCGGCGCGCCTGCACGGACCCATGGACACGCTCGGCCTGCGCCTCGCCGTGCGCACGGGCGACCGCAGCACGCTGCGCACGGGCCAGACCCCCGATCTCCTGATCTCTACGCCCGAGTCGCTCGACGCCCTGCTCGCGTCGCGGGCGCGCCTGTTCGCCAGCCTGCACGCGGTCGCCGTCGATGAGTTGCACCTGCTCGACGGGACACCGCGCGGCGACCACCTGCGCGTGCTGCTCGCCCGGTTGCGCCGTCTGCGTGCCTACGCCGTCGCGCGCGGCGACGCGCACGCGGAGGGTTTGCAGGTCGTGGCCCTCTCGGCGACGGTCGAGCGGCCCGCCGCCATCGCCGCCCGCTACTGCCGGGACGCCCGGGTCATCGTGGTCGGCGGCGGACGGGCGCTCGACGCGGAACTTTTGCCGCTGGCGAGCGAGGGCGTTGGAGAGTTGCGTACCTATCTGCGCACGTTCCGTCCGCGCGGCTGGCGCAAGGCGCTCGTCTTCTGCAACACACGGGCCGAGGTCGAGGCCTACGCCGCGGCGGTGCGCGAGGACTCGCCGTTCGGGGGCGCGGTCTACGTCCACTACGCCAACATCGAGGCGCGGCAACGCCGCGAGACCGAGGAGCGCTTCGCCGCCGACGGCGCGGCCATATTATTCGCCACCAGCACGCTCGAACTCGGCATCGACATCGGCAATGTCGATGCCGTGATCCTGATCGGCCCGCCCGGCAGCCCCGCCTCGTTCATGCAGCGCGTCGGCCGCGGCAACCGCCGCAAAGGGGTCACGCATGTGGCCTGCTTCTACCGCGATCCGCTCGAATACCATCTGTTCGAGGCGCTACTGGCCGACGCCTTGCCCATGACTATGGGGAACGCCGCGCCTACTGGGAGCGCCGGCGTCTCCGACAGTCCCACGTCTGCAGCCCACCGCGCCTCTACTAGGAGCGCCGGCTTCCAGCCGGCAACGGTCGTCGCCACGGCCTCGGCCATCACGACATCTCCGCTAATAGAGGTCAGCCGGCTGGAAGCCGGCGCTCCCAGTGAATACGATACGCCTCTGTTCGCGGACGCGAGTAGGCGAAACGCCGGCGCTCCCAGTAGGGACGGCGATGCGCCCTTCCGGCCTGCTGTCGCCGTCCAGCAAATCTTCAGCCTACTCAAGGCGAGTCCGACCGCGGCGGTGCGCCAGGCCGAGTTGTCCGCGCTGCTGACCGGCCTACTGCCGCCCGGCGACCTCGGCGTGATCCTCGACGGGCTGCATGGGCGCGGGTACCTCGCGACGGGGCGTCCCGGCGACTGGGTCGCGGGGCCGCGCCTCGACGAGCTGTTCGACAAACAGGGGCGCAAGAACTGCCCGCTGAGCATCTACAGCAACATCGAGGGCATGGGCGGGCGCGTGATCGAGGTGCGCGACAGGGATACGGGCGCGCTCGTGGCCTCGGTCGATCCCTCCTGGCTCGACCGCCCCGTCTTGACCCTGCAGGGCCGCCCCGTCACCGTCGAGTGGCAGGACGGCGAGGCGCTGTGGGTGACCGGCTATCGGGGCCAGGACGTGGCCGGCAAGCTCACCTATCGCTCGCGCGGACAGTTGTTCTCCCACGATCTCGCGCGCCTGCTGCCCACGACGCTCGGGCTCCCCATAGGGACGGCGCCGCTCGTGCCCTCGGAGCGCGGCCTGTTTCTGTTCCACTGGCTGGGCGATGTATATGGCTATGCCTTGTTCGGCCTGCTGCGCTACCGTATCTACGCCCGTGAGACGGCGCGACCGGGCCTATGCATCGAGCTCGACGATGAGCCGCGCGCCCTATCCGCGTGGACGGAGGAAACGGTGGAGCAGTATTGCGCCGACGACTACCGCCAACTCGAGCCCATGCTCGCCCTGGGTCCCTACCAACACCTGCTGCCCACGGACCTGCGCAGGCGCGCCGTCATCGCGCAGTTCGATGTCCCGCGCTTCCGCGCCGCCATCGCCTCGCTGCGGGTCGTCCATGCGCCGGAAGGGCTATCGGAGAACCTGCTGGAGATGGTTGGGGACTAACGCCCCGTTTAGCTCCCGCGTTGCACATCGTCACGGGTGAACCGCGCGACACCCAGCGCCAGGACAACGGCCGCGCCGGCCGTGACGATCAGCCACGGTCCCCAGCGTGGCCCGTCGGTGATCGGGCTGCCGTACTGGTAGAAGACGGAGAGAGACACGATCCACAGGGGCAGCCTCAACACCCCGTCCAGGAGCGCCGCGAAGAACGCGAGCGCGATCAGTCCACCCACCACGCCGGTCACGACTCCCGCCGGCAGGCGGCCCGCGAGCGCGTAGACGAGGGCCGCGGTCAGCAACTCCGGCGGCAGCATGCCGAGGGCGGCGGCGGCGATATGGCCCGTGCCGACATGCAGCCCGGCGATGGACACGCTGGCCAGCACGACCAAGCCGACGGCGAGCGTGACGCCCGCGAGCGCCGCCAGCAGCGCGCCGAACCGCGCGAGGATCACTCGCCCGCGCGACTGAGGCGTGCTCAGTACCACCTCCAGCCGCCCCGTGTCGAGGTCGCTCGCCCAGCGGCCGGCCTGGACCAGCGCGAAGAGCGCCAGGAGAACCGGCAGGAACGTGAACAGCACGCCGGCGAGGAACCCCGCGTCGGCGCCGATGTTCTGGCCGCCAAGCAGTTCGCGCACGGCAGGCGTGCTCGCGGAGATCCGACGGAGACTGTCCTCCGTGCTCCGCGCGATGACCGTGATCCACGCGGCGTAGAGGCTCAACCCGGCCGCCCACCACAGCGTCGACGGCGCCGCGGCGGCGAGGGCGCGCAGTCCGACCGTGCGCGTCGAGAGGGCGCGGCCGGCCTGTGTGAGGCCCGCCATGTCCGGGCGTCGCCGGCGGCGATGTGGGCGTGGTACACGCGCGGGCCAGACCACGCCGCCGATATCGCGCCGGAGGAACAGGGCGATGCCGGCGCCCCTGAAGATAGCGCACAGAGCCAGCAGAACCAGGAGCGCGCCGGGGTTCGCGCCATATGACGCGATGAGCGGCTTGCTCAAGGAGTAGTAGAACAGCGGCGAGAGGCGGCGCACCCCATCAGCGCCCGCGACGACCCGCCCCGTGCCATCCACGAGGTAGGCCAGCGCCAGGAGGCCGCCCGCGGCGCCGGCTGTACGCAACGCCTGCGAGAGTAGGAGCGCGATCAGCGCGAAGAGCAGCGCCGCCAACCCCACGTTGAGCCCGGCCACGAGCGCGCCCCCGACATCCACATGCACGCCCGCTTGCGCCTCGCCGCCGAGCGCCCCCAGCGTGATCAGCAGCGCGATCAGCGTGAGCGCCGTCACCAGCGCGGCCAGCTTCTCGACCAGCACGCGCGTCCGCGAGCGGGGCGTGACCAGCACGATGTCGAGGGCGCCCCGTTCCTCCTCGCGCCGCAGCAGGCGCGCGCCCGCGAGCACCGCCCAGATGCCGAGCAGGGCGGGTAAGACGCCCATGTAGCGCCATGTAGCATAGCCGCCCGGCGTGGTCACGGCGGTCGGCTCGCCGAAGAAACGGAATGACCGCGCCAATTGGGCGACGGCGCGCCGCGCGGTGGGGGTGTTGACCTGCGTGGCGTAGTCGGCCAGGCCGGCGTAGAGCAGGAGCGCCAGACCGATGCCCCAGCCGAGGACGGCGGCGCGATAATCGCGGAGGATTTTCGCCCATACTGTGCGTAGCATCGCTGTGCGTAGCATCACTGTGCGTAGCATCGCCGTTTCGCCCTCTACCGCTGCGTGGCCGCGGACGCGGACTCCGGCTCGTAATAGCGCAGGAAGATGTCTTCCAGGCTGGGCTCGTGGGTGGCGAAGGTCACGGCCTCGTGCGGGGCCGCAGCCTTTAGCACGGCGCGCAGATCGCCCTGGACCGTCAGGCGGAGGGCGTGGCCGTCCCCTACGGCTGTCACGTCGAGCACGCCGGACAGCGTCGCGAACCACTCCGGCGTGGCGGGGGCCGCGAAGCCGACATCGACCGCGGACTGTTTGAGATGCGTGAGCGCGGCCACCGTGTCCACGGCGATCAACCGGCCCTCGCGGATAATACCGACCCGGCCGCAGGTCTGCTCGACCTCGGGGAGGTTGTGCGACGACAGAAAGACCGTGCGCCCCTCCGCCCGCGCCTCGGCAACCAGCGCGTAGAACTCCTGCTGGTTCAGAGGGTCGAGTCCGCCCGTCGGCTCGTCCAGAATGAGCAGGCGGGGGCAGTGCATGAAAGCCTGCGCCAGGCCGACCTTCTGCTTGTTGCCGCGCGAATAGGCGCGGAAGCGCTTGCTCGGGTCGAGGTCCAGGCGCTCGACGAGCGCGCGAACGTAGGCCTGATCCACACCTCCGCGCAGGTTACCCAGGTAGGCGATAATCTGCGCGCCGGTCAGGCCGGGGTCGAACGAGAACTCGCCGGGCAGGTACCCGACGAGGCGTTTGATCTCCGTGGAGCGCGCCCAGCAATCCAGGCCGCCGATCGTGGCGCGGCCCGCCGTCGGGCGGAGCAGCCCCATGAGCAGCCGGATAGTCGTCGTCTTGCCCGCGCCATTGGGGCCGAGGAAGCCGAAGACCTCGCCCTCGGCGACCTGCAGCGACACGTCGTCGACGCCACGCGCCCCGTCGTACCACTTCGTCAGCCCCTGCGTGTCGATGATCGCGGTCATGCCCCGCCCCCCGTTTCCCTGTTCGGCGCACGTAGCGTTTCGCCCCGCCCGCTCCGTCGCGCGCGCCAACGTTCGAGCGTGGCGTGCTGCTCATCCAGCGAGAAGTCACAGAAGTCCACGATCTCGGCGAGGCGCCCCCGCGCCGCGTCGTCGTCGGGCGCCACGGCGGCCAGGCCGTGTTCGGCAAGGCGACGCAACACGCGCGTGGCCTCGATACTAACAACGAAGCCGCGCTCCCAGGCGTTCGGGGGGAAACGATTGTAAGTAATTAGGCGATCTAGACGAACAGGGGCGCCATCTCCGTTTGAGCCATCGTGGCGGCCATCTCGGCGTCGGACGGATGGGCCTCGTAGCGGCTGGCGGCGTCGAGCACTTTGGGCAGCAGGTGGATGTCGCCGACCGTGTTGAGGAAGACGCCGGGGCGGCCCAGCACCCACCAGGCCGCGCGGTCGATGTCGGCCTGGTCCTCGAGCGGGGCGTACCAGGTGGCGCGCGTCGGCATCCCCTCGCCCCAGGGCCGCCGCGCGATCGACTTGATCGTCTGCACGGCCACGTCGCGCTCATGGCACGTCGCCAGCAAGGCCTCGAACTGCTCGGCGTAGTAGGAGTTCTGCATCGTCACGAAGTTGTACGGCAGCAGCACCGAGTCCAGGTCGGCCTGCGCGAGGCTGCGCCGATGCATGCCCGCGATGGCCACGCCGTGGCCGGTCACGCCAATGTGCCGCACCAAGCCCCCCTCGCGCGCCTCGACCGCAGCTTCGTAAGCGCCGCCGGGGCCGAACACCTGATCCCGCTCGATCGGGTCCACGAGGTTGTGGAACTGGATCAGGTCGACGTGGTCCGTGCGCAGGCGCTCCAACGAGCGATGGATGCTGTCTTTGGCCTCTTGGTACGCGCGGTCGCCCGTCTTGGTAGCCAGGAAAAACTGGTCGCGGTAGCGGTCCATCCAGGGGCCGATGCGCAACTCGGCGTCGCCGTAGCTCGCCGCGACGTCGATGTGGTTGACGCCATACTGTAACAACACGTCCAGCGTGCGGTCGGCCTCGTCCTGCGTCACGTTGCTCAAGGCCGCCGCCCCGAAAAGGGTGCGCGTGCTCATGTGTCCGCTACGGCCAAATCGCAGTGTCTCGATCATCGATCTTCCCCCTCGCGTCAACTACAAGAAAATATTGGACAGGTCCTCGGCGAAGCCGGGCAGGATGTCGCCCCCGTCGAGCGTACCCCCTGCAGGAATCATGCGCGCCGTACGGTCGTGGTGATAGACAGTAATCGTGCGCGTGGTAGGGTAGAGCAGCCAGATGAGACGCGCGCCGCCCCCGAGGTAGTCAGAGACCTTGTCGTTGACGTAGGCGGCCGTTTCCGAGCGGCTAATCACTTCCGCGACGAGAACCGGCATCTCGGGGAGGTATCTATTCTGCGGGACCGCGCCCAGACGCGACACCTGCTCAACGCTCAGGTACCCGATATCGACGCCCCGCGTCTGATCATCGTCGTCGGGCAGGCTGAAACGCACGCCCGCTTCGCCGCTCACCACGCGACCGACGAGCCCGTTGCGCTCGGCGCGCCCCTGGCTCTTTTGCCAGCCGAGGGCCAAAGCCTGCGCATAGAGATGGCGGTCGATCACCGCGACCAGCGCGGCCTCAATGTCCCCGTGGTCCTCCTTGGGCGGCGGCATGCGTATAATCTCCCCTCGCACAAGCTCATAGAGATAGCCATCGTCGGGCTGCGCCATCAGGTCGTCGAAGGTCATCCTCTGTAAGGTCGTCATCGTGCCGCGTCCTCGCTCGCTACCGTCCCGTACATCGCTCCTCCCGGAAGGATACCACCGCGTTCGGTGCTATAATCGTGCCAGCAAAGGAGTGTTGCCATGTCGCCTTCGTTCTCACCCTCGCTCAACATTGCCCCTACGGAGTTCGCCGAGCGCGCCGAACGGCTGCGCGCGCATGTCGCGGCGCACGGTCTGCGCGGCGTCGTCCTGTTCGACAACTACTACATACTGTACTTCAGCGGCTTCGCCTTCATCCCGACCGAGCGCCCCGTCGCCTTTGTGATGAGCGCGGACGGCGAGAAGGCCCTGTTCGTGCCGCGCCTAGAGGTCGAGCACGCCCAAGCCCAGACCGGCTTCGCGCGCGTCGACCACTACGTCGAGTACCCCTACGACCCGCACCCCATGCATGTCCTGCGCGACACCCTCGCCGCGCTGAACATGGCCGCTGGACCGCTCGCGGCCGACACGGACGGCTACCCCTGGATCTTGGGTTATCGCGGCCCGGCCCTGAGCGCGGTGACCGGACATCCCGTGACGCCGGTCGCCGCGCACGTCGAAGACTTGATGGCGATCAAGAGCCCGGCCGAGGTCTCCCTGATCCGCGAGAGCGTCACCTGGAGCAACCTGGCGCACCGCCTGCTGCAGCGCTACACGCGCGCCGGCGCGACCGAGACTGAGGTGAGCGCGCGCGCCTCGAACGAGGCCACGTTCGCCATGCTCGACGCGCTTGGAGGCCGCTACGCGGCTCAGAGCCCCTTGGGGAGCGGCGCCGGGGCCGGGTACCGCGGCCAGATCGGGCGCAACAGCGCCATCCCGCACGCTCTCGAGGGCAACATCGCCTTCCGGGCGGGCGACGTGCTGGTGACCGGCGCGAGCACGCCGATGTGGGGCTACAACTCCGAGCTCGAGCGCACCATGGTCGTCGGCGGCCTGCCGGCCGAAGGCGAGCGGCTGTTCGCGCACATGCTGGCGGCGCAGGAAACGGCGTTCGAGGCGCTGCGGCCGGGCGCGCCGTGCGCCGAGGTTGACCGCGCCGTGCGCGCCTACTACCAGCGGCACGACCTGATGCGCTACTGGAAGCACCACACGGGCCACGCCATCGGACTGCGCTACCACGAAGGCCCCTTCCTCGACGCCGGCGACCCCACGGTCATCCGGCCTGGCATGGTCTTCACGGTCGAGCCGGGGCTCTACGCCCCCGACCTCGGCGGATTCCGCCACTCCGACACCGTGCTGGTGACCGGCGACGGGATCGAGTTCCTGACCTATTACCCGCGCGACCTCGCCAGCCTGACCATCCCGTCGTGACCTCACACGGACAACCCGCGGCCGGGAGGGACGTAGCGATCTACCGCCTCTGGGGGCGGTTGCCCACCCGCGTGCAGGAAGTCGTCATCTACCTCTTGTCGCCCAAGGTCACGTTCGGAGCGCTGGCGGTCGTCCTCGACGCGGAGGGGCGCGTACTGGTCGTGCGCCACACCTATCGCCGCCCGCCCTGGGGATTGCCCGGCGGCATGATCGGGCGGGACGAGCAGCCCGACGCGGCGCTGGCGCGCGAGCTGCGCGAGGAGCTCGGACTCGACGCCACGGTCGGCCCCCTGCTGCACGCCGACCACGACACGCGCCGCCGCCACCTGACCCTCTACTACCAGGTCGCCGTCGCCGGGACCCCGCGCTACAACGTAGAACTCGACGCCCATCGTTATGTCGACCTGGACGAACTGACGCGGTTATGGCGTCAATCACCGCCGTTGTGGTTGCGCGCCCTGCTGCAATCTCGAGCCGCTCGACCGGCAGGCTAGCCCAAATGTGCTAGCCCGTCCGGGTCTTGTGGGGCTGTACGACGCGTGCCATCATGGGGTATAGGGCCGTTCGGCGCCTACCAACATCCGCCCGACGGGAGGATCACTATGCCCACAGACCACCACGACCCCCGCACCGTGCTCGTCGTCGACGACAATCCCGCGCTCGTCGCGCTCCTGCACACCGTCTTCGTTGCCGAAGGCTACCGCGTGCTCACCGCCTTGGCGCGCGACGCCGTGCGGGACGCGCGTGAGTGGCAGCCCGCCGTAATCCTGCTGGATATCTCCATGCCGGAGCTCGACGGCGTGCAGGTTTGCGAGCGGCTGCGCGCCGACCCGGCCACGGCCGCCATCCCGGTGATCGCGCTCTCCGCCCAACTCAACCTGCACCTGCATGGGAGCCTGATGGACGCCGACGCCTATGTAGCCAAACCGTTCGACGTGCCCGCGCTGGTAGAAACGGTCGCGACGTGGGCGGGCCGGCGCAGCGACCACGCCGCGACCCGCGCGCGGCCGCCCATCACGCTGCAGCAGCCAGTTCACAGCCACAGCGCCCTACGCGAACGCCTGGCCACGACCTCGGCCGCCGTTCAGTAAAACACGACGTAGTTCTACTCCATCCACTCGATAAGGTTCGTTTCAACGATAGGTAGAGTTGGGTCGGTGGGCAGGCGAAACGTCTTAATCTCGCACGGCGCGAACCGGGCCTCGATCGCCCTATCCCAGGCGGGGAAACGGATGGTCGCCGCCGTCGCCGCGCCGTCTGTTTCGTGGCAGCGCACGATCGTGTCGCCGTTGTCCTCGGCCCGCTTGACCACGCTCACGACAACGTTCCTTTTGTCGACGTGTATAGCCGAGCAGCACGCCGGCAGCGGCCCCTGGTGGCACGTTTCCGTGATGGCGACCGGAGGCGCGTTGAGTTCGGCCGCGCGCCGCGCCGTTTCGGCGCCCCGCCATGTGCCCGCGTGCGGGAGCAGGCTATAGGCAAAACTCTGCAACCCTTGGTCGATGAACGCGTAACGCTCGTCCTGCCGCGGCGCGTAGGGGACGTGGTGGGCATAGATGGGGCTGCGCAGCACGGTCAGGCCCAGCGTGTCGCCCCGCACGTCGAAGCTGTACTTGCCGTCGTTGAGGATGCTCACACCGTAGAGCGCGCCGACCCCGCGCGCGACCCCCGTGAGGTCGACCCAGCCCTGACCCGGCTCCTCCTCGCCGTTGGTCGGCCGCTCGATGTGGCCGTAGGGGATCTCGTAGGTGGCCACCATGGCGTGGGACAGGTTGAGCGGGAAGCGCAGCTTGAGCAGCTTGAACTGCTCGCGCCAGTCGACCGTGACGCGCACGTCGACCCGGTCGAACTCGCGGTACAGCGCGATGTCCTGCGTCAAGCTGGAGGCGCCGTAGACGCTCTCGACGCGGATGACCGAGCGCACGGGGCCGTGCTCGATCCGCCGGACCGACTGAACGGAGAACATGCCGTCCACCTTATCGAAGCTCGCCACGTTGTGGCCCCAGGTGTCGCTGGGGTCGTCGATCACGACCGGCCGCGCCCCCTGGCCGCGCAAGACGTCGAAACTCAGGCGCTTGTCGTGCAGCCGCGCGATACAGCCCGTCGCCGGGTCGATCTCGACCAGGAGTTGGTCGTTCTCCAGCACGTAGTCCGCCTCCTCGTCGTGAGCCGCCGCGGGGCCGGCGGTCGATACCGCAGGGGTGGCCGACGTGATCTGGGTCGTGCTGCCGGCGGGCGGCGGCGCGTCGATGCGGTAGACGCGGTAGCCGAGCGCGGGGAGGTGGGCCACGAAGAGGATACGGTTGCGGCCGCCGCTGACGGTAGCCAGGGAACGCACGCGCTGCAGCGGGACGGCCGTCCCCTCGTCGTCGACGAGCACGGGGTCGAGCGGGAGCCGGCCGAACTCAAGCTCGACGGGGACCGCCGCCGGCCAGACATGCGGGTTGAAGACGACGATGGGGATGCGCGCCTCGTCGCGCTCAATACCGATGCGCCAGGAGATTGCCTGCGTTGCGTCGTTGAGGGCGCGCGACGCGATGGCCAGGGCCTCGCCGTACAGGTCGCGCGCGTCCTCATAGGCCGGCTCGATGCTGGTGCCCGCGATGATGTCGTGGAACTGGTTGAACAGGACGTTTTTCCAGGCGCGCTCGAGATCCGTGGGGTAGGGCTGCCCGACCAGGCGCGCGGCGAGCGTCGACAGCTTCTCGGCCGTGATTAGCGCATGCTCGGCACGCCTGTTCCAACGCTTGACGCCGGAGTGCGCGGCGTAGCAGCCGCTGGCGTGGTGCTGGAACTCGTCGTGGACGACGGGAATAGGTAGATCCTGGTCACGGACGCGCGCGAAGAAACGGCCGGGCGTGCTGAACAGGAGCGCCGGCAGCGCGGGGTCGGCGGCCAGGGCACGGATGCTGACCAGGTTCTCCCGCGTAGGGCCGCCGCCGTGGTTGCCCACGCCGTAGAAACACAGCAGTTCGTCGAACGGCGCCCTAAGCTCGGACGCGCACTTGCGCACATGCGTGTCCAGTTCGCGGCCCCAGGTGCAGTACTCGTAGGGGATGCGGCAGGCCAGCACGCGCGACCCGTCGTCGGACTCCCACCAAAACAGGCGGCCGGGCAGGCGCTGCTCGTGGGGCTGCGGACGCATAAACACGTAGGAGGTCAGGCCGCTCTTACGCAAGATCTGGGGGAGCATGGCGTGGTGGCCGAAGCTGTCCACGTTGTAGCCGACGGTGGCGGTAACACCGAACTTCTCCTTGAAGTAGCGCTGGCCGTAGAGGCCCTGCCGCACGTACGACTCCCCGCCCGGTATGTTGCAGTCCGGCTGTAGCCACCAGCCGCCGACGAGCTCCCAGCGCCCCTCGGCCACGCGCCGCTCGATCTCGGCGAACATGCGGGGGTCGTTGCGCTCGACCCACTCGTACATCGCGGCCGAGCTCGCGGTGAACAGGAAGTCGTCCGACTCCTCCATGAGGTCGAGAACCGCGCGGAACGTCGCCTTGACCTCATGCAGCCCCTCTTGCCACTGCCACAGCCAGACCACGTCCAGGTGCGCGTTCCCGATCATGTGCAGCGTCCGGCTCTTCACGCCTGCATTGTTGTCTTGCATCCTGTCTCCTACTTCTGCCTTAAAAGAGGTCTCTTTGCGAGGGACGGTGTCGACTGGGAGCGCCGGTGGGAGCGCCGGCTGCCAGCCGGCGCTCCCAGTGGGCCGCTGCAAACAAACCTCCTTAACTCTGCACTAGACTGTGGGCCTGACCCTGAGGGGGCCAGGCCCCGGCTACTCAATAACGAAACGAGTCTCTTTGGTTGAACGGCCTGAACCATGGGTCGAAGAATACGCCGAGTTGCTGGCGCGCCTCGCGCACCTTGCGCTTGGCGTCGTAGATCAGCGTCGGATGGACGTGACCGATCGTCACCACGTCGAACTCTAGCTCGAGCA
>JAABUQ010009526.1_pt1 | contig 13100 bp, 10 predicted proteins | sample 5560001 | NCBI WGS metagenome assembly JAABUQ01 (sample SAMN10711888, study PRJNA513371) | rock metagenome | isolation source: Antarctica rocks | place: Antarctica: Victoria Land, Finger Mt nord | collected 2015-12-18 | reverse complement strand
TTCGCCGCGCCGGCTGGGGGCTGTGCGCGCTGCTGCTGATGGTTTCGCCCCGCCTCGCGCATGCCCAAAATGCAGTGTCGCACTTTTTGCAGGTGCGCCGAAGCCTGGGAAGCGCCGTGCTGCCCGGTGCGCAGATGGTGTCTGCACAGGCTGACCCGGCGAGCTATGGCGGGCAGACGTTTGAGGTGACCGCGCAGGTGGGCGGCTTTGTCACGGCGGACAATGTGCGCACGGCCCTGCTGTCGCTCGGCACATTGTCGCTCGCGGTGCGGATGCCGACCGGGACGGGCGAGGGCGTGTGGCTGGCTTCAGGGCAGACCGTGCGCGCCCTGGTGCGCGTGGAAGCGGGCGGGGCCGATGTGTCGCCCCGGCTTTCGCTGCTCGCTGCCGCGCCCGAGGCGGCTTTCGCTGCCCTGGAACGCCGAGAAGTCATGCGCGCCAGCCTGCCGTCGCGGAGTGCGCCGTCCTTAAGAAGCGAGCAAAACGGAAGAATGAGCGCGCAAAATCCGCGCCGGTGGGGGGCGGACGCGGCACGCCTGGCGAGCGCGTCGGTCAATGTCCCGGCGGGCTTGCCCACGCGGGCGCAGCAGATTTACGCGCCCTACTGGAATGCGGTGCGCCGGATGAACCCGCGCCTGGCATCGGCAGATGTGGACAAAATCACCACCAGCATTCTTTATTTCAGCGACCGCAACGATGTGGACCCAAGATTAATTATGGCGATGATTATCTGCGAGTCAGGCTTTGACATCCACTCCACCTCGCGCACGGGCGCGGCGGGCTTGGGGCAGCTCATGCCGGGCACGGCGCGAGGCTTGGGGGTCACTGACCCTTACGACCCAATCCAAAACATCGGTGCGTCGGTGCGTTTGCTGCGCGGACACCTGGACAATTATGGGGGCGCACCGGCCCATGCGGGAATTATTCCGCTGAGCCAGATCGCGCTGACCATGGCCGCCTACAATGCGGGGCCGGGCGCAGTGCGTCGCTACCACGGCGTGCCGCCGTACCGCGAAACCCGGCGCTATGTCGCCAAAGTCGCGGCTTTGTATCAGAAAATGTGCGGAACAAGAAGCTAGAGAACCTAAAGAGAAGCCAAAGAGAACCTAAAGAGAACCTAAACAAATGATGGTCTGGGTACACGCCGCTGTCGGCGCGATGGTGGGGACGGGGATTGGCAAGCGCGAGGGAGCGCTGGCGGGCGGGGCGGCCTCGCATTTGCTGTGCGATTTGGTGCCGCACCGGGATTATGAACTGAAGATTGAAGCGCCGCTCGCCCTCGCCATGCTTGCGTATCTGGGCCTGCGCTACGGCCTCAAGTCGCCGCAGATGTGGGGGGCGGTGGGCGGCATCCTGCCCGACGGCGAGAATGCCCTGGCTGTGCTGGGCGTGGTGGCGGAAGACAAGACACTGTTCCCCACGCACAACAAAAGCGCGTCCTGGTATGTCGGGCACGGCGCGCGGGTGGAAAGCCCCCTCCCGCAAGTCGCGCTGGCGCTGATTGCCCTGCTGCTCGCCGACCGGGGCCGGTAACAGTTATTCCCCCTCCTGCCGCACAAAAAAAGCCCGCCGCAGTGTGCGGCGGGCTTTAGGCATTGGTCAACAGCGCCGGGTCACTCAGTCCAAACGGCTTGGTCACTCAGTCCAAACGGCTTGGTCACTCAGTCCAAACGGCCTGCGGGCTGCCGAGAAACGAGCGCAGGTAGCTGACCACCCGCTCATCCGGCTCTACGGTCAGGCTGGGCTGGACGCGGCGACTGCGCCTGCCATCGCTGATATGCAGCTCTAGGCGGCTGCCGCCCGCCATCTTGTAGCGCGTGAGCGACTGCTGCAATGTCCGCACCTTGCCGTGCATGGTAGCATCCAAACGGATATGCAGGCACGAGAATGCGGGCTTGTCGTCTTTATCGGCTTTGCCGGTGTTGAGCAAAGTGCCCGCTGTCACGATAGGCTGCACCTTGTCGGCGGCAATCTCCACGCTGGCGGCGGCGCTGCTTTCGTCGTCCCCGCCCCGGCTGATGCGGTCGCGGTGCGACGTGCGCCCGGTAATGACAACCACGCTGTCCTTCTCCGGCACTTTGTCAAGCTCGGCTGCCGCGCGGGGAAACAAAGTCACGCTGATGGTGCCTGTCTTGTCTTCCAGCGTTAAGAAGTACATTTGCTTGTTCTCAGCCTTGGTGTAGTAAGGCCGGACATTGGTCAGCACGCCCGCCACGACAACAGCTTCCTTGTCACCTGCATTGCGGCAGTCTTCAATGGAGTGCGTTACTATGCTGGCAAGCCGGGCCGTGTACTGGTCCAGGGGATGGTCGCTGAGATACAAGCCCAGCAATTCTTTCTCTAAAGCGGTCTTCTCCACTGCGGCCATCTCAGGCACGTCGGGCAGCGGCGGGGCGACATGGGCCAGCCCTGCCTCGGCCTCGTCATCGCCAAACATGGAAACCTGGCCGCTCTTGCGGTCGCGGGCCGTGCTTGCCGCGCTGTTCATGGCCCCCTCCAGGCCTGCGAGCAGGCGCGCCCGGCTGGGTTCAATACTTGCCAGCGCGCCCGCTTTAATCAATGTCTCCAAAGCGCCTTTGCTGGTCAGGCCATGCCCATGCACGCGGGCGCAGAAGTCATGCAGCGACCCGAACGCCCCGCCATCGCTGCGCGCGGCCAGCACGGCCTCAATGGGCGCTTTCCCCACGTTCTTGATGGCTAAAAGGCCAAAGCGGATCGTCGGCCCCTCGCCCACGAAGTCGGCGTCGCTGAAGTTGACATCCGGGGGCAGGATTTCAATACGCTGCCCGTATTCCTCTAGAAACGTGCGGCGGGCGTCTTCAATGAAGTTGACAAGCTTGTCGGTGTCATCGGCCTGCGTCGCCATCAGCGCGGCGAAGTATTCTACCGGGTAGTTGGCTTTCAGGTACGCTGTTTGGTACGCCACCATGGCATAGCAGAACGCATGGGCTTTGTTGAACGCATACCCGGCGAACGGCTCTATCAGATTAAAGAGCTGCACCGCTGTCGCCTCGTCCACCACGCCCTTTTTGGCCGCGCCTGCCAGGAAGTTCTCGCGCTGCTGCACCATTTCCTTCAGGCTCTTTTTGCCCATGGCCTTGCGCAGAATATCCGCCTGCCCCAAGGAAAAGCCTGCAATCGCCTGCACAATTCGCAGCACTTGATCCTGGTAGACAATGATGCCATACGTTTCTTTTAGGATAGGCTCCAGGGCGGGGTGCGGGTATTGTATCTTCATCATGCCCAGCTTGGACTTGATATACTGCGGGATTTGCGCCATCGGGCCGGGGCGGTACAGCGCGACCATCGCCGCCACTTCCCCGACATTGTTCGGGCGCAGTTCGGCGATATAGCGGCGCATCTGCCCGCCTTCCAGTTGGAACACGCCGGAACACTCGCCGCGCCCGAGCAAATCATAAGTCTTTTTGTCGTCTAGAGGCAGCTTGAGCACGTTGATGTCTATAGCGCGGCTCTTTTTGACATTGCGGACTGCACGGGCGAGGATGGTGAGGTTTGCCAGCCCCAGGAAGTCCATCTTCAAGAGGCCGATTTTCTCCAGCATCCCGGCAGGATACTGTGTCACCAGGCCCACGCCATCGTCGGCCTTCTGCAAGGGCGTGTGCTTAATCAGCGGGTCGGCGGCAATCACAATCGCTGCGGCGTGGACACTGTCGTGGCGCGTCAGTCCTTCCAGACGCAGGGCTGTGTCTATCAATTCGCGCGCCTGCGGGTTGGTCTTGTACGCTGCCCCAAAGTCCGGGGACACTTCTAGGGCTGTCCGCAGCTTCATGCCGACCGGCAGTGTGGGGATCATCTTGCACAGCTTGTCCACTTCGGGCATGGGCATTTTGTTCATCGCCCGCCCGCAGTCGCGGATGGCGGCACGGGCGGCCATTGTCCCAAAGGTTGCTACTTGGGCCACATGGTCGCGCCCGTATTTGTTCACCACATAGTCAATCACGTCCTGGCGGCGCGAGTCCTCAAAGTCCATGTCAATGTCGGGCATGGACAAACGCTCCGGGTTCAGGAAGCGCTCAAAGGTCAGGCCGTACTCCAGGGGGTCTACATCGGTAATCCCGATACAGTACGACGCCATCGACCCGGCTGCCGAGCCGCGCACGCCAAAGAAGATGCCTTCCTTCCGGGCAAAGTTAGCGAAGTCGCGCACGATAAGAAAGTACTGCGCGAAGCCGGTCTGCTCTATGACATCCATCTCAAAGCGCAGGCGTTCCTCGTGTTCAGGCGTCACTTCGGGGTAGCGGCGCTGCATGCCCGCGAGGCACAGGGTCTGCATGTACGCCTGCGCATTCATGCCCTGCGGCGTGTCGCCCGGAGACGGCATTTCCAGCCTGTCAAAGCTGAGATTAAGGTCGCAGCGGGCGGCAATCTCGCTTGTGCGGGCTAAGGCTTCCGGCCACTCGCGGAAACGCTCGTGCATCTCCTGCTGACTCTTGAGGTAGAAATCTTTTGACCCATAGACCATTTTCTTGGGGTCATCCATGGTCGTGCCCGTCTGTACGCACAGCAAAACCTGGTGCGGGTCGGCGTCCTGCGCATCTAAGTAATGCACATCGTTGGTGGCAACCAGGGGGATATTGAGTTCCCGCGACAAACGCACCAGGTGTTCGTTGACTTCCCACTGCTTGGCAAGCTTGTGATCCTGCAATTCTAGGTAATAGCGGTCGCCGAATATCTCCTTGAACTCCGACGCGGCATGCCGGGCTGACGCGTAATCCTGCGCCATCAAATGCTGGGGGACTTCTGCGCCCAAACACGCCGACAGGCAGATTAACCCTTCGTTATGTTCCTGCAAAAGCTCGCGGTCAATGCGCGGCTTGTAGTACATGCCCTCCAATGACGCCAGGGTTGTCAGCTTGAGTAAATTACGGTAGCCCGTTTCGTTCTGCGCCAGCAGCACCAGGTGGCGGGCATCGTCCGTCTTTTTGCTTTCTTTCTGATGCCGGGTGCGCGTGGCGACATACATCTCGTTGCCCACCAGCGGCTTGATGCCCGCCTTTTTGCACTTCAGGTAAAACTCCATCGACCCGTACATCACCCCGTGATCGGTCAGGGCGACAGCGGGCATGTCCAGGGCAACCGCCTTTTTCACCAGGTCATCAATACGGCACGCGCCATCAAGTAAACTGTATTCGGAATGGAGATGCAGGTGGACAAAATCGGGGGTAGACATAGGGTGCGCGCGTTCCTCTTGCCAGCCGTTGGCACTTTATTTGCCAGCCGTTGGCATTCAACGCCAGTTTTTGCCGGCGTGTGCTCTTAATACAAGATATAGACGACTGGGGTGAGCAGCGGGTTATATCTTGTGCGGGGCGGGCTTATTATAGCAGAAACCGGGCGCGTGCGCAAGGGCAAAGCCGCGCCCAAAGTATGTCTTGCCGCGCCTCGGCCTTGTGGCAAAGGCGTTTCCAGCCTGTCCCAAGCGCGTTGCAGCGACGGACGGATTTGTTCCGTCGTTGGTTATGGCTAGGAACACCTATGATACGCCTGAGCAGCGCCGTGGGAACGCGGCGAAAAAGAGTTTGCAAAAAAAGCGCAAACATTGAAGCCAAACACAGCGCACCGTGTCTAAACCGGCAAAGGGTGCATAAACCGGGATGTTCATACCGTCCATGACGACCAGGCAATGGAACCACAAAGGGGAGCGCGCCCCGGCACGGGCCGCCGCGCCCGCCGACGAGAGAGCCGATGACGACGGCCCTCTGGTGCAGCGCTGCGTGCGCGGCGAGACCGCAGCCTACGCGCTCCTGGTGGAACGCCATGAGGCGCGCGTGCGGGCAATCGCGGCCCGCATTCTGGGCGCCAGCGCGACCCGCGACGACATTGACGATCTGGCGCAGGATGTCTTTGTGCAGGCGTGGCGCGCGCTGCCCCGGTTCCGTGCCGACGCGCTGTTTTCCACCTGGCTGCACCGCCTGGCGACCAACATGGCGATTAAGCAGTGGCATCGGCGCAAGCGCGGCGCGTGGCTGTCTGCATCAGAAGACCTGTCCGAGCCGGTGCGCGCGGGTCTGCGGGACGATGCGCCAGGCCCTGCTTTGCAGGCACAAACCCGCGCGCAAGGGTTCGCCTTGCGCGCGGCCATTGACGCCCTGCCCGAGAAGCAGCGCACGGTTGTTTTGCTGCACTATTTTGAGGACTACGCCTGCGAGGAAGTGGCGCTCTTGGTGGGCTGCTCGGTGGGAACTGTCTGGTCGCGCCTGCACTATGCCTGCCGCAAGCTGCGCGGAACACTGGCCTGGCTCGCCGAGGAAGGAGGGGACTAACATGCTGCCGGCCCGCAAACACAACTACCAAGCCTGGCTTGTCCCCTACGCCGAAGGGACACTGGACGCCGCTCGCGCTGCGCGGCTGGAAGCGCAGCTAGCGCGCGACCCTGTCTTGTCCGAGGAAGCCCGCCGGGTGCGCGCTGTCGCCGCATCCCTGCGCCGGGCAGCGGCCCTGAGCACGTCCAAGGCCGACCCACGCCTTGCCCTGGACCCCGCGCCTTTGTGGCCGGGTGTGCAAGAGCGGTTAACCGCCCGCCCGCGCCGTCCGCAGCGTTTGCTGCCGTGGGCGGGCGGCGCGTGCGCGGCGAGCCTGGCCCTGGCCGCACTGCTGCTGCACGGGACAGTGTCCGGGGTTGGGAGGGTGCAAACGCCGCCCGCCGCCCCTGTGCGCACGGCGAATGCGGGCAGCGCGCCCCTTTCCGGCCCTCAAACTGACGCTCGCCTGCGGCACAAAAAAGCGGGGCATCGCCTGCATGCGCGCCCCGCTCACCTTGCATTTATTCCTGCCAAACTTCTGATGCCTATGCGTCCCGCTTCTCGTTTCCCGGTGCAAGCACAAGTGCCTGTGCCTGCTTTGCCCGCGTCTGCGCCGGTTGACACTGCCCCGTCTGCGCACACTGCTGTGGCGTTAGGGGACGGCTCCGCGCACTTCCGTTTGGCTTCGCCCGTCCATGACGCGCTGCCAATCACCCATGCCCGCCTTCACGCCGCCCTGCCGGAGGAGCGCACAAGCGAGAACGATTCGGCACAAACTGCGCCTATGCCCCCCGGCGCTGCCGCCCAAACCCAGGCCGTCCCGGCATCCGCCCCGGACGATGCGGCGTCATCTTCCGCAGCATCCCCTATGCCTGCGCCGCATCCTGCCCGCAAAAAGCACCGGCACCGGGGGCATCGGCGGCATTATTCCCGCCCTCGCGCCGCTCCCGCCTCGGACATAGCCCCAGCAGTGCCCGCCAGCGCCACGCCAAGCCCCCGCAACCCGCGCGTTCTCTAGCAGGGACTTCGTGCATTCATCAAAGCGGCATGGCAAGAGCGACAAGCGAACTTGCCTGCTTAGATGCCGGGCAGCTCTTCTCGCGAATACTGCGATGTGGACTGCTGAAACTCTTCGTTCAAGGACACCTCGGCCAGCGTATCGGCTTTCTCGTGGTCTGTCTCTTTGGAAGTGGCGATGTCCCCCAGCGAAAGCATCCCGACCAAGCGTGCGTATTCCACGACAGGCATACGGCGCACCTGGCGCTTGGACATCAGGGTCATGGCCTGCTCCAGGGGCAGGTCTTTGGGAACCGTATCGGGGTCGGGGGTCATGCACCGGCTGACCGGCGTGTCGCTGTCCTGCCCATCCGCCACAATCTTAATCACAATATCCCTGTCGGTAACAATGCCCACCAGGCTGCCGTCCATGTTAACCACGGGCAGCACGCCGTAGTCGCCGTCGCGCATCAGTTGTGCGGCCTTGCGGACACTGGTGTCCGGGTCTATCGCATCGGGGAATGTCGTCATGACATCGGCTACAATCATAGGTTATGCCTCCGGGTGTGTTGTACCCACGCCCGGCGCGAACTAAAGATGCTGGGGCAAAGCGGCAGTGTTGCTGCGGTTCGCCGCCTTGGTCTCCACGTAGTCTGTCAGTTGCTTGTACAGCGAGAACACTTCGCGGTACTCAGGCCAAGCAGGGTCAAAGCCCGTCTTCTCGCCTTGATAGTCCGCCCAGCGGTTGAACCAATACCGCCGTTGAAGGCTCTCTTGGGTCGTTACTCCAGGGTACTCTTTCTGGAACAGGGTTGCCGTTGTCAGGCGCTGCGTGTGAGCAATGATATATTCTTTGCCAAGCACCCGCGCGACAATGCGTAGCGCCCGGCGGCTAGGGCCGAAACTGTCCTGCATGACAACGCGTACATGGTCAAGCGAAGCGATGAATTGCCCCTCCACCCAGAAAGCATTGCCGCCCGCGTCCAGCGTAAACACGCGTGGAGAGCGCAGGCCGATAAAGATGGGAATGAGGTTAATCAGTTGGATGACAGCCAGCAACGTAACCAGAATCAGCAACTCATAAGGTGGCCTGAAGACCGGCATAGGAAGGTCATCCACTCGGTGCTGCACCCAAAAGAGCGCCTCGCCTGCTATGCCTATCACGCTGAAGAAGACAACGAAGCCGCACCAAATGCCTGCCGCGCCCCTGATGTCCGCCACGTAGGGGCTATTTGACCGCCGCACTTGCAGCACATCACCATCATTTTCAATCGTTGTCAGCATGATTGGTGTACCCTTCCAGCAAACGCTAGCCGCCGCTTCGCTGCCCCGTCCGCCCCCTCGGTTTGACCTGCCGCCCGCCGTTGGTACTCTTTTCACAGCATAATCATAGCACACGCCGAAAGGAAACAGCCCATGTCCATAGAGACCGATGCCGGTATGCAGATGCCCGGCGGCAGCGTTGCCGATATTCAGTCTGACGCCATCGCCGACAATTTAGAGGATGCCGATACCCTTGCCGACATGAAGAACGCCAATTCCGACCAGCCTGATGTCCTGGACTCACTCAACGACGACGCTGGAACCCCCGACTTTTCCCCCAGCGACACGCCGATTGAAGACGAACAGCAGCTTTACAACACCAGCGACGTGCTGGATGGCGGCACCAACAGCAGCGACCTGGGCGCGGAGCAGGCCGGGCTTGCCGCGCCGGGCTTCAAGGGCACGGATGCGGACCTAGACATCAGCACGGAGCAGGGCGGCGACCCTACCACCGACCGCGCCACCGGCTTGGGCGCGTTTCGCGACTGACACGCGCCGCAACACCCCCGGCAATGACAGCCGGGGGCGTCTTTGCTGCAAGCGTGCGGCAAACTAAACCCCCTGCTACTCAAACAGCGCTTCCACAAACTCGCGCGGGTCAAATATCTCAATGTCGCCTGCTTTTTCCCCTGTGCCAATCAGCTTGATAGGGACGCTCAGCTCATCCTTGATGGTAATCACGATGCCGCCGCGCGCCGTGCCGTCCAGCTTTGCCAGCACCAGGCCCGTGATTGCCACCGCCGACTTGAACTCTTTGGCCTGATTGATCGCGTTCTGCCCCGTCGTGGCGTCCAGCACAAGCAAAGTTTCATCGGCGGGACGGCCCCCGCGCGCCTGCATCACCACGCGGTTGATCTTTTTCAGCTCTTCCATCAGGTGCGCCTTGTTGTGCAAACGGCCCGCCGTGTCCACCAGCAGGAAGTCGGCTTTTTGCGCAATCGCCTGCTGCATGGCATCGTAGACCACCGAGGCCGGGTCGCCGCCCTCGCGCCCCCGCACGACTTCCACGCCGATGCGCTCGCCCCACAATTGCAGTTGATCCGCCGCTGCGGCACGGAATGTGTCCCCTGCCGCCAGAATGACTTTCTCGCCGTCTGCCTTGAGCTTGGACGCCAGCTTGGCAATGCTGGTCGTCTTGCCCACGCCGTTGACCCCCACCACGAGAAAGACGGTCGGTGGCGTGGGCGAAACTGTCATCGGCGACGGCCCGACACCCGCAAGCAGGGTGTCCGTGAGGAACCGTTTGAGGCGTGCCACGGCATCGGCTGCGCTTTTAACATTGTCGTCTTTAACTGCCGCCCTGAGTTCTTCCATGACGCGCAGGGTCGTATGCACGTTTAGGTCGGAGGCAATCAGCGCTTCTTCCAGTTCTTCAAACAAGTCTTCGTCGATGTGCCGCGTCTGTGTCAGGCGGGCGGGCACGACAGCCGCCACTTTGGCCGCCCCGGCGCTCGGCAGAACTGTGCTTGCCGTGCTTAGTTCGGGCGCGTCTTCGGCTTTGTCTTTGCCGCCGAACAGCGCGTCTACTTTCTGGAATATGTTTTTGAATAAGCCGCTTTTCAGCATAATGGGTCTGTGTCTTCCGTGGTTTCTCTCACCGTCAGTGTATCCGAAATCCGCGCCGAAGCGTTGTGTTTTGGGAACTTCGGGACTGCTTTTTGTCCGCGTTTCGGCGGCGTAGTTTGGGGCTTGCCAAGGCGTTTGGAGCGCGTACCAACGACGGAACAATTTCTTCCGTCGTTGGTATGCGCTTGGTGCGGCTTGGGAACGCTCAAAGAAAGAGGTTAAGAGGCCCCCCCGCCCCAATAATGCGGAGCAATACAGAAGGAAGGCACTGGCCGCACTCTGTCTTGCTCTGCTCCGGCTCCCCAGAATTGGGGCGGGGGGGCCTTCCTAGCTCCCCGTTGTTAGCCGAAGCGGTGCGTGGTGGGGGCAAACAAAGTCGCCAGCATCACCAAAAGGCCGCCCAGGAGCAAATAATTGGCGCGCGGGCCGCGCCAGTGCAGGGCAACGTGCAGCGTGAGATATGCGCCGTAGACCGCCCACGACACAAACGACGCGATTACTTTGGGGTCGGACGCCCACCCGGCAGGCATGCCGCCGCCCGACGCGCGCAGGATGCCGGCAATCAATCCCACGGTCAAAAGGGGAAAGGCAAACGCGACCAGGGCAAACGAAATCTGCTCCAGGCGGGCGAGTGGGGGCAGTTTGCCGAACAAACCGCCCAAAACGCGCTTGTGCTTGAGCATGCGGTGCTGAGTTTGATACAAGGCGGCGCAGCCAAACGCCAAAGTCAGCAGGCCGAAGGCCAGCAGCAGGGCCAGAACATGCAGGCTGATGACATTGGAGTCCAGCAGGCGCGCTTCCGAGACATGGCGCACGCGCAGGGCGGCATTGCGCTGCAAGACGGCCCCGCCGAACAAACACAGAAACGAGGCGGGCAGGGCGAATGCGCCCAGGGCAGTCGGGCGGGGCTTCAGGGCGAGTTCTAAAACTAGATATGCCAAAGCCACGGCCCAGGCAACAGCGGACAGCGTCTCGGCAGGGGAAACAAAGGGAGTTTGGCGGGTCGCGGCGCAGTGGACGCCGATAGCAAGGGTCTGCGCGGACAGGGCGGCCCAGGCGAGAAGGCGCGCGGCGATGGCAAGGCCGGGCGTGCGCAGGAGCAGATGCGCCCCGTAGCCGACCGAAGCCAGCAGGTAGCACGCGGCGGCCATCACCAGCAGCCCAGTTTCCCACGGCGCGGGGCCAGTCATCCGCTGCCTGCCTTTCGGGTGTCGGCCAGCCGCAGGAACGAGGCGGGGGCCGGATTGGAGGGTGTTTCTTCGGCATCGGCCAGGCCATACGCGCGGCGGATGGCGTCAAGCTCGGTGGGGGCGGTGTCCGAGCCTGCGGTCTGCTTCAAGGCCACAATCGCCGGGTGTGCGATTTTATTGGTCACCGACTGCATGGCGGCTTCAATTAAGCGCCACTCTTTGTCGGACAGGCCGGGCAGGCGGGTGCGCAGGCGGGCAAGCTCGGCAAGCCGGACAGCCTCCAATTTCTCGCGCACGGCGACCACAAGGGGCGCGACTTCCAGGCCCGCGCGCCAGCGGCTGTATTCGTCCGCGCCGCTTTGGACAATCTCGCGCGCCCGCGCCACCTCGGACTCGCGGGCATGGCGTGCGTCGGTCACAAACGTCTGCAAGTGGTCTAAGTTATAAAGATACACGTTGTCTAATTGGTCAACGCTCGCCTCCACGTCGCGCGGGACGGCGATGTCAATCAAAAATAGGGGACGGTTGCGGCGCGCGCGCATGGCGTCTTTCACCACGGCGCGGGTGACAACAGGGTGGGGGGCGGATGTGGAGCAGACCACAATATCGGCGGACAGCAGGGCATCAGGCAGATCGTCAAACCGGCGCGCCTCGCCGCCAAACTGCGCGGCCAGATGCGCGGCCTTGGCATAAGTGCGGTTGGCAACCAGGACAGCGGGCGCTCCGCGTGCCTGCAAATGCCGCGCAGTCACCTCGGACATTTTGCCTGCCCCCAGCACCAAAACCGTGTGCCCGGCGAGGCTTTCCCCGAAGATTTGGGTGGCAAGCTCCACGGCAGCCGCGCCCACCGAAAACGACCCGCGTGCCAGCCCCGTTTCCGTGCGGACACGCTTGCCCACGGTCAGCGCTTGTTGAAATAGGTGTTGGAGCAAAGTGCCCACGCTACGCGCGCCCTGCGCGGCCTCCAAAGCTTGGCGCACCTGCCGCTGAATGTCGGGTTCGCCCAAGATCATGGAGTCGATGCCGGCAGCGACGCTCATCAGGTGATTGGCCGCCTCGGTGTCGCGATAGGAATACAAGTGGCCGTCAAACTCCTGCCGGTGCAGGCCGTGGCGGCTTGCCAGCCATTCGGCCAGCATGTCTTCGGCGTGGGGAGTGTCGGGGGAAAGCGAGGCGTACACCTCGGTGCGGTTGCAGGTAGAAAGTATCGCGCCCTCGGCAACAGGGGAAAGCGCGCACAGGCTGTGCAGGGCGGAGCCTAGCTCGCGGTCGCTGATTGCCAGCTTCTCGCGCAGGGCCACGGGGGACGAGATGTGGTTTATTCCGAGTGTGATAAGAGGCATTGCCGCGCCCGCTCCGCTGCTTCTAGTAGGTTTCCCTGTGCCAGCAATGCCCGCACTTGTTCGTTCTGCAATACCCGCCGCACCGCCTGCCGCCGGGCATTCTCATCGCCTGCGCTTTGAACAACGGCCCGCAGGCTGCCAATCATTTGCGTAAGCCCGTCCCATTCGGGGCCATACTGCGCCGCCAAGTCCTCGCGCACCACAGCCGCCAGCGTGGGCGAGCCGCCCTGCGTAGACACTGTCAAAGTCAAATCGCCGCGCCGCAGCACGGATGGCGACACGAAATTACCTGTGTCCGGTGCGCTGACATCGCAGGCTAAGATGCCGTGTGCCCGTGCATCCTCCATCGCCTGCGTGTTGACTGCCCGGCTGCCCGTGGCCGCAAACAGCAGAAATGCCTGGGCCAGATGGCCCGCATC
>JAABUQ010009524.1_pt1 | contig 13100 bp, 16 predicted proteins | sample 5560001 | NCBI WGS metagenome assembly JAABUQ01 (sample SAMN10711888, study PRJNA513371) | rock metagenome | isolation source: Antarctica rocks | place: Antarctica: Victoria Land, Finger Mt nord | collected 2015-12-18 | reverse complement strand
TGTCCCTGTGTTGTCTCTTTTACAGGCTGGCCGTGGACCTGAAACTAGAGTCAGGATCGGACCTAGCCCGGCGCTCTGACAAGCGCCCGGCCCACGACGCGGCCCGTCGATAGGAGGTGAGCATGAGACGGGCCACGCTGATGACACGGACACCACGGACAACGACAGACCTGTTCATTGCGTGACCCGGCGCCGTTCCGCGCCGCTGCACACAGGGCCGCCCCAGGGGCGGGAGAAAGAGACACATGTACCACAGTTTGACCGTCGCGCACGTCGCGCACGCCCATGCCCTCAGCTTCGCCACGGCGCAGAGCCTCGTCGCCGGCAAGGTCGTCACCTTCGCCGCCATCGCTCCCCTGCTCGCCGCCGCCGCCAACCCCTTCAGCAACGTCTTCAGCACCATCGCCACCTGGATGGGCGAGCTGGCCCTGCCGGTGACCGTCATCGGCCTGGCCATCAGCGGCATCTTCATGGTCCTGCACCACCGCGCCGCGCGCGACATGCTGGTGGGGACCATCGTGGGCGCCATCATCCTGTTCGGCGCCAGCCCGCTGGCCACGGCCATCCAGGGCCTCAAGTAGGCGCGCCGCGCCCGCGACCGTTCGCCCCGACGCGCCCCCGGCTTCTGTCAACGGGAGGCCGGGGGCGTTGTCTATCGCGTGACAGCGCAGAGAGGAGGCCCGACGCCGTGGCTCAGAAGTGTAAGAGCACCCAGTACAGCAACATGCGCCCGCGCTACGTTTTAGGGCGCACCATCCCCGAGGCGGCTGGGATCGCCGCCGCCGTCGTCTGCGGCTACCTCACGTTCCAACTCACGAGTCCCCTGACGTACGCCGGTCAGGCCGGCAAGCTCCACCTGCTGGCCATCTTCGCTGCGGTGGCGGTGCCCATCGTCGTGGGCTTCGTGTTCTTCATGGACAACCAGGAGCCCTACCCGCGCCAGGTCGTCGGCTTCCTGCGCCGGCGCAGCGGGGCGCTGGTGCGTCAGGGCATCGGCCAGGCGCGCCAGGCCACGAACCAGGTGCGCGCTCGCGGCCCACGCGCGGCGACCCGCGGCACGGTGGCCAGCGCCACACGGCCGGCGACGGTCAGGCGGCCCTCCGGCTCCGAGGCGACCGACCTGACGGGCCGGCTCATCGCGCGCCTGCGCCGGTCGCGCCCGACCACGATGGCGGAGGAGGCCCGATGATCCACGCACCTTATCTGTCGCGCTATCTGCTGACCCCGCCGCGCGCGACGCGCCCCGGCCTGGTCGGGGAAGTGGTCGACGACGCGGCCGCCGCCGCGGCGATCGTCACCCTGGCCGGCACGCCGCGCGATCTCGCTGGGGACCGGGCGCGCGCTGGGCGCCGCGCCTATCGCCCGCGTCGCGGCGGGGAGGAGGACCGATGAGCCTCGCCACGCGCTTGACGCGTCGCCGCCGGTGCATCGTGGTCCGCCCGGACGGCATCCAGGTCGGGGTGGACGGCCGCCAGAGGGCCGTGCTCGCGGTCGGCGGCGTCTACCACGACACCCAATCCGACGACGAGCGCGACGGGACCGCCGCCGCCGGCGCCGCCCTCGTGGCCGGCCTCGCGCCGGGGCAGGAGGTCCAGTTGCTGGTGTGTAGCAACCCGCTCGACCGGGACGGGCTGCTCGCCCAGGTCGCGGCCGAGACCGCGGCCTGCCCGCCGGCGCTGCAGCCCTACCGCGCCGGCAACCGGGCCTGGTGGGCCGCGGAATGGCGCGACCGCCACCAGGCCCGGCGCGACTTCTACGCCGTGATCTCGCCGCTGCCCGGCCGGCAGGCGCCGGGCAGCCCCGGTGAGCGCGCCGCCCTCGACGCGGCCGTGCGCGGCGCGGTGCGCCACCTGACCAACATGGGCGTGGACACGGCTCGCCTCGACGGCCCCGCCGGGGCCGCGCTGCTGGCGCGCAGCCTGCCCGCCGCGCCCGCGCACGGCCCCGGCGGGGTCGTCACGTTTGAGGTGCCCGACCTGACGGGGGGCGAGGAGCGCGATCACGTCGCGCTGCCGGACGGCACGCTGGCGCGCTCGCTCTACCTGCTGGCCCCGCCGCCGGAGACCGATCCCGGCTGGACCCAGGCCCTCGTCGGCGCCGAGGTGCCCTACACGCTGGCGGTGACGCTGCGCGGGCTGGACCAGGAGCGCGAACGCAAGGGCGCGGCCCGGCGCGACCGCTTCCTGCAGGATCAGGTCGCGGTCAGCCGCCACGTCACGACCGACGTCGAGCAGGCGCAGCGCGAGGCGCGCGAGGAGGCGCGGCTGCTGCGCGAGCGGCGGCATACCCTCGCCCAGGTCGGCGTCTACGTCACGGTGACGGCCCCGGACGCGGCCACGCTCGACGAGCGCGCCGAGACCGTGGCCGCGATCCTTTCGGTGGCGTCGTCGGTGGCGCAGGCGCAGGGCCACCAGGAGCCCCTGTACATGGCGACGCGCCCCATCGGCTGGGATAAGGCGCGCAGCGCCTACCGCATGTACGCCGAGACGGTGGGCAACGGCATGCCCTACCACCTGCGCAGCCCCGGCACGGCGCGCGGGATGCTCCTGGGCTACACGCCCGAGGGGCGCGAGACCGTGCTGCTGGACTGGGCCGACCCGAGTCTGCGCAACGCGCTGATGTGCATCACGGGCGGCTCGGGCTCGGGCAAGACGGTCCTGGCGCAGTTCCTGGCGGCGCACATGCTCCAGACCGGGGGCCGCGTCACGGTGATCGACAGCACCGACCACTACGACACCACGCGGCGCGTCGTCGGCGGCGTGCGCGCCCGCCTGGGGCCGCGCTCGCCCGTGGCGCTCAACATCTGGGACCGCACCGGGCTGGACCCCCTGGACGAGGACCTGATGGAGGAGAAGGTGGCCTTCGTGTGCGACGCGCACGAGGTGCTGCTGGCCGCGATCCCCGGCGGCTACGAGGGCTTCCCCAGCGCGGCCATCGACGAGGGGGTGCGCGCCGTCTACGCCGCCCACCCGGACAGGTCGAGCCCCCTGGAGCGCGAACTGGTGGACTGGCTCGCCGCCGAGGCCGAGGACACCGCGCGGTGGAAGGAGCACCAGCGCGTCGCGCTCTCCGACATGGCCTACCACCTCCGGCCCTACACCCACACGAACCGGTACGGGGGGCTGGTGGACCGGCCGACAAGCCCGGCGCTGGACCTGGACGCGCCCTTTCTGCAATTCGACCTGCGCGACCTGCGCCCCCGCACGCCGGCGCACGCCTTCGCCATGTTCGCCGTCGCGGAGACGGTCAAGCGGCGGGCCTTGCGCGAGGTGGAGGCGCAGGGGCGCGACGTGGCGGCCGAGGACGACGCCGAGCGCATGAGCGAGCTGCTGATCATCGACGAGGGCTGGCACGTCGTGAAGTACCAGGGCGCGGGCGAGTGGATCGAAACCCTGGCGCGCAAGGGCCGGCACTGGGGCCTGGTGCTGGCCTTCATCACGCAGCAGGTCTCGGACCTGACCGAGGACCCGGCCGCGGCCGCCCTGTTCAACCAGGCATCGATCCAGATCCTGTTCCGGCAGAAAGATCGGGGCAAGAAGGGCGGGGCGCAGGAGGCGCTCGACTGGCTGGCCGGCACGCTGGACCTGACCGGGCACGAGGTGGCCAAGCTCAAGAACCTCAAGAGCGAGCGGGGCGCGTTCAGCGACCTGTTCCTGATCCGCGAGACCAAGGCGGGTCAGGCGGCGCACGGGGCGGTACGCTTCCCGACCACGCGCCACCACTACTGGATGACCGCCTCGTACAAGGGCGAGCGTCTCAAGCGTGACCGCATGATCGCCGCCGTGGCGCGCGACCCGGCCGCGCCCACGGCGGAGGAGGTCTGGCTGGCCGTGGACGCGCTGGCCAAGGGCCTGACCCCCGAGCAGGTGGCGGTCGCGGCGGCGCGCCGGGACGCGCGCCAGGACGCGGGCGCTCGGCGGGAGGAGGGTGACGCCTCTGCAGAGACGAGGGTGCCTGTTGCAGAGACGAGGGTGCCTGTTGCAGAGACGAGGGCGCCGGTGGCGCCGCGGGCGCGGGCACTCCGTCCGACACGCGCGACGCCCCGGATGCGCACCCGGCGGGTCTCGGCCCGCCGGGCCACAGGGGCCACAGGAGCCACAGGAAGACACACGACATGAAAGGAGCGAGAGACATGCGACGCCTCATCGGCCCGCTCGCCGTGCTGCTGTTGCTGGCCCTGAGCGGGCCGGGCGGGACGGCGGCGCGCGCGGCGGGCAGCCCCAAACCGACCGCGACCCCGGTCCCGACGCAGACCCCCTACCCGACCAACACGCCCTACCCCACGGCGACCGAGCGCCCGACGTACACGCCGATCCCCACCGCGACGCCGACGCACCACCCGGCCATCGTGCTCTCCTCGACGGCGGGGATCAGCGCGACGCATATCGTGGCCATCGTCGACGACTTCCCGCCGGGGACGCAGGTCACGCTCTACTGGGACGAGACGCCGCATGTGCTGGGCCAGCACGACGTGGATGCGTCGGGCTACACGCGCTTCGACGTGACGATCCCCGACGCGGGCGTGGGGCCGCACGAGGTCCGGGCGGTGGGGGCGCATCACACCAGCGCCGGGGCGCCCTACACCATCGTGGCGCCGATCGTGGTCGGCGGGAGCATCCCCGGCCTCGACCCGACCACGGGCGGCGTGGCCGGTGGGTGCGACGGGCCGCTAGCGTTCCACATCCCCATCCCGTTCAGCTCGCCCCTCTGCATCGACCTGATCGGCGCGATGACGGGCCTGTTCGTCGGCGCCGTGCAGGGGATCGGCGGCGGCATCGCGTGGGGCATGGACCGGGTGAGCCAGGCCGTGGCCGCGCCCTTCGTCACCGTGCTGGCCGAGACGCCCGACTTCACCGATCGCGGACACGGGCACTGGCCCGAGCTGGGCACGTTCTTCGACAACATGCAGGACCTGGCCTACGGGCTCTACGGCGTGCTCTCGCTGATCGGGCTGTGCAAGTTCGGCTTGGCGCACGTCGGCCGGGCGAACGTGGTCGAGGCGGTGGACGTGCTCTGGCGGGCCGTGCTGGGCCTGGTGGCCATCATGATCCTGCCCGAGGCGCTGCACCTGTGGTTCTCCGGGCTGGGCGACCTGACGACGAGCGTGCTCGCCTACACGGGCGGGATGAACGCCGGCGCCGTCAGCCGCTTCAGCCTCGACCCGCACACGGCCGGGACCCTGTTCGGGTCCGCCGCCGGGGCGCTGTGGGCCGGCCTGCTGATGACCGTCTTCGGGATCATCTTCACGGTCGTCGGCATCATCATCCTGCTGCTGACGGCGTTGACCAAGCTCGTCGGGCTGTTCCTGCTGGCGACGCTCTACGCGATCTCGCCGCTGATGATCGCCTGTTGGGTGCTGCCCGAGGCCTCCGGCTTCGCGCGGAGCTGGGCCGGCGCGTTCATCAACACGAGCCTGTGGGGCGTGGGCTACGCCATCGTGATGAAGATGATCGTGGTGATGGAGCTGGGGATGCACATGGACGGTTTCTTACAGCCGCTCCTGGGGCTGGCCGGGCTGATCGTGCTCTACCGCGTGCCCAAGATCATCGCCAGCCTGAATCCGGGCGGAGCCGTCGCGCAAGCGGCCGGGGCGCATGCTCCTGCAGGGGCGATCACAGGTGCGGCGACGGCGGCCGCGACGGCTGGTGTCGGCGGCTACGCCGGCGCAATAGGCGCCGGCCTCGCGGGACCGAAACCATGAGCCTGTTACGTTCGCTCTTTCGAGGCGGTCGGCGGTGGCAAGAGGATGCGGGTGCCCTTGTCCCTCGTACCAGGCTCGTCGGTCTGTTTCTGGCCGCCGGCGTTATCCTCTGGCTCGTCACGCTGCTAATGGCCCGGCATCACCTGCTGGCCGGACCCGTCCATGTCGCGCTCGTGATCGCGTTTGCCAGCCTCCTTGTCCTGCTCAGTGGGCGGGGCAAGGGGGTCCGCAGCGACGTGCGCCAAGTGCGCGCCATTCTCTCCATCATGCGGCTTCGCCGGAGCGCGCCGCGGTGGCAGCATCTCGCGCTCCGGGTCGGGTGTATAGTAATGGGAGTACATCGGAAGGATGGTTAACGAGTATGCGCAACCAGGTACCTGGGTCAACCTTAGCGCCTGCATCGCCCTACACAGGCGCTGCCAACCTTCAGCAATGGGAATACAAGACACTTGTGCTGGAGGCGAAAAAGATGAACGATCCCAGATATGTCGATCCGCTCGACAATTTGGGCACAGACGGCTGGGAGATGGTGAGTATGACACCATACGATCTGACGTCCAAGTATATGGCGTTTGCTTTCAAGCGCCCCCGCCGCTAACTCCACATCAACATAGGTCAGCGAGTGACGCGCGCTCACTAAGCTCTCGTCTTGACGAGCGCGCGTCCTCCGACCAGGACCAGGCACGGCGTGCCCCTTCCCTCGCACGCCGCCCCTTTCTCGTAAATGCGCGTTTCCGCGCGACGTTCCACCCTCGTTTTTCCCGCCGGCCTGCGGCGCCCTGTGTGCTCACGCTCGTCGACCACACAGGACCGCCCCAGGGGCGGGAGAACGCGCGCCCGGCCTGCCCGGCCGTGTCCCTCGCCATCCCCTCCACGGGTGAGAGGGGGGCGCGATGAGCCAGATAGGCCAGGCCCTCCCGACCCCGACCCTCGCCGTGCCGCTCCCGCTGACGCACCCGATCTACCACATCCTGCTCGTGCTGGCCACCGGCGAGCGGCACGGCTACGGCCTCAAGCAAGAGATCGCGCGGTCCACCGAGGGGCGCATGCGCGTGGGCAGCGGCTCGCTCTATCGCTCGCTCGACGTGCTGCTGGCGGCCGGCCTGATCGGCGAGACGCGCCCCGCGCTCGACGACCTACCCGAGACGCGGCGCCTCTTTCGGCTGACCGACCGGGGCGAACTGATCGCGCGGGCGGAGACGGAGCGGCTGGCCCAGCTCGTCGCCGTGGCCCGGCGCACCCCGCGCCTGTGGCCCGCTCCGGCCAGCGCCGCCTTCGACACCCTCGACTCCCTTGACTCCCTTGACTCACTACCCCTGACCGTCGCCTATGAGCGGGAGGACTCCTACCCATGCACACGCTAGAAGAGAGGACCATCGAGTGGACCGTCGCGACGGTGCTGTGGCTCGACCCGGCGCGCTGGGACGCCGACCGGGCCGTGGTCCCGGCGCACGCGCCGCTCACGGTGCGCGCCTGGCTGCGCGCGCTGCGCGCCGAGGGGGCGCGCGTGGTCGCGGTCTCGCCGGCGCTCGACGCCCCCGGCCAGGGTCACGATCGGGGCCGCGTGCTGACCCTCGACGCGGCCCGCGGCCGCTCCTATTTCCTGCTCCCGCCCCCAGCGCAGGTGGTCCTGGCGGACCTCCTCGCCGCGGATACACCGGTGGTGAGGTGAGGCCATGTGGATCTTCGATCAGGACAAACGGGAGGACCGGCGCGACGTAGCCGACCTCAAGGAGTTGCTCAAGACTCAGCTCGCGGCGCTGGGCGAGCGCCGCTACGAGCTGACGCTGCGCACGCGCGACGATCAGGTGTCCTACGCCCAGGTGAGCCCGGAGGACATCCAGGACCGCGTGCGCGACCTGCGCGCGGTCAACCGCGCCGGGACGGAGATCGCGATCCGGCCGGCCGAGCGCAGCGGTCTGGCGCTGCTGCGCGACGTGTCCGAGGCGCGGGTCGCGGACCTCAGGCAGGACGGGTTCCCGCCGGTGCTGCTGACCGAGCCGCGGACGGGGCGATACGACGCCTGGGTGCGCCTCGACGGCGTGGGCATCCAGCGCGGCCTGCACGACAGCATGGCCCAGGTCCTGGCCGCGCGCTACGGCGGCGATCCCCTGACCGCCGGCGCGGAGCAGGCCGCGCCGCTGGCCGGCTTCGCCCTGCGCGACGACCCTGAGCGGCGGGTGGCCCTGGTCAGCGCGGATCGCGAGGGTCGCGTCGCCCCGGCCGCGCTCGACCTGGCCGACTGGGTGCTGGAACGCACGTCCCTCCCCCGCGAGATCATCGAGGAGCAGCGGTGGCGCAACGTGACCCTCGAACACGCGCGCCAGGAGGCGGAACGGGCGGCCGCCGCCGACAGGTCGGACCGGGAGGTCGCGCGCAACGCCGGTACGCCCCTACCATCCGCACCACCGGCGGACCCCACCTACGCCGAGCAGTTCGGCAGCCTGCGCCGGGCGCTCCTCGAGAGCAGCCAGGGGCGGCTCGACGAGCGGCAAGCCGAGTGGGGCGCGGCGCACCAGCTCGTGGACACGCACCCGCACCTCACACAGGCCGAGCTCGTGGAGGCTCTTGATAAGGGTGGGGCATCGGGCCAGGGCCAGGGCCGCACGCCGCCCGAGCGGGAGGCCTACATGGCGCGCACGGCCGAGAAAGTGTGGGTGTCCGCGCGTGCGCCGCAGGGCCAGGAGGGACCGCCGCAGACCCGATGCAGCCATGACCGCTAATCCCGGCCGGCCGCGGGACGCACACAGGACAAGGAGGACAACGACATGACGGATAACGCGCGCGTCGGTATGGGAGGGACGTCGGCATGAGCCGCGGGGGAGAGCGTGAGCGAGGGCGTGAGCGGGGGGGCGACCGCCCGGAACGTGAGCCGCCCGCAGGCGCCACCGCGCAGCGCCCCGCGTGGCTCACGGCCGAGGAGCGCGCGCGATTCAAGGCGCTGGGAGCGGCGCGCTTCGCGGACCCCGCCTATCAGCGGTACGTCCAGTCCTTCCGCACCCATCAGAGCCTGTCCGAGGCGGGCCGCAAGGGCTACGACGTGACGCTCGCGCGCTACGGCTCCGACGTCGTGCTGGACCACGTGGCCGGTTGGCGCCGCGCCCACCCCTCGCGGGAGGAGGAGCGCCTGCACACGGTGCTGGCCCACATCGGCGTCGAGCCCTACGAGCGGGAGTACCGCGTGGCGCCCCTGCGGGTGTGGGCCGACGTGGCCTGGCCGGAGCGCGGGCAGATCATCGAGGTCTACGGGGGCGTCCACTTCGGCCCCCTGTTCGACCCGGACGGCACGATTGCCGCGCACGACCGGGAGCGTCAGGGGCGTATCGAGGCCCAGGGGTGGGAGGTGTTGGTCGTGACCCACGAGGACCTGCGCCGGGAGAATCTGCCCGGCACTATCGCGGTGATCCGCGACTTCCTGGATATGGAGAGAGAGGAGCCGACCCGATGATAGTAGCCGAGAGACCGATCCCCGTGTGGAGCGAGAGCGAGAAGGAGGAGGGAGTGCCGATGGAACCGAGAGAGGACGGAGCGGAACCCGAGGTGTACTGGATCGTGCCGCGCGCGTGGGAGGACGCGCTGGCCGTGGAGGTGGTGCGCGGCGTCCCGCTGCGGCAGTGGCTGGCGATCCTGCGCGAGTGGGACATGGAGGTCGTCGCGCTGCCCTACCAGGGCGGGATCGCGGGCGGGCCGGCGGACGGCGGGCGCGTCGTCGCGGTGGAGGCCACCAACGGGCGGCACTACTTCGCGCTGCCCCCGGCGGCGTTGCCCGCGCTCCGCGGTCTGCTATCTGACGTCGCCTATCGCCGGCTGCTGGCTCGCGCGGAGGACGACGGTGACGGCGATGACGCGTAACCCCACCGCCTGTCCCCCGGCGCCGGACGACGCGCGATCTATCGAGGATCGGCGGGCCGTCTTCCTGGCCATTGCGACACTGCGGGACGGCCGTCGCGCCGCCGATCCCGAGCTCGCGAAACTGACCGACGCGCAGCGGAGCCTCCTCGTCGACGCCCTGCGCACGATAGAGAGGAGCGGCGCGCCAGGGCGATCAGAGCACGACATCTAAAACTAGCAATAGAGCAATAGAGCAACAGTAGAAGGAGTACGACCATGCAGCACAAGCCACACCTTGCCCGCACTTGTAGCCTCGTCGCCCTTGCCCTTGTCATCGGGACGGGGCACGTCCAGGCGCGCACGAGCGTGCGCCCCGCCCCGCCGGCCGGCACCCCTGGCAACGGCAACGGCATCTATACCCCTGCGCAGGTGGTCACCGGGTTGACACAGCACCGCCGCGCCTGGGTCGGGCGGACCGTCCACGTTGCCCTCCCCGTCGAGACCATGGACTGGGGGCGCGGCTCGTCGTACGGGAGCAGCGCCTATCAGCTCTCCGTGCAGCTCCCCGCGCTTCCTCATGGCGTGAACCAGAGCGGCGATCCATTTGACGTGCTGGTGAGCGATCAGCAGATGCGCGCGGCCAGGCACGCCGCGCGTGCCTGGCACGGCCCCATCCCGCTCGGGGCGACGGTGGTGCTGACCGTCCGTCTGCTCGGCCGCGACACGCCGATCGGCGATCTGCCCCTCGTCACCGACGCGACGTACAGGGGGTCCGCACGTCAACTGGCACCCGTCGTGGCGTTGTGTCCGACGGACATGTGAGGGGACCGGGTGAGCGGGATGGGGCACGCGTTCAGCCTTTCCCCGCCGCGCAGCGGCCCGTGTGGGGGGAGCCGTCGCCCCCCGTGCCACGACGGGGAGGCGGGCGGCGTGGGGGCGGGTCGTGGTCCGCGATCGGTTACGGGACGAGCACGCCGCAGGGCGGCATGTTGTCGCACGAGGGCATATCCATGGTCAGCCGCACGCGGAGGACCCGGCTCCCGCCCCACCGGAACAGGGTCGGCCCGACGACAGGGAGCATGCGCAGGTCCATGCCCAGGTTCTCGCTGGAGTTTATGTCGGTCAAGTCCGGTCCCCACGGCGGCAGGAACACGAGGAAGGTCGCCGGGTCGGAGAAGGGAAACGTGGGCGAGAGCAGCAGCCACGACTTTTTGCAGGACTTGAAGACGGACAAGAAGGTGGCGGGAGAGTTGGGACCAAACGGGGCGCACCCCGCGCCGCTGGAACTGTTGCTCCAGCCGCGGACAAGGACTGTGCGACCGACCCACGCGCGCGGTTGCTGGCGCAAGCCAGCCTGCACTTGGCCGACCGAATAGATTCCCAGGGACGGCCTGATGAGGCCGACGGCGACGGCGGCGAGGGCCGCGACGACGACGAGACAGAGGAGGACGATGAGGACACGTTTCACCATAGCAGGCACCTCAATGACGGACGGGCGACAGTCATGTTTGCCCCCACGATACAGCGATCCGTCGATCCGGGCAAACGCGTGCGGGCCGTCTTTCCCGGCGCCCCGCGCCGCCTGTGGGGGAGCCGTCGCTACCCGCGCCACGACGGGGCGGCGGGCGGCGTGGGGGCGGAGAGTTGACACAATCAATGGTTTCGGAGGAAGACATGCGCACCGATTATGACCAACTCGAACGACGCCTGCTGTGCCTCTTGGCCGGCGCCTTGGCTGGCACCGATGACACCGACGTGGCGACGCGCCGGGCTCCTGCTGTGGGCGCTGGGGGAGGGCTACCGGTATGAGCGACGGCAATATTCACGGGTGTAGAGAGGGGTGGGGGCGTCTGGCAGGTGCGCGGATCGTGGTCCGCGTCCGACGGAACATCGCCGTACTCGGCGCGCTCGTGCTCCCCGGGCTGGCCCTGCGTGAGGCCGGACTCGTCGTGCCCCCCGCGCTCGTCTGGTACATCGTGCAAACGACCTTCACCGTCGTCTTCATGGTCGGCGCCCTGGGCGCGATGGTGCGCCTGCGCCTAGCTGACGACACGGCGGGGCGGGCGGGGCAGGCGATCGTACGCGCTGTAGGCGCCGGCGTGCGCGCCGCCCTGGGGAGCGCGCTCCTCCTCACCCTCGTGCTGCTACCGGTGGCGCCTCTGGCCCCGCTCGCGCCGCGCCTGGCGCCCTGGGCCTGGTGGGCGCTGGCCCTTCTAACGCTGCTCGCGCCCCTTATCCCGCTCACCGCCCGCTCCATCCCGCATCGGTTGTGGTGGCTCCTGGACCGCCGTGCGTACCGCAGGGCGCCCGGCTGGGGCGACGCCGCTGCGACGGCGCGCGCGGCCGTCGAGCGCGTCTGGGCCGCGTGCTACCCCGACGACGACCGGCCCCGGCGCGCGCTCGAGGCCGCCGCCGCCTTCCAGCAGACTCCTACCCGCACCACGGCGCGCGCGGCGCGGGACGCGGCGGGCCTCGCCCACGAGATGTGCCGGGCGGGGCTATCGGCGGACGCCGGCCGGCGGACCCGGCAGACCGTGGCCGCCGGGTATGTGGCGCTCGCGGTCGCGCGCGTGGTCGAGGCGATGCAGCCGGACACGAACCCGCGCGCCTGGCGCTGGCTGCGGGGGGAGGCGGACGACGCCCTGCGCCGCGCCGAGGAGGTCGCGCATGACACGGTGCTTGATGACCTGGACACGATCCTCGCCGAGGACATGCGCCTCTACCTGATCCTCCACGCCATCAACGCGGACCCGATCGTGTTCCGGTTAGGCCTGACCCTTACCCGCGCGCAACTGACCTGCTGGCTCGCCACCTTCCGTGACGGCGTGGCCTACATGGCGCGGACGTATGGCAAGGAGAGCCTGCCATGGGGCTGGGCGCTCATGGGCGGGACGGCCAAGCAGCGGTGGCAATTCGCCCGGCGCGCGCACATGGGCTACGTGCCCGCGACCGACATAGTGTGCATCAGCGCCCCCAACCTGGCCTTCCAGGCCCGCTCCTTCGGGACTGGCGAGCGTTTCCTGAACCACAAGCTCGCGGCCGAGGGCGCGCCGGCCGAAACGTTCGTCCTCCTAGAGGCCGTCGAGGAGTGCTACCACCGCTACCAGTTCAAGGCGCTTGGGCAGCGCGGCTACTCGCGGCGCGACCATCCCATCGAGCGCGACATCCTGCCGATCTGGCGGCGGGCTAACGACGACTTGGGCCTCGGCCTGCGCTTCGCCGACAACGCCTGACGACGGAGGACACCATGGACCGACCGGACACCCGAGGCACGGCTGGTGTTCCGCCGCGCCCGGCGCCGTGGGGGAGCTGGGCGCGGACAGTCCGCTGCGGAGGGGGCGACGGCGCCTCGGCCGGGGGGTCGCGGCAGCGATGGGGGGGGCGCGGCAGCGGGACCGCGGACAGAGCCGTCCGCGGCATTGTGTGCGGCGGCGCGGGGGCGGGGAGCGAGGCACGGCTGGTGTTCCGCCGCGCCCGGCGCCGTGGGGGAGCTGGGCGCGGACAGTCCGCTGCGGAGGGGGCGACGGCGCCTCGGCCGGGGGGTCGCGGCAGCGATGGGGGGGGCGCG
>JAABUQ010009523.1_pt1 | contig 13101 bp, 8 predicted proteins | sample 5560001 | NCBI WGS metagenome assembly JAABUQ01 (sample SAMN10711888, study PRJNA513371) | rock metagenome | isolation source: Antarctica rocks | place: Antarctica: Victoria Land, Finger Mt nord | collected 2015-12-18 | reverse complement strand
CCCATTCTTGATCGTCCGGGATGTGCCGAGTTGCGGCGACAACTCGGCACGGCTCTGTCGCGGATCGCCACGCTCGAAACCCAGCTCAAGGAACTGCTCCTCAAGCTCCAGCAAAACTCGTCAAGCAGTCCCACGCCGCCGTCGGCCAATCCGCTCCACGCTCCCAAACTTCCGGGCAAAACGCCCACCGGACGAAAGCCCGGTGGGCAGACTGGTCATCGCGGACGCCACCGCGTCCGCTTGCCCGCCGAGCGGGTCAACCTCATCCAAACCTATCGGCCTTCGGCTTGTACGGGTTGCCAGCTCGTCTTGCCGGTCGAACCGGATCCCAATGACCCCGAGCCGGCCTGGCACCAGGTCGCCGAACTTCCCCCCTTGGCGGCCATCGTCACCGAACATCAAGCCCACGCCCGGATCTGTCCGGGATGCGGTCAGCTCAACGGCGCCACCATCCCCGCCGAAGTTCGCTCCCACGTCATCGGGCCACGCCTGGCGGCCGTGATGAGCTACCAGAGCGGTCGCTTCCGCCTCGGTAAACGCTTGGTGCGCGAGTTTGTCGAGGCGGTCTTCGACGTGCCGGTGTCGCTGGGCACGGTGGCCACGCTCGAGCAACAAACCAGCGTCGCCCTGGCTCCGGCTCACGACCAAGCCCGCGACGCGGTCGGTCAGGCACCAGTGAAGAACACCGATGAAACCGGCTGGAAGCAGGCCGGAGCGCGGCGTTGGCTCTGGACGGCCGCCACCGCCACGGTGGCCTACTTCGTCATCCACGCGCATCGCGGAGCCGCCGGCCTGCAAGCTCTGCTGGGCGAGGCGATCACGGCAATCCTCATCAGCGACCGGTGGTGGGGGTACGACCGCTTGCCGTTGGAACAGGGGCAAATCTGCTGGGCCCATCTCAAACGCGACTTCCGCAAGTGCGGTGATCGCGGCGGTGAGGGTCAGGCGATCGGCGATGTGGGATCGGCGGTGGTCGAGGACGTCTTCACGCTCTGGTGGGAGTATCGCGACGGGTTGATCGATCGACCCGCCTTGCAAAGGCAACCGGGACCGGCGGTGGCCGAGCTCCTCGAGGCGTTGGAGCGTGGTTCGGGCCGCGCCGATGCGAAGGTCCGGGCGTTTCGCGACGACGTGTTGAAGCTTTACCGGGCGTTGTGGCTGTTTGCCGGTGTTGAGGGGGTCGAGCCGACGAACAACCACGCCGAGCGGATGTTGCGTGCGGGGGTTCCGTGGCGGAAGAACGCCTTCGGCTGCCACGGCGAGTCGGGCTGCCGGTTCGCCGAGCGGATCTTGACGGTGGTGCGGACGCTCCGCCTCCAGAAGCGATCGGTGCTCGACTTTCTGGAAGAATCGATCATCGCCCACCGTTCAAAAACGCCCGGCACGGCACTATTGGTGCCGCAATAGGACTGAACGGTTACGAATATATTCATGGATTTTTCACGGATAGACGATGGGCAAGGGATCACCATCCAGGACCACGGCGCCGGTCACGAATTCACGGACGGCCAGGGCGGCGATGTCGGTCCGCGTCTCAACGCGCGGCCATCCGATGATCCTCGGCACGGTGTCATTCCCGGGACTCGTCCGCATTACGGATGGGGAGGGTGATGCGTGGAAGAGACCTGGAACGACATGGTTGATAACCCCGAATCGATCCGCCACCTCTACGAAATCCCCCCCCCCCTGGATGGGGTCGAGATCGCGGCGATCGATCTGAGCCGCGAAGCATCGAGCTTGACGATCCGCCTGTTCTTGCCGACGTTCCCCGACCACCCGCCGGCGCGATGGCCGAAGCGATCCAATCGGGCCACGCTGACCCTTGATGCATACGGTGTCGATGGGCTGAAATTATCGGGCTGGGGCCGGTCAATCATCGGGGTGACCCTGGACATTTCACGCCCCCGGGGAGGCCGTCTGTCGCTGAGGGCAGCCGGACGGGGTTTCAAGCTCGCCCTGGAATGCGACGGGGTGCGAGTCTCCAACGTCAACGGTTACGTGCGTGAAGACATACTGAATTGATGTCGAAAGGGACGTCCACGTCGAGGTTGAGGTCGCCGGCCCTGGGGCCGGCCTTCATCTCCCCGGGGAGGTCGTCGGCGTGGATCGGCGGGCCTTCGACGATCGCCACGAGCCGCTCCACGCGGTTCTTCAACTGGCGGACTTCGGCCGGCCCGGAGTCGTCGCGGAGCACCCGCATCGCGGCCCCGGCGACCACCTTGGGCTCGCGCCTCCGCCGGCGATCTTCGCCCGGGGGCCCCGACCACGCCCGACTCGTGGATGGATTTCGGAGTCCTGGTAAATTAGTTTGGACTTTTCGCGATCCCCCGATTACAAATGTGGGAGTCCGGGCGTCCTCCGATCGGGGGACGGCCCGGATCGATGGGATTCGATGAGTCGTGCGATCCGCCGGGCGGCTCGGGCGGGCGTCGGAGTGAATCGGTCTCGGGTGCTTCCCTCCCCCGGAGTCGTCGAATCGTGAAGCGTCTGGCAATTCTGGCGTGGCTGCTCTGCCCGGCCTTCGCGCCGGCCCTCGCCGCGGACGAGGACCGGGAGAAGCTCTCCAACGACCGGCCCGATCGCCCTTTGCAGATGCCCCCGGCGTCGAGCGAGGCGAAGGAGGCATTCGATGACTTCGACCGGTTTAGCCGGCGAGGGGCCTGGGAGCGGGCGACCAAGGCGATCCAGGCCATCCCCGACGCCCAGGCCGCGCGGTTCGTCGACGGGCAGGACGGGTTCATGATCACGGTCGCCCGGAAGCGGCGGTCGGTCCTCGCCGGCCTCTCGCCGGAGGGGCAGGCGGCCTATCGCCTCTTCCACGACGACGAGGCCAAGAAGCTCCTCGACGGGGCCGAAGGGCCGGGGGAACAGGCGGCGCTGGAGCAGGTCTACTCCCGTTACTTCCTCACGAGCGTCGGCGACGACGCGGCCGACCGCCTGGGCGACCTGTACTTCGAGCGGGGCGACTTCGACCGGGCCGCCGACTGCTGGCTGGCCCTGCTCCGGGAGCGGCCCGACACCGACCTCGCGCCGGCCCTGATCGCCGTCAAGGCGGCGTTCGCCCTGGCCAGGGCCGGGCGGAGGCCCGAGCTGGAGATCCTGGGCCGCGAGGTGGCGGACCGTCACGCCGGGGAGGTCGTGTCGCTGGGCGGGCGGAAGGCGCCGGCCTCGGAGCATCTCCGCAAGGCCCTGGGCGAGCCCGGCCCGGCCGCGTCGGCATCGGCTTCGGCGGCCCCGACCAGGCCGGGGCCGGAGCTGGTCGACCCGGTCGCGCCGGCCTGGCAGGTCCGGTTCGGGGGGTCGGTCATGGCCGGGATGTCGCCGGCCGAGACGACCCAGTGGGAGGCGAACTCGTTCAGCCTCGCCGTGCCCAGGACGGCGATCGAGGGGGCGACCCTCTTCGCCAACTACCTCGGTCATGTCTTCGCCGTGGACCTGGGCACCGGCAAGATGCTCTGGCGATCGGCGTCGTTCCACAACCTCGACCTCGCGGCGATGCAGAACCAGGTCCGGGGGGTCGACCCGACCCGGTATGCGATCGTGGCGGGCCTGGGCCACGTCTGGACCCTGTCCCGCGACCTCCGCGACCCGAATTTTCAGGCCCCGTTCCTCCTGACCTGCCGGCGGGCCGAGGGGGGCGACGTGGTCTGGAAGTCGTCCGACTTCCCCGAGTTCGCCGAGGTCGACCTCGTCGGCCAGCCGATCCTGGCCCGCGACACCCTCTACATCGCCGCCAAGACCGGTTCGACGCGGCAGCAGAACCAGCCCGACCAGTTCGTCCTGGCGATCCGGCCGCACGACGGCAAGCTGCTCTGGAAGACGCAGGTCGGCACGTTCCGCCAGGGCCAGCAGCAGATGTACTCCTACTACGGGATGGCCGACACCTCGCCCCAGCCCCGCTTGGCCTGCCGGTCCGGGTCGATCTACGTGGATACCCACTCCGGGGTCCTGGCCCGGCTCGACGCCGAGTCCGGCCGGATCGACTGGGGGTACGGCTACGAGACCGAGGCGACCAGCAACGGCGGCCGGTTCTTCTTCTACCGGATGGGAAACCAGGAGCCGACCTCCGCGGCCACCCCCCCGACCGAGGCCGGCGAGGCCCTGCTGGTCAAGGGGGCCAAGGCGGGACAGGTCTGCGCGATCGACCCGGACCGGATGAAGCTGCTCTGGACCCGCCAGATCGCCAAGTCGGCCCGGATCATCGGCGCCGACGATTCGAGCCTCTACCTCGGCGGGCCCGAGCTGGGGGCGATCGACCTCAAGACCCGCTCGCTCCGCTGGTCGACCCGCCTGCCGGGCGGGAGCGAGGAGGCCCGGCCGATCGTCCGCGCCGACGGGATCTGGCAGCTCACGCCCCGGGGCGTCTTCGAGCTCGACCCGCCTTCGGGCCGGGTCCGGCGGGTCTTCCGGGGGCAGGACCCCGGGGCCTCCGGCGGCGACCTGCTCCTGACCGACCGCTGGGCCCTGGCGATCAGCAACCGGACCATCTCGGCCTACCCTCGTGGGGCGGCCGGTACCGATCGAGCCGCCGGGGGCGCGGCGGCTTCCCAATCGAGGGGCTCGGAATGATCAAGTCGAGGATCGCGGTCGTCGTATCGGCCCTGTTGCTGCTCGTCGCGGTCGGGACGCCCGCGCGGGCCCAGTTTCTCCAGTCCAACTCCGGCGCCGGCGGGGCCCCGCCGGACAACATCGCCGGCCTCTCGGTCGTGGGCAAGGGGGCCTCGGCGGCCAAGCCGAACCGCTTGGAGATCGACCTGGAGGTCAACGCCGCCTCCGAGCTGTCCTCCGACGCGATCGTCAAGTATCGCGACGCCAAGAAGCGACTGGCCGAGGCGTTCGCGGCCCTCAAGATGAAGAACGTCGCCGTCGAGGAGCGGAGCCTGCTGGTCGACCAGAAGACCGCCGCGTTCAACCCCTATTTCGGCGACTCGGCGCCGGCCCGCAAGGGGAAGATCGAGGTCCAGCTCACCCGGAAGCTGGTCGTCACCTGCACGGACATCCGCCAGATGGACGAAGAGGCGCTGCTCCAGCTCGTCGCCAAGATGCTCGATGTCGCCCAGGACGCCGGGGGCAAGGTCGGCCCCCAGCAGGACATGAGCTACTACTGGTATTACAGGGGCGGGCAGCCCCAGAACGGGCTGGTCCGGTTCATCCTCGACGACTTCGACGAGCTTCGCGACAAGGCTTATCAGGGGGCCGTCGAGGACGCCAGGGCCAAGGCCGGGCGGCTCGCTCGGCTCAGCGGGATCGAGCTCGGGCCGGTCGTCGGGGTCCGCGAGGTGTTGGTCCCCGGCGAGAAGGCCAACCCCGACGACGACGAGATGCCCCAGAAGCGGATCGAGTCGTCCAAGTTCCACGAGATCCCGATCCGGGTCGTCCTCCAGGTCCGGTTCGACTCCGCCCCGACCCGGGCCGGCAAGCCCCAGGACAAGGAGGCCGGGAAATGAGCGACCCCACCGGATCGATCGCGGGATCCGATCGAACGTCTCGCGCCGGAAAAGGGGGACAGGCACCGCTCGTTCCTCGCTGGAGCCAGTCCCCTTTTCCTCGACCGCTCGACCCCAGAGGGAACCGCTCTAGCCGCCGGGATCTGCTCCGGCTCTGCGGCCTGGGGCTGGCCGGGCCTTCGCTCTTGGCTCGGGCCGCGATGGGCCAGGGCAAGGAGGTTTTGCCCAAGCACGTCACGCCCGAGACGCTCCGCGCGGTCGTCCGAGGGCTCGACTTCCTCGCCGGACTCCAGGCCGACGAAGGGGCCTGGATCGGCGGTGGAGGCCAAGCCTACCCCGTCGCGATGACCGGCCTGGCCGGCACGGCCTTGCTGGCCCACGGCAACTCGCCGACCCGGGGCAAATACGCCAAGAACGTCCAGGCGACCGTGGAATACCTCGTCCGCTGCTCGACCCCGACCGGCCTGATCACCGGGCCCGGCGAGGACAACGGGATCCCGATGCACGGCCACGGCTTCGCCCTGCTGTTCCTGGCCTCGGTCTATGGGATGATCACCAAGGAGTCGCTCCGCCGCCAGGTCGGCGAGGCGGTCCGCAAGGCCGTCGCCCTCACCAGCCAGGGGCAGAGCGGCGCCGGGGGCTGGACCTACGTGCCCGGGACCGGCGACGAGGGGTCCGTCACCGTCACCCAGGTCCAGGCGCTCCGGGCCGCGCAGAACGCCGGCTTCCTCGTCCCCAAGGCGGTCATCGACGACGCCGGGGGCTACCTGGAGAAGTGCCGGACGCCCGAAGGGGGCATCCGCTACTCGCTCAACTCCGGCGGCGGCCCGAGGCTGCCGATCTCGGCGGCGGCCGTCGCCACGCTCTACAACGCCGGCCAGTTCGACAGCCCGATCGCCGTCGATTGCCTGAAATACGTCTGGGGCCAGTTCCAGGCGTCCGACGGCTTCGCCAAAGGCGGCGGCCACGCCTTCTACACCCACCTTTATGCGTCGCAGGGCTTCTACATGGCCGGCGACGAATATTGGGACGCCTACTTCCCCAAGACCCGCGACCAGCTCCTCGCCATGCAAGGGCCCGACGGGTCGTGGAACGGCGATTTCATCGGCCCGGTCTACGGCACGGCCATCGCCGCGATCATCCTCCAGCTCCCCTTCAAGTACCTCCCGGTCTTCCAGCGCTAGGACGACCGATCCGACTCGACCCGACCGCCGCCCACCACCCGAGCCGAGGAATCGCCCTTGAGCACCGCCGCCGCCGAAGAGATCGAGCTGGACGAGCTCCGCGAGGCGCACCGGCGGATCCGCGAGCAGATCGCCCGCCAGATCGTCGGCCAGGACGAGGTCGTCGACCAGTTCCTCATCGCCGTCTTCGCCCGGGGGCACTGCATCCTCGAAGGGGTGCCCGGCCTGGCCAAGACGCTCATGGTGTCCTCGCTGGCCCAATCACTGTCGCTCGACTTCAACCGGATCCAGTTCACGCCCGACCTGATGCCCTCGGACATCACCGGGACCGAGGTCCTCTACGAAGACCGGACCACCGGCGCCCGCGAGCTTCGGTTCGTCAAGGGGCCGCTCTTCGCCAACCTGATCCTCGCCGACGAGATCAACCGGACCCCGCCCAAGACCCAGGCCGCGCTCCTCGAAGCGATGCAGGAGCGGCAAGTCACCGCCGGCGGCCACCGCCACGTGCTGCCCGAGCCGTTCTTCGTCCTGGCCACGCAGAACCCGATCGAGCAGGAAGGGACCTACCCGCTGCCCGAGGCCCAGCTCGACCGCTTCCTCTTCAAGATCTTCATCGGCTACCCCAGCCGAGACGAGGAGCGGCAGATCTACCGGGTCACCACCGGGGTCGAGCGCGAGGAGATCGCCCCGGTGATCACCGGCGAGCGGATCGCCCAGCTCCAGCGGACCGTCCGCCGGGTCCCGGTGTCGGACTACTGCATCGAATACGCGATGGACCTGGTCCGGGCGACCCGGAAGGCCGAGCCGGGCGCGCCGAAGTACATCGTCGATTGGGTCGGCTGGGGCGCCGGGCCTCGGGCCGGGCAGTCCTTGATCGTCGCGGCCAAGGCCCGCGCGGCCTTGGCGGGGCGGCCGAGCGTGTCGGTCGAGGACGTCCGCGCGGTGGCCCGGCCGGTGCTCCGGCACCGGATCGTGATCAACTACAACGCCCAGTCCGCCGGCGAGACCAGCGACTCGATCATCGGCCGGCTCCTCGAAGACATCCCGAGCCGGAAGGGGGCCGCCGATGACGCCGTCGCGGGCGTATTCCGACCCTGACGCGATCACCCAGATCGCCGACCTCGCCCTCCGCTCGCGCCGGCTCGCCGAGGGGGCCATCTCCGGCCAGCACCGGAGCCCCTTCCACGGCCACAACGTCGAGTTCGCCGCGTACCGCGAGTACACCCCCGGCGACGACCTCCGCCGGCTCGACTGGCGGGTCTTCGCCCGGTCCGACCGCCACTACATCAAGCAGTACGAGGAAGAGAGCAACGTCCGCGTCACCTTCGTCATCGACGCCAGCGCCTCGATGAACTACCGAGGCGCGACCTCGTCCCTCTCCAAGTTCGACTACGCCGCCACCCTGGTCGTCTCGCTGGCGATCCTCCTGTCCAGGCAGCAGGATCCCGTCGGGATGGTCCTCTTCGACGAGGAGGCCGGCCAGTCGCTCCCGCCCGCGTCGACCCAGGCGCAGGTGGCGGTGATGGCCGACCTGCTCGGCAAATGCACCCCCGCGCGGAAGACCGAGCTGGGGGCCTTGCTCCGCTCGCTCACCGATCGGATCAAGCGTCGAGGGTTGATCGTAATCGTCTCCGACCTGTTCACCGACCTCGACGCCGTCTTCGACGGCCTGGATCGGCTCCGGTTCCTCGGCCACGAAGTGCTCGTGCTCCAGGTCCTCGACCGCGACGAGTTGGACTTGCCCTTCGACGGCCCGACCGTCTTCCGCGACATCGAGGGGGACGAGGAACTCTTCGCCGACCCCCGGGGGTTCCGCCGGGCCTACCAGGCGGCGATCCGCGACTTCCTCGACGGGGTCCGCCGCGAGTGCGGCGGCCGGGGGTTCGACCACGTCCGGTTCGCCACCGATGAGCCCTTGGGCGCGTCCTTGGGCCTCTTCCTCCGCTCCCGAGAGGATTCCGTCGGCTCGCCCGGGCGGTCCTGAACCATGATCAACTTCCTCAACCCGCTGCTGATCTGGGGGATGGCCCTGGGCCTGATCCCGCTGATCATCCACCTGCTGAACCGCCGGAGGTTCCGCCGGGTCGAGTGGGCGCCGATGCGCCACCTCCGGATGACGATCCAGCGGAACCGGAGGCGGATCCAGGTCGAACAGCTCTTGCTCCTCCTGACCCGGATTGCCTTACCCTTGCTGCTCTTCCTGTTCCTGGCCCGGCCGATCTTCCGGCCGACGGGGTTGGAGCAGTGGGGCCCGCGCGGGCGGTCGAGCCAGGTCGTGCTCGTCGACGACTCGCTGAGCATGGGCTACGCCTCGGCCGGCCCCTCGGCGTTCGCCCGAGCCCGCGAGGTCGCCGGCTCGATCCTCGCCAAGGCCCGGGCGGAGGACCGCTGGACCCTGGTGGCCACCTCGGCCCCTAAGGCCCCGGTGTTCCGCGAGGTCGAAGGATCCCGGCTCGCCGAGGTTTCGGCCGACGCTCTGGCCCTGCCGGCGGCCGAGGTCCACGCCGCCTGGCCGACCGTGCTGGAAGGGGTCGACGAGGTGCTCCGATCCTGCACCTACCCGAGCCGCGAGCTGACGATCATCACCGACCTCCGCAAGGCCGGCTGGGACGCCGCCGTCGGCCCGGTCGCCAGGCGCTGGGCCGATGGCGGCGTCCGGGTCCGGGTCGTGGATGTCGGCGAGGAGGGGACGTCCAACGTGGCCTTGGAGTCCCTAGTCCCGCTCGACCGGACGATCCTCGCCGGGGCGGAAACCCGCTGGGAGGCGGTGGTCCGCAACGATTCGCCCCGGAGCCTGGGCCGGATCAAGGCGATCCTCCGGGTCGACGACCGGCCGGCGGAGCTGACCTTGCCCGAGGTCCCGCCCCGCCAGTCGGTCCGGATCCCGGTGTCGGCCCGGTTCGCCTCGGCCGGGATCCACGACCTGTCGCTCGAACTGCCCGAGGACGAGCTGGCCGGCGACAACCGCCGCTGGGCGGCCGTGCCGGTCAAGGACTCGCTCCTGATCCGCCTGGTCGACGGCGAGCCGTCGTCGGAGCCGTTCGGCTCGGAGGTCGACTACCTCGCCGCCCCCTTGTCGGTGGGGATCGGCGACGCCGAGGCCTGGCGGGTCGAGGTCGTCGGCGAGGAGGACTTCCTCAACCCCAGGCTCGAACCGGCCGACGTCCTCGTCCTGGCCAACGTCGCCGCCCCGACCGTCGGGGCCGGGAAGCTCCCGGGCCTGGTCCGCGGCGGGATGGGCCTGGTGATCTTCTCCGGCGGCAAGCTCGACTCCGGCCTCTACAACGAGCAGCTCTACCGGACCGGCGAGCCGCTCTTGCCGGGCCCCTTGAAGGCCCAGGTCGACGGCGAGGTCCGAGGGCTCCTGATCGAGCCGGTCCGCCCCTCGCCGATCGAGCGGCTAATGGACCTGAAGCCGTCGGCCCTGGAGCGGGTGGCGGTCCGCCAGTTCATGGGCGTCGAGGAGCCGGCCGAGGCTTCCGGATCGGCGCGGGTCCTGGCCCGCTGGAACGACCCGGGGCGGTCGCCGGCGATCCTCGAACGGGTCGTCGGCTCGGGCCGGGTCCTGTTCTGGACGACCTCCGCCGACCGGGCGGGCAACGACTGGCCGGTCGAGCCGAGCTTCGTCCTGGCGATCCGCGAGGCCATCCGAGGGGCGGCCCGGCCGACCCCGACCGACCACACCGTCACCGCTGGCGACCGCCCCCGCCGCCTGGTCCGGTCCGACCAGCAGGTCGTCAACGCCCGGGTCTCGCCGCCCGGCGGGTCCGAGCCGATCGCCCTGGCGGCGGCCCCGCTCGACCTCCGGGGCGCCGGCGACCCGACCCCGGCCACCGCGATCGACCTCCTCGACACCCGCCGCGCCGGGCTTTATCGCCTGGCCTGGGACGAAGGCTCGCTCGGCACCCAGCAGGACACCTACGCCGCCAACCCCGACGCCCGCGAGGTCCCGCTCGAACGGCTCGACGGGGCCGGCTTGAAGGGCCTGCTGGCGCCGCTCGAGGTCGAGTACATCGCCGTCCCGGGCGGCGGCGGGATCGAGCCGTCGTCGGCCACCGGCCTGGAAATCTGGCGAGAGCTGGCCTGGGGCCTGCTCGGCTTGATGATCCTCGAACCGATCCTGGCGTCCTGGGTCGGCCGGGCCCGCTGACCGCCCCCTTTTCCGAGATCCACCGACTTCCCGACGGAACGCCATGAACCGGATCTTCCAAGTCCTCCTGGGGATCGACCGCTCGCCCGGGGCCTCGGCGTCGGGGCGCGACGGCCGGCTCGAATTGACCGCCGCGCCGGGCGCCATCGGCCTGCTCGCGCTCGCCGCCGCGGCCCTGGCGATCCTCGGGCTGTTCTGGTGGCTGTACCGCCGCGAGCGGCCGGAGCTTTCGCGGAGGCGGCGGGCGATCCTGGTCGGGCTCCGGGTCCTGGTGATCCTGGCGATCGTGGCGATGCTCGTCGAGCCGGTCTTCGTTTATTCGTTCCGCGAGACGATCCCCTCGCAACTGGCGATCATCGTCGACGACTCCGAGAGCATGCGGTTCGCCGACCCCTACACCGACGAGACCAAGGCCGCCGCGACCGCCTCGGCCCTCCGGATCGGCTCGGAAGCGGGGAAGACGCCGGCGGACCGGCTCCGCGAGTCGCCCCGGATGGACCTGCTCCAGGCCGCACTGCCGTCCCGGATGGAGGCCCTGGGCCGGGGCCGCGAGGTGTTCCTGTACGACCTGGAGTCGGCCGCGAAGCCGGGCGGGGCCGCCTCGGCGGCGAGCCGGAAGCTCGGCGACCTCAAGGCCGGCCGGCCGGTCTCGCCCCTGGGCGACGCCTTGCGGGGGGCCCTCGGGGCGCACCGGGGGCGGCCGGTCGCCGGGATCGTCCTGGCGACCGACGGCCGGTCCAACGCCGGCGAGGACCCGATCCGGGTCGCCGAGGCGGCCTCCCGCCTGGGCGTGCCGATCTTCGCCGTCGCCCTCGGGGGCGACGAGGGGCCGAGGAACCTCCGAGTCGCCGAGGTCGAGGCCAGCCCGGTCGCCTTCGCCAAGGACCCGATGACCATCGGAGTCGTCGTCGAAGGCCGCGGGCTCCGCGACGCCGAGGCCCGGCTCGTCGTCGAGCAGCGGGTCAACGGCGGCGAGTGGGAGCCGATCGCCGACCGGCGGATCGCCCTGGGCGAAGACGGCGCGCTCAAGCGGACCACGTTCCGGGTCGTCCCCAAGGCGATCGGCCAGTACGAGTTCCGGGCCAAGGTCGGCGAGGCCGGGCCCGAGCTGACCTTGGATGACAACTCCGCGACGGCCCCGGTCCGGGTCGTCCGCCAGCAGATCCGCGTCCTGATGATCGCCGGCGGGGCCTCGCCCGAGGTCCAGTTCCTCCGCAACGCCATGCGGCGCGACGGGCACGTCGAGCTCGCCGGCTGGCTCCAGCACGCCGAGCCCGGCTATCGCCAGGCCGGCGACCGCCCCATCCTCCGCCTGCCCGACGATGCCGAGGGGCTGGGCCGCTACGATGCCCTGATCCTGATCGACCCCGACATGAGGGCGCTGGGGCCTCAATGGCCCGACCTGATCGCCAACTTCGTCGGCAAGGACGGCGGCGGCCTGATCTTCATGCCCGGCGAATTGCACTCGCAGCAGCTCTTCGAGGCCGATGAGCCCGAGTCGGCCGGCGGCAAGTGGACCCGGATCCTGCCGGTGGTCCGCGAGCCCGGCCTGTTCCGGACCGAGGCCGAGGTCCGCCTCAGCACCCAGTCGACCTACCTCCTGGAGCTGACCGCCGAAGGCCGGGGCGACCCGATCTTCGAGTTCCACCCCGACCCGATCCGCAACCGGACCGTCCTGTCTAGCCTGCCGGGGATGTACTGGAGCTTCCCCGTGACCCGGGCCCGCCCCGGCGCCACCGTCCTGGCCCGCCACGGCGACCCCCGGATGCAGAACCAGTACGGCCGCCACGTCCTGCTCGCCTCCCAGCTTTACGGGCCGGGGCGGACCGTCTTCATCGGCTTCGACAGCACCTATCGCTGGCGCTACCTGGCCGAGGACTATTTCGATGGCTTCTGGGCCCGCCTGGTCGACCGGGTCGGCCGGAACAAGGCGCTCGGGGGCCGCTTCCCCTTCCAGGTCGGCCTGGCCCGGTCGTCCTTCCGGGTCGGCGACCAGGTGGCCGTCGGGGTCCGCTACACCGACGCCGCGGCCGTGGCCGAGGCGTCGGAGCTGGCCGCCGAGGTCGAGCTCGAAGGCCAGCCCGCCGAACCCCTCCGCTTCGAGCGGTCCGCCGACGACCCTTCGGCCCTCGCCGCCTCCTTCGCCGCCGAGCGGGCCGGCTCCTACACGATCCGGATCACCCCGGTCACCGGGGTCGACGCCGGGGCCTCGACCCGGGTCTCGACCACGACCTTCCGCGTCGAGCCGCCGAGGCGCGAGGTCGACGAACCGTCGCTCAACCGCCCCTTGCTGGCCGACCTTGCCCGGATGACCGGCGGC
>JAABUQ010009522.1_pt1 | contig 13101 bp, 13 predicted proteins | sample 5560001 | NCBI WGS metagenome assembly JAABUQ01 (sample SAMN10711888, study PRJNA513371) | rock metagenome | isolation source: Antarctica rocks | place: Antarctica: Victoria Land, Finger Mt nord | collected 2015-12-18 | reverse complement strand
TCCCCGTTGCCGGGTCAACCGCACTGGTCGCGGTGAACTTGCGGCTGTTGCAGCCTTGACAGCAAAAGGCCAGGTTTTCTAAAGCGTCCGTGCCTCCCGCCGCACGGGGCTGAATGTGTTCCACGGCGAAGTCGTCATGGGACAGTTGTTCCTGGCTCCGGCAATACTCGCAGCAGCGGCCTGCCCAGCTGGCAATCTGCTCCCGCCTGCTTTTCCCGATGCGTGGAGCCGTCATGGATTAACCGAAACGGGGCGAATGCCCATCTGCTGCACGAGGATGTGGAGCGGCACGCCCCGCCGCCCGGCCAGTTCCACCAGAGCGCGCGTGCGCCGCAAGGTCAGCTCTCCCGTTTGGTCGGTCAGGCCAATCAGTTCCGCTTGCTCATTGGGGGTCAGGGTTTCCGCCTCCCGCCGCGCCACAAGGACGCGGTAGCGGCTCCAGAAGGTTTCGGGGAGGCCCTGTCCGATTTCGCGCAGGAGGTCGCCTTCCCCGGCGTCGGCGGGCAGCACGTCCAGCAGGGACGCAACGACCTCATCGGGGGTTTTGCCGCGCGCGCGGGCGGCGGCGAGAAGGCGGGCTTCGGTATCCGGCTGAAAAGTGATGGACATCAGTATTCTCTTTTGTGCACGTGCGTTGGCTTGTTGAGAATAGAATACCCCGCTTTTTGGGCTTTGGAGGGGCCTGTGGGGCGTTCCATAGTGCAATATGACAGAATACTCATGTAGTGAGAATCGGGACGGAGTGGGAGGCGTTTCGCACGTCTATTTTGCCTGTGACGGCTTCGGCAATGAGGGCCGTGCGGTACTCATGGATGAGTTCCATTTCACGCTCGGTGCGGGCGATGGCGCGGTCTATCTGCTGGCTTTCGCGGTCAATGTAGGCAACAATGGCGGCCTGTTCGTCCTGCGGGGGCAGGGCGTCACGCCGTAGCCAAAATCTCGTTTCAATTCCACCTTGGTTCTATTAGAAGAAGGCGGCAGCAGGGAACCAGTTTGCACCGAACCTAGGTTTCAATTCCACCTTGGTTCTATTAGAAGCCCCATGACAACACGGTGGCGAGCGGCTACGGCTCCTAGTTTCAATTCCACCTTGGTTCTATTAGAAGGCAAATACCGTACGCCGCAGGCACGCATCTGGTCTAGTTTCAATTCCACCTTGGTTCTATTAGAAGTCTGCATGATGATGATCGCCAATCACGCGCATTCAGAGTTTCAATTCCACCTTGGTTCTATTAGAAGTTATCCAACCTGCAGACGTTGTGCCGCCCCTGCAAGTTTCAATTCCACCTTGGTTCTATTAGAAGTGGGAAACAGGCGTGGCGTGGCCGTTGTCATCCATGTAGACAAAGTTTCAATTCCACCTTGGTTCTATTAGAAGTTCCTTGGCCCCCATCCGCCGCAACGCCAGCAACAGATGTTTCAATTCCACCTTGGTTCTATTAGAAGGGGTTTGCGAGTGTAGGTGAACAGCAGAGGGTCGGGTTTCAATTCCACCTTGGTTCTATTAGAAGTCCCGGTGGCGGTTGCCGCTGTCCAGCACCATCTGCAGTTTCAATTCCACCTTGGTTCTATTAGAAGCGGGTAGAGGCAGCTTCCGTCATCAACGGTTGCATTGTTTCAATTCCACCTTGGTTCTATTAGAAGAGGCGTTCGCAAACTCGCCGGATGCTTTTATCTATCACCTGTTGTTTCAATTCCACCTTGGTTCTATTAGAAGTTTGACGTGTCGGGGCTGCAAATCTACCCCGGCATGGACTTGTTTCAATTCCACCTTGGTTCTATTAGAAGGCATTGTGAGCTACGCCGACATTGACCACAATCATCATGGGTTTCAATTCCACCTTGGTTCTATTAGAAGGTTTTGTTTCGGCAATGGCAAGGTTTCTCAGCATCCGTTTCAATTCCACCTTGGTTCTATTAGAAGGCATCCAGCCGGGGCGCAGGCGGCGCACTTTGGGCTTGTTTCAATTCCACCTTGGTTCTATTAGAAGTTAAAGGCGTGCGTGACGGCAAACCGGCGCGGCCCTGTTTCAATTCCACCTTGGTTCTATTAGAAGCGATATGTGCGCGCGGTGAGACGCGGGGCCTGGCGGCACTGTTTCAATTCCACCTTGGTTCTATTAGAAGCCGCTAATCCAAAACGCGGCGAGGGCTTTATCTTCTTGTTTCAATTCCACCTTGGTTCTATTAGAAGTGACGACCGTCGTCATCTTGACGGCGGCGTAGGCCTGTTTCAATTCCACCTTGGTTCTATTAGAAGGGGCAAGCTGGACGGCATCAGCGCGACCGAGAATTATAAGTTTCAATTCCACCTTGGTTCTATTAGAAGGGGACGCCTGGGGCGACACCTTTGATAACTCGTGGTTTGTTTCAATTCCACCTTGGTTCTATTAGAAGTTCCACCTGATGCCGCGCGAGCACCGCGTAGTAAGCCACGTTTCAATTCCACCTTGGTTCTATTAGAAGATGGAAACACTAATCCGCATGACAATGCGAGAGACATTGTTTCAATTCCACCTTGGTTCTATTAGAAGGAATATGGTGCACGAGCATCCGATCTATAACTATTTGGAGTTTCAATTCCACCTTGGTTCTATTAGAAGGCGGAGCTGCCATTGCCCGCTTTCGTTCGCCCTGAGCTTTGTTTCAATTCCACCTTGGTTCTATTAGAAGGCTACATATAGCCAGCCACAGGTCCGCAGTCACTAATTCTGCATACTCTTGCTCCTTTCCTGCTGTTGACATGCCTGCGATGCTGGCAAAAAGTGGTAACAAAGAGGAAAAAAATCGTCGGCCTCTCCTGAAGAACAAGGCTACCGGAGGGCGACGACGTGAAATTGGGTCTTTGGTAAAGCGCAGTTGCAGTTTTCAACTAGCGCATTTGTCTTTTATCCTTATCCTTGTCATCATCTTACCTAACGCTCTTACTCTGATAGAGCAACAAAGTTGAAAATGCAGGTAGGAGTTGAAAATGTATGTAGGAAATAGAGGCGGGCATGCAGAACAAAGCCCTCAATGCATAGCTGCCTCATCGCTTCCTGAAACCTTCTTGCTCGTTCGACCCTATTCTGCCTGCATTCACACGGAAGAAATGCTCCTATGTCCCAAACGGAACGCTTGTACTGGATCGACAGTCAAATCCGCACCAAGTCTTATCCCAACGCAGACACCGTTGCCGGTCAGTTTGGCGTGTCCACGCGGACCGCTTATGCTGATCGCGATTACCTCAAAGAGCGCCTTCATGCCCCTTTGTGCTTTGACCGGCAACGCGGCGGCTGGAATTACTCTGACCATACCTTCGTCCTGCCCCTGCTTGCTCTCACGGTTCGCGAAGCCGCTGCCTTGCATCGTACCCTCCTCATCGCACACGAATACTTGGGAGCCCTGGAAGCCGAACCCGTCCGCCTGCTCGCCGAACGACTGGCTCAGTACCTGCCTGAACTGCGGCAGGGTGGGGGAGACGAGTCCGTGTCCGGCGCCCTGCACCCCTCCAGCAATGTCAGCGCCCCTGTCGCCTTGCTGCAAGCCTGCCGGGATGCCATTCGCACTCGGCGGCGCATCCGCTTGCTTTACTACAGCGTCGAGCGGGATGCTCTTTGGGACCGCGTGGTGCAGCCGTACCATCTGCGCAACCATAGCGGCGAAGAGTACCTGGTTGCCTGGTGCGAGCGCCGACAGGACTGGCGCGTCTTCTTTCTAGGGCGTGTGCGCGAGTGGCATGTGCAGGAGCCTGAGGGTGCGTTTGTCACCGACCCTGCCTTTGATGCCGAAGCGTACTTTAGGCAGGGCCTTGCTCTCCGTCATGGAGAAGCAGTCGTCGAGGTGATCGTGCAGTTCACGCCCTACCAGGCCCGCTGGATCCGCGAGCGCCGCTACCATCCCACTCAGCAGACAGAAGACTTGCCCAATGGCGGCCTGCGCCTTTCCCTGCGTGTTGCGGGAACGTTTGAGGTCAAACGCTGGCTTTTGGGCTACGGCACGGAAGTAGAGGTGCTGGAACCGGTTGCCCTACGCGACGAGATTGCCGCCGACACAAAAAAACTCGCACAGATCTATGCTGCGCCTGGTCACTGAAGCCGTGCTTCACTTTCACCTGTTATAATGATTTTACACAGCCTTACCGACTCTACAAAGGAAAGCTCCATTGAGACTGCGCATTGTGCTGGAAGCTGCCCGTGAAACAGCGCTGCCTATCAACTACCAGGAGTACTTGACGGCCTCGGTGTATCACCTGCTCGGCACGTCAAGCGCCGACTTCGCCCGGTTCCTGCACGACGACGGCTACCACGCCATAGGCAGCGCCAAACGCTTCAAGCTGTTCCACTTCGGCTGGCTCCGCGGTCGCCGGCGTGTGGCTGGCCCGACCTTACGCTTTGCCCCCGGCTCTATCGAGTGGCGCATCGGTTCGCCGCAGCCCGACTTCCTGACCCACTGCGCGACCGGCCTGCTTGCCGCCGGTTCGCTCCAGGTTGGCCCTGCCACGTTCGGCATCAGCGCCATCGAGACCCTGCCTCCCCCCAAGTTCACAGGCACGCCTGCTGGCTTTTCCTGCCTCAGCCCGATCGTCTGCGCGCTGCCCTTGCCTGACGGACGTACCCGCTACCTGCGCCCTGCTGAAGGTGAAGAGTTCAGCGAAGCCGTCCGCCGCAACCTGCTTGCGAAGCATCAAGCCCTGTACGGTGCCTTGCCTGATGACGATACCTTGCACCTGCACTTCGGCCCTGCCTACCTGGAACGCTCTCCCGGCACCAAAAAGATCACCTACAAAGGCATTGACATCGTTGGTGCGTTCGCTCCTTTCACCCTGTCCGGTTCACCTGCTCTGATGCAGCTCGGCTACGAGACCGGCCTCGGCGAAAAAAACGCCTCCGGCTTCGGCATGGTGGAAGCAACACCGTGATCACCCAAACACTCAACTTCGAGGGAGCAAGAGGCAAATAAATGATAATGCGGTATAATACAATTGCAAACGTTCCTGCGGCCCGAAAAGTTGCCGTCTGGGTGGCCTGCTTCCGTTTACGGAAGATAGGACCGCAGGTCATCTGCACTTCCCTGTTGTACAATGTTTCCCGCTTTGGAATACAGTGCCCGCATCAGGCGTTTCTCCACATCCTTCAACGCCCCCAGCATCTCACGCTGAACGGTATATGCCGCCACATCCGCCAATTGGATCCCGCAAGATTTGTGCGACGGACGATGTTTGACCTCTACACGGCTCAGACCCTTCCGGCGCACCAAGCGAAATACGCGCGTGTTAAAGGCACGCTGGCGTTCCTTGCTCATATCCTCATCACACCAAATACGGCGTACTGGCCTCGCGTCAAGGTGCTGCTCAAGCACCCACAAAGCGGTGGCAGCTGGCAACTGCGTCGGGCTGTTCCGATCCACCTCCTGTTCCGTCTTATCCAAGACAAGTACGACCATTTGCGCTCTTTCCAGGATCAGTTGCAGCACCCGCATACGAAGTGGCACACTGCTGCCGTAGCCATGCAGTTCAGCCGTTGCCAGCAATCCAAGCTCTTGGCGAATGTGTCGCAAAGCATCGTCAATTTCTTCCTCTTGCGTGTCCATGTAGACCCCGCAGCAGATATAAAACTCCTGCCCGTGTCCTACCACGGCATCTGGTGTGCCGCTCCAATCCACCCCAACAAACGACATAATGCGCCTTAAGCTTGCCGAATCGGTTCTATTAGATTTTTGCTTATAGGCTTACTTACCTAATATTGTTGCAATTCCGTATTCAGCGTGTCGTTACTATACCTGGTAGTCAGTTGCAACGTTCTTTTGGATCTTACCTTATATTCGGGCAAATGTAGTATAACCATTATAATCTTACCGGTATACCTGACTGGTATACAAGTTAATGCAAGTGCTTACCAACAACGGGAGAACTTGTTCCGTTGTTGGTAAGCCATGGAAAAGAGAATATAACACCCCAAATATGCCTTTAGAATAAATGCGCGAAGGTAACCGCGAACATCACCAACACAAACAATGGCTTTATAAAAGCTCATACCTATTAGTAGGGACAAGTTAAATATTATGCTTGATACAGTTCTTGAAATAGGCAAAGTGCTTCGGGCCGCACCCGACGGCTTAAAATTTCACCGGTACATCAAAAAAGGGCCTGTTTATGATGAGAAGAGAAATCCTGTGGTTTTCTGGCGAGTGCCCGTTGCACTTGATGGTACGTTTGACTTTGCACAACATGAATTGCTGACCGACGAAAATCGTCAAAAGCGGCTTTTCTATCTAAACTACAAATCCAGTGACGCAGACTCAACAAAGCCTTATATTTATGGCGACGTTTATAGAAGCGTCACAAAGATTGGCGAAGACGGCAATTTTCGATTTGGAGATGCAAACAAAAAAAGCTGGATGGCATTGAATTCCTTTCAGCGCGCCGAAGGAACTGATGCTATTCCTACAAATCGGGTCAAGAACTTCCGCAATTCTTTCCGCAAGCAATTAGGCGAAATTGAAACTTTTCTGCGTGCAAATTCTAACAGCTATATTCACTTTGATTTTGATGGAGAAGGATGGCAGGATCTTACAGAAGAGCTAGAGTTGCTCAACCAAAGCTTATTGAAAAGTTTCTTCCAAGAAACTCAGCACGGCTATGTCATGTCTGCTTTTCTCTATAAGACACTCGCCCCTGGAAGCAGCCGCACGTCCGGTTTCCAAAGCGGCAACGAATACAAAAGCCGTATTTTTACAACTCAAGATGAAGCAATGGACTTGCTGTATGGAATTAACTATTCTTCACGGGCTGCCGTTCGCAAGAACGACGTTAAAATTGTCGTCCTGCCACGTGGGGAGAATTTGAAGGCTGAACAAATAGAGCATTTCTTTGAGCGAGCTGCTTCCGCCGAACCCGATGACAAAGCCGAAGGAGGCGAAGAAGAACTACAAAGGGATGTCCAGCCTGAAGCGGCGGAAGAACTGTTTGCTTTTCTTACGCAGGATGATCAGCAAACGCGCAATATTCTGCAATTTGATTTTGTGTTCAGCAAAGCAGGTGGCACACAGGCAGACACAGATTTAATTGAACTTTCGGGCCTTGATCGGTCAAAGCTGTCCTACCTGAGCGAGCGTGTACGAGAAAAGCAGAAGCAAACAGAAGAGGAACGCCAGACGTTTTTTCTGAGACTGTTTGGAAAGCCACCAAGTAAAGAGTACCGTAAGTTTACAGTGATGTCCGCGTTATTGAGCCTTCTTAGCAACAAAACGCGCAACGAAAAAAAGTATCAAAGTCATTTGCTGCATGTGCTGCCGCAAATATACACGGGCAGTTACTTCCAAGACCCAGTGCTGCTGCCTGCATTTATTGAAAAGACCGAGTTCAATCTCCGTAACGATCAGCCACCCAGCTTCAACTTGCTCAAGTTCGAGTTTTATTTCTTAACCAGGATTCAAAACAGTGAAAGGGATTATCTGATGGATATACGAAGTTCGCGCTCTTATCAAGTGGGTTTGCTGCTGGGCAAGCTTGCCAAACAGTTCTCCGGGCCAAATTCGCCTATTAAATCGTTTGAAAAAAACTACGTCGGGTTGTTGTCGCGGCGCATCACAACTATTCCTGACGTTGTAAAGCTTGCCAACGAAATCAACCAGAAGCTAGTGATCCATGAACTTTCCAAGTTCACATTCCGCACATCCAATGAACTTTCAGAAGAGCTAAAAGGATTCTCTGGACGCTATGACAAGAACGAATGTGCCTTTGGGTTTTTTGAAAGTTATTTCGCTCCCTTGCCGAAAAGTACCGAGGGAAGTATAGCTCACGAATAAAGTAGATTTTAGATCGCTGCAATTTGAAGCCATAAGTACAGTGAATGAGAGGATAAGCAAATGCACATTGTTGATTTACCTGTGGACAAGTCGGAAATTTTGTTTCTCTACGAGAGCACTTATTCTATCCCAAACGGTGATCCGTTCACGGGAGAGCAGCGCTACGATGAGGAAACAAAGCGTGTACTAGTCAGTGACGTTCGGATTAAGCGATTTATTCGGGACTACCTTTATGATGTCGGCGAGGACATCTATGTCCGTAACGACCGCTCAAATGTGAAAGAATCCACAAAAGCGGGGGATGCGGAATCAGGAGCCGCCGCCCGGTTCAATAGTCTGGAGAAAGCTTCTCCTAATACCCCCGCGCAGACGCTGCTGACGAAACTGATTGATGTGCGCTTGTTCGGCGGTATTTCGACGAAAACGGGGAGTGCCGTCAACCTAACCGGGCCGGTGCAGTTTGCTTTGCTCAATCCATCGCTCAATGCAGTAGAGCTGCGGATGCATCAAAATACATCTCTATTTGCCTCAAAGACAGACAATACACGCGGTGCGATTGGAACAACGACAGTTGTTCCCTATGCCCTCAATCAAATCCATGGCTGGGTAAACCCATTCGCGGGGCGTCATACCAACCTTCAGCCGGAAGACATACAAGCCATGTTCAAGGCGTTGTGGGAAAGCGTCAACAATGCTAATACACGTACTAAATCCAACCAAAACTCCGTACTTCTGCTTCAAGTCGTTTATACCGAGCCGACAAAAAAACTGTATGGTCTTGATCGTGCCGTCAAAATGACTCCCATGGAAGATAAAAGAGGAGAGCAACTGCGAAATCGCGGAGATTATGAACTTGATTTCACGGGTTTAGAGGAAGCTGTTAATGCATCTTCAGTCGTGAAAATAGTCAATTTCTATACCGAAGACGAGACAATCAAGAACCAGTTGCTAGTTTTGGGAAAGTTCAACGAGCTAAAACTTGACGCTTGATATTGCGGCGCAGGAGGTTGAAATGCAGGGCTGCAAATTTCGTGTCCAAGGACATTGGGCGCAGTTTCGGAAGCCGGAGACGAACAACAACCCGCTCACGCATGACTTTATCACCAAAACGGCCCTCATCGGATTAATTGGGGCCGTGCTAGGCAAGCAGCGCGAAGAGATGCGTTCTCTTTTTCCGATACTGAGCACAGACTTGCTTTACGGCGTCCAGATTAGCGGCGTCGTCAAGAAAGAGTCTTGGGCCTTCACGATGCGTAATGTCAATAAGCAGAACGAGAAAGCGCCACGTCAAATGGAGTTTCTGCGAGATCCAAACTTTGTTGTTGTTTTAGCTCTTGCTGATGTTCGCTCACTGGATGTTTTCACGCGCTTTGTGTCTGCTTTACAAAACAATGAAGCTTGCTATACGCCTGTTCTCGGCTTGCATAATTGTCCCGCCGAACTTGAGTGGCTAACTGAAGGAGATTTTGCGGCTGCACAAGGAGAATACCGGTCTAAAGGCTTTGTGCTGCGTTCTCACAAGTTGAGTACTGAGTTTGACTTTCGGCAGTTTCGTCTCGGATTTGAGCGTATTCCCAGCTACCAAAACGACGACTGGTGGAACCAGCCTGACGGCTATCGGGATGTTATTTATCCTACGACTGATGCGGAAGTAGCTGTTATCGGGGATCATTACCACTTTTCTACAGGAGAAGCATGGTGTCTTATTTAATCGCTGAAACATTATGTGACTTCGACCGCTACCGTTCGCACCCACACAAGTTCCTGCGCGTTCACATGAACGGCGTGATGGAAGGGGTATGGCTGCGCAAAGGCTCCAAAGTAGCGGATGCCGCTGCATTGTTTCATGATTTGGGGAAACTCAATCCAAACTTTCAACCTAAACTTGATGATTTGTCTGTCACAGGTTATTCTTCTCATGCCTATCTCTCAGCCCATGCTTTCCTTTGCTTCTGTGCAGTTAATGGGAGACAGGGGGCCGAGGCGCTTGGCATTACCAAAGATGCCGACGTATTCAGTGTCCTGGCCCTCATTAGTCATCATCATGGCAGTTTGCCGGACTTCAGTGGTATCTTGAGCATCAGTGAGCGAGAACGATTGGCGGCATTCTTAGAAACACAACCCGATCTTCCAATCTCCGAATATTTGCAGCAGTGGCTTGCTCATATTCCTTTTGATGTGTTAAATCCAAAGCATCGAAATATGATGGAGCGTTGCAGTGGAATGGCAACAGGGATACGAGATGCCATCGCAAGCAAGTTAGATTTCTTTGTTGAAACACAATATGGTTTCTCGTGTCTGATTGAGGCTGATAAACGCGATGCCAGTGATAACAAATGGTTCAAGCGCAATGAGCAGCTCACATGGGTACGCAGTCACTTCTCTTCCAGCCTGAACAGCACACTTCAGCAACTGAAAGCAGATAGCAGTCTTAACCAGGTACGTACCGACATAAGGAATGAAGCATTAGCTAATCTTCAGTCCGCCTTGGAACAGGGCAAGCGCACTTTTTTGCTGACTGCCCCGACGGGTTCCGGCAAAACTTTGGTGCTATTGACGCTAGCAGATGCCATCAGAAATGTACAGCCAGAACATGCTGTAGTTTATGCATTGCCATTTCTCGCCATTACTGAGCAAGTAGAAGATGTATGCCGTCAAATCTTTTCTCAAGAGCAGTCGTTTGTGACACGTATCGACTCGCGCGCTCAAAATGCTAAGCTTGAAAACCTGCTTGCTGTGCTGGAAGAACAGCCGGAAAGGATAAGCGAACTGTTACGTGAGAGCTTTGCGACTGAGACATTTGACGCCGCTTTCATTATCACAACGTTTGTACAGCTATTTGAAACGCTGTTGAGCAATAGGGGAGCAACGCTGCTAAGATTGCCGAACTTCTCAAAATGTATCTTCCTATTGGATGAAATCCAATCTCTGCCGCCCCGTCTTTACGTTTTTCTCACTGCCTACTTACAGGTATTTTGCGAGAAGTTCGATGCTTACGTTGTACTTTCTACAGCAACAATGCCTGCTTTGGAGTTGCCAGATAAGTGGATAGCCCCTCAAGAAGATGCGCGAATTCTGTTTCCTGCCTATCAGCCTCCGGTAGAGTTGCTTGACTTCCAGAAGTATTTCAAGTCGCCTGTTTTCAACCGCTACGAGATCATGCGTCTCAACGAAGATACTTTTCAGGTTTCTTTATCTGAGTTGGCAGACAAAATTCAAGACTTAAAAGCATCTTGTCTTGTGATACTTAATACGATTGATGATACTCGGCATCTTTATGACTTGCTTTGCCCTGGAACGGTAGGTCTAGATGTAAGATTGCTGAACACGCGGTTCACATTAAATGATCGACGCAGAACGATTGCTTATTGCCAAGAGCGACTGCGTAACGACGAAAAAGTAATCTTGCTGTCCACACAGTTGATCGAAGCCGGGGTAGACATTGATTTTCCTGTTGTCTTCCGAGACTTGTGCTCATTGCCAAGCTTGATACAGTCAGCGGGAAGATGCAACCGCAACGGCAAACCCGAAAAAGGCAAAGTATATTTTTTTGAGTTAGTTGATGACGAGAATAAATCTCGTGCCGAACTTGTTTATCGTGATGTCGCGGATAAGTGGATTCTTGACTTCTCGCGTACGAAGCTGAGTGAATCGTTGCTTGAGAGTGAACTTCTGCAAGTGCAGAAGGAGTATTTTTCCCTCATCAATCAAAACTTGGCTGTCGGTGACCATCCTTTACGAGTCGATAATCAGCGTAAACCTGATAATTTGATTCGTCGTATCAACGAAGCTGCATTTCAAACAGTCGGCACTTTTCGCCTCATTGATGAGGAAGTCTTCGGCATAGAATTACAGTACTACGTGCCGATTGATGAGAAAGACGATGCGTGGGAAGTGCTGAATTCAATCACCATTGACGCCGCCAAAGCTGCTGAGAAAGTTGGTGGACGTTTATCTTTTCAAGATAGAAAAACCCATCAGCTAGCAATAGAAATTCAATTGCGCCGCATGAGCGGCAATACCGTACAGGTAAGGGTTTATAACGAAAGCCAAGCACCTCCGGCTGAACAACGGCATGGACAAGTGAAAGAGGTTTGCGGTTTGCGCAAATTGCTGAACGCCTTTGACTATACAGAAGAGACAGGATTGCAGCTCAATAGCCAGGGTCTTGCTATTCTTTAGCGGAAAAGAGTTGAAAGATGGATACAGAAACAACTGTAACAATGAGTGATGCATTCTCACTCAAGGAGATGCGGGTGGGTGGGACGGAGATGCACTATTACGTGCTCTGCCCGCGCAAGCTGTGGTGGTTCTCGCACGGCATGGAGCAGGAGCATGTCACCGGTGGGGTGGGAGCGGAGAATGTCGCCTTGGGCCAGGTGCTGCACCAAGAAAGCTACCCCGGTAAGCCCCGCAAGGACGTCATGATTGACGACCTGCTGCGCCTGGACTTTACTGAAGGCGGAGAAGTGCATGAAATCAAGAAAAGCCGGGGAGCACTGAGGGCCACGCGCTTCCAGTTGCTGTATTACTTGTACTATCTCAAGCACGAGAAAGGAGTGGACACGACCGGCGTGATCGACTTCCCCAAAGAGCGCCGACGCGAAACGGTGACGCTGACGCCGGTCTTGGAAGACGAAGTGGCTGCCATGGTGCAGGGCGTACGCCAAACACGCGACCTGCCCACACCGCCCCTCGTGCCTGCCCCGATGCCCGTGTGCAAAAAGTGCGCGTACCAAGACCTGTGCTGGGGCTGATCGTGCGGATGGTATTTGCGGGGGAGGGAGTGACCGGTGAAGAACTACTATGTACTGTCCAGTGGGCGGGTCAAGCGCGAGGCCAACACGCTCTACATTGAAAACGCCGAAGGGCAGCGCAAGCCGATCCCCGTGGAAGATGTGGAAAGCCTGTATCTGTACGGCGAGGTAGACCTGAACACAAAGCTGCTCAACTTTCTGTCTCAAAAGCATATCCCGCTGCATGTGTTCAATTATTACGGCTTTTACAGCGGCTCCTACTACCCACGCGAGTATCTGCATTCGGGCTTTCTGCTGGTGCATCAGGTGGGGCATTATGCTGATGCTGAAAAACGCATGACCCTGACTCGCGAGCTGGTGCGCGGTGCGGCCCACTCGCTGCTGCGCAACATTGCTTATTACAGCCGTCGCAAAGGCAGCCCGGAAGCCGGGGAGCCGGTTGGAGAAGTAGGGACGGACGTACCGCTGCCCACCGCCATTCCGACCGATGCAGACGCCGAAACGTCAGTGGATGCCGGGCTGGACTTGCCCCTGCTGGGGGAGGAGGCCGACCCGC
>JAABUQ010009521.1_pt1 | contig 13102 bp, 8 predicted proteins | sample 5560001 | NCBI WGS metagenome assembly JAABUQ01 (sample SAMN10711888, study PRJNA513371) | rock metagenome | isolation source: Antarctica rocks | place: Antarctica: Victoria Land, Finger Mt nord | collected 2015-12-18 | reverse complement strand
TCCAGGCAGTCGTACTGCAAGGACCAGCCCCGCTGCGCCAGCATGTCGCGCCCGACCGAACGCGGGTCGGTCGGCAGGCACGCGGTGGTGCTCGCGGCGAGGGCGACTGCGGCGCCGGCAAGGGCGATCGCGCGTCGGCCGGAAAGGGCACGTGGATGTACTGCGAGCATGCAGAGGTCCTAATCCCCTACGCCTGCGGGGTGAGCTGTCGGGTTCGGACTGGGCTGCCCGGCCGGCGACGCGCGCTCGCTCGGCTTCACCCCGAGGGCGCACCCGTAGGCGCGCCCGGAAGACCTGGGTCCCCCGCTCCTGCCCGGTGGTGGTTAGGCGCAGCCACGACCCGGGGCAGGACTCGGCGATCGGCTCGTGGCACCCGCGGGCGGCGGGTGCGAACATCGTCCCATGCGGCCGCCCCGGCAGCCAATGCCCTGCCGATCAGCGCTTGAACGTCACGTCATTCGCCAGCAGAGCTGTGTTGTGCGCGCCGGGTTCGCGCGGGCTGAGCGCCCGTTGTAGCCGTCCCGGAATCGGTCAGTTCCGGGACGCCTATCACCACGCCTCGATGGTGGCCAGAACCCGTCCCGCAAGGCGTCCCGCAACCGGCTCAGCGCCGTTGAGTTCCAGGACGCCTTCCGGGACGATCAGCCGATGGACAGGCTCACGGTGCCGGCGACTTACAGCAACACGGTCCGCATCGGCTAGCGCCTGTGCCGGGACGCGTGCTACGGCTTGGCCGACGCTTGCGCGATCAGGTGCTCGATGATGTCCGTCTTCGCATCCGCGTAGTGGTTCATCGTTGGCCAGTTCGGCTCGGAGCAACGTCCGGCAGCACGGCGCTGCAACTGACCGGGAGGCTGCTGCCAGGCTGAGGCGGCTCGGCCCACCCGGCACGGCTGCGCCTGCTGCAGCCGGCCCGGGCGCCTTGGCCCGGTCCAGCCCGCTGCGCGGGCATGCCACGGACGCTGCCCGCGCCCAGAAGGGCCCTTGTGCCGGCATCGGTGCAGGAAGAAGTCGACCCGTTCGCTGATCCCGCTCCCTCGGTGGGGCCGGCTCTGCCACGATCGCTGGGTGCATTCCCGCCGGTTCAGCCAGGTTGACGTCTTCACCGCCGTGCCCTATGCCGGCAACCCGGTGGCCGTGGTGCTCGACGCGGACGGGCTTGACACCCACACGATGCAGGGCCTGGCCCGCTGGACCAACCTGTCGGAGACCACCTTCTTGCTGCCCGCACAGGACCCGTCCGCGGACTACCGGCTGCGCATCTTCACGACTGAGCGGGAGCTGCCGTTCGCCGGGCACCCGACGTTGGGCAGCTGCCACGCCTGGCTGGAAGCCGGCGGCAGCCCGGCCAACCAGAACACGGTCATGCAGGAGTGCGGCGCCGGGCTGGTCAAGGTACGCCGGACCGAGGGCGGCTTGGCGTTCGCCGCACCACCGCTGCTGCGGTCCGGGCTGGTCGAGCAGGATCTTGCCGCGCACGTGGTCGAGATGCTGGGCATCGACCCGGCTCGCGTCGTCGACACCCAGTGGGTCGACAACGGGCCGGGCTGGGTCGGGGTGCTGCTCGACAGTGCGCAGGCGGTGCTCGCGCTGCGCCCCGGCATCGTCGATCTCGACATCGGCGTCGTCGGTCCACACCCGGCCGGGTCACCCGAGGCCTTCGAGGTCCGGGCCTTCTTCCCCGTCGACGGCAGGACTGTCGAGGACCCGGTCACCGGCAGTCTGAACGCCTCCCTCGCTGGCTGGCTGACCCGGACCGGCCGGGCAACCACGCCGTACACCGCTCGACAAGGCACTGCACTGGGACGCGCCGCCCGCGTCGAGGTGACCCGCGACGACACCGGAACGATCTGGACCGGCGGCGGCACGATCACCTGCATCCAGGGTCACATCCAGCTGTGACGACGTGCAGGGTGCCTACAGCGGTCCACGAGGCGATCAAAGGGCATCGCCGCCGGCTGAGCCCAGCCGAGCCCAGACTGAGCCCGCATCCCGGCACCTGCCGGACCTGCCCTCGGCGCCGCCCACCACCGGGCGATCGAACGCAGACGGCGAAGGCACGGCTGCGCGGGCCCGGCTGACGCTCAGTTCGTCACAGGACAACCGACGACCACACGTTTAAGGGCGGAAATGGGTGCACGTCCGGCCGACCGGTTCCCGGGCGCGCTCGTTATACGGCTCGTACCCGGGCCACGTGAATAAGCGTCATGCCGACGTACGCGACGCACACAACTACAGCGGGCCAGGACCAATGACCGGAACCAGGACCAGGACCAGGACCGGAACCACCGAGACCGGCTGCCGGGCCCCGGCGAGGGTGACGGTGCTGCCGGTCCGCTCGCCCCTGATCGGCAACCCGGCGCAGAAGGGCCCGGGTGCGGCAAGTAACGCCGCGCGACCTGTCGGCTACAGCGGGAGCAGGCCCATCGCGTTCGGGTAGGGCAGCTGGGCGCTCACGGCGCGAGCCAGCGGCTCGAGGAGACGTGCGAGCTCGGCCCGGCCATCAGCGGCCAGGACCTCGTACGCGGGTGCGGCCAGCTCGTCGGTGACCGTCTCCAGCTCGGCCGTGTCACGCCCGCGCACCCGGTCGGCGGCCCGCTGCCACGAGTCGTCGTCCCAGCCCCGGTACTGCTGCTGCTGGGCGTCGACCTGCCGGCCCGGCAGCAGGTGCGGCTCAGGCCACACCAACCCGGCCAGCGCGACCGCTGCCAGGTGGCCGTCGCCGCGGTGCTCGCGCAGCACGGTGCAGTCATGCCACAGCGCCGCCAGCGGCTCGGACGGGCGCCCCAAACCGGCCTGCGCGGCGGCCATCGGCCGCCCCGGCAACGGCAGCGCCTGCACACAGCGGCCCGTCAGCGCGGCGGCCGCAGCAGCGACGGACTCCAGGTGGCTGTCGCCCAGGAGTCGGTGCAACGCTGTCGTCGCGCCCGCCTGCCGGGCGCACTGCACCTGCTGCGGTGCGGCGATCGTCCACACCTCGGGCACCGCGCGGGCCACCATCACAGGGGCGAACCCGCCGAACAGGGCCATGACCAGCTCCGGTCCGGCCGCGCCGAGCGGCGCAGCCCGACTCGCGAAATAGCCCCGCCAGTAGCCCCTGAGGCCCAGCTCGGCGTAGGCCGCCTGCGGCTCGGGTGCGAAGTACACGACGGCGTGGATCGACTCCACAAGCACACCGAGCCGCCGAACCAGCAGACCGTCAACGATGCCCGTCACCTGCTCATCCTGACCAGCCCGAGGGTCCGCCGCACCAGGCACCCGCGGCCCGGGTCAGCCGACCTTGGTGTCCGGCGGACGCCTGGTCAGCCGAAGCAGCGGCGACGTCCACTCCCAGGCGATCGCCGGTTGGCGATGGTGAACGGGAAGCGGAGGCCAGGGGTGTCACCCGCGCAAAGTTGCGAGGTGACAGCCGTCGCGGTCGTAGCCGGCTGCCTCGTCCAGCAGATGGGGCTTGTGGAGTTCCTCCGCCTTGTGGCGAGACAAGTCGGCGAGGTCATGCAGCCGGATGACCGCGACGCGCAACACGTCGTCCCAGGTCATGACGCAGCCGCCGTCGCCGTAGGCATCCACGATGACCTGGACCCGGCGACGTGCCTCGTCTATGCCGGGAGCGTTCTGAGGCGCAGTAGCCGTCAGCGGAACGGTCCTGGTCGCGAAGTACGCGATGTCCCACAGTCTCGGACCTGGTGAGCAGAAGTCGAAGTCGATGGCGCCGACGATCCGCCCGTCGCGGAACGCCAGGTTGTGCGGCGCGAAGTCGTTGTGGCAGACGACCTCAGCCGACCAGGGTCAGGTCAAGCTTGACCACATCGGGGCGCAGGAAAGGCATCAGCGCCAGGGAGTCGGGGTCTGCGCCGACGTCGTCCAGCGCTATCGCCCAGCCTGCGGCGCGGGCCCAGTCGGCCAGGGCGAGCAGCCGGGCCGGGTCGGCGGTCAGCGCCCGTTCGGTCAGCTCGATCACCAGCGCGATCCCGCGTTGGCGCAGCGCGGCGAGCAGCGCCGCCGGTGGTTCGATCCGGCTGACCGCGGCGGGTTCGACGTTGACGAACAACCCCAACGGTGCGCTCAGCCCGGCGTCCAGCGCTGTTTCCAGCGCCCGGGCCTGGCACAGCCGGTCCAGCTCGTGGACCCGGCCGGCGCCGCGGGCGGCTGCGAACAGTTGATCGGGCATCGCCAGCGGGCTACCCGCCGGGCCGCGGGCGAGTGCCTCGAACGCGACCGGCTCACCGGTAGCCAAATCGACGATCGGCTGGAAGACAGAGCAGACGTCCCGCGCTGCCAGCACCGCGTCCAGTTCACCGGCCAGCCCGGGGGCACACGCTTGGCCCATTGACTGTCCATCGGACGCAGAACGGGCCCACTTCAGTGCCGGCACCGCGGCGATCGAGGACAGCCGAAGCGGACAGCGACCTCGCCAACCCGGCCACCGGGCCACCGGGCGACTCGGGGAGGAACTCGGGTGGCCTGGGCGTCTGCATTCCGCCGCGCGGCTGACCGCTGCTCGGCACCGGGCACGGCGCTGGGGGGGCGTCCCAGGTGCGTCGACCGAGCAGGGTCCCCGGTCTTGCCGCACAGCGGTCGTGCTGCGCGGGTTGGCAGGGCGGGTTTGGCAGGGCGGGCAGGTGCCGCGCCGCCCGCATGGGGTTGGTGGGTCAGCGGGCAGGGCGCCGCAGCGGCTGGCCGGGCAGCGGGCAGGGCGCCGCAGCGGCTGGCCGGGCAGCGGGCAGCGGGCTGTCCCCGAAACCGGCGGCGGGCGGTGTGCGGTCGATGGTCCGCGACCGCTCGACGGCCGGCGACTGGTACCGGTTGGACTGGTAGTAGCTCTGGGCGGCGTCGCAGCCGTAGGTGCGCAGGGTGTTCGTGTCGGCGCCGGGTTTCGACTCCTTCGGCGACGCGTGGACAGGCCCAGGTGGTGCTCGAGGTCGAGAATGCTCTGCACGATCAGATTGCTGCTGGGGTCGGTGGCCATCGCGGCGATGAAACGTTCGCCGTGCTCATGCCCCACGCCGGTGCGGTTGCGCCCACCGGGTGGGCCTCCTGGCTGCCCGGCTAGGGGCAGTGGCCAACCGCCAACACGGTGGCCGCGAACGTTGGCATGGCCACGGCGGTTCCCGGTGGCAGCCGTCGCGGACGCCGCCCGGGAAGCCGGCACGTCGATGGATGTCGCCGGGCGAGCTCGAGGGTCAGCGCGCATCCACCGGTCAGTGAGCTGATCGGCAGCGGTCGCCGGGCTCGGTGGCAGGTGTGCAGCGGGTGAGTCCGGGTTAGGCAGAGCGGTGGAGTGGTGCGCTGTCGGCGGGCCGTTCGGGTTGGCCTGGCAGTGCTGGCACGGGGGGCGGCAGAACCTCTCGCGGGGCCGGGATGCTGGTTGCCTGTAGCAGTCTGCGGGCGGTGCCGGGTAGTTCCTCGGCGGGTCGCGGCCGGCCGAAGTAGTAGCCCTGGGCGGTGTCGCAGCCTAGTGCGGCCAGGCGTTCGAGGGTGTGGGCGTCTTCGACGCCTTCGGCGACGACCCGCAGCCCGAAGGCGCGGCCCAGGCTGATGATGCTGGTGATCAGCGCCTCGCTGGCGTGGTCGTCGTCGCCGGCGAGGCCGGTGACGAAGGACCGGTCGATCTTGACTTCTTGGACGGGGAGGCGTTGGAGGTAGGCCAGGGAGGAGTAGCCGGTGCCGAAGTCGTCCAGGCTGAGCGTGACCCCGGACGCGACGAGCTGGGCAAGGATCGGGACGGTGGCGTCGGGGGCCTCCATCACGCTGCTTTCGGTGATTTCCAGGACGAGTGCTGCGGCTGGCAGCCCGGCGTCGGTGAGCGCCGTGCTGACGTGGCCCGGCAGCGCCGGGTTGGTGAGGTTGCGGGCGGACAGGTTGACCGCGACAGTTGCCGAAAGGCCGCCGTCGCGCCAGGTGCGGCAGGCCGTAAGGGCGCTTCGCAGCACGAGGTGGGTCAGCGGTTCGATCAGCCCGGTGGATTCGGCGATGGGGATGAACACCTCCGGTGAGAGCAGGCCGAGCCTGGGGTGTTGCCAGCGGACCAGCGCTTCGGCGCCGGTGAGCAGCCGGGTGTGCAGGTCGATTTTGGGTTGGAACAGCACGACGAGTTCGTCGCGTTGCAGCGCCAGGCGCAGGTCGGCGACCAGCGCGAGGCGTTCCCCGCGGCCCCGGTCAAGTTCGGGGGTGTAGCGGTGCACCGCGGCGCTGGCTGCTTTGGCGGCGTACATGGCGGTGTCGGCGTGGCGCAGCAGGTCGCGGGTGGTTGTCGCGTCGCTGGTGCTGGCCACGCCGATGCTGGCTTCGACGCTGACCGCGGCCTCGTCCAGCTCCACGGGGGCGGCTACCGCCTCGGCGAGCAGCTCGGCCAGCGCTACGGCGTCGGCCGGCGGGGCACCGCCGGCGCTGGGGGGAAGCAGGACGGCGAACTCGTCCCCGCCGAGCCGGGCGACGGTAGCACCGTGCGGCGCGGCGGTGGTGAGCCGCTCGGCGACGACCTGCAGCAGCCGGTCGCCGAACCCGTGGCCGAGGGCGTCGTTGACTTCTTTGAAGCCGTCGAGGTCCAGCAGCAGGACCGCCAGCTCAGCGCCGCCCCTGCCCTGCAGCGCGGTGTCGGCGCGTTCTTGCAGCAGCGCCCGGTTGGCCAGCCCGGTCAGCACGTCGTGGGTGGCGTCGTGCCGCAGCCGGGCCAGCAGCCGGGTGCTGCTCAGCGCCACCCCGAGGTGACCGGCCAGGGTGCGCAGCGTGGTGACGTCGTCGGCGGTGAACGTGGCATGGTCGGCGAGCCGGTCGGTGACGGTCAGCGTCCCGCGCAGGTTCTGCCCGTAGGTGACGGGCACGACGATCGCGTCGCGCACCCCCCGGTCGGTGAGCCAGCGGCGCAGGCCGGGGTCTTTGCTGCCGCGGGCCAGCAGGACCGCGTCGTCCTGTTCGCGGACCTTGGCCGAGACCCAGTCCAGCTCCTGGTGCGGGGTCCGGGTGATGCTCAGCTGGTCGCAGTCGTCGCTGGTCACGGTGAGCAGCATGTCGCCGGCGCGGTCGTGCAGCACCGCCTGGGCCGAGCCGGCTCGCAGCAGGCCGCGGACCCTGGCGATCCGCCGGCCGGCGAGTTCCTCGACGCTGTCTGCGCTCAGGTCCTGCTCGACGAACTCGCTGACCTGAGCCAACGACTCGTGCCGGGCAGCGAGCACGGTGTGCGCCCGGTAGGCCGCGACGGCGACGGCCGACAGAGCTGCCAGCAGCGTCCAGCCCAGCGGCCCGTCGCCGAGCAGGACGACGACGACCAGCGCGTAGGCCAGCGCGACAGCGTTGAACGCAGCCGCCGGCAGCAACGCCTCAGCGACCTGTGCGCGGCCGACCGCCGCTCCGTGCAGCCGGATCACCCCCAGCACCAACGAGCTCATCAGCACATCGACCAGCACCAGCGTCGCGTAGACGAGCCCGGCCGCGGAAAGGGTGAGGCTGGCACCGAACCAGCCGACGGTGTGCAGCACCACCCCGGCGAGCGCCGTCTCGAAGGCGAACGCACCCAGGTTGTAGGCCGTCTTGACCGGCGGCAGCCGCTGCACCACCAGGACCAGCGCCGCCCCCAGCACCCGGGCACCCAGCACCTGCCAGACCGGGAGCGCCAGCAGCCCCAGGACCAGCGGGATGCCGGCCATGGTGAATGAGTACGTTTGGCGGCGGAACTCAACCGAGACGTAGGCCAGTTCGGCGCCGGCGAACAGCACCCCGATCACCGCAGGCGCCCACACCAGGTGAACCGCGAGCAGCGGACCGCTCCCGTGCCCGGCGACCAGCCCACCCGCCAGCGCGAACAGGGCCGCGGACAACAGCCACGTCAATACGGCCGGCGAAGGACAGGCTCGCCAGCGGCGGCCGGTCACGACCAGTCAGCCACGTTCCACCGCGCACCGTTCCACCGCGCACCGTTCCACCGCGCCCCGTTCCAGCGGGCCCCGTTCCAGCGGGCGCCGTCCCAGGAGCCGGCCAGGTCACCGACGTCGACACCGTCCAGCCCGGTGGAGGCGGGGAAGGACTGCACCGCGCCGGCGAGGTCGAGCTTGTCCCTACCGGCCATGGCGTCGGCGGCGGACAGCGCAGCCGAAAGGTCGATCTGGCCCGCGCCGGCGTCCAGGACACTGGCGTCCTTGACCGGGGCGGCGGTGGCGGTCAGGTCGGCTTTGACCTGGTCGGGGGTGAGCTCAGGGTGCGCCTGGAGCAGCAGCGCGACCGCGCCGCTGGTCACCGCCGCCGCCTGGCTGGTGCCCGACCCGCGAAACAGCCGCCCGGAGCTGTCACCGGCGACCAGGCCCTGCGGGTTGGCCACATCGATCGTCGAACCCGGGTCGCGCAGGCTGACCAGCGACCGGCCCGGGGCGAGCAGGTCAGCGTGCCGGACGGCGCTGCCGCGGCTGCTGAAGTCAGCGACGGCTGGCTTGTGCCAGCCACCGGCCTTGCCCTGCGGGTCGCTGGCACCCACCGCCAGCACGAACGGGTCCAACGCCGGGTCGTCAACCCCGCCGGCCGCCGGCCCGCTGTTGCCGGCAGCGGCCACCACCACGATCCCGGCCCGCCAGGCAGCCTCAGCAGCCGCGGCCAGCGGGTCCACCTGGTAGGGCTGCAAGGCAGTGGCACCAAAGGACAGGTTGACCACCCGAACGTTCATACCGTTGTCGTGCCGGTGCGTCGCCACCCAGGACAGTCCGGCGATCACCGAGTCCACCGACGTCGAACCGTCGGCGCCGGCGAGCTTGACCGACAGCAGCCCAGCGCCGGGCGCCAGGCCTTCCAGCGCCCCGGGCGCAGCCGAACCCACCGGCACCGCGGCGCCGTCCCGGTTGACCGGCGCGTCGTTCGCGGCGATCAGGCCGGCCATGAACGTGCCGTGACCGAAGTCGTCCTGCCCGGCGCTGGGCGCGGCGCCGTAGGTGAAGTCAGGCCCGTAGGTGATCTTTCCCGGTGAGGCTAGGCCCTGCACCGGGGACACACCCGAGTCCAGCAGGGCGACCGTCACTCCTGCCCCGGTCACCGGACTGCCGGCGGGGTCGCTCTGCTGCCAGAGCCGGCGGGCACCAAGGGCCCGGGTCACGGTGAACAGCGAACCAGGGTCGGCCTGGGGATGATTGACCCCATCCCCGGCCCGGCCCGCCGCATCAGCAGCCTTGCTGCCCCACCCGTCACCCAGCAGTGAGCCCGCGCGTGCCGCCCCGGCATGCAGCCGCGGGGACCCGCCACCGGGTGAAGCCGCCGCAGCCGGTGCCCCGCCGGCACTGACGGCCGCGACCCCCAGCGCAGCGAAAGCCAGCAAGCCCGAGACCCGGCGTGGGCCGGTTCTCCGCCAGGTGATCGTCGTCATGTAGGTGCCTCTTCACGTCAGTGGGTGCCGGACCCTTCTGCTTCGGCCAGACAGACCCGGTTGCACACACCCAAACGGAGCAACCTGCACCGCCAACCGGAGCAGCGCGCATCAAAGGCCCCGAGCCATCTCCCACCAGTCAGGTCTCGAACCAGCCGCTGCCGACCGGGACAGGGCCACGCCGCTCGCTGTCGACGCTTCGGCCAACACGAAGGCGTCGAACAGTCCCCAGAGGCGGTCACTGCGGCCATGACCTGGCCGACCGCATGCCCGCGACCGTCGCTGCACCGGGTGCAGGTCAAGCTTGATACGTCCGGGAACGCAGGAATGGCACCCACGCCAGCGAGTCCGGGTCGGCGCTGACACCATCCAGAGCCGCTGACAGGCTCTGCGGTTTGGCAGCGGCTAACCACCCGTCAGCCGGCGCGCAGGAGCTTTGGCCAAGGCAACGCGGCGTTTGCGCTTTCTGACCGTTCTCAGTGCCTGGCCAGCCTGCGCGCTGCTGTGCGGCACCTGCTGCCTGCGGCTGGCGAACCGGACGGTGCGCCACTTGATGCTCGCAGGCAGCACAGGTGGTGCAGGAAGCCTTCCAAGGCGCCCGGCAGCACGCCGGGCGCTTTTCGACCCGGCCCAGCCTTTGCTGATCTTCTCGCTGGTGCAAGGACGGTGGACGCGGGTTCGCCGCGCCGAAAGCACCGCCGGCTGCAGCGACGGCACAAGTGCAACCGCACCAGGAGTCCACGCCCGTGTCAGCTGAGGAACTGGTGCGCCGCCAGGGCTGCCCACCGGGTAGGGGCCGGACCGCAGACGCTTCCCGCAGCCCGGCAACGGGGTGCTGCTGACGGGCTACTGCGGCGAGCTGTCCCAGCCCGAGATCTGACTCTGCGTACTGCTGGGCTCCCGCGGGTGGACGGCCGTCGTGCGCGAGGATTCTGGTTCAGTTCAGGGTGCCTGGGGGGCTCATGGTGCGCCTCCTGGTCGTGGCGGCCCACAGTGTCCTGCCTGCCCATGGGCACCGCCGCACAGTCCCACCCGGCCAGGGACCCGGCTTCTGGCAGACGAGCGCTGTCGGGTGCGCCTCAACCCCGGTAGTCCGGGTTGGGCTCGAACTCACCGGTGGGTACGCCGTCCTCGCCGACCCTCCAGGCACCCTTGATCGCCTCGGGTGGGACCACACCCTCCGGCCCGGCGCTGGCGATCGCCGCGTCGATGACGTACAGCCAGCCGCCCGGCGTCGCCCGGGCCTGTTCCAGCAGCTCGGGCGGGAACACCGAGTCGGCGGGATCGTTCCCGCGGCGGCTGTCCACCCTTGCACTGTCGGCCCCGCCGGCCGCAAGCTCAACCACGACTTCGGCCAGCTCCGCCGGGTCCATGTCCTCACAGCAGGCGCCTCTTGACGATGTCCAGTTGTTCTCGAGCGGATGACCAGGCAGCGGTCAGCGTTGGCGTTCTCGAGCAGCTCACCCGCCGTCGCCGCCGGCGAGGGCCTGCTTCGCGGGCCGGTCCCGACGGCAGTCGCCTGCTGTGGCCCACAGCCGGTGTGCCGCCGGAATCCCCTGGAGCACCTCGCACAGCAACCCCAGGCCGGCGGCGAGAGTCCCAGCCCGGAGCGCGACGCCTGGCGGGCGTGCGCCACGACCACCACGGTCAGGGTTAGCAGCACCAGGTCGGTGACCGGGTAGGCCAGCGACACCCCGAACCGGAGCGGACTGTCACCGCCGGCGTGGACCACCTAACCCAGGGCGCTGACCCAACTGACGGTGAACAGCGACCCGGCGACCAGCACCCCGTCGAGCAGACCCCGCCACCGCGCCCCGCCGCGCAAAGCGTGCGAGGGCCACAGCAGCATGCCGGCCACGGCCAGCACCGCGAACAGCAGATAGCCCGCGTCGGCGGCTGACGGGAACGGTGTCTGCCGACCGGCGAGCAGCTCGAAGTGTGACAAGACCAGCTCGCCGGCTGCCCATGACCCGGTCGCCAGCGCCAGCAGCAGCCACGCCCGGCCCGCCCGGCCCCCAGCCCGGCGGGCACGCCAACCACAGGCCGCCGCCGCCGCTGCTGCAGCGAGCAGCTGGCCGACGTCGTCGACCGCCCGCCCTGCCCGAGCCCCACCAGGATGGGCCCGCACCACCACCAGGAACAGCACCACCGCCAGCAGCACCCAGGTGCCCACCAGCCGACCCGTTGCCACATGGCCATGTCATCGTCATCGTCATCGGCCCGGCCGCACCCCCATCTTCAGGCCCGAGCTCGCCGGCCGGGTCTACCGCCGCTCGCTGAGAGGGCCGCTGCTGGCTGCCCGCTCACTCGTCGGGTGCTTGACGCGAAGCACCGGCGTGGCCGGGGTCGCGGGAGTTCGAGGCGGACACCACCTCCGGGGTGCGCCCGGGTGGAAGGCGACATCGATGTGCTGGAAGCCTCTGTTCGAGCAGGTTTCGGAACACCAAAGCCCAAGTACGAGAGCCGGCCCCTTACGCATCAGGCTCAGTTCGGCGCGCCTTGCCGGCGGCGCGGTAAGCCGCTTTCGCCGCTCGGCACACCGAGCACCGGCAGCGCCTGATGTTGTAGCCGTAGACGCCGTGCGAGGTGAGCGGCAACGCTGACCGGCTCTGCCGCCAGGCGCGCTGAACGTCAACCACCGCCTTGCGGCAGGCGTCGCAGCGACACCCGTACTTGCGGTAGCCGGTGGTTGTGCCGTGCTTGACAGGGATCGACGCGCTCATGGGCGTCTTGCTACCACCGGCGCGACGGACGGCCAAGCCGGCCGCCAGCGCACGACACGTCGTCGTCACCCCCAGCGCACCAGCCACGGCCGAGCAGGTCGCCCCGTGGCAGGGGGTTCATCAAACGTCCCGCTGGCGCAGCAGCTGTTCCAGGTCGTCGTACAGAGCCGTTGCCTGGGCCAGGTCGAGAACCACCGACTCCTCCCGCCGGTCGCTGTCCGGCAGACCGCTGGTCAGCAGGTCAAACCGCCCGGCCGTCCCCAGCCGGCCGGCTGCTACTTCACTGGCTGGTCGTTCGGGGGTGGCAGGGTGGAGCCGCCGCGCAGGATCACCGGTCCGACAGCTGCCGAGGTACTGACCGGAGGAGCAGGGGCCGGGAGGGGTGTCGGTGCCGGCCGCGGCGGTGCCGGCTGGGTGATGGTGCTGCCGAACGCCGGCGGCGCGGGGTTGGACCGGCCGGGCTCGACCAGGTCGGCCAGGCTGGGTGCCTGATCGAGGCGGGGCACGCCCAGGGGGGGCAGGGCGAGCAAATCCAGGATGGTCTTGCCGATGCTGGGATGCGAGCTCCACCGGCTCTCGATCCCGGGACGGACCCGGCCGCCGAACATCAGCAGTGGTACCCGCGGGCCGTAGGCGAGCTGCACCCCGTCGGGGGTGTGCTCGACGTTGGGGGTGGCGACGTGGTCATCCCAGCCGCCCCAGTCGTCCCAGGTCAGCAGGAACACGGTGTCAGCCCAGTGCCCGGCGGCGACGATCGCGTCGACGGCCTGCCAGATCTTGTCCTGGCCCAGGGTGACGTCGGCGACGGGATGCTCGTCATAGGGGCTGTCGTGCCAGAGCATGCTCAGCACCGGCAAGTTGGCTGCGTCGGCAACGATCTGGTCGCTGCGCACAATGTTGGGTGAACCGCCCAGCTGCTGGTAGAACGCGACCGGGTAGGACGAGCGGCCGGTGTAGGCCTTCCAGCTCAGCTGGTGGTCCTGGGCGTGCCCGAGGACTGAGGGCATGTCCCACACCGGCTGGGGGGCACTTCGCG
>JAABUQ010009520.1_pt1 | contig 13102 bp, 2 predicted proteins | sample 5560001 | NCBI WGS metagenome assembly JAABUQ01 (sample SAMN10711888, study PRJNA513371) | rock metagenome | isolation source: Antarctica rocks | place: Antarctica: Victoria Land, Finger Mt nord | collected 2015-12-18 | reverse complement strand
ATATTTAATAAAAAAATATTATATAAAAAAGAAATTAAAAAGAAATTAAATATTAATTATATAAAATTATTTAATTATTAAATATATAATAAAAATATTTATAAATAAAAATTCAAATTCTAAAATATTAAATATAAATTCTTAAAATTTAATAATAATTCTAATTAATATTATTTATAAAATAAGAAAATTAAAAGAGTTTTAATTTATATTATTTTTAATAAAATAATATTAATAAAAATATATTTATTTAAAATAAAAAGTAATAAAGAAATTATTCCTAAAATTCTTAATAAAATAAGTAATATATTAATAAATAAGCAATTTGCAAATATAGAAGCAAAAATTCAAAATATTAAAATTAATAAGGAAATTAACGTTAGCCTTAATATGCAAAACGGATTTGGGGAAACTAATATTCCAAACGCTTAGCTTAATAAGGTAATTAACCCTAGTCCTAATATTCAAAATATAACAAATACTTTTTCAAATTCATTAAGGGCTATTAGTATTATCAGAATACTAATTAAAACGGTTTACGAGACCTTACTTATTAGTAAATTATTATAATTTTTAAAAAGGAGTAAAGGGAGGAAGATTTCCCTTTATATAAATTTCTTAAAAGATCGAAAACGAAAATATTACCCTTTTTAAAAATTAATAAGGAATATTCTTAAGGTTAAATAAAGAATAATAAGAAATAATATTCTAATTAGAATTAAATATAATAAAAATTAAAAAAATATAAAAAATTAAAAAATTAAGAAATTAAGAAATTATTATTAAAATATAAAATATTTTTAAGAAAATAATTATTATTAATTAAGTTAAATATAAGGCTATATACAAGTCTTGGTATTGTATATACGTTCCGTATATACTTTAGTACGTAATTAGAAATTACGTTAGTATTAAGCTTATTAAAACAACTTTATATTTACCTTGCTTAAAAGTTTTACTTTATTATTCTAAAAATCTTTTATTTTTTTAATAATAATTATTAATTTTTTTATCCTCCTAGAAAATAAGGTTAATAATAATTATTTATTTATTAAATTTAGCTTATGCTTTATTATTATAATAGCTATATTTAATTATTATATTTTATATTATTATTTATTATATACTTTAATAATTCTAATAGTTCTTTTTATCGGTATTATTTAAAGCAAAATAATTAAATATAATATACGATTTTCGTAGCCGAATTATAATAAAAGCGGCTTAAATATTAATATAATTAATTTAGGAATATCCTTAAAAAAATTAAGGATAAAATATATTAAACTAAATTCGAAAATATTTATTTTAAATTATAATTTACAAATATAAAAACTAATATTTTAAGAAAACAATAACCGAATTTAGATATAAATATATAATTTATATAGAATAATAATATTTTATATATAATAATTGTAATACCAAAAAAACCTTATATTAAAAATTCTTTATAATATAAAAGCAAATTACTTAAGGACCTTGATAATTAATTCTAGAAACTAGGAAATTAAATATAATAAAACTTTAATTATTTCTTTAATAATATATCCAAAATTTCCTTTACGAAATTAAGTTTAAATAATATAGAATTAAAATATATCCGGAATATTAAAAAGTTTTAAAGTAAGCCCTTTGAATATACTTTCGGGGCTTTTAAAAAAATATTAATAAATTTAATTTTATATTTAGTTAATAAATTAGCTAAAGTTATATTATATTATAAAAATATAAAATAAAAAGAATATTAATTAGTTTATAATTTCGATATTTATTTTTCTAATATCGAAATATAAATAAATCCTGAATATAAGAAAGAATTATTAAAAAGCAAACTTTCGATAAAAAGCTATTACCTTATATTTGTAATTTAATAACTATAACGGGAAAAGAATTAAATACTTATACTGAACTTATAATAGAAACGTCTTATTTAAAATAATATAATAAAATTAAACAAAGTTTTCTAAAAGGTATAATAAAGCAATATATATATACCTTCGAGGATAAAATAACTTGCTTTTTAAAGGACCGAATTATTAAGCCGAATCGGTATCAAAAATCGTTTAATAATAAATATTAAAAGGATAAATTAAGGAAAACTCGATTTTAACCCGATTATAAAATAAAAAATAATTATAAAAAACTTAATAATTTAAATTAAATTCTAGTTAATTTTAAGTATTTATATTCCCCCGAAAAAAATAATAATTGTTATTATTATAAGCAAGCAAATTATTAGGCTAAGGATTACTTATTTAAAAATCTTATCGATTCCGTTATAAAGACAGGAAATAACAAAATTTTATAAACGCTTTATAAGCAAAGTAATAAGAAAAAATAAAAATAAGGGTTCTATTAAATATAAATAATATTAAAGTATTTATTTTATAAAGGTTAAAGTTTATTAAGATCCTTTTAAATAGCAAATTAGTATTTAACTTTAATTAATTAATATATAATTATATTATATAATTTTCTATATAAAAACCGTAATTTGCTTATACCTAAATTAATTAATAAATCAAATATATATTATTATAAAAATTATTATATCTGTTTTATTATAAAGGATAATTAGGGTTATTAAAAAAAGTATAAATTATTTTTTTATATTATAAATTAAATCGGGCTTTAATTAATTATTAGGATATTAAGTTTTAAAAATCTTTATATATAAGCCGATTTCGGAATAATAATATAAAGATTTCTTATTATTAATAAATTTTAAATTTTAAATATAAAATATTTTAATAAAAGTCTTTTTAAATTAACAGGAATAATTAAAATAGTATATATAATATCGCAGTTAATCCGTATTTAAAGCGAAGAAATAGCTTTACTTAAAGAATTTAAAACTTATAAAAATATATTTTTTAAAAATAGAATATTTTAATTATTAGCTTTTAAAAAAGGTGATTATATAATAAAATTAAAAAGTAGAAATTTTCCTTACCGATTTATTTATAATTTTTTTAAGCTAAAGCTTAAAGAACTCCGTTGGTATATCAATAATATAATTATATAAAGGATAATCTATTTTTCGGTATTATTAATAAAAGTATTAATTATTTTTATATTTAAAAAAGACAATATCCTATAATTATACGTTAATTATAAAAGTTTAAATATAATAATTAAAAAGAATAAATACCCGCTCTTTTTAATTACGGAAATATTAAATTACTTAAATAAAGTTAAGAAATTTACTAAATTAAATTTAATAAAGGCGTATTACCAAATCCGTATACGGGAGAATAATAAGTAAAAGATTATATTTTATATATAATATAAGTATTTTAAATACTTAATAATATTATTTAACTTAATTAATATTTTAATAAATTTACAAGTATATATTAATAAAGCTTTAACAAACTTAATTAATATAATATATATAATATATTTAAATAATATATTAATCTATTCCGAAAACCTATTATAATATTAATAATATATATATAAAATGTTAAAAAGGTTAAAATAATATTCCTTATTTATAAAATTATTTAAATATAAATTTAATTAAATAATAATTAAGTTTCTTGGCTTTATGATATTTACGCAAAGTATATTTATATCCTTAGAGAGAATCGTAATAATTATATAATAATTAATTTTAATATTATTTTATTAATTTTAATAATTTTTAGGGTTTATAAACTATTTCCGCCTATTTATTTTAAATTATTCTAAGAAAGCGAATCCCTTAATTAACTTATTAAAAGGTAATAAAAAAGGTAAGAAGTTTAATAAAATTAAATAATTAAAGAATATTATATAAACGTTTTATACCCTATACGAAGCCTTTATATAAATACCTTTATTAATATATTTCGATTTTAAAAAAGGGATTTATTTAAAAACGAATATTTCTAATTTCGCTATTATTATAATCTCTTTGTTATTGTTTGCCCTTATCGAATATTTTCTTTTTCTAAGACCCTATTCGAGGTCGAATTAGATCCTTGTCGAATTAATATTAATTCTTAATCGAAATCGATTTAATCCTTAATCGAAATAGATCCTAATAAGGGTCGAAATCGATCTAATTTTTAATCGAAATAGATCCCGATAAGGGTCGAAATCAATCCTGATTAAAATCAAATTCTTATACGAATTTAATTACGCAAGAATATATTAATATTCGCTTTTAATTTAATAATTTATTTATTTTATTATTATCTTATCTTTTTCCTTCTTATATTTATTGCGATTATTAATAATAGAACTTTTTATTACCGATAATCTGATCGTTTATAATCTTTAATATAAAATTCTTATTTGCAAGCTATATTAATATAAGATCTCAATAATAATATTATTAATAACCGGCCTCAAAAACTACTTCGATATTAAATACGGCGATATTCTACCGAAATATTATTAGGCGTATATTGCGGTATTCAAAAACTACCCTCTAATTTATACCGAAATATTAATATTTGCTAATATTCTTTGCCTTAATAACCCTCCGATCCCTTTTATTTAATACTATCAAAATAGGTTCGCTTATTATTAATATTATTATATTATTTTAAACTTTAACGGTATTAAATATTATTATAAGAATATATATAATTTCCGAATAAAATTAATAATCAAATAAAAAATATACGAATTATATATTAAAAACCTCCGGTACCTCCTTTACAATTAAGTTTAAGATAGCAATATCCTTTACCAACGTATTATAATATCTGATTATAGGTAATAATATTTTCGAATTACTATTTATTTTATTATTCCTTTATTTTGCCTACAAATTTTTATTTTACCTCCCTTAACTTTACAGCAGATCTATATAACTACCTTAAGTATTTTTATATATAATTAATTAAAAAACGCCTTAAAAGTACCGATTAATATTAATATTTTAGACTTAGCAACGTTATACCCGATCAAAGTTAACTTATAGCTCGAATATTGCTATACCGTTAAGTATTTTTATAATTTTAAGTTAAATAACCTCCTCCCGCTCGTTAATCTCCTTCGGCCGGATAAAGGGGTCTATTAGCAGATCTATTTTATAACTAATTCCCTAATTATTATTATATAGAATTCGCTCTTTGCCGAAAAGATTAATATATTCGATTAAACTTTAATTAATATATTTATCGATTATAGTAACCAGGCGGAAACCTTTTTATAAGTTAAATTATAACAGAAAATATAAGACCGATATATAAGAATCTAAAAGAGGTTCCTTTGCTTTATTATCTAAGCCTTCTATTTAAAAAATAATAAATTCAATTTTTATTTATAATCAGTTTAGCTTTAATTGCTAAAGCAATACCTCCGGGAAACTCAAATAGTAGATAAAATAGAAAATCTTTAGAATAAGAATAAAAAATATCGGATAATAGGCTTTATTAAAACTATTGGGAGCCTTGCGGTCGCTCTCCTTACTTATAAACTTTATATTAAGTTCGATAAGAGTATTATCGTTATATTTATCGCTATACTCAACGTAAATAGCTACGCTAAGGTATTCTATAATACTCTAGTAATAATATAATATTTTATTATCTTTATTAAAGGGACCTAGTTAGTTATAATATAAATATTTCTTTAAGTTTAAAAAGTAAGTTAAATCTAATATACCGCCTCCTGTCTCCGTAAGATCCGAGATAGGTATTTGCTTAATATATCCTATATACCGTTTACCTAGGCCTTATATTTATGTAAATATAAATAGCAATTATACAACAATACTACTAATATCGGCTATATTACCTGGTTTGACAATTAGAGCTTATTGAACTTTAAAAAGATAATATTTATTATTAATTATTTTTATACCTTTATTTAAAAGGAGATCGGCTATTTACAAAGCGTCCTAGCTATGCTAACCCTTCTATTAAAGGAGGCTCTATTTTTATATATATAAGTATTATATATCGATTTCTCTACCTTAATCGATAACTCGGCTAATAATATTAAATAATAATTGTTCCTTTAGGAGCCTCAGAACTATTTAGGGAGGTATAATTTCTAGCTAATAAACTAATTATTAGGCTTTATTAGCTAGCGTAAGAAGTTCTTTGAGACAGGGCTTATATAAGGGATCCTCTTAAACCGGGAACCCGCCTGAATACTACGGCGGATTAACAAGTATATTAAAGTATATTAGGACTTCTTATATAGGCTTTTCCTAATAATATATATCCTTAGAGGGCAGCTTCTATAGGGTATCGAATTCTTAAGCTTATATTTCCAAAATACCTTATTTGGGAACTATCGGAATATTTTTATTAAATAAAAAATAATTAACTTTATTATTACTTATTATAAAAAGTATAATTTCGAAAATATTATTAAGATTATTTATTACTACCTCCCGAAATTATTAAGTTAGATCCTAATATAATATTTAATTCTAATCCGTCCTTTTATTGAATAATTCGCCTAGTTCTACCTAATCTTATATATAGGCTCCGCCTTCTTCTAGGCCTTAGATAATAATTATTTATAATATAGCGACCGCTTTTCGCAGATCTTCGGTACCCGATCTATTACGGTAATAGGGGATAATTATTGTTTTATAATAATACCCTATCGCTATATTATTATTGCCGTATTTAGAGAATTTATTCCCAAAGAGAGTTATTTCGATCGATAATTAAATTAAGGCAATATAAATATCTTAGATAAATAAACCAGTTATTATAATACTACCGCCAGGGCTCTCTACAGCTACCTTATTAACGAATAATTTAAATATATTAAGGCTTATTAGGAATATTATTGCCAAATTAATTAAGTTTAATATCAGTTTTTCTTTTAACCGGTCAAAGAAAAGCTTGACCTTCTAACCGAAAATACATTAATAAAAATAGTAATCGAGATAGTAGCAGAGGTCGTATAAGAAGCGGCTATATAACTTAAGCCGGAATTTATAATAGTAATTCCCCTATTAGTACTAATAGTTCTAGCGGTTTTATTAATTTTATTATTAACTCTATTATCAGTTCCCTTATCAGTTTTATAAGCTTTATTACCCGCTTCGCCGTAAATTCCGCTAGAGATAATAGGCGGTACTGCAAAAACAAATATCTTATATAATATAGAAGTAAATAGAGGATTTATATTTGATAATAGAATAACGTTCAATAATTCGGAGTATAAAGAAGCTTCGTCTTTATTAGTCCTTATAGACCCCTTATTATTACCTCCCTCCCGGCCAGTAATTATATTTCTATTTCGGCTTAGCTTGTTTACTTCCTCCCTTTTGCGGCTCCTTCTCCCCTAATAGCAGCTTCTGGTCTTTAGGTCCCCTAATATCTAAGCTGGCCCCTGCGCCTTCAAAATAATCGTTTTTATTAAGGCTTATTAATAAGTAAGAGGCGGTACCTTTAAAAACTATACCGGCCTAAAATTATTTAGGCTAAGGTAATTAGTATTATAAATAACTTTACCTCGGAGGGTTTTATTATTTATAACCTTATTCTTTTTTTTAAAGATAATATTACTTATAATATTACCCGTAGCCTCGAGAGTAATATTGATCTCTCTTCGGAGATATATTACCCTTTTAATAATCCTTATAATATATATAATATCTCTTAACCGAAGAAGGTTTTTTAATAGCTTAATCTTATATATATAACAAAAATAAATATAATTTTAATAAAACTTCTAATATCAGTTCCTTATAACCTAGAAAGAGCTATATTAATAAAGCTTAAATTATTAATAAAAGATATTTAATTTTATTTTGAAATAAAATTATAAATAGAGGAGGGAAAGCGATTAATAGAATCAGAATATTATATATAGCGAAAGGTAGGAGTTAAATAAATAAGAAATCCAATTTACGCCGAAATACCTTGCTCGATAATAATATAAAAGATTAGAATTATTATCTTATATTATTTATAAATAATATATTAAATTATTATATTAAAGTTATTCAAATAGCTTTTATATTATTTATAAATAATATATTATATTATTATATCAAAGTTGCCAAAATAGCTCTTTTGTTATTTATAAATAATATATTATATTATTATATTAAAATTGTTCAGATAGCCCCCTTATTATTTATAAATAATATATTAAATTATTATATTAAGGTTATTAAAATAGAGTTTACCCGGCGCAAATAATATAGTATTTTTAATAGCTTTCTAATAATAGTAAACAGTTATTAAACAATACCCCCGCGAGCTATATTAGACGTAACTTTAATATCCTTATTAAGATATATCCCCAACTTATTTATAAGCAAGTTTTTATCTTTTATTATAATTTGATATAAACTAATCGGTTAATTTAAAAAACCAGATAATAAAGCGAAATATCTTTTTTATCCGAATTACAAATATTATCTATCGTTTATATCTCCTTTTACTAGTATTATTATTAAGTCAATATCTTTAGAAGTAATTAAATATTTATAAGCCTTCGACCTAATTACTTCGATCCCTTATATATTCTTTTTGCGTTTACTTAGTATAATATTCGATCTTTTATATCTTTTAATAGTTTATTATAATTATATTAATATATTAATTTTATATTATAATCGATTCTCGTCTATTTATAGGATATATCTATTTATTTCCTTTAATTTCGAGCTTAAATCAATATTATTATAGTCTTATTACTCGCTAACTAATTTAACCTATTATTACCGTTATATTTTATATTACTATTTTTATCTTTATAGTTTATTATATCTTCTCTTTAGTCTATTTTATTATTATATTTTATAACCTAGTATATCTCGAAGCTGATCCGTTCCTATATATCTAATATTATCTGCGAATAAACTTATATAATATTAATAAAGAATAATACCGGGCCGGATATAATTAATATAGTTTTCGTATATAATATTATTTCCTTATATTTTTACTTTTATCTTTTTCCTATTTTATAATATTATATTTTATATTATTTGCTTTTAATCGCCGGATATCTTGTTCGTTACTTTTTGGTTATTTTATTATATTAATTTTTATTTGAATAATCTCTACCCCTTTCCGAAGCCTTTGAAACGTTAATAAAACTAATTATATAATAAAGCTTTATTGAAAGATTTCCGAAAATATATTAATTATTTATTATTTGCAGATAATATTAGTCTTTTTTATTATCTAAATTATCTCCCTTATTCTATTATTTTGGCTGCAGATAATATCCGCTATTTTGCTTATTATTATTATTTCAATACTTATTAACCTCCACCAAAATAAGGAGAAAGAAAGACGCTATTAATATTAACTTTATAAATAAGATTTATATCAAGTAGAAAGTAATAGAATCGCAAAAGTTAAAATATAAGTTTAATATTTTATAAAAAAATATTCTTAAAATTAGAGTTATTAATTAGAACTTCAAATCCAATATTAATTAATTTACTAGGTACTTAAGTTTCCCTTTTATTACGCCTTTAACTAAATTTATATTAATATTAATAACGAATCGAAATTTCCTTTAACCTTAATTGCGTAAAAGGAATATAAGGTTTTAGATCCTAAGTAGAACAAAAGATTTATTATAAATAGTTAAGACTATATTTAATATTATTACGAATAAGGAATCCCTATTATTATATTAGTTTTATTAGCCTTTTCCCCTCTTAAGGAAGTACCCTTTCGAGGGCGATTATTATAGCTATACTTTATAAGTTTAAATAATATATCGAATTATTATAAATACCCCTAATTATTTCCTAAATAAGGCATTAAATATATATAAAGTCGAAGGGTATTCCCCGGAAGACTAGTATTATATATATAATATATATTATCGATTTAAAAAAATAAATATTAAATTAATATATAATATTACGAGTAAAATATAAAATAATACTATTATTATCCCGGAATTCCTAACAGATAAAGAATTAAGATTAATAAAAAAGGATATAATTACCGATATAGCGAAGTTATCTATAGAAAATATCGCTAATTAATAATTAATAGATTTAGGAATATATCTTATTATTATAAATAATAAAGAGTTTGCTAATTAGGCAGATTATTTATCCTTTAATAAAACCCGCGAGCAATATAACGCTAATCTTATTATATATAAGAGTAATCTTAATATTATTCTTTGGAAAATAGGAGGGTCAAACCTTATTATTATAGACGGCAAAAAATAGTACGCCTAAATATTATTACTAATTTAAGAAACCTTTATTATAGATTTTAGAAAAAGTATTAAGATTCTATACCCGCTCCTAGATACCGATTTATTATTAATTATATTTACCGAGGATATTCAAATACTTATTATTAAGGAATTTGAGCGAATAATATTAATAAAAGATATATTTATTAATTTTATAATTTAAATAATAATAAAAACTTAAAATAAGGTCGAACTAAGGAATATAAAAAATATAACCTTTTTTATCCAATCTAAATTCTAAAACCTTTAACTCGATTTAAATAAAGTTTCTACGGATATTTTAATATATAACAAATCGTATATTATATTAATATTCAATTTTAATTAACTATTTATCCCTTTTGCTATTCTTAAGAATAAAGGCAAAGGGAAGGTGCTAGCAAAGGATAAAAATAATTGCAAAATATTAAAGGTATATTAAGTAATATTCCTGGCTTAAAGGCGGCTATTAGAGGCTTCTAGCTTAAAAAGGTAATTGCTTATAAATAATATAGGACTTAATAAGATAATTAGAGTCTTTAGTTATTTTATTTTGAATACTTATACCGCTAAAGACTTCCCGGCCTCGATTCTTAATCCTATCTTAATATTATTTATAGATAATATTAGGGCTATCGAAAATAATATTTTTAATAAAAATAGTATTCTTAATCTAGCTATAAAAGAAAAAGAGGAAATAAATAAAGAAAAAGAAGAAGAATTAAAGAAAGGAAAAGAAAAAGATAAAGATATCCCGGAAAAAACTTTACCGGAAAGTAAAATAATTAAAATTAAAAGGTTCGTAATTATTATTTTTATTTATATTTATTATAATATTTTGATTCTCGGCCCTTTTAATATTATTAAGATATAGAAAAATAAATACTGCGAAAGCTTTAATACCCTAAAGCTTATAAAGTATTTTATTAGCTCCTTTAATATTAAATTATTAAAATTCTGATCCAAAACCCTAAATACTTGTATTTTTAACCTCCTTTGCTATCTTTATAAATTAAAGAATAAACCCGAAACCTGTTTGGCTATTATTATCTCTTCCTATTCTACCTAATTATTCCGTTCCTTCTAATTTACCGAAGGAAAATTAGTTAAAAAGATAAAGGGCTCGCGATATAAGCGAGGTTTAGAGGATAATAATATTACTTATAAAGAGGATATACTTACGGAAATTATTAAAAAAAATATAAAATATATTCGATTATATTATTCTAAGGTTTAGAGCCGAATTATTTATAATAAAGCCTAGAAATTAAAATTAAACCGTATTTATATATATATCTTAGTTGCTCTTTTTAATTTATTATATATAAATCTTCTCTCCGGTATCCCGATAGCTAATAAAGTCGGGGACCTTTATAATTTTTTTGATTTTATATAAAACTTTAATTACAACTCTATAACCAAAGAAAAAGAAGATAAAAACCTTTATATAAATCTTTCGATCAAGGATTATAATTATATTAAATAAGAGATTAATATAAAAATAATATTTATAAATAATATTTAATAGTATTTCTGGCTATTAAATCTTATTTCTTTTTATATTTAAAATAATCTTATAATAACCAAGGAGCAAACTGACTTTAATATTATTAACCGGATTATCTTACCGATCCTAGCCGTCTTTTAATTATAAAGAACTATAATTATATAAATATATAATATTCGCGGGGAGATTATTTATATTAGCTAAGATATTCCTCCTATTATTTAGAAAACTATCGAATTAAAAATAAAATCCGTAAAGCTTAAAGCTTACGTTTATATTTATTATATAATCGCTCCTACCCTTAGTAAAGGGGTAAATAAGGAGATAATAAAGGGTCTCCGTAATATACGGGATTACTAACGTTTATACTATATTATATTCAGTGTTTAACTAAATAATCTCTTCTAATAGGCAGAAGCTAATACGGCTAATATTGAGACGATTTATAATAATTTATTTAATAATTATAAGGCTTTGTATTACTTTAAACTAATATACTCGGTTTCCTCCCTTCTTAATTATAATTCGAGAATAGAGTTCGTTCAATATAATATATATATAGTAATTAAGCTCAAGTTTCTTGCGATATTAATATATAATATTTATAATTATTATTAATACAAACTGATTATTTTTACCGATTAGCTATTAATATAATAAATAATAGAAATAATTTTGTTGAATATCGGTTTTAAAATCTTAGAGATATAAGCTTAATATAAACCTGCTAATCAAAATAATATTATAAACTACTTTAATAATTTTAAGAAATATAATCAAATCCTAATTATTAATATATATATTTCGGCTATTACGCTAAATCTCTAGCAGGATTACTCGGATATAATATTTATAAATATATTTAATAATACGAATATTATACTTTAAAGTAGTAGCAGAATCAATCAGATAAGCCAAGATTATATATATTATTTCTATATTATTATTACTAATTATATATATAATTAGATTATTTAAGCAGTAATATATAAGAAGATAGTTAATATTATCGCTAGCTAAGGGAATATTCCTATTACCGATATAGAAATCTCCGATACTTATAAGGAATATAATAAGAATATAAATAATATAGGAATTTATACTTGGCTTATTATATACAAATATATTAATTTTTATATTATTATTTTTGGCTAGTAATTATTCAGGTTTAAATAAACTAATATAAAAGATCTTATTACGAAAGATTAATTATTTATAAAATATAAATAGAAAGAGTCTCTAGGCTTTTAGGAGAGTAAATATAAAATCCTTTAACCGAAGGATAAAAATTATTTAAAAACCCCGGTTAAATAAAAGATTTTCTTTATAAGCAAATATAAATATTATTTGTAAATAACTTCGGGCTAATTATAGGGTTAGGGTTAGGGTTAGGGTTAGGGTTAGGGTTAGGGTTAGGGTTAGGGTTAGGGTTAGGGTTAGGGTTAGGGTTAGGGTTAGGGTTAGGGTTAG
>JAABUQ010009519.1_pt1 | contig 13103 bp, 14 predicted proteins | sample 5560001 | NCBI WGS metagenome assembly JAABUQ01 (sample SAMN10711888, study PRJNA513371) | rock metagenome | isolation source: Antarctica rocks | place: Antarctica: Victoria Land, Finger Mt nord | collected 2015-12-18 | reverse complement strand
CGTCGGCAGTTGGGCAGCAGTAGAAACGATGCCTGGAAAGCCACAGGACGAAAGGACAACGAGGGTCAACAGGAGTATAACTCCTGCGACCAGTGTTCGTGCATGTTTTATAGTAGACATTGTAGTGTATATACCTTTGTACATTATTCGCCGCCTCCGACACCTGCGTTTGTCTTCTGCATGTCGGGAAGAAATTCATCTTCTGGTGGGATAGATTCTTCCGTCACCATGTATTCTGCTAGTGCTGGCGGATGGCGCTGTACGCCAGAGAACGGAAGCCACCAGTTCAGGTCGCCGAGTAAGCGCATCGTGGCTGGAACGAGCAAACCACGTACTAGTGTTGCGTCAATCAACACAGCAAGTGCCATGCCGAGACCAAGAGCCTTGACAATAATCATGTTTGCCGTGATAAAACACGAACTGACAACAATCACGATCACGGCTGCGCTGGTGATGATACCACCGCTTCGTTGTAGACCAAGTGCCACTGCACGCGTATTATTGCCCGTTTGCCAGAACGCCTCTTGCACACGTGAGAGTAGGAAAACCTCATAGTCCATCGAGAGACCAAAGATGGTACAGAACAACAGGATAGGACTGGATGCCTCGACAAAGCCAAGCGGCGTGAAGTTGAGCAACTGATGCAAGAAGCCGTTCTGGAAGATAACCACTAACGCACCATAACAGGCCGCAATGGACAGTGTATTCATGATAATCGCTTTGAGTGGTAGCAAGACCGAGCGGAACAAGAACAAGAGCGCGATGTAAGTTGTGCCTGCAATCACCAGGAGCGCATACGGGAAGTCAGTATAGAGTGAGCTAACGTAGTCCATGTCACCCGCCGTACCACCGTCAACCAATGTTGTGATACCATTCCCTGGTGCTGTGTTGCGAATAGTTTGTACCAGTGTTTGCGAATGGGCGTCAAGCATCCCGTACTTGCTTATAACCTGAACGAAGGTTGTGTCGCCAGCAACAGAAGATTTCGCTAACGCGGCTATGTATGGATCGGCGATCAACTTGGGATGCGTGTAAATGAGTTGATACTGCTCAAGCGTGAAGCGTGGGTCAGCACTAACGATGCTATCAACGCGATCAACATTTGGATCGGCTTCGATGCGCTTGACATAGTAGTACAAACTGCTAATGTTCGCGGGCGTCATGACATCGCCCTTTGTTTGTACCGCCATCAGAATCGGTGTAGTCTCGCGGTCATTAAAACGTTTCGCTAGCAGGTCATACGCCTGTCGCGATGGGACATCCTTCGGCAGAATAGACGCATCCGGCGCGGAGAAACGCACACCGAGGAACGGCAAACCAAAGCTAATCAGCAAAAGCAGAACAGGTACAAGCACACGTACAGGATAGCGCATAACAAAGTGTGAAAGGCGATACCAGAAGCTATGATGTGCTGCGACAACGCCATTGACGGGTGCAGGAGTTGAAGACTTCCATAGGCGTGGCAAACGGACAGGCCATTTGTTGACGTTGAGTCCGATAATCGAGAGCAACGCAGGCAGTAATGTTAGGGCCGCCAACACAGCGAGTAACACAACAAGCATACCGCCGAGACCAACGGAATGGAGCATGTTGATATGGAAGAAGACAAGTCCAAGCAAGCCAATAGAGACGGTGAGGCCAGAGAAGGCTACCGCACGTCCCGCTGTAGCAACGGTAAGCACAACGGCATCTTCGATGCTACGTCCATGTGTAAGCTCTTCGCGGAAACGACTCACCATAAAGAGCGAATAGTCAACGCCGAGGCCAAGTCCAAAGAGTGTTGTAATGTTCAGCACAAAAATTGAGAGGGGTGTTAGATGTCCTAAACCAAAGATAAGTGCAAGCGCGACGACAACAGCAAAGCCGCCCACGAACGCGGGCAGGATAGCCGCAATAACCGAACGGAACACAAACAATAATGCGATGATGGCGAATGGGAACGCGAGTAGTTCGGCGCGTCGTAAATCATCCTCACTCACGGACTGAATATCTTCATAAAAAACGGGACCCCCGCCAACACTGTATTGCAGGTCAGGTACCTTTTGTAACTTCTGTGAAAGTTGCGGCAGAAGTTTCGCGGCACTATCGGGGTCTGGTCTGAGCAAAACATTCGTGTAAGCCGCGTAACGGTCCAACGAAATCTGGCGCGGATTATCGGTGAAAGAAACGATCTGCGCGGTCTGTGACCAACTCTTTACCTGCGCGAGTGCTTGTTGTGACTCTTGTACAAAACGTGGGTCATCCGCAGTGTATTTTTTGCTGGTAAAGATAACCTGGACGATTGTCTGATTGAGATGCAGTTTTTGAGTGAGCACGTTAATAGCGCGTTGCGATTCGGCGTCAGGGCTAATGAAGCCGCCTGATTGCAACACCTGACTGGCCTGTGGAGCAAATGGAAGCGCAACGGCGACGGCGACCATCCACAAGCCCACAATCCACCAGCGATAGCGGGTAGCAATCTTGCCAAGATGGTAGAACATGATGAAGCCTTTCTTCTATAAAAGAAACACCTGAATGAAGTGCGAAGGAGACCGCCAGGATAAGGTCCTGGAAAAGATTGCTCCGTGCTGTAGACGCCTATCTGTGAGAAGAGGGGTAACATCAAAGACGCCCACTCGACTCAGGAATGCAAGTGTTGTATTATATAGTAATCATACATCACACACAATAGATAGTCGCCACACATCTGTAGGGACCGATTTATCGCGTCCTCGCCGCCATTCACGCTACCAAAAGGACGCGATAAATCGGTCCCTACAGACATGCGATTTCCCTATACAAATGGATTTGTGTAGTGTTCTTGCTGTATATGCAAGGCCCAGGGGCATGCATGCAGCAGATATACGTCCTGTAAAGGAGTTTTTTATGGCAAAAGCAGCACTCAATAAAACAGAACAAAAATACACGGATAACCCAAACAAAGAGGCTTCGATTAAAGTTATCGCCGTTAATCGACAAGCGTACCATGACTACTTTGTTGAGCGCACGGTAGAGGCTGGCCTTTCGCTTGTTGGTACCGAGATTAAGTCTATTCGTGATGGCAAGGTCAATTTGCGGGGAGCCTATGCAATGGTACGTAAAGATGAACTGTGGCTAGAAAACGCGCATATCGCCATTTACGAGCAGGGCAATCGCTACAATCATGAGCCAATGCGCAACCGTAAATTGTTGCTACACAGAAAAGAAATTGACCAGTTAGAGGCAAAAGTCGCGACCAAAGGTTTGACGCTTGTGCCGCTCAAGTTGTATCTCAAAGGTGGTAAGGCGAAGATAGAGTTAGGTCTGTGTCGCGGTAAAAAGTTGTATGATAAGCGTGAAGCCATTGCGGAGCGCGATGCTAAACGTGATATGGAACGTATTGTTCGCGGGAGATAACGATAACCTATGACGCAAGCCGAAGAACCAAAAGTGACACTGGAAGAGGTACAAGCGAATGTACAGCGTTCTGGCTACTTTCAGTTGATTGGGATGCATCTTGAGAAGGCCAACGATGGCATCGGTGAGGTACGTATCACGGTGGATGCGCGTCTGATGCACCCACAACAAATTGTACATGGCGGCGTTATCTTCACCCTCGCGGATACCGCGATGTCGATGGCATTGATTTCTGTATTGCCACCTGGGACACGTTTTAGCACGATTGAAGCCAAAATCAACTATAGCGCGCCAGTGGTAGCAGGTGAACTTTCCGCAGAGGGCGTTATCATTCATCGTGGACGCTCAACGGCAGTTATGGAAGCAACGGTCTATAACCACAAAGACGAGGAAAAGGTGATGGTAGCCCGTGTGCTTGGCACATTCCATATCTCCGCATCAAAGTATTCTCAACAGCAGGAGAAGTAGCCATGACTATTCTAGGCTTGCATCACGCACAAATTACCATCCCTCGTGGAGCGGAGGCGCAAGGGAGACAGTTTTATTGTGATTTACTAGGACTACCAGAGGCAGAGAAGCCAGAATCGCTGCAAGGACGTGGTGGCTTCTGGCTTCAAGTCGGGTCACAACAGGTCCATGTCGGCGTTGAGAACGATGTTGAACGCGCAAAAACAAAGGCGCATCTCGCCTATCAAGTCGATGATATTGAGATATGGAGGAAAAGACTGCAAGGAAAGAGTATCGAGATTGGTGACTCAATACCATTTGAGGGCTTCGAGCGGTTTGAGATACGCGACCCGTTTGGCAATAGGATTGAGTTCATTCAAGCCCTATAGCAGTTCGTTCTTCTGCCCTCCACTACATATGACATTTGTCACCTCACTCACATTCATGATGTTCTCCCCTCTTCCCTAATGCAACGATGCAACAGCGTATGTACGTTTAGACTTTCGCTCATACCATGCTAATCCTAGCAACGAGGGTAGCGCAACACATGCTAGCAAAGCTGTGAGGTAAATCAGGCCATCAAACCCAAAGGCACGGGCAAAGATGCCTCCAAAACCGCCGCCAATGATTTGCCCTAAGCCGAGAAAGATGGAGTAAAGGCCCATGAGCAGGCCACGATCTTTTGCCGCCTCTTCCGAGATGTCTGCAAGATAGGCTAAGGCGGCGGGTGCAAAACTGGTTTCGGCAAAAACGCCAATCATAAGCAAGGGAATCCAGAGGAAGAGCGGGCCATCATTAGTACGGTGATTTACTCCTATCAGAGCGATACATGCAAGAAATACACCTGCAATCGAGGTCAGCATAAGGCGTAGACGCGGTATACGGTTGAGGAAGAAAGCCCAGAATAAGAGGCACAGGCCAAAGTAAAGAACATAGCCGCCAAGAATCAGGCTGAGACGATGACCACCACCAGGACCGCTTGTACTACCCATCAGGACCTGTTGTGTGTTATGCACCGGATTAGAGAGGATAAAGGTGAGTTGTGAACCAAACCAGACTCCCACCAGGGCCGAAATACATATCCACGCTGGCATAAAGATGAAGAGGCGTGGGGTACGCAGAATGTTCCAATAGCGTTTAGCGATTATTGTAAATGTTCCACGGTCCACAACCTGATTAACAACGGGTGCGAGAAACATAAAAACCGCGACGACAAAATATAACGCAGCGAGTAAGACGTATGCATTGCGTCCAAAACGTTCCCAGGCCAAGCCACCTACGACGGTGCCAACAGCGATACCACCACTTGTGACGAGTTCATAGAAGCTCATCACGCGCATACGCCGAACCTGATGTATAGCGGTGAAGTCCGCGAGATAGCCCAGGACAACAGGCGTAGTAATCGCGCTTGAGATGCCCGCAAAGACTTGTAGGACAAGTAAATAGGGTAAGGCATCTCTGGTAGGAGTGAAGATAAGAAGACATACCTGTAATAGTCCAAGTAGTGGACCTAATACAAGAAATTTACGGCGTCCGAACTGGTCGCTGAGACCCCCCATGAGTGGCGCAAGTGATAGTTCTGAGATGTAGTAGACAACGGGAAGCAATCCTACCTGTAAGCTAGTGATAGATTGTTTTGTGTGCGATGCAATTTGTACAAGCAGGAGTCCATAGATGATAGTCCCCGCACCGGAGTTCATCCGTTGAAGGAATGTACCTATGAGTAGTGGAGCAACTGAAGGTGGACGCAACATGTTACGACAATTCTTTCTCCAGGTGCCTCTGCTCCCTCCGCAGGTTACGCCATGTAAGCACGGCAATAGTCGCGCCAATGAGTAGCAGGACAACCGCGACGAGAAGCAATGCGAGTAAGACATAGCGCATTCCATTATCGCTTGCCGCACTTACTACGAGCATCTCTAAAACTAGCATAAAATGTACTCTCCTTTCTATATTCTCTTACTGATAGACTTAGGAAGACATACAAAAGTAACAAAAGAGTATGGATACATCGTTCGTAGGGACCACATTTATGGCGTCCGTGGCCCGATTTATCGGGCGTGGTTCCAGAAAGAACACCTTACCAAAGGAATCTCGTGCGATAAATCGCATCGAGGACGCCATAAATGTGGTCCCTACATCTATCCCTATTATTTTGTGAAACGCGATTATCGCGTCCTGTTGGCATGTCGATTTTTAACGAGGACGCGATAAATCGGTCCCTACAGCTGTTCTCTGTAATCATGTGCATACTCCCTGACTGTTTTTGGTGGGCGTCCAAGCAGGGTTGTTAGCTCTGGTGTTATTCTCTTGGCTAGTCCTAGTATAGTGGTCAGGTAGATAACAGACATGACCGTCACATAGGCAGAGGGTATACCTTTTGCTAGCATATGCTTTCTAAATTGCCACAATGTAGGATGTGTATAGGTAATCGTGCGACCTATCTCCTCTGAAAAGATTTTCGCAACCTCATAGTACGTAAGAGCTTCGCTACCAGTTATAGTATACGCTTTGTCCTGATGTCCATCTTCAGTAAGACAGAGTGCGCCGACCTCGCCGATATCACGTACATCAATAAAACTCGTCCTACCTTTTCCAGCAGGGATATACAAAATGTTTTCTTTACGCAACTCGTCGCCGTGTTGGTTGACAATATTCTGCGTAAAGAAACTGGGACGGAGAAATGTGTAGGGAATGCCAGCATCTCGAATATACTGTTCGATTTTCGCATGCGGCACAAATTTGATGTTTTCGACACCCATCACAGACAAGAACACGATATGCTTGATGCCTTGTTGCTTAGCGGCTTGTATTAAGGGCAAAAAGTATTTTTTCGCGTCGGATATTTGAGGAGGACGAATGAGGAAGAGTTTTTCAACGCCTTCAAAAGCTGGTAGGAAGGTTTGAGCTTGCTCAAAATCAAAGTATACCTTCCCTTCGCTGACCTCTTGCTGTTTATGAGTCGTGACAAGAAAAGGGATATTCTTTTGTGTAAGGTGTTGCGCTACCTCACTACCAACGTTCCCGTTTGCCCCTGTGATGAGGATAGAAGACATTATACGGACCTTTCGAGAGTATTTTTATGTGATAACCGAATACAGCAATGATACATTGCCGTATTCGGTTATCGGTGCTTATGTATTATATCGCTAAAGGTTCCTCGATGACACTCTGCTTCGCTTCGTCAGTACAATCGTCGGCGTCGGGGCGTAGCTCTTTTTCGTAGACTTCGTACTGCCGCGCGACATAAAGTCCTGTGCGCTCAACCATGTTGGATGCATCGAAAAGGTCTTGCACATCGACATTTAGCTCGGCGGTGAGTGTCTCATGCGAATCTCCATCGGTGATGGACAGACGCCAAAAGCGTTTTACTGACATGTAGCCCTCTCTTTCAAGAAGTTGACGCGCTCCACGATTACATACACAGACGGTAGCACTCAGAGTAACGCGTTTTCTTGAGTGCGCGTTGCACGCAAGTTGACGCGCTCGCTCTTCGATTAGCAGGGTAAACAGAGTTCCAATACCACGACTTCGGTATTTGGGATGAATACGCACATGACAGATAAGTCGCTCATGTGAGCCATCTTGTCGCACCTCAGCATATCCGACAAGTTGACCTTTACGCGTGACAATGACCCACGCGTCGGTTTTGAGATCGAATTGGGGTGTTTTCCATACCTTTTCTACGTCCTCCTTTGCTGTGTCGATACTACCAAAGTTGGCGATATCACACGCGTTTATCAGTTCGGTTACGGCCTCTGCGTCTTGTAGTGTCGGAATACGTGCCGAAAGGTTGTGTAGACGTATTATCATGACCGTGCGTTTCTCCATCAAAGGGACAGCATGACAAGCAAGCCATATCGCCCCTCTCGCATTGTGGAGGAAGAGGAAGGCAAGGACACAAGCCGTCTAGGATTCGACAGACTGTGTACTTATTTCCCTTCCCACCCGTATTTCTTTCGCATACGTATTGGATCGGCGATGCACATGCATACCTACACGCTCGTAGAGCCGCGTGGCTCCTGTCAAGCTGGATGCATCGACGCCGAGATAAACTTCATGGATGCCACGTTTATAGAACTCACCAAAGGACTGGTACAGGAGTGCTTCACCTATGCCTTTACGTCGCCATTGACGACGAACACCGAGCGACTGGACCCAACCACCTTGCTCTTTCTCGTCCTCACAAAGCGAGACAGCAGCGATTTCGTTACCATCCATTGCCAGGAACCAGAGCGAAGGGTCGAAGTTTTCACTCTTCCTTGTCCAATGTTCCCATTCTTCAAAGCTTGTAGGGACGTGGCCCCAGTGATCTTTGAATGCATCTTCGTCAGCTTCAAAGACAGCTCGGAACAGGCTTTGGTCATCTGCAAGAGTTCGTACTGTGATACCATCAGCCCATTGTGGCGCGGGTAGAGCTTCATGTAGCTCAATCTTCATACGCCAGAAAGAGCGTATGTGCTCAAAATCATGCTTCTCCAAAAGATGCTGTGCTGGAATACTCTTTTCGTCCGCCCAGGATAGCATCGAAACACGGGCATCGGTTGGTGCTTCCGCGATGTGCTGGTACGCACGTTCCGTGTTCAACTGCAAAAGATGCGTACCAATGCCGCGACCTCGATAGTCGGGGTGGACATCCCCACTCACAAAAATACGAGCGTGTTGGCGATGCTCAACACTGGCAAACGCGATGGCTTTTTCCTCTGCTGAAAGCACAATCCATGCGTCTCTCGCAAGCACAAAATCGGGTGACTGCCACCAGAGCCGCGTGTCCTCCAGAGTTGATTCTGGGCGACCCTCACGCTCGATCTCGCAGGTCTGCATAAGGTGCAAAGCACCTTCTATGTCGTCCATTGTTGGGCGACGAAGCACAAAGCCGCGTGGCAATGATGCTGTAAGCATAGTTTTATTTCTCTTTCTCTCTCAACCATTCAAATTTCTATTGAATTTAGGCATCTGTAGGGGTACGATGTATCGCGCCCGTTGTACCGATTCATCGGCAACATGGGCGCGATACATCGTGCCCCTACAGAAACGTTTGATTACCCGTTACGTTTGAGTTTGCCTGTACGCTTAGCATAGCGTTCTGCTATACCAAAGATGTATATACCCAACGGTACGCTTACAACTCCTGTTAAGAGGAGAGGCCAAGTAACATTCCAGACGGCAGCAGACCAGAGTGGTTGACCTTCCATCAAGCCCGCGCGTAAGCCATCCAGCACATAAGTGGCAGGCGAGATACGAGCTAGCGGTTGCATCCAAATTGGAAGCACTGAGATTGGATAGTAGACACCCGACACCAACAGAATAATAGCTCGCACAATAAAGGACATTTGTACGCCCTTCTCCGTATAGAGCAATGGCAATGATGCTGTCGCGATACCAAAGCCAATGAACGAGACACTACCAAGCAACAAGATTAAGAACGCTGTAACGTAGTTGGCGTGGCTCAGGTCAATATGGAAGAAAAACGCCATTACACCTAATTGCAAGACGGTAAAAAGCAAGCCATGTGCAACCGCGTATAAACAGCTTCCCACCATATGCGTAAAACGCGAGATTGGTGCCATAAATGTATATTCTATGGTTCCCTCCCATCGCTCCATATTGATGATGTCAGTCACACCGTCAAATGTTACGCTCAAGTACGTCCAGACTGCGGTTCCAATAACCAGGTACAAGACAAAGTTAGGAATATGCGACCCGACACCAATATAGGTGACGGACATGGCATTCGCTACGCTGTAGACAAGCCACACAGCTTCCCAACCCAGGTAACGTCTCGTGAGGTTCCAGTTGCGTTCAAAAAATGCGTAGGTTGCACGCCCCTGATGCATTAAACTAGACATATCTGTACCAATCCCTTCTCTTGCCTTACTCTTCCTCTTCGCGGGCTGCTTCGATGGCCTCGAATGCTTTTTCCCAACTGCCATAACGTTGAATATCTTCTGGTGTGATGCGATGTGAGGCGGTGTAGTGCATGAACACTTCGTTCATAGACACTAGCTCGTCACGTCCCATCAAGCTCGTTACGGTATGTTTGAGTTCGTCGGTTGTACCAAGCGCAACGATTTTGCCTTGCACGATGATAGCGACACGATCACACAAAGCCTCGGCCTCATCCATGTCATGTGTTGTAATCAGGATGGTTGCGTCGTGCAACTCACGTAGTTCCTCAACAAAACGCTGTACGTCGATTTTCGAGCGTGGGTCAAGTCCCGTTGTTGGCTCATCGAGCAGCAAGACGATTGGTGATGTCAGGAACGCACGCGCGATAGCTACCTTCTGCTGCATACCACGCGACATGTTTTCAAGCGGTTTTCCGATACGGTCAAGCTTGATACCCAGTCGTACCAAAATAGTATTAATTTTGCTTCGCGCCTCAGCAGCAGGCATGTTGTAGAGGCGAGCGGCGTAGATCAAGTTTTCCATTGGCGACAACTTTTTGAAGAATGAAGCTTCAACGCTGACACGGTTAATCAAGCGTTGTACCATGCGTTCGTCCTTCACCACGTCATAACCAAAGATACGGACCGTACCAGTGTCTGGCAATAGCAATGTTGAGAGAATACGAATGAGTGTCGATTTGCCAGAGCCATTCGCTCCAAGTATCCCTACAATTTCACGATGCTTAACGGTTAAGTTTATATCGTCAACGGCTCGTACCTCGCTTTTCTGGTCCTTCTCCTCATGCTTTTTGCTAGGCCAGCGTAGCAGTGGACGATCCTTTTTAAAAATCTTTGAGACACCATCAATCACTACAGCGTCTTTTGTCGTGTCAATGACGACATTCTCCAATAAATGTGATTCGATAACATGGTCCTGACCTTCATGTACAGCCAAAGTATTTCTCCTTTCATAATGCAAAAGACAGTGATGCATGTCTTGGAAGCATACAATGTATTTCTCATAGGTGTATCGGACATACGAACAGGCTTACGTTTGTACATTCGTACAGTGGGTAGTATTGTTCTAAGTTCTGCTATAGAACAATTCTTACCTTGATGAGTAGAACTGGTAGTAAGCATCGCGGCGAGAAAAGTGCAACAAAAAACCGTGAGACTGGATTGTTTTGTCGCCAGTACCCACGGTTCAGAGAGTCTTTTTCTCACGCCTATTCATTAAAAATAAGCGGACCTCCTCTGGAGATGGGTACACTGCTCCCCTGAGCACCTGTGGTGACTGGCACGAACACGTTAATGCAAGAGCCACCGCTACCATACGCCTCAGATGAAAGAGCGTCAAAGGGCATAGCATGACCATAAGCGGTCTTCAGACTACCGCCGAAATCGCGTAGGCGCGACACGTAACAATGTAAAGCGTTTGCTATCATGCTATGGACTCCCCTTTCGTAAGATTTTTTGTGGTTATATGGCCCAATAGAGGCCGATTTTTTACACGAATTGGTGAAACTGTTTGTACAGCCACCTTCTTTCTCAAGTATACGGATAGATTAGCGATATGTCAAGGGCAATTTTGTTAAAATTGTGTATTGCTCAATTTTTACTTCGCCGCAGTTTCTTTTAGCTCGTTGATTTTACCCTGCTGAATGGCCTGAACGGTTGTAATATGGCGTTGCGTTGCCTGATCTATAGTGGTACTTACAAACTGCATGACCGTAAGGCGCACTAAAGTAAGGTACTCATTCTGCTGAGGGTAGACTGCGGTTATAAGACCATGCCCCAAAAGCGTGTCATCGTATGTCGCCACAACATAGCGCTTTCCACTGGGCGCGATAGCGGTATGTCGCGCGATATCCAGTGTTTGTAACAACACAGGAAGGGCGTTTGGTATATCAATAATTCTTCGCTGTGGGATAGGTGTCAAGGCAAGTATTGGTACATCCTCACCTATAATGTCATTTTGAGACATAGTTACGGTATCCTCCTAAGTTGATAGGGCGTGTGTGGTAAACACTATTGTTCTCGTCTTCACACCCTAGTGTACGCAAGTTCAGCTGTTTGGTCAAGTATTGTTAGCGAAATAGCTATAATTCCTCTTCAAACGCTTTACGTACACGTCTTCGTCTTCGTGTTGCGGCGATAAACACTCCTATGCGTTGTGGAATTCGGCGCAAGAATGATGGATGGCGCAGAACATGAAGAAACAGGTGTGGTTGAACACGTCGCCAGAGCGATGGCAGTTCATCAATTTCGCCAGAGCGTACAGGATGCTCGAAGCTTTCTGGGTCAGCCCATTTGTCACGCACATAGATGTCACTCAAACGTTCAATGGTGAGCGCGTCCTGTGGCGCAAAAGCTGTTACCCCCTGAATATATTCATAAGGCGTTTGTGATGGGCGTAGTTGGATACCAGCCCAATTTGCTAGCAGGCACAACCGCCCGTAAAACTGTGCGGAAGGGCTATATCGACGGAAGAGACGCCGCCACCAAAGCGCAAAGAGCAACACACCAAAGAGGAGGAGCAGTACAACACTTCCGGCTGCAGTACCAATCTGTTGACGCAATTGCACCTGCGTAGTCGATGTGCTACTAGACGCACTTGATGGATCATCGAGACTACCATGCTGAGCTTTTCCACGAAGGCCAGGAGGAACTACCGGAACGCCACCGTTGTTTCCACTGGTGCCGCCATTTTTGCCGCTTGCACTAAACTGGTTAGGCAGAGGACGTGCAAAGGACGCGAAGCTGGCTGATGGCTCAAAGTTGACCCAACCATAGCTGGCAAAGTAGACTTGTACCCAACTATGTGCGTCTGTCCCATGAACAACGTATTGATGCGTTTTCTGGTCGTAGGTACCATTTGTATAGCCAGCGACAACACGTGCCGGGATACCAAGCTCACGAGCCATGACTACCGTTGATGTGGAAAAGTAGTTACAGAAGCCTTTATGGTCGCTATTTCCAAAGAGAAACCAGGAAACGGCCTCCTGGTCAAGAGGTCGTTGAATATTCGTGCTATACGAGTAGTTATTGCGAAAGAACGTCTCAAGAGCAACAGTCTTGTCATACATTGTTGTTGCATGCGCGTCGGCAACAACCTGTTTCGCCTTTTGCAGAATACGTGGATCGAGACCACCAGGCATGCCTGTATAGGTACTTACGATATCTGTATTGTAGACGTTTGGGTCCAAAGTTGCATCATATTGTGATGGTGCTGCCGATGGCGCATTAGCAGGAGTAGGCACACTACGTAAGGTTTGTACATCGGCTGACGAGACAGTAGATGTAACGGTATAGTGCGCACCCGCACCAAAGTTACCATTTTGCCCTACCCACGCAACCACTGAGTCATTTGCCTTACTTTTCATAACGTTCGCG
>JAABUQ010009518.1_pt1 | contig 13105 bp, 12 predicted proteins | sample 5560001 | NCBI WGS metagenome assembly JAABUQ01 (sample SAMN10711888, study PRJNA513371) | rock metagenome | isolation source: Antarctica rocks | place: Antarctica: Victoria Land, Finger Mt nord | collected 2015-12-18 | reverse complement strand
CCGATCCCCAGGCAGGCGCATTGGTCCGGACCATCTTGTCGCTCGGGGAGATGTTGCACCTCAAGATAATCGCCGAAGGCATCGAGGAATTTGCGCAGGGTGACCAGCTCGGCGAGTGGGGCTGTGAGTTCGGGCAGGGGTACGCCTTCGCAAAGCCAATGCCGGCTTCTAGCGTCGGTCATATTCTGGCCGCCCCACCCCGTCAGGAAGGGGCACGCCCTTCAGCCACCGAGGCCGCCGCGGCATGAGCCTCGGAGCGATCTGATCCTGCCGGCACCGATCGCGGATCGCTGAGCCGCCGACCATGATCGGCACGAGCGCCAGCACGATCCTACCCAATGGGGGAAGGAGCCTGACCCGCATGCCCGCACGTCCGTATCCAGAGAACCGGGTCGCCAACCGGAAGAGTGATGTCAAGTGCTCGCGATCGCGTTGCGCAGTGACCGCTGCTCGCCGGAGGAACCTGTTCGTATGAAAGCGAGTTCAGCCCATACGCGGTCTGTCACGCGGCGGAAGGTCGCTGAGCGAAGTCAGTCCGAGATACTGCAGGAACGCGGGCGTGGTGATGAGGAATCCCGGCCGGCCGCGACCACCGAAGCGAGGGCCCTCGGTCACCAGTCCGCGGGCGCGAAGCGTCTCGACCGCCGTGTCACTGTCCACGCTGCGGATGGTGCGAATGTCAGCGCGGGTGACGGGCTGCTCGTAAGCGATGATCGCCAGGGTGTCCAGGGCCGCCTGAGACAGCGCTTCGGGCAGCGGCTGCCCGAGATGCCGCTCGACCGTGTCGGCGCACTCCGGCCCCGACACCAGCCCCAGCCGGTCGCCGGCCTCCTGCAGGCGCAGGCCGCGGGGCGGATCGGCCTGCAGCACCACGCACCCCCGCGCCAATCGGCCCTGACTGACCTTTAGCGTTTCGGCCACCTCACCTCAGCTCGCCGCAAAGGGCGTGGCGGCCACGAACAGCAGCCCCACCAGCTGCGTGGCGTCCTGCTCGGCCCGATCGTCCCAGACAAGATCCTTCGTTAGATGCCTTTGGACACGCCCGTGCACTGGCGGGCCGGTCGGAATAACTGGCCGCACCGGCCGCCGCCGTGGCGGTCGTTGCAGCCAGTCCGCAACGACGTCCCGGGCAAGTTCGCCGAGACGGGTGTTGCCACGCTCAACCAGGCGGATGTCGACTGCCTCACCCACGTCGAGGGCGGTGACCACCACCAGCGCCACGCGGGCGTGCGGCGGAAACGGCCACGGCTCCTCGCTCGGGAATCCCACGAAGGACTCTTATGTCGGCATCAATCCACTACAGAGCCAGCGGCAGGACCACGGTCTGGCCGCTGCGGGCGGCTCGGTAGATGGCTTCGGTGACTTCCATGTAGCGCAGGCCTTCCTCGAAGTCGGGCGTTACAGGCGTGCCTTCGCGGATGGCCTGGATGAAGTCCGCTTCGGCTGTCCAGTGCCGCTGCTCGTCGGGCGGGATCGGCACCTGGCGCAGCTCCGGCTCGTCGCGCCGGGCAGCCAGAATCCGATCTCCGCGGACTTCGTAAACGAGCGTGCCTTCGCTGCCAAACAGCTCGATGCGCGGCGACCCGGCAAAATGGGTACTGCCACTGACGTCGAGGAGTGCGATCGCGCCATTTCTCAGCGTGCCGACGATACCGATGCTATCGGCGATGCACACCTCGATCGGCTGGACAGCACCCGCTCGAGACCGCCGCGGCACGTGGTAGGCCGTCTGGGCAGTGATGCTTGCGAAGTGGCCGACCCAGCGGTGCAGCACTTCGATCCACATGCCGAGCGCCAGCGTGTTGTAGCCGGACAGAAACTCGTCCTGGCGCCAGTGCAGCGGCGCGTTCGGATCGGCGTAGTCGGTGCCCATGCCGCGCACGGTGACGTGGTACAGCTGGCCGACCAGTCCCTCCGACAGCAACCGCTTGACCACGTAGTCGCCGGCCATGGCGTGCGGGGGTGGGCAGATCATCGTCACGCGGTCACTGCGTCGCGCCCGTTCGTACATCCTGCGGGCCTCGGCGTAATCGCGCGCCATACGCGCCTGGCAGAAGACGTGCTTGCCGGCGTCGAGGGCGGCCAGCGTGGCCTCGCAGTGCAGGTACGGCGGCGTGGCAATGAACACCGCGTCGACGTCGTCCGACCGCACCAGGTCGCGCCAGTCGTCGAAGACGTTGCGGAACCCCCACTCGACAGCAATTCGCTCGCTCGAGGCGCGTGAACGGTTGGCGACGCTGACGAGCTGCACACCGTCGACTGCACGCAAGCCAGGCAGATGCCGCTGAACGGCGATTCCGCCAGCACCGACAAAGCCAATGCGAAGAGGTGTGGACTGCATGGGTTGACTCACCAGAACGCTCGTGGGCCGTCGTCGGTGTAACCGCACTGTTCGCACGGGTTGAAGTAGTGCACCGCCGGCGGCATCGCGATCGCGCAGCGAAGCGACATCTCGTTGCCGATGTTCTTGATGTGATGGACGGTCCCGCGTGGCACCCACACGATTTCGTCTTTGCCGGCCTCGATCACGGTCCCGCCAGTCAACTCCCACTGCAGCTGGCCGGCCATGATGAACCACCACTCGTCGAAGTCCTTGTGCCAGTGGGGCCGGTTGCCGGTGCCTGGCGGATTGGCAATCAGCGTGACCAGGTTGCGTTCGTCGGCAATGAGACGGACCGACCACGGCGGCGGACCCTTTTCGGCGACAACATCGGCGATGCGGGTGTGCAGCTTGTTGGGCCAGCTCAGATTCACGACGCGCGGCGGAATGGGCCCGCTGACCACGTCGGTGATGTTCAGCCCGGTTTTCGGCTCGGCCGTCGGATTCGTCATCAGCCAAGACTAGCCTACAGCTTCGTCAGCAGGCTCCTAAATTTGGGGCCCGCCGCGATCAGGGCTCGCACGCGTCGCGTCGCGGCGGCTATCAGTGTCACGGCCGGGGCATCGAATGCTGGCTAGCCTTTCAAGCCGCCCATGGTCAGACCACGAACCAGGTACCGCTGACCGAGCACCGCGAACAGGTAGGCCGGGATCATGCCCACCACGACTGCGCCCGCCGCAACTCCGTAGTCCTGTTGTGTGGGTGAGACCAGCGTTGCGCTGAAGAACACCATCATCGTGCGAGTCTCTGCCCGCGTCAGGACCAGCGCGATCAACAGATCATTCCACGTGAAGACGAAAAGGAGAAGCGCAACGACGAAAATACTTCCCGCCAGAATCGGGATGACGATGCGTACGATCGTGCCAAGCTCAGAGCATCCGTCGATGAGGGCTGCGTCCTGAATCTCCTGTGGGAAGTCCTCGAAGAAGCCGAGGAGCATCCACACCGCGAACGGGATAAAGAATAGCGCGTACGCGATGACCAATCCATGGTACGTATTGATCAGGTTCAGCGCTCGAAAGGTCAGGAAGAACGGAATGACGATCGCGACCGCCGGGAGCATGCGCTGGCTGATGATCCAGAACCCCAGCGCTCCACCACCAACGTGATACCGCGCTATCGCGTACGCGACCGGAATCGACATTGTCAGAGTGACTATCGTGTTGAGCGACGCAATAAGCAGACTGTTCACCAGCGCGGTGCCCGCCTGGTAGTCGACGAACATCTTTTCATAGTTCGCGAGGGTGAGGCTCGTGGGAATCCAGGTTGGAGGAATGGTGAAGTAGTCCACGGGCAGCTTCAACGACGTGGACAGAACGTACAGGCTGGGGAACAGATAGAACACGATGAGCAGCAGCACCGCCGCGTAAAAGCAGGAACGTCGAACCAGCTTCGAGAGTGGGGGCGTCGTGGCCAAAGATGAGGACACTCGCAATGACTGCCGTCCCATGTCAGCGGGCTCCTCTCATCAGACCGAGGTAGTACCTGGCGAAAACGATCGTAACGACTGCAAGCAGAACTCCAGTCGCGGCGCCGTAACCGACCCGGAAAAACTGCAGCCCGTTCAAGTAGATGTAATAGGAGATAGTCTGGGTCGATGTCCCTGGGCCGCCCTTGGTGACGATGTAGATATAGTCGAAAATGCGCGTCAGATCGATGCCACGCAGTAACAGGATCAGGATCAGCACCGGCCGCAGCAGGGGTACGGTGATGTTGACGAAGAGCTGACGCGCACTTGCGCCGTCGACGCGCGCTGCCTCGTAGATCTCGGGATTGATTGCCCCCAGACCGGCCAGCAAAAGCAACATGACGAAGGGTGACGCATGCCAGACGTCGATGAGGACCACGGACATCCGAGCAAGCGCCGGTGAGCCTAGCCAGTCAATCACCACACGGTCGCTGCTGAAGCGCGAGAGGATGTCGTTGATCGGCCCGTAGCGCGGCTCGTACAGCAGGCGAAACGCCATACCAGCCGCGGTATCCGAGACCATCACCGGGGTAGCGATTGCGCTGATGGCAATCGCGCGCCCCCAGAAGCTTCGGTTGAGCAACAAGGCCACAGCGAAACCGAGCACGAACTCCCCAATGAGCGCGGGTACCGCGATGAGCGCGGTCTGCAGAATATCCTGCCAGAACAGCGCGTCCTTGACCGCCTCGACGTAGTTGCTTAGCCCATTGAACCGGGGCACCGGGTCGAACTGAAGCTGGTACTCGGTGAAGCTGATCGCCAGCGCGTACACCGACGAGAAGATCGTGCCAACAAAAAGAAACAACGCCGTCGGAGCGACGAACAGGTACGGTGTGATCCGACGGCGTGTCCATCGAGCCCTAACCGGGGCCGGCCGCGCCGGCGCATGCGCGGCTTCGTGCAGCATATCAGCAGACCTCACTTGACGGTCGATTTGGTGCGGGCGGCGTCAGAGACCGCTCAGGCAAGCGGCGTGTACTGGATCCCTCGCGCCTTCAGATTGGCGCTCTCTTTGGCCCACGCGTCTTTCTGCCGCTGCTGACCCATCCGTTGCGTGATGTCACTCCACTTGGACGCGGCGTCGTCCATCGCTGACTGGACGGATTTGGACCCGACGATCGCTTCCTTCAGTCCATCATCCAGGCGCTGATAGTATTCCTGTGAGTTCAGCAGCTGGAGATCGGGAAAGCCTGATGCCAGCGCGTCCTTGATGCTCTGGGCATAGTCCTTCCCGTACGTGGTGACGAACCGATCGTTGTCGAGCGCCGATGCGCGGAAAGCATCGATGCCGGTGTCTGGGTCAACCACGAATTGCAGATGAACTTCAGGCTGGGAATAGAACCACAGGACGTACGCGGCTGCTTCCTTGTTCTTCGCATACTTCGGGATAGCCAGAGACCAGCCAGTGCAGAGCGCATCGTGCCGAACCAGCTTCCCATTCACCATGGCACCCGGTGTCATGGCGGACCCGATCTTGCCGACTGTTGTGGACTTCTGCGGGTTGGTCGACGTCCGGTAGGCCGAAGACCAGTTGATCGACATTGCGACGTCGCCTTTAACCAGCGCATTCTCAACCTCCTGATAGCCGAAGGTGTTTGCGCCAGGCGGCATGAACTTCGCTGCCTTGACGAGATTGTCCGTCGCGGCAATGGCATTCTTGGAGTTGATGAGCGGCTTCACGTCGTCGTCGAAGTACACGCCACCATAGGAAGCAAGTCGATTTTCCCACCACCACTCTGGTCCACTGAGTCCCTCGGCTGTGCCAAATCCCTGGCGCCCGTCGGTGCGCCACTTGTTTTCCGTGAAAAATTGCGCCATGTCGAGGTACTGATCGTACGTCTCGGGTACCTTCAGGTCGTAGCTATATTTGGCTTTGAACTGAGTCTGAAGGTTGGAGTTGCCAAAAGCGTCCTTGTTGTAGAGGAACAGGTGGACGTCGCCGTCGAACGGCATCGAGACCAGTTTGCCGTCCCAGGAGGAGTACACCTCGCGGAACACGGGCAGCACGTCGTTCAGCTTGAGGTCCAGACCGTAGCTCTTTGTGAGATCGTCGAGTGGCTCCAGGTGCGCAGCGTAATCCGGCAACTGGAACGGCAGGAACATGAACAGGTCGTAGCTGCTGCTGCCACTGGTGAATTCGGTCAGGTTACGCTGGTACATATCGCTGGCAGGCACCACGTCGATGTTCAGCTTCACGCCAAACTCCTTCTCGATCTGGCCCTGGAATTGGCGGAGGGCGTAGGCGTAATACTCGGTCGACGCGCCAATTTTGATCTGAAGGTTGTTGAAGTTCTTGCCCAGGTTGGTCGGCGCCACGGTCGCTATTGGGGCGACCGCGGTCGGGGCAACAGTTGCTGACGCTGAAGCGGACGCTGCGGTGGGCGCTGGCGCAGTCGTCGGCGCCGCTGGAGCCGCACTGGTCGGCTTAGCAGCCGGCGGGTTGGTCGGCGCGGTGCTCGCTGGCGCCGGGCTACTGCAGGCCGCCAGAAGCGTTCCTCCGGTGCTGGCGGCTACGCCTAACGCAACAATATGTAGAAATACTCGCCGTGAGGTTGGTCGATCAGAGCGCATCATGTCCACCTATCTCCCTACTCTGGGGAACGGCTCGCGCCCTCTCGGCGCGACGCTCGACGCGTAGCGAAGTCCTGTTCCTGCCGTGCAGCGCTCCGCCCTGCCAGCACGGCGACCAACGATCTCCAGTTGCCACCTTCCGAGCATGTTTGAAGTGCAGCCCATGCCGCTGCGTTACTCCTTGACGGCGCCCATCGCCAATCCGGCGACCAGGTATTTGAGGACGAAGATGGACAGCAGGAAAACTGGTGCCAACACGAGTAGCCCGGCGGCCGCCAGCGGGCCCCAGTTGATGCCTTCGAAACTCATGAAGCTCACGATCGCCACTGGTGCGGTTTTCACCGCGTCACGCGTGAAAATGAGCGCGAACAGGAATTCGTTCCAAGAACCAATGAACGTGAGTACCGCTACCGCCGCCATCCCCGGCGCCGCCAGCGGAATCACGATGCGCAACAGCGTAGTGAGTCGCGTCGCTCCATCGCAAAAAGCCGCCTCCTCCAGCTCGACGGGGATCTGCATCAGGTAGCCGCGCATCATCCAGATCACAAATCCCAGCGAAAAGCTGAGATACAGGATGACCAGGCCAGGATACGTATCAAGCAGTCCCAGCTGATTGAAGATTACGTACAACGGGAAGAGTACGCCGATGGCCGGCAGCAGGCGAGTCGTCAGGATCCAGAATCCAATAGCGCGTTTATACGGCAGCCGGAAGCGAGTCAGTGCGTAGGCAGCTGGGAGACCCGTGGCGAGGGCCAGCACTGTCGTAGCCGAGGCGACAACGACGCTGTGTCCGTACTGGGCCAGGAAATTCTCGTTGTGCAAGACCTCCGCGAAGTTGTCGAGAGTGGGTGCAAAAATCCACAACGGCGGCATGGCGAACGCATCGGTCCGTGTCTTCAACGCAGTCGAGACCAGCCACAGCAGCGGACACAGAAAAAGGAAAACGACGAAATAGGTGAGGAGATCCAGCAAACGTGATCCGATCGTCCGCCAGGTCCGCAACCCCGGCCTCACTTGGTGACCTCTAGTTCGATGCCTGAGTACTTCACGAGGACAAAGCTGATACCGACGCACACTAGCATCAGAACGGTCGCCAGCGCCGATCCGTAGCCCATATTCAAAAAGGTGAAGCCGACTTTGAAGACGTACATGTTGAGTGTCTGTGTTGCATTGGCGGGGCCGCCACCGGTCATCACGTAAATCAAATCGAACATGCGGACCGCGTCGGTTGCCCGGAAGATCAACGCCAGGAAGAGGACCGGTCGAAGGAGCGGGATGGTGATGTAGAGGAACCGCTGCCAGGCGGAGGCGCCATCCACTTTCGCCGCTTCGTACGGTTCCGGCGGGATTGCCTGCAGCCCGGCAACGAACATGAGCGTGACGAACGGTGTGATCTGCCACGTTTCAGCCAGAATGATCGAAGGCAGGGCGAGGCCCGGATCGGCCAGCCAGTTCGGAGTCGGCAGGCCCACCAGCCGGATAAAGTAGTCGACCATGCCGAATTCGGCGTTGAAAAGCATCCGCCACATCAGCCCCACGATAATCGGAGTGGTAATCAAGGGCAGCAGAAAGAGTGAGCGCGCGACCCGCTTGCCTGGGAAATCGCGGTGAAAGAGGAGCGCCAGTAGCAATCCCAGCGCCAGCTCGACCGTCACCAGCCCGAGCGTAGCGAGGATGGTCACGCGTACCGAGTCGCGGAACAGAGCGTCGCTGAACATCGACGTGTAATTCGCGAGCCCGATGAAACTGTGCCCCAGGTACGCCCGCCGCAGGTCCCAGGCCGTCAGGCTGTTATAAATCAGGTAGAAAAGCGGGAAAACAGTGATCGCCACCAGCAAGACGATCGCCGGGGCAAGGTAAACGAACTCGCTGAGGGAACCCCGTCTCGGCCGGCGGGGGCGCCGCCCGGCGAGCGGAGCCACTCCCGCCACTTGCATGTCTCTGGTAAGCATCGATCGGTATGTGTTCTCCCCGCCGCCGAGTTCAGGGGGTAGCTCGGCAGGCGTTCATGCCTACTTGAGTAGGCCAGCCTGCTTCTGAATGTCGACGCTCTTCTGCTGCGCGTCTACCAGCGCGTCCTGCGCCGAGCGTTGTCCGGTCAGAACCTGCCCCAGCGCAAGACCGAGAGTGTCTGCGAGTTCCCTACCAGTGAGAAGGCGCGGGTAGTAGTTCGGCATCGCCAGCTCGAACGCACCCGCCAGTGTCTTGGCGAAGGTGGCTTCTCCGCTACCAAAGTTGTACTTCTCGGCAAATTTCGGACTCTCCAACGAGGACCTGCGCGTCGGGTCGGCGCGTAGTCCGAGCTGGGTAGTCTGCAGCATGACGTCGGGACTGGAAGCCCACTGCGTGAACAACCACGCAGCCTCCTTCTGCTTGGAGGTGCGCGGCACGCTCAGAGCATACGTTGCGTCGCTGTAGCCGAACCGGCCCTTGGTCAAAGCTGGTCCGAGCCCTTTGCCATCTGGGCCCAGCTTCTGAGGCAATTGCGCGAAACCAACCTTGCCCGTGATTTTCGACTGGGCTGGATCCTCCAGCCGTGGTCCGAAGTTGGTGGCATCCATGATGATGGCCGCCTTCTCCTGCTGCATCGCCAGTTGGACTTCATTCCAGAAGTAATTTGCGACGTCGGGCGGAGCGTAGTCTCGCATGAAGTGTCCCCACGCTTCGGTCGCAGCCACTGTCTCTGCCTTCGTCAGCCCAATTTCGTTTGATTGGTGGTCGACCCAGAATCCGCCATATCCGTACACCCACGCGAGGTATGGATAGATGTCTGAGTTTTCGGCCGATCCGCGCAATGCCAGCCCCGACATGCGTCCGGCAGCCTTGATCTTTTGACACGCTTGCTCCAGCTCATCCACCGTGTCAGGTGCCTTGCTGATGCCCACTTTCTGGAACTCGTCGGCGTTGTAGTACATCATCAGGCTCTCACCGTAAAACGGCAGGCCCCACAACTGGTTCTTGTACCGGAAATAGTCGAGAAACTTAGGGAAGAAGTCGTCGAGCGCGAGGAGCTTGTCGTCGGTGATGTTCTTGTCCTGCTGCAGCTCGTCCACCGAATAGATCCAGTTGTTCTCTACGTACTCGGGGTTTATGAACCAACCGATAACGTCGTAGGTTCCGGTGTTCGTGGACAGATCTGTGAGCTGCTTCTGATCCATCTGCTGTTGGGGGATGCTCTCGAAATTTACCTTGACGCCCGTCTGCGATTCAAAACTGGGAGCCATCTGCTGGATGGCGTCGGTCGCAGTGTGTTTCTGAACTGCCAGATGAATTGTCTGACCGGAGTATTTCTTGACGTCCGCGACGTTGATCTGGCCGATGATCTGGCTCTGGGCACTCGCAGTTGTCGGAGCAACTGCCGGGGCCGTGGTGGGCGCAGCCACGGTTGGCGCGGCGGCAGGAGCCGTTGTTGGCGCGCCAACCGGAGCTGTCGTTGGCTTTGGCGCTGCCACTGGGGCAGCAGTCGCCGTCGGGCTGGCCGCCGAGCTACACGCCTCCAGAAGCGCCGGAACCACGCCCACTCCGACGATCAGGCCCAATGCTTTCAGCACGCGACGACGAGTGACCCGCTGGTCGACGAGCTGGTAGTTCATGTGATGTACCCCCTCCCCTGAACCGACTCATACCACCGGATGTGTCCGTTCCTAGAGCGCAACCGTTGGAGTCATTGCTTCGGCGATTCGCTCGCCGTTCGACATGATGTGGACTCGCATGAGCTTCTCGGCTAGTTCGTCGTTGGCGCCCCGAATTGCCTCGGCTATAGCCGTGTGTTGCGCCAGATTGCTGTGCAGACTGTCGATCGACAGGAATCTGAGCGGGAACACGAGGTAGCGCCGGGTCTGATCGCGCACGCGTTTTCGCGTCTCCACCAAGCGGCTGTTGCCACCAGCGTCGACCACGGCGTCGTGAAAAGCGATGTCCAGCTCCAGGTAGGCTTCCGGCTGATCACTGGCGAGGGCAGCGTCCATACGACCCAGGATTTCGAAGAATCCAGAGGTCTTTTCTCCGCGGCCCACGTTTTGAGCAGCGAGCGCCGCGGCCATACTTTCAATGGCCGCTCGGAGTTGATAGATCTCGCGCACATCTGTCGGCGTGAAGTCTGTGACGATCGTCTCACGATTCGCCCGAATACTGACCAACCCCTCGTTTTCGAGTTGACGAATTGCCTGGCGAACGGGAGTACGACTGATGCCCATGCGGGCCGCGAGATCGTGCTCGTAAATCCGCTGGCCAGCCGGGAGTTGGCTGTGAGCGATCATCTCGCGCAAGCGACTAGCCGCCCACTGAGCAAGGGTGTTGTGCGGCGGTCGCCCAGGCTCGGCACAAGCGCGATCTGCCATCGCCAGCTGACTCATGCAGTTCAGCTGTATACGAAGCGTTGCATCATGTATACAAAACCCCTTGCGACGCAGCCTACGGGGACGTGCGATGTGTGTCAAGGGCAGGGCGGTTCCGCGGTTCCGCCTGGTCCTAGAGTGGCGGCCGAAGAGTCTTCTGCCACGGATGTCGCCCCCTCTAGCCCACCCAGTGCGTCCGGTACGCCACGCTGGCGCCGGTGCTGGCACCTGCGCCAGTAGCGCGGTGCTACGGTCTACTCCGGCATGGCCTTCATCGAGGTGCTGGGGCTCGGGTATACCCTGCCTGGCAAACGACTGCTCTTCCGCGAGGTCGACTTCAAGGTTGCCGCCGGCCAGCGGGTAGCGCTGATTGGCGGCAACGGGGTTGGCAAATCGACCTTGCTCCGCATCGTCGCCGGCGAAGACGCTGAGTACAGCGGAACTGCGCGTGTGGACGGGACTCACCTGTACATGCGCCAGTTCGTGGCCAGCCCGGATACCACCGTTCGCGACCTGCTGCGCGGCCTGTTGCCGCCGGCCATGCGAGATGCCGGAGCCGAACTGCTGACAGCCGAGCTCGCCGCCGAGCAGGACCCGTCCGAGGTGGTCGGCATGCGCTACGCCGAGGCAGTCGCCCGCTGGCAGGAGCTCGGTGGGTACGCGGAGGAGGCCGCCTGGAACGCGGCCTGCGGCATCGTCCTGGACCAGGCGTACGAGGCGGTGGCGAATCGGTCCGTCGCGCAGCTCTCCGGTGGCGAGGCCAAGCGCCTGGTTTTGGAGGCACTATTCCGGTCCGAGGCCGGCGTCCTTCTTCTCGACGAGCCAGACAACTTCCTGGACCTCGAAGCCAAACGCTGGCTGGAGCGACGCATGGTCGAATCGAGCAAGACGATGCTGTTCGTCAGCCATGATCGGCAGCTGTTGTCCCGGACGGCTGAGAAACTGGTCACGCTCGAGTCCGACGGAGCCTGGGTGCACTCCGGCACGTTCGCCACCTATGCCGAGGCGCGCGCGCGGCGAGTCGAAAACCTGGAGGAGGACTTTCGCCGCTTTCAGGAGCAGCGCCAGGCGCTTGTCGATACGATGCGGCAGTACAAACAGTGGGCTGCGCTGAATTCGAAGTTCGCTTCCCGCGCCAGAGCCAGCGAAACGCGGTTGCGGCATTTCGACCAGGAGCATGAGCCGCCCGAGCGAGCAGTGGAGCAGCACGTCCAGATGCGCCTCGGCGGAGGTCGATCGGGAACAATCGTGCTGAGGGCGAAGGAGTTGTCCGTCCCCGACCTCTTGAAGCCGTTCGACTGTGAGGTTCGGTTCGGCCAGCGCGTAGCCATCGTGGGCCCGAACGGTTCGGGGAAAAGCCACTTCTTGCGACTCGTCGCCAGTTTGCCCGTGCTGCACGGCGGTGAGCTCGTGCTGGGCGCCCGGGTCAACGTCGGCTACTTTTCACAAACCCACGACGCACCGGGACTGCTGGGCAAGACCGTCCTAGACGTCTGCCGGGACTTTGGTCTGGATCGGGCGGGCGCCATGGGTGCACTCCGCCGTTACGAGCTGGATCGACGCTGGGACGTAGCCTTCGACAAGCTCTCCGGAGGTCAGCAGGCTCGGCTCCAGATTCTCCTGCTGGAGTTGGGCGGGTCGACGCTGCTTGCGCTCGACGAGCCGACCGACAATCTCGACGTTGCGTCGGCAGAGGCGCTCGAGCGGGCTCTGGCCGCGTATGCGGGTACTGTCGTGGCTGTCTCGCACGACCGCTGGTTCCTCCACAGTTTCGACAGATTCATCGAGTTCCGAAAAGACGGGACCGTTACCGAGCTGCAGCATGCCGCCTGAGCCAGAGCGGCGGCCAGCGCTCATCCTGCTTTTCGGCGGGCCGGCGGCGGGAAAGGGAACCCAGGCGCATCTGCTGAGTGATGCTCTGAGCTTCCCGCACATTTCCAGTGGCGACCTCCTGCGCGACCACCAGCGACGGGCGGCGCAGGCGGTCATGGAGCGCGGTGATCTGCTGCCAGACGACCTCGTGTCGGAGGTCGTCTTCGCCCGCCTGGGTGAGCCAGACGCGGTGCCTGGCGCCGTCCTGGACGGCTTCCCGCGCACCTTGAGCCAGGCAGAGGCGCTGGACCTCTGGCTGCAGCAGAAGGGTGGCGGCGTTCGGGCAGCGTTGTCCCTGGAAGTGCCGCCCGACCAGCTCCTGGAGCGAGCTATCTCACGCGGCGAAGTCAGTCACCGTGAGGACGACCACGTCGAGAGCGCCAGGCGGCGCGTTGCAGTATTCTTGCAGGAGCTACCACCGGTGCTCGAGCACTACGCCGCGCGCGGGCTGCTGCACTGGATCGACGGCACTCGGTC
>JAABUQ010009515.1_pt1 | contig 13107 bp, 9 predicted proteins | sample 5560001 | NCBI WGS metagenome assembly JAABUQ01 (sample SAMN10711888, study PRJNA513371) | rock metagenome | isolation source: Antarctica rocks | place: Antarctica: Victoria Land, Finger Mt nord | collected 2015-12-18 | reverse complement strand
AATCGCGCCTGCAACCGATGGTAAGCCCATTTTTGCGGTGAGCACGATACTCAGCTGGGACGCGCTCGGCGAGTGGCTTCGTTCACTCAATAACGAGAGCGCCGCCGTGACCCCGGAAATAAAATCGCTGGTCGAAAAACTTGTCGCTGGGAAGACGGCCGAGAAGCAGAAGGTCGACGCGATTTATCAGTATGTTTCGACCAATATCCGCTACGTAAGTATTTCGTTCGGTTTGGGCCGGCTTCAGCCGCACTGGGCTGGAGAGGTGCTGAAGAATGCATACGGCGATTGCAAAGACAAGAGTGCGTTATTTTCGGCATTGCTGCAGGCTGCAGGCATTCGATCGCACGCGGTCTTAGCCTCGCCGGGCAACGGCATTGTCGAACCGGAAGTACCGATGCCGACTCAGTTCACGCACGAGTTCACGGCGGTCGATGGAGGCAGTTCAACGGCCTTCCTCGACACCACTCTTGAATTCGCGGAACCGGAAGTTCTGATGCCCGGCGTGCGCGGGAAAAAGGCGCTTCTTATTGAACAGAATAAGTCGCAGTTGATCAATATTCCGGAGCGCTCGCCTGTTCCCGAGAGTACCGTCTCAAAATTGACCGGAAAAGTTTCAGCTTCGGGGAAGTTCACGGGCGAGAATCACGTAAAGGCCAGCGGCCTGGGAGCGGTTCTCGTGCGCCGCATCTTTCAGGAAGGAACAGAAGAACAGAAACAGAGTCTCTTGAAACAACTTGCCGGGCAGGAACTGCGCGAGGCCACGATCAGCAAGATTACAAACAGCAATCCGAAAGATCTTCTGACTCCCTTTTCGTTCGGGTATACGATCGAGCACGAAGGTTTCGGACCACCCGAAGGCATGAGCAAGCGCTTCACTCTTCTCACCAGCAATCTGTTCGATCCCGCGCAATTGGCGAAAGCGGTTAAGCCCACAAAGCCAGTGCCTGTTCCAGCCGAGTATGGAACCAGATCCATCGACCTGGTCATCGATCCGGTTTTCACGATCGACAACAGCATGCCGGTGCATTTCAAGACCAACTTTGGTAGCTACAACTCGGAGTTTCGCTACGACTCCGGCCATCTGTATCTCGATCGGAGTCTACAAATAAACGGTATTCCCGTTCAGCCGGAGGATTGGTCTGCCCTGCTCGGCTTTCTGACCGGCATTGAGTCGGACGCGACGCGCGGCTTTAGTCTCGAACATAAAGCCGCGGAGAATAGCCATCCCACTTCGCACTCGCTCAGTTTGGCCCAGGAGGGCCGCGAGGCTCTCGATAGACGCGATTTTCATGCGGCTGTCGCGGCACTGGCTCAAGTGACGAAGGTCAACCCTGGAGATCGCTACGCCTGGAATAATCTGGGACTCGCCTACTTGGGCTTGCACCAGCTCGACAAAGCTGAAGACGTCCTCAAGCACTCTATCGAGGTCAATCCAAACGATCAGTTCGCCTATAACAATCTAGGACGCGTTTACGTGGCCCGAAACGAACCAGATAGAGCGATCCCTCTATTCAGGAAGCAACTGCAGACCAATCCGCAGGATCGTTTCGCGCATGGCAATCTAGCGAACGCACTCGAACTGAAAGGCGATTGGAAGGAAGCGGAGAAAGAAGCTACCGCCGCAAACAAAATTCAGCCTGGAAACGCGCTTGGTTGGATTTACCTTGGCCGTGCTCAAGCCAAGCTCGGTAAAGCGGACGACGCCAGCAAGAGTTTTGATCGGGCATTGCAGGCATCCGATAACACCATCATGCAAAATAACGTGGCCTACCAGCTCGCGGACGCTGGTATCGACGTCGATAAAGCGTGGCAGCTCGCTTCGAGCGCGTTGACGATTCAAGCAAGTGAAGTCTGCAACCCGGAGAAACTGGTGAATGATCCCGGCTGCACGGAGCGGCTCGGGCGCCTCTCCGCGGTGCTCGACACGGCCGGTTGGATCCTGGTCAAGCAGGGCAAGCAGTCACTCGCGCTGCCTTATCTCACGGCCGCTTACGCCATAGCTCCTCGTCCCGCGAACGCGATGCATCTGGCCTTTGTAGATGCTGAGACCGGCAAACTCGAAGAAGCAATCCAGCTATACGCTGCCGCGCGTCTCGCGCATGGCTTTCGTGAAGACGATGCCCGTCCCATTCGGGAGGAATTGGTGAAGAAAGCCGGAGACGATTCCGCCTTGGAGCAAAAAGTTCGATCCGTTCCGAAAGATGAGAGCTCGCTCGGGCTCGTGCCGGGCGCTTCCGTTGCGAGCGCTGGCGAGACTTCCACTAGCGGCAAAGAAATCAGTCTGCAAGCCTTAGTTGAGCCGAGCGGCGCAATCAAAGATCTGCAGGCAGAGTCCGGGTCGTCTGCTCCGCCGTCATTGATCAGTCAGCTGAAAGGAATCAAGCTGCCTGCGCTCGCCTGGCCTGGACGTGAACTGCGATCGGTGCGTACCATTCGCGTACTCTCCTCAGGAAACACGGCGCACCTGGTGGTTGCATACGTAGTCGCTCCCGAAGGCGAAAACTTGCAAGAGTAAAGCCTCCATCTGCTCGCGTTCCGCAACGTTCCTGATACGCTCTGTTCGGATGCAATACATTCTCGCGCTCGATCAGGGAACGACCAGTTCGAGAGCTCTGTTGCTCGGACAAGATGGGCGCGTACATGGTATGGCGCAGGCCGCATTTGAGCAGATCTATCCACAGCCGGGATGGGTCGAGCACAATCCGGGCGAAATCTGGTCGAGCCAGTTTGGTGTCGCGATGGATGCGCTGGCGCAGGTCGATGCGAGTCCGTCCTCCATTGCTGCTATCGGCATCACCAATCAGCGCGAAACGGTGATCATCTGGGATCGCAAGACGGGCGAAGCGGTCTCGAATGCAATCGGCTGGCAGGACAGGCGAACCTCCGCGTTCTGTGACCGTCTGCGCGAACAGGGGCACGAACAACTGATTCAGGAGAAGACGGGTCTCGTTATCGATGCTTACTTCTCCGGCAGCAAGGTTCGTTGGATACTCGATAACGTCCCCGGGGTGCGTGAACGGGTAAAGCGAGGCGAGCTTGCTTTCGGAACCGTTGATAGCTGGCTTATCTGGAAACTGACCGGCGGAACGCGGCACGTGACCGACGTAACGAACGCCTCACGCACGATGCTGTTCAATATTCACGCGCTCGAGTGGGACGATGAGCTTCTTGCGTTGCTCGACATTCCGCGGTTACTCTTGCCGGAGGTGGTCGAATCGAGCGGGGTGTGTGGGCAGACTGCGGGCGTGCTCCCCGGCATTCCAATAGCGGGCGTGGCGGGCGATCAACACGCTTCTCTATTCGGGCAAATGTGCACCGAGCCGGGCATGGTGAAGTGCACGTACGGCACCGGCAGCTTCATGCTGCAGAATACCGGGAACAAAGCTGTTGTATCAAAGAACAAGCTCCTCACGACAATCGCCTGGCGCATCAACGGACAGACCACTTATGCGCTCGAAGGCAGCGTCTTCATTGCAGGCGCGGTTGTGCAGTGGCTGCGCGACGAACTGCAGATCATCCGTTCTTCCGAAGAAATCGAAGCGCTCGCCGCAAGTGTCGCTGATAGCGGTGGAGTCTACTTCGTGCCCGCTTTCGCAGGCATGGGCGCGCCCCACTGGGATCAATATGCGCGCGGGGCGATTGTAGGGCTCACCCGCGGTTCGAATCGAGCGCATATTGCACGTGCCGCGCTCGAAGGCATTGCGCTGCAGGTTGCTGACATTCTCGCAGCCATGGAAAACGATTCGGGCGTTCCGGTTCGCGAGCTGCGCGTAGATGGGGGTGCAGCTCGTAACAATGTCTTAATGCAGATGCAGTCGGATCTCCTGGACGTCACCGTCACGCGGCCGGCGAATACGGAAACCACCGTACTCGGGGCTGCGTATCTGGCCGGATTAGCTACCGGGTTCTGGGCCGACCAAGAAACGATTCAGAAGCAGTGGGTGGCCGAGCGGCGTTTCCTTCCGCAAATCGGCGGCGACGAACGAGCCAAGCGCCTCGCAGGTTGGCGGCGAGCACTCGACCGTGCTCGGGACTGGCACGTCGACTAGCCGGATGAGCACCACTCCGAGCCGTGAAGCCTTACTTCGGCAAGCGTCCGAGCCAGGCGAATGGGATTACATCGTCGTTGGTGGCGGCGCTACCGGCCTCGGTACAGCGCTCGAAGCCGTGTCGCGCGGCTATCGCACTCTGCTACTTGAAGCGCAGGATTTCGCGAAAGCCACTTCCAGCCGCAGCACCAAGCTGGTTCACGGCGGAGTGCGCTATTTAAAACAAGGCAACATCAAACTCGTGCTCGAAGCGCTTCGGGAACGCGGGCGGATGCTGCGAAACGCACCTCATCTGGCGCACCGGCAGGCGTTCGTTGTGCCCGCTTATTCAATCGCCGACTTACCGTTCTACGGAGCAGGTCTCACCCTCTACGACTTACTCGCGGGCCAAGAAGGCCTCGGCCGGTCTCGCATCTTGAGCCGCCGGAATGCAATCGAAGCACTGCCGGGCGTACGCTCGGACGGACTACATGGTGGCATTCTCTACTACGACGGTCAATTTGACGACGCTCGCTTCGCCATCGCCCTGCTTCGCACCTTTCTTGATCTCGGCGGCACGGCGCTCAATTACGCACCGGTAGAGCAGCTGATCAAACGCCACGGCCAAGTGCAAGGCGTGATCGCGCGTGACACTGAAACCGGAGCGCAAATTGAAGCTGTCGGCAAAATCGTCGTGAACGCAACCGGCATTTTCTCGGACGAGCTACGGCACATGGATGAGCCGCAAGCGAAACCTATGCTGACGGTGAGCCAAGGCACTCACTTCGTTCTGCCGCGACGCTTTCTGCCGGGCGATGCCGCGCTGATGATTCCCAAGACGTCCGATGGCCGCGTTCTCTTCGCTATTCCGTGGCACGATCACGTGGTTATAGGGACAACCGACAACCCTGTGCCCCGCCCCGACTACGAACCTCGCGCGCTGGCCGAAGAGCGTGCATTCCTCGCCGCCAATATCGAGCGTTTCCTGGGCGCAAAGCCGAGCTCTGCCGATGTGCAAAGCATGTGGTCGGGACAGCGCCCACTCGTCCAGCAGACCGGCAAATCGAGCACCGCATCCATTTCCCGCGACCATACGATTCTTATCTCACCTTCCCGGCTGGTGACAATCACGGGCGGTAAATGGACTACGTATCGCAAGATGGCGCAAGACGTCATCGACCGCACCGCAGCCTTCGCAGACTTGGCCGCAGCGAAGTCCGTCACGGCAGCCTTGAAACTGCATGGCTGGACGAATTTTTCCACGCAAGATTCCTGGGAACGCGTCTACGGCGCGGACCTCCCCGACTTGAACAAGGTGGCCGAAACGCATCCGGAGCTAAGCGAACGGCTGCATCCGAAGCTGCCGTTTCGAAAGGTAGAAGTCCTCTGGGCCGCCTCCCACGAAATGGCGCGCACGGTGGAGGATGTGCTCGCGCGCCGCACCCGAGCGCTTTTCCTCAACGCGGCTGCAAGCGCACAGTCCGCTTCTGAAACCGCGCGCCTCTTGGCCGGAGCACTCGGAAAAACTGAGCACTGGCAGGATGAGCAGGTGAGCGCCTTCCGGAGCGTCTCGCAAAATTACATTTGGAACGGTGAAACAATATGAGTGCAGCAGCTTTGGGCGAGTTCGTCGGGACGGCTGTCTTGATCCTGTTAGGCAACGGCGTAGTGGGCGGCGTTCTGCTAAAAGGGACCAAGGCCGAGAATGCCGGCTGGCTCGTGGTCACCACCGGGTGGGCGCTCGCCGTGTTCGCGGGCGTAGCCGTCAGCATTGCAATGGGCGATGTGGATGCTCATTTAAACCCCGCCTTCACGGTAGCCTCCGTCATCATGACTGGCCACCCCGAGCGTTTGTGGACCTATATTCCAGCCCAGATTCTAGGCGCGATCGCAGGCGCCACGTTAGTCTGGCTTCTCTACATGCCGCATTGGAAAGTAACCGAGGGTCCGGCCAAAAAACTGTCCTGCTTCTCGACTATGCCAGCGATCCGCAGCTTAGGCGCTAATTTTATGAGTGAAGTGATTGGCACTTTCATTCTGGTGCTTGTCGCTTCGGCGCTCGTATCGAAACGCCTAGCTCCGGGTGGAGTAGCGCCGGGGCTCGGACCACTGCTCATCGGCGCCGTCGTCTGGAGTATTGGAATCTCCCTCGGCGCGACCACAGGTTATGCCATTAATCCAGCGCGCGATCTTGGACCACGCCTAGCACACAGCTTCCTGCCCATTTCCGGAAAAGGGTCGTCAGATTGGAGCTACGCCGCAGTCCCAATCTTGGGACCTATTTGCGGAGCAATTATTGCGGCCCTCTTTATCAGATGGACAGGTATTTAACAAATGCGGTGTAGGAACAGGATCAACCGGGCGCTCGCGCCAAAGCCGATGCGCCCGATTGACTTAGGCTAGCTTAGGCAGTTGCGGACGACGATTTTGTTATCCGGCCCCGCTCGCGCAATTCGCGTTCCGCCCGATGCCAGTCTTCTTCCGGCGATCCTTGTGGACAGCCGCGTTCATGCCAGCACCGATAGGCATGCGAGGCAATCTCATCCGAACTGACTGACTCACTCGAGGCGCTCGCGCCTGCTGTATCAGCTGCATCGTTCTGAGTTGCGGTTTGCTCGGTAGCGGCATCGCTCAGCGGTGTCGTTCCCGACCCGGTTGGACCCGGCCTTACGTTCGGCGCAGGCGATTCGCCTTTGGAACCCGGCGTTAGGGAGGAACTACCCGCACCGGCACCCGCTCCTGCCCGTACCCCGGACGTATTTGCACCGAGCCCGCCGACCGAAAGATTCGCGTCGGCTGCAATCGTGTCGTTCACACTCAAACCAGCGCGGGGACTTCCCGTCCGCACTGGTTGTTCGTCTTCTAAGCCGGTCGCGGAACTTCGTTTCGAACCGGTTTTGGTTTCATCTGGTAAATCGTTGAACTTAGGATCGATCATGTACTCGCTCCACATAATGGACGAGCGCGGAAGAAAAGTGAAACGAAAAGAATGCAGGGGCCGGTGAAGAAAGCTTCTAAGGCTACTAGCAAAGCCTGACGACAGGCAGAGCGTGCGTCGCAAGGCCCGGTCCGGCGGCATATTGCGTCAGGGCAGCGCTATTGTCCGGGCTGCCGCGAAATCCGAGATAGCCGTCCGGCCGCACGATCGCGATCCTGCTTCCCTCCCCAAACAAGTGCGTAAGCGCTTTCTGTGTTTCGTCACAAAAGTCTGCGCGGCGAATGGTTCGGATTCCGCCGGTTGGAAACACCGCGCGGAGCGCCGCTTCGGCTGGGCCGTCCAGAGCGATCGCAAACTGAGGTGCCTCGCGCCAACCCTTCATGAGCGGCTCACTGACGCCGTTGTTCCCGATCAGTTCAGGATTCGGAACTCGGTCGCCCGCTCGGAGCGACCCACCACCGCCGCGGTCCAGCACCGCGGAAGAACCCCGGTAGCCGATTTCAGTCTCGGAAACGAAACCGAGGATGAAATCCTGCACCGCCGGTAGCTTCGAGGCGGTCGACAACACAAAATCACGTACCTTCTCGAGCAGCGGATTCGAAGCCGTCCCGGCCGCCAAAACAGCCGATGTTCTTTGGAGGAGCCGCTTGCCTACCGGGCGGCGCTCTTCCTCGTAGCTAGATAAGAGCTCGGGAGAAGCGCCAGCGCGGACGGCCCCGATCTTCCAGGCCAAATTTGCGGCGTCCTGTATTCCCGTATTCATGCCTTGGCCGCCAACCGGAGAGTGTATATGCGACGCGTCACCCGCCAAGAACACGTTGCCGATCTGCATCTTCTCAGCCTGCCGGTCATTGACGCCGAAGGGCGTCATCCAATCGGCGGAGAGCACCTTGAGTTTGATTCCGGCACGGTCGATAGTCTCCTGGAAATCGGCTATTGTGACTTGCCTCCTCTGCGCGATGGCGTCCTGCACAGTTCCGTTTTCCGCGTCGTGCGCAGCCACAATGACGCGTGAGATCCTGTCCGTCAGCCGCCCGATGAAGACGATATCTCCCCGATGCAGATACACTCGCAGCTCATCGCCCAGCGCGTCGGGACCGTCGAGCTCCAAGTCGCCGAGATAGAAATGCAGAGCTACGCTGCCGCCGGTAAATGGCACGCCGGGGCTCTCCCGAATTTTGCTGTGCGCCATCGCACCCGATCAGCCATCGCGGGGTCACTTCTTCGGTACTGCCATCTCCGTGGCGCAGAGTCGCCGTAACCGTTTCCCCATCACGGACCACTTCGGCTAGCTCGACGCCTCGCTCGATTTCTCCGCCCAAAGACGCAGGTGCTCAGTCAGCAGCTTCTCGGTTTCGCTTTGGGGAAGGAAGAGGACGAACGGATACCGGCTCGCGATTCTGTCGAATGGAAAAGCGACAACCGTTTTGCCTTCGCTGATCATGGAAGCGTGGCGCAGTTTCCGCCCGCGCGCCACCGCCTGCTCCGCGATGCCGTACCGCTCGAACTGCTCGAGTGTACGCGCCTGAACCACCAGCGCCTGCGAATACTGCGCCGCATGCAGCGTTTTGTCGATGATCCGAACGGGAACGCCGAACCTCTTCAATTCAATTGCGGCAGTCAGGCCGGTCGGGCCCGCACCGATGACGAGCGCCTCGGTTGCATTCATGCGAATCCAGTTTGATTTTACTGCAATAAAAAAGGCGGCCCGCTTTGGGACCGCCTTTCAATCGACTCAGCCTTGGATGAAGGAGCTATTCGCCCGTCTCGCTGCCGCCCGCCGCTACACCGGTTTTCAGCTTCTCCCGTTGTTCCTTGAGAATCGCCTTCCGGCTGAGCTTAATTTTGTTGCCCTCGAGTGCCAGAACCTTCACCAGGATCTGATCCCCTTCATTCAGCTCATCCCGCACATTCTTAATACGGCTCTCTGAAATTTCGCTGATGTGCAACAAGCCATCCGTTCCCGGGAAAATTTCGACGAACGCTCCGAAATCAGCAATGCGCACGACCTTGCCGAGATACGTCTTGTTCACTTCCGCCACCGCCGCGATATCGCTGACCATCTGCAATGCGCGATTCGCCGCCGTACCGCTCGAGGCAAAAATGTTCACCGTACCGTCATCCGACACGTCAATTTTGACACCCGTCTGATCGATGATGCCCTTGATAACCTTCCCGCCCGGGCCAATCAGCTCGCGAATTTTGTCGGTCGGAATTTTAGTCGTGTAAATGCGCGGGGCGTACTGCGAAAGCTGCGCACGCGGTGTCTCGATCGCGGCCAGCATCTTGCCGAGAATCTCGAGCCGGCCTTTGCGCGCCTGCTCCAGAGCTTCGGCCATGATCTTGGTCGTTACATTCGTGATCTTGATGTCCATCTGCAGGGCAGTGATTCCATCGCGCGTTCCCGCGACCTTGAAATCCATGTCCCCATAGTGGTCTTCCGCGCCCGCAATGTCTGTCAGGATGGCGTATTGATCACCTTCCATCACCAGTCCCATCGCAATTCCCGCGACCGGCTTCGGCAGGGGCACGCCGGCATCCATCAGCGAAAGAGTTCCTCCGCAAACGCTCGCCATCGAGCTCGAGCCGTTCGATTCGAGAATGTCGCTCACCACGCGCAGAGTATACGGAAACGATTTCTCGTCCGGAATCATCGGCGCGAGCGCGCGCTCGGCTAAGGCGCCGTGACCGATTTCGCGCCGGCCCGGTCCCCGCATAAATCCTACTTCGCCGACGCTAAAAGGCGGGAAGTTGTAATGAAGCATGAAACGCTTTGAGGTCTCGCTCAGATCGAACATCTCGATCCGCTGCTCATCATCTTTCGTGCCGAGCGTGGTCGTAACCAGCGCCTGCGTTTCGCCGCGCGTGAAAATAGCCGAACCATGCGTACGCGGCAGCACGCCTACTTCACAGGTAATCTGGCGGACTTGATCAAAGGCGCGGCCATCCGGGCGGCGGCGCTCTTTCAACATCTGGTCGCGGAAAATGCGCTCTTTCAAATAGCTGAAAGTCTGCGTAGCTTCGGCCAGATCGGCTTCTTCGGTGAACAGCTCGAGCGCTTTCGCCTTAGCTTGATCGATGCGGCTGTAACTCTCGATTTTGCCGTATCTCTGCGTATCGAGCGCGTCGCTCAGATCCAGCCGGATCGAATCGGAGATCCTGTTGAGCATCTCCTGCTTCACGGCGGAGGGCGTGAACGGCCGCTTCGGCTTACCCGTCGCCGCCATCAGCTCGCGAATCCCAGCCGCAATCTTTTTGCAGCAATCGTGCCCGAACTCAATCGCCTTTACGACTTCGTCTTCAGACGCTTCGCTCGCGGCCGCCTCGACCATCACGATGCCGTCTTCCGTGCCCGCCACAATGATGTTGAGCTTCGAATCCTTGCCTTGCTCGTAGGTGGCGTTGGCCTTGTATTCGCCATTGATCATCCCCACTCGCACCCCGCCTAACACGTGATGGAACGGAATGTCGGAGATCGCCAGGGCAGCCCCCGCTCCGATGATCGCCAACACACTGGGATCGAATTCCGGATCGGCCGAAAGCACCATCGCAATGATTTGCGTTTCGTTGCTGTAACCTTCCGGAAACAGCGGCCGAATCGGGCGGTCGATCAAGCGGCTCGTGAGAACCTCCTTCTCGGAAAGGCGTCCTTCACGCTTGATGAACCCGCCCGGAAACTTGCCCGCGGCGTAGGTGTACTCACGATAATCCACCGTGAGCGGAAAGAAAGTAGCGCCGGGCTTCGGCTTCTCTGAGCCCGTTGCTGCTACCAGCACCACCGAATCCCCGGAACGAACAACCACAGACCCACTGGCCTGTTTGGCAATCTTGCCAGTCTCGATTGAGACCTTTGACCCGTTAAGGTCAATTTCAACTGTATGCGACATGTATTATTCCCGATGCGTGATCCGCATCCTTCGTCCTATTGCCTGCACGCCCGGGCCGTAGCACGGGACGCGCGGATCTGCTTTCGGGATTAAGAGGAGGACGTAGAGTTGGAAGCTTTGGAGGACACCACCTGCCAAGGCGGCGTTGCGCGTTCGTACATCAAATGGAACCCCTCCCGGGAAGCCACCCAACCCGCGCCTGCTTTTGAGAATCGTAAACTAGCGGCGAATGCCTAGACTTTGAATCAAAGTCTTGTAACGCTCAGGACTGCGATCTTTCAGATACTTGAGCAGCTTACGACGACTGGAAACCATCGTGAGCAAACCGCGCCGGGAGTGATGGTCTTTCTTATGCGTCTTAAAATGCTCCGTCAGCTCCAAAATACGCTGACTTAAAAGCGCAACCTGGACCTCTGGCGAACCCGAATCCGATTTATGGACCTGGTACTTCGTAATGATATTGGACTTCTCTTCACCCGCCAGAGCCATGCTAGAAAACGATACTCCTCGTCTTTACCTTAATCTCGATTTATTTCTCTACAAGGGTAACACAGGCTTCCGGTAGTGCGCTAAATGTGTGTGGCTCCTATTGATGGCGGCCTATACTGTCGAGGCCGCCAGTGAATCACCGAGATTTCTCCCAATCAAAATTCATCTGATCTGATATAGCGGTCTTCTTAAATACTCTCGAAAACTTGGCCCTAAAATCATCCATGTTGTCGCACAGTTTCATGATTGTTACCACGCGTTCGATCTGATCGTGTACCTTCTGTCTGCCAAACTCCTTTAGCCACTGATGATGATTCTGTTTGAAATGAGGATCGGGGTTTTTCTTTCTCAACTCACTACCAACGTCGCCATCTATGGCATCGTATACGAATGCCATAACATACTTACCCCACCGAAGAGGTCTTGATCGAGCAGAATAGTGAACGCCCTCAAGCCGTGCCAATTCGAACCAGAACTCATCCTGGAACATTATTGCCCACTCTTGCATGTCTTCTGCAATGAACGCCTGAAGCTTAAGTTGAAGTTCTTGCTTTTTTCGGAATTGTTGATACCCAGTAGCCTCGTCAATAAGGGCAATGATCCCGACTTTTGCGCATGCACGTGTAATGATCTCTGCTTGCTTTGCGAGGTTTATTTGCGCCGGTCCGTCAAGCTTTCCATCCTCTCTAGCCCGAAGATATGCGTCGCATATATCAAGCAGTAGCGTGGCTTCGTATCCTGACGCCACGTTGGGAACGCCAGGGATTCTGAAATGAATCGCCTGGGCCATGATGGATTCGCTCGGGAGATAGGGCTGCAAATATTGAGCTTCAAGATACCGTGCGAGGTTCCCTTTGACGTGCCCTGTGAAAAGTCGGACGATCTCTCGTTGCGCCATGACGCGCTTTCCGTTGTCTAGAACGTAGCAGGACAACTGGACATCGGCCATCGTTAGTTTGCCAGGAAACAGGGCTATAGGGTGAACTGGGGCTTCGAACGTAACCTCCTGATTCTTTGGGCGGTCCGGCCCTTTTGATACTTGCTCGATACTACCGACATTTTGGGGAACCGCCGATTCAGCCTTCGCCGCACGCGCTTTCGCCCAACGTGCAGCGATAGCTTTTCTGCCGATTTCTTTGCGCTCCTCAGACGTAAGAGTATTTGCCCTGGCGCGGCCTCCCTTGGCCGCGCCAAGCTTTGACAATTCCTGTGCGGCCTCACTCGAAAGATCTGGCTTCATGAGGTTATAGTACTTGCTCGGGCAAATATTGTCAATACTTGCTCAGAAAGAGTATTGACTACCTGCCCGAGCAAGTATAAAATAGCCCTATGAAACCAAAAGCCCCGATCAGTGATGGAACACCGATCGGGGCTGAAATCACCACAGCCAAAGCCGCAGTGACCTGCAATCCCATTATCGGCTTTCCGGCTGTGGATCTCAAGGAGATTCACAGTGACTTGCCACAACTGCCGGAGCGAATGCAAACGGCACGGACGCGACCGTAAAGGCCATCAACGCTTTCAGTGCCGCCAATGCTCCAAGACTTTCCTGGAAACACAAGAAAAGCCGCTGGACAGCATGTATCTGCCTCTGAAGAAAGCAGAGCTGATTCTCAAGTTATTAGTGGAGGGCAACAGCGTCTCTTCGGTAGAACGCATCGCTGGTGTTCACCACACCACGATTTTGAAGCTTTTGGTTCTTGCCGGTGAACGTTGTGAAAGGCTCCTGTCCGAAAAGATACACAACATTCGTGTGAAGGAT
>JAABUQ010009514.1_pt1 | contig 13107 bp, 12 predicted proteins | sample 5560001 | NCBI WGS metagenome assembly JAABUQ01 (sample SAMN10711888, study PRJNA513371) | rock metagenome | isolation source: Antarctica rocks | place: Antarctica: Victoria Land, Finger Mt nord | collected 2015-12-18 | reverse complement strand
CGGCGCGGGGCCACCGGCGCCGGGCTACCGGGCTACGCCTCCTTGAGCCTTTTCAGCTTCAGCAAGCGCAGACCGGACGGCGCCTGCCCGGACGGGACGCTCCACGAGGAGGAGAGCGGTGGCTGGCCGCCGAGGTCGTACCAGGCGCGCCGCACCGCGGCGGCCAGGCTCCAGGCGACGGGGCCGCCCTCCGCTTCCAGCCGATCGAGCGCGCGTGTCAGGCTGTCGACGTCGCGCACCCGTCCTCTGGCGCGGCGCGCCCATTGGGCCACGAGCGGCTCGCCCTCGTAGACCAGCACTTCCAGCAGCTCCTCGGGGTGGCTCATAGGCGACTGGACCACAGCGCGCAGATGCCACGGAACTAGACGCCGCCAAAGCGGCCTCATGCCACCATCATCCCGGGTCTCGGGCCCGTGAACCAGTCTAGAACGGTAAATCTTCGAGCTCTTCGTCTGGCGCGGCGGTGCGCTGCCGCGGCGGAGCGCCATTGCTCACCCCGGCAGCCGCTGGCCGCGGGGCTGGCGCCGCCTCTTCGGATTCCGGCTCACCCTCGGCGCCTGCCGGTCGCCCGGACAGATTGACCACTTCGTCCGCCCAGACGTCGTAGCTGATGCGCTGCTCGCCCTCGCGCGACTGGTAGTGCCCAATATCCAGCCGACCTTCCACCAGAACGCGCGTCCCCTTGGTCAAGCGCTGCGCGGACTCGGCCAGCCGGCCCATAGCCCGGATGCGGAACCACTCGGTGTTCTCCTGGCGCTCCCCGTCGGGCGCCGTCCGTACCTGGTTCACGGCGACGCGGAAGGTGGTCATCGGCGCCCCCTTTTGCGAATACCGCTGCTCAGGGTCCGCCCCGAGATTGCCAAGCAAACTCACGCGCAACATCCTGTTACCCTCCGATCAGCTCCCGCGAACAGCGAACAGAACAACCACCTCCACTATAGAACATTCGTTCTCCCGCCACAAGTGGACCTTGCGGTCGGCCCAGCGCCCGGGCGCCGGCATCCTGGCGCGGCGGGCTGCCGCCGCTGGGGCGGTGTGGCATAGTCCGCGGGCAACGTGACCCTGTCGTCCTTGTCCGAGGCCGTGCGCCGCTCCTGGGCCGGACACCGGCGGCGGGTCGCCGCCGCCCTGGCTGCCGCCGCGGCCATCGCCGGGCTACTCATCGGGGTGGGCGCCTGGGCGCTCCTGCGGCCGGGCGCCCACGGCGCGCCCCCTGGCGTTGTCGAGCCGCCCGCGCCGACGGCGCTGCCGACCGAGCCGGCCGTCGTGATCCCGGACGCACCGCAGGTGGGGGCGGCAACCACGTCCGACGTGTCGCCGTTCGCGGGCATCGCCAATCCGCCGCCGCAGCCACCCAAACGGACCGGCCTGACCGCCTACGTGGTGCAGTCGGGCGACGTCCTGTGGCAGATCGCCGACCAGTACCACCTGCGTCCCGAGACGATCCTGTGGGCCAACGACATCGCCAACGCCGACGTCCTCCTTGTGGGCCAGAAGCTCGTCATCCCGCCAGTCGACGGCGTGCTCTACACGGTACGGCCGGGTGACCGGCTGGCCGACGTGGCGACGCGCTACGGCGTCGACCTGGGCGCCATCACCGAGGCGAACGCTCTGCCGGACCCGGACCAGGTGCAGGCGGGCCAGGACATCTTCCTGCCGGGCGGCCGGCCGCTTGGCCCTGCTCCGAGCGACGCGGCGGCCCAGGTGGACACCGCCAACCAGGCGACGGCCGGGGCCGGCCCGCCGGTGCCGCTGCCCGACAACATCGGCGAGCTTCTCACCGCTGGCTGGCTCCAGACACAGGAGACGACGACCCTGTACAAGACGCCCGACCGCAATCCCAGGCCGCTCCACGACCTGCCGCCGGGCCAGCGGTTGGAACGACTCGACGGGTTCCAGAACGGCCGCCTGGAAGTGCGGGATCCCGGCGACGGGCGCACGCGGCAGGCGATGACCGGCTGGGTGGACGCCGCGGCGATGGGTCTCGGCCGCGCCCCGTCGTCCCGTGAGCTGCCACTGTCTTACCCCGCGGACACCGCCATGGACATCGCGCAGGTGTTCGCCCCGTACCGGACGCAGCTGGACGGCAGCCCGTACCAGGAAGCCAACTGCGGCCCGACGGCCGTCGGCATGGCGCTGGCCGCCTTCGGCATCGACCTCCCCTCGCGCCAGCTGCGCGCTGAGGCGCTGGCCGCCCAGCACCTGTCTGGCAACTACGTGGGCACGCTGATCACGGCCCTGGCCAGCGTCGTGGAGCAGCACGGGCTCACCCCGATCGACCTGTACGACCCGGACGGCGGCATCCACCGGTGGACCGTTGACGAGATTCGGGACCACGTCGCACAGGGCCATCCCGTGGTGGTCCAGGCGCGCTACCGCTCGCTGCCCGGTCGTGGCGGGGCGTACTACTACGGCGACCACTACATCATGGTGACCGGTGTCGTCCCGAGCGGCTTCCTGTACAACGACCCTATCGACTTCGACGGGCTCGGCTGGGACCGGGTGATCAGCGCCGATCGCCTGGCGACGGCGATGGACGTTGCCGACCGCCGCTACGTCCGCTCCGCCTTCGCGGTCGGCCGCTGAGCTCGCCCGGTCAGGCGCGGACGGCGATCGGCGGCGCGGCGTGGTCGGTGCGCTCGCCCTGGGGAGCAGCGGCGGTGTCCAGGCGATCGAGCTCGCACTGGAGGATGCGGCGGGCGATAGCCAGGGCCGCCGCGTAGGTGGAGTCCATGCCGAAGTAGCTCAGGTTCCGCTCGCCGAGCGTCAGGCCGCGGCTGTACGGCGTGTCGGACGCGTAGTGGATGAAGCCGAGGTCGGTGGCTGCCCCGACGAGGTTGAGCACCTCGCCGTGGGGCGCCCGCTCGGGCAGCACCCCCTCGGCGAACGCCTCCAGGTAGGGGCCGGCCTCCATCTCCACCAGGTTGTTGCCGGCGCGGTGCAGGGCGTCCAGGTAGCCCCAGTTCTGGAGGAAGGTCCCACGGACGGTGGCGGCGCGCTGATTGTCCAGCGCCGTCCCGTACACCAGGTACCGCTCGAGGTCCTCGGCGTTGAAGCAGTTGTGCAGCAGGTAGGTGGTCCCGGTGCGCTCGTCAGAGACCACGTTCGAGATGAGGACGTCGCCGACGCGCCCGGTGAGCGTGGCGCCCTTGCCCATGGAGTAGACGCCGAGCACCGAGCCGGCGCGTCGCGCCAGCGCGCGCTGGACGAAGTAGCCCGTCTGGCCCAGGGGGTAATCGACGTTGACGACCAGCGCGTCGCTGCTGGCCAGGCGCTCCAGGCCCGGGAGGTTCGCCAGGCGGGGGTCGAGGCGCGAGGCCCGCAGCTGGCGCAGCTCGATCACCTGGGCGTCGACGTCCGGCCCGCGCGGCAGGCGCACGGTCGTCACGCCGGCGGCGCGCTCCTCGGTGGCGAAGACGCGGGCCGCGTCGCCGCTCCGCGGGTCGGCCAGGTACTTCTTGGCGGCGTAGTAGAGGAAGTTCTCCAGGCTGCTCGGTACACGCTCGGCGGTGATGGCTTCGTACTCGCCGAGCAGCAGCTCGTTCCCCGACTTCTGGACGTAGTCGATGATCTCGCCGCGCCGCGCCAGCGCCGACCCCGACACGACGTTTGCCAGGCTGTGCATGTTGCTCGAGACGACGTAGATGGGCCGCCGGTTCAGGTCTGGGGGCGCGTGCTCGGCGATGTGCTCGAACCACCCCTCGACCGCGCGCTCGTAGTCGTTCCACGTCCCGCCGAGCATCCGGACGGCCAGCCGCTTGCGCCGCGCCGCCGTCCGGGCCAGCAGCTGCCAGGAGCGCCCGTGCCAGATCGTCGCCAGCCGCGCCAGCTCGTCGCCGGACAGGCCCAGGGCGTGGGCCAGCCGCTCGTCGTCGCCAGGTCGCGGCCCGCTCGCGGCGGCGTGCTCGACCATGGCCCGCAGGCCCGAGTCGCGCTGCAACAGCTCGTGGAGCTTGTTCCATTCCAGCTCGTACGCCACCAGCGCGGGGATGATGTCGTCGAGGTCGCTCGGGCTGCTGACGAGCATTGCCAGGCGGTCCTGGCCGTCGAAGAACTGGCGGCGGCGGCGGGCCGGCGCCACCTGGGCGCTCCACCGGGCGACGTCGCCGAAGCCACGGGCGGCCATGGTCTCCAGCGACGCGCTCAGCAGCACCAGGCGGACGGAGGGCATGCAGGGCGGCAGGCGCAGTCCCACGTAGGTGATGGCGGCTGGGTCCGGCAGCGGGTCGCGCACGCGCGGGTGCAGCGTCGGCGCCATGGCCAGGTACGACTCCATCAAGCCAGCCACCCGCACCTCGCCGGTGCTGCGGAGGAGCGTCTGGTAGGAGCGCACGAACAGGTCGACCGCCTCCCGGCCGGCCGGCGCGCCCGGCGGGATGGGCGGCCGCAACGCCGACCGCACCACGTCCTCCCGCTGCGCCTCCGTGGGGCGCGCCAGCAGCCCGTCTGGCTCGCGGCGACCCCTGTTCAGAGGCTCGTCCACGAGTGAGTCCACGCCGTCAAGCGTAGCGCACGAGGGGACCGAGGATCTGATTCGCCGCGGCTACCCCGGCTGGCGCTGGCGGTACACCAGGAGGCCGACAACCGGCCTACGCTCACGGCTTACGGCTTACGGAAAGGTCGGCGCGACCAGGCGGACGCTGCGCTTGCCGACGCTCAGCAGCGCCGGCAGCTCGCTCGCCTCCACGGCGCGATCGCTCGCCTGGGTGGCGCCGGCCAGCTTGACGCCGTTGCCCGCGATCAGCCGCTTGGCTTCGCCCTTGGACGCCGCCAGGCCGGTGTCCGCGAGCAGGTCCACCAGCCTCCGCGAACCTGCCACCGGGTAGCTCGGCCCGGCGTCGCGCCCCAGGCCGCCGAATCTGGCGCGGGCTGTCTCCTGGGCCGCCTGGGCCGCCTCCTGGCCGTGGGTCAGCTTCGTGGCCTCGAAGGCGAGCACCTCCTTGGCGCGGTTCAGCTCAGCGCCCTGGAGCCGCTCGAGCTCGGCGATCTCCGCCAGCGGCAGGAACGTGAACAGGCGCAGGTAGCGGCCGACGTCGGCATCCTCGGTATTGCGCCAGTACTGGTAGTAGTCGAAAGGGCTGGTGAGGCCAGGGTCGAGCCAGTGGGCGTTCCCCTCGGATTTGCTCATCTTCTGGCCGGAGCTGGTGGTGATGAGCGTCGTGGTGAGGGCAAAAGCTTGCGCGCCCGCTTCCCGCCGGATGAGGTCCACACCTGCCAGGATGTTGAACCACTGGTCGTTGCCACCAACCTGGAGGATGCAGCCGTAGGCGCGGAAAAGGTGGAGGAAGTCGTACGCCTGCACCATGGCGTAGTTCAGCTCGATGAAGGAGAGGCTGCCGTTCTGGTAGCGCTCGCGGTAGGTCTCGTGCTGCATGAGCTGATTGAGGGTGAAGTGCCGTCCGACGTCGCGCAAAAAGCCGATGTACGGCAGAGGCGTTAGCCAGTCGGCGTTGTTCACCAGGAGGGCGTGGCCGTCCGAGAAGTCCACGTAGCGCGCGAACTGGCGGCGGATGCTAGCGACGTTGCGGGCAATGTCCGCTTCGGACAGCATGGGCCGCGTCGTCGACCGGCCGGTCGGGTCGCCGATCATGCCGGTGCCGCCGCCGACGACGGCGATGGGTCGGTGGCCGGCGCGCTGCAGGTGCGCCAGGGCCATGATCTGGACGAGGTGGCCCGTGTGGAGACTGGCGGCCGTGGGGTCGTAGCCGCAGTACGCGGTGATCGGCCCGCGCTCCAGGGCGGCGCGAAGGCCGTCTTCGTCAGACACGTTGGCCAGGAAGCCGCGGTCGCGAAGGGTCTGGAGCGCCCCGTCACAGTGGGCCACGGGCATGGAGCCGACTATTTTAGTCCTCTAGCCGTCTAGCCGGGGCGGCCAGCCGTCGACGGGCAGGCGACGTCGCCACCGATGACGGCTTCGAGGGCGGCGGCCAGGGCGCCGAGCTGTTCGCTGTCCAGGCGTCCGGTGAAGTGCTCGCGAATGCCACGCACGTGCGTCCGGGCCGCCGGCCGGAAGCGCTCGGCGCCAGCGTCGGTCAGATGAGCCAGGGTGGCGCGTTTGTCGCCTGGGCACGGGATGCGCTCCACCAGGCCCTGGCTGACCAGGCGATCGACCAGCCGTGTCAGCCCGCTGGGGCTGAGCAACACGACGCTGGCGAGATCGACCATCTTCAGGGAGTGGTTCGGGGCCTGGGCGAGCCAGAGCAGGACTTCGTAGGCACCCACGGACAGCCCGTGCTCCGTCTGGAGCTCGCGGTCGAGGGTAGCGAGAACACGATGGTGGGCGATGTTCACCACCGTCAAGGGCCGCTTCACAGGCGTCCGGGGCGCCATCGCGGCTGACGAGTCCAACCCCGCCAACTCCTCGGTCGAGGTCACCATCGACGCCGCCAGCCTCACCTCGGGCGACGAGAAGCGCGGTGGCCATCTGAAGAGTCCCGACTTCCTGGACGTCGCGACCTATCCCGAGATCACCTTCAAGAGCAGCCGCGTCCAGCCGCTGGACGACGCCGGCGACCAGCTGCGCGTGGTCGGCTACCTGGCGGTGCACGGGGTCACCGTCGCTGGCTTCTCGGCCACCACCAGCCTGAATCGCAAGGACTGGGGGCTGAACTGGAACGTCGCCCTCGAAGCTGGCGGCGTGCTCGTCGGCGAGACGGTCAAGCTGGCGCTCGAGATCGAGGCCGTCAAGCAGGGCTAGACCGAAGCCGCGTCGACCTTGTCGACGCTCGCGCAAGCGACGGGGAACGTGACAACACCGCGAGGGCGGCGTCAGCCCATGGTCTTGGAGCCGTCCAGAGACTCGCGGATGATGTCGGCGTGGCCGGCATGCTGAGCGGTCTCTGCGATGATGTGGAGCAGGACGCGGCGTGCCGACCAGCTCGCGCCGGGCTTGAACCAGGGAGCCACCGGCAGGGGGTGGGACTGGTTCAAGTCGGGCAGGCTTGCCACGATCTCGCTCGTCTTTCTGCGCGACCGTGTCGTAGCGCTCGAGCAGACCGGCCAGCGTCTCGCCGTCCAGCATGCGAAACTGGCCCTCCCAGTCAACCTCGGGGCCCGCGGCCATCCCTTCGGCACCGCCCAGCACGAAATTCATCCACCCCTGTTCGGTGGCGGCGACGTGCTTGATCAGGCCCCCCAGACACAAGGCACTCGCGGTCGTGCGTTGGGCGGCCTGCTCGTCCGTCAGGTCGCGGACTGTGAAGCGCAAGAAGTAGCGGTGCCTGGCCAGCGTCTCAAGGAGATCGGCGCGCTCGCCGGTCTGGGCCGCGTCGGTGGTGGTCATGCCGTCAGTATCCGCCCTCACGTTCGTCGTCTGTCGCGCGCCATGGTACGCCGCGCGCGGCAGCTCTCCGGCGGCGCCTGACGGTCGGCAGCCGGTACGGGGCCGTGCCGGCACGCCCATCGCGGACCGATGACTTTGGGCGTGCCGCACCGTTAAGGCTCTGGATGCAGATGCACCCGCACAGGGCGACGTGCCCACGCGGCGCTGGGGTCCGGCCAGCTGGAGGCGGCGGGCGCAGCGCGAACCACGAATCACGCGAATCAAAAGGAGACGGCTGATGCAGAAAGCGACCGGGCTGAGCGTGGCGTTGTGGATCGTTCAGGGGTTCCTCGCTGCCTTTTTCTTCCTGGCCAGCGGTGGGCCAAAGCTGGTCCTGCCGACCGAGATGCTGGCGATGCCGATCCCGCTGCCGCATCCCTTCGTCCTGTTCATCGGGGTGGCCGAGATGCTCGGAGCGCTTGGCCTGATCCTCCCCGGACTTCTGCACACGCGGCCGGGCCTCACGCCCCTGGCTGCCCTTGGGCTGGTGCTCGTCACGCTGTCCGCCACGGTCTATCAGCTGATGGCCGGCCAGCCCGGAAGCGCGGCGTTTGCGACAGTGATGGGGCTGCTGGCCGCATTCGTCGCCTACGGCCGTTGGCGCCTCATCCCGCTGCGCGGGTCGGCGGCGTCGCCAGCGGTGCTCCAGCGAGCTGGTTGAACCTGGCAGGGCCGTATCACGATCATCGCCCGCGGACTGGGCGAGCGACCCGAGCGGCGGGATGACTGCCGCGCTATCCCGCGTCTCGACGCGACGAAGGAGCCATGATGAGCGAAGTACAGGTACTGGTTGGCACGCGCAAGGGCGCGTTTGTGCTCACAGCGGACGGCAAGCGCGAGCAGTGGGCTGTCAGCGGACCCCATTTCGCCGGCTGGGAGACCTACCACCTCAAGGGATCACCCGCCGATCCGAATCGGCTGTATGCGTCCCAGTCCAGTGGCTGGTTCGGCCAGGTGATCCAGCGTTCTGATGACGCCGGTCAGACGTGGGCACCTGTCGGCAACAAGTTTGCCTACGACGGCGTCCCCGGCACCCACCAGTGGTACGACGGCACGCCCCGCCCGTGGGAGTTCAAGCGCGTCTGGCATCTCGAGCCGTCGCTGACCGATCCCGATACCGTCTACGCCGGGGTTGAAGATGCGGCCCTGTTCCGCTCGACCGACGGCGGCCAGACGTGGCACGAGCTGGCGGGACTGCGGGGCCACGGCTCGGGATCCTCCTGGCAGCCAGGCGCCGGTGGGCTGTGCCTGCACACGATCCTGCTCGATCCGAGCAACCCCGAGCGGATGTTCACCGCCATCTCCGCCGCGGGCGCGTTCCGGACCGACGACGCCGGCACAACGTGGCGACCGATCAACCGCGGCCTGCAATCCGAAGGGATCCCCACGCCGGACGCCGAGGTCGGCCACTGTGTGCACCGCATCGCGATGCATCCGTCGCGTCCGGACGTTCTGTTCATGCAGAAGCACTGGGATGTCATGCGCACGGATGACGCGGGCGCGTCGTGGCGCGAGATCAGCGGCAATCTGCCCACTGATTTCGGCTTCGCCATCGACGTTCACGCGCACGAGCCGGAGACGATCTACGTCGTGCCGATCAAGAGCGATGCGGAGCATTTCCCACCGGATGGAAGATTGCGCGTGTACCGCAGCCGAACGGGTGGCAACGAGTGGCAGGAGTTGGCCAACGGCCTGCCCCAGAGCAACTGCTACGTCAACGTGCTGCGCGACGCAATGGCGGTTGACGCGCTGGATGCGTGTGGGGTGTACTTCGGCACCACCGGCGGCCAGGTGTACGTGTCGGCCGACGCCGGCGACTCCTGGCGGCCGATCGTCCGCGATCTGCCGGCCGTGCTGTCGGTCGAGGTCCAGACACGGCCGTGATTCGCGTCGTTCTCCCGGCGCATCTCCGGACGCTGGCGCGGGTCACCGGTGAGCTCGCGCTCGACGTCGAGGGCCAGGCCACGCAGCGCGCGGTCCTGGACGCGATCGAAGCGCGCTACCCGATGCTGCGCGGAACGATTCGCGACCAGGCCACCCAGCAGCGACGGGCCTTCCTGCGGTTCTTCGCCTGCGGACGGGATCTGTCCCATGACCCTCCAGATACGGCCCTGCCCGAGTCGGTCGCGATCGGTGCCGAGCCGTTTCTGGTGGTCGGGGCCATGGCCGGTGGCTAGCGCCATGCGCTCAGATGCGATGCTCAACGGGAAAAGACGAGGCCTCGATGACCGGTAGACACGAAGCAAGCGCCGCCACGCGTACGGGTGCAACCGACCGCTACGTCACGTCAGCTGAGCGGGGGTACTCGCGCTGGCTGTCGCTGCTGGTCCTGTGCACGGGCTTCCTGCTCATTGTGGTGGACGGCACAGTGGTCAACGTGGCGCTTCCGTCGATCCAGCGTGACCTGGGCTTCTCGCAGGCCGGTCTGGCCTGGGTCGTCAACGCCTATCTGATCGCCTACGGCGGCCTTCTGCTGCTAGCCGGGAGGCTGGGTGACCTGGTCGGTCGTAAGCGCGTGTTCCTCGTCGGCGTCGGCATGTTCACCGCCGCGTCGGCGCTGTGCGGGCTGTCCTTCAGTGCGCCTGTTCTGATCGCCGCCCGTTTTGTGCAGGGGATCGGCGGCGCCGTCGGCTCCGCGGTGATCCTGGGCATGGTCGTCACGATGTTCCAGGAGCCGGGCGAAAGGGCTCGCGCCATGGGCATCTTCGCCTTTGTCGCCTCGGCAGGCGGGGCCATCGGCCTGCTGGCCGGTGGGGTCATCACCGAGGCGGTCAGCTGGCACTGGATCTTCTTCGTGAACGTGCCTCTCGGGCTGGCGACGATCGTGCTCGGCCTGCGGCTGATCGAGCCCGACGAAGGCCTGGGACTGAGGGACGGCGCCGACGTCATTGGCGCCCTCCTGGTGACCGCCGCGCTGATGCTGGGGGTCTACACCATTGTCGAGTCGGACGTGTACGGCCTTGGCTCGAGCCGCACGATCGGATTCGGCGTGGTGGCGATCGTCCTGCTGGCAGCATTCGTGTACCGCCAGGCGGTCGCCGCGTCGCCGCTGATGCCGCTGCGCCTGTTCGCATCCCGCAATTTCTCGGGCGCGAACGTGATTCAGGCGCTGATGGTTGCTGCCTTCTTCGGGTTCTTCTTCCTGGGCTCCCTCTACATGCAGCGGGTTTTACAGTACGGCCCGCTGCAGATCGGCCTCGCCTTCCTGCCTGACACGGTGGCCATGGCGGCGCTGTCGATCGGCCTGTCAGCGCGGGTCATCACCCGATTTGGCGCGCGCCGTGTGCTGCTGGCCGGCCTCTCGGGCATCGCGCTCGGCATGCTCCTGTTTGCTCGCTCGCCGCTGAACGCGGACTACGTGGCCGACCTGCTGCTCCCGATGGTCTTGCTCGGGGTAGGGGCAGGGCTGGCCTTTACGTCGCTCAGCATGTTGGCGATGGCCGATGCAACACCCGGTGATTCCGGGCTCGCATCCGGCCTGCTGAACACAACCACTCAGGTAGGCGCGTCACTCGGCCTGGCCATACTGGCGACCATCTCCAGCGAGCACACGCGCCAGCTCGTCTCGCAGGGCCAGAGCACCACCGATGCGTTGAGCGAGGCCTATCACCTCACGTGGGCTATCAGCGCTGGCCTGGTGCTGGTCTGCCTGGGCCTAGCCGCGACCGTGCTGAAGGAAGCGGAAGCGGCACTGGGGCCCACCACCCCAACTGAAACTGAAACTGAAACTGAAACCGAGGACGTCGCCGAGGTGCGGGTGTCCGCTGCGTACTACGGCGACACGGCTGGTTAGGCGACGTCCTAAGCAGGTGGGGCTGAAGTCTTGCTTGCTTCTGATCATCTGAGCTCCACCTGCTTAGGCCAATATTTTGTTCGCGCTACGCGCTTAGGCGGACGGCGTCTGGCGCGTCGGGCTGGTCGCGCTCGCGGAGCGGCTGCCCTGATTCCGGTACATCTGGAGCAGCTCTCCGGTCGTGGTCGCGTCCTCCGGCCGCTTGTCGGCCTCGCGAAACCGGAGGAACCGCGGGAAGCGCAGCGCATACCCCCGGGTGTCGCCGGGGCCGCGGCCGGCCGTGTGGTGGGGCGACGGGGTGATCTCGTCGGCCAGTATCTCCATGACGAGCGCCGGTTCGAGCCACACGCTCGGCGTGATGAGCGACGTCACCCGCGCCGGCTTGTCGGGCCTCAGGTAGGGCGCGGCGCGCTCGGGGATGGCGCGCCACTGCTCGTCCGAGAGCCCCGTCCCGACCTTGCTCACCGTGACGAACGCGTCGGCGTCCGGGTCATAGACGCCCGCCAGCAGCGCGCCGACCCCGAAGTCGGCCCGCTTGCCACGGCCGTAGATGTACCCGAGCAGCACGCAGTCGATGGTGTCCTCCAGGGCACCAGCCGCGTGCTTCTTCAGCTTCACCCAGTTGAAGTTGCGCGCGCCGGCCTGGTACGGCGAGTCGACCCGCTTGACCACCAGCCCCTCCAGGCCCAGCGACAGCGCCTCGTCGAACAGCGCCTGCATCCGCTCGGCCGTCTCGACCACCTCCCCCGGCTGGGCGCTCAGCGGGTCGTCGCCCGGAACCGATGCGGCCAGGACGCCCAGGCGTTCGAGCAGCGGACGGTCCAGCAGCGATTGGCCGTCGCGGTACATGACGTCGAACACCATGGCCCGCAGCGGCAGCTCCAGGGCCATCGCGTCGATGCGCTCCTTGCGGCGCCGCCGCATCGTCTCCTGGAAGGGCAAGAACTCGTCAGTGGCCGGGTTGTAGGCCAGCGCCTCGGCATCCAGGATGGCCGTCTCGGCCTGCACCTGGCGGAGCGTCCCGGCGACCAGCTCCGGGAACATGCCCGTGAAGTCCTCCAGGTTGCGCGAATAGAGGTGGACCTGGTTGCCGGCGGGCTGGCGGCGGTCGAGGTGGATCTGCACCCGGACACCGTCGAACTTCATCTGGACGTGGGCGCGGCCGCCGAGTCTCGCCAGGATGCTGGCGCTGTCCGGCAGCCGCTCCGCCAGCTGGGCGCGCATCGGCCGGCCAACAGCGACGCCAAGCGCCTGGACCCCACCCACCCCGTCCCGCCACAGCGTCTGGCCCAGCAGCCCCAGGTCCGAAGTCCGGTTGTAGGCCTCCTCCAGGAGCTTGCGCTGCTTGGCGCCCCCGAGCTTCGCCTGGGCGAAGGCCGCCAGGATCGTGACGTCGCCCACCCCGAGCCGCGCCGTGCCCAGGGGGACGCGCACCAGGTGTTTGGCGGACAACGGGTCCAACTGAGTCAGCAGGTCAGCGAGCACGGCCACTTTCTGGCCGGCGCTCCCGCTGCCGGCGAGATCGGCGATCGCCCGCAGGCGAGTGAAGACCGTTGTCACCGACAGCTCAGGCGGCGGCTGGCCAGCGCCCCAGCGCTCCTGGCTCAGCCGCTGGGCCACGATCCCCAGGTCGCCCGCCTGCCCGTACTGCGCCAGCACGCTGTCACGCTCGACACCGTAGGCGCTGGCGATGGCCGCCGCGACCGACCGCTCGCCCAGGCCAAACTCGACGGGCTGGTACCACGGGGCGACGCGGCCCTGGAGCAGGTAGCTGACCTCGGGTATCTCCGGCAGCGAGATCTGCGCGAACAGCTCGGCCAGCAGCTCGACGAGCCGGGTGCGGCCGGCCGTGTGCTCGAGCTGCTCGAAACAGGCGGCCACACGTTGGAACGTCGTCACAGGCTGACTCGCATCCGCCGGCAGCTCCCATGCCGATCCTACCGCTTTCACGCACACCCGCACAGTTGCTACCGGTGTGGTCGGACGTGGGCAG
>JAABUQ010009513.1_pt1 | contig 13109 bp, 12 predicted proteins | sample 5560001 | NCBI WGS metagenome assembly JAABUQ01 (sample SAMN10711888, study PRJNA513371) | rock metagenome | isolation source: Antarctica rocks | place: Antarctica: Victoria Land, Finger Mt nord | collected 2015-12-18 | reverse complement strand
CGATGTCGCGGATCTGGCCCAGCACCCGCGAAAGCAGTGTCGCCGCCATGACCGCCCCGGCGGCCTGTGCAATTCCTGACGGCTTCCCGCCGCCGCTGCCGCCCTCTCCCGGCGGGGTAGAACTACTCGGCGGCTTAAAAATTGTGGAGGCCATAGGCGTACAGTATACGGCCCAGCCGGGCAGGTTGTCAAGTTCGGCAGGTTGTCAAGGCAAGGCTGCCGGCATTGGCGACAGCGGCGGCAGGCTTTGGACTATCTTCACGGTTTCCACACTCACCGTCACCACGCGCCGGACCAGCCGCACGATATACTCCGGGTCATCCGTCCGGTTCGGGTCGGTCTCAATGCCGCTGCGCTTGTCCGTGCTGACTTGATACTGGTCCAGTACCCATTCCAGTGCACTGCGGTTGCCGAGCTTATACTCGAACGTCTCCGGCGGGATGCCCGCCAGCGTCAGCGACTCGTTCACGATAACCGCCGTTTTGTCTTTGCTGAGCCGCATCTTCGTCACCCGCCACGAAAACGGCACGTCAGGGCTAGTCTTCGGCTCCAGCGAATACTCTTTGGCTTGCTCGTAACCGACATGGAGCGCGGCGAGTGCGGCCCCGGCGGCGGCGAAGCGGCGGAAGAGGCCCCCACCCCCGTCGCTGCGTACCGACCCCTCCCCCGTTCCGGGAGAGGGGTGAAGATTTGGAGGATAGCCCGCGGCCTTTGTCCCTAGTCCTTCCTCTCGTAACCCCTCTCCCGCTTGCGGGGGCAGGGGTATGCCGAAGACGGCATTACTTCGTATCGGCGGAGCGACGGGGGTGGGGGTCCCTTCCCCGCCCACCAGCGGAATGCGCGGCAGTTCCCGCTTCAAGTTCTCCTTGTACCGCTCCCGGTACTCCGGCGAGTGCAGCAGCCCGTAAACATAGTGAAAGATGTCCCGCTTGGTCACGTCCGGCCCGTACTGCGCCTGAAACTGCGCCAGTGCCCAATCCGTCACATTGTCCCGCCGTATCTTGCCGTCCAGGGCGTAGGTATAGAGCGGGAAGCATTGAGTGTCGCCTGTCAAGTGTAGGTCAGGCACACAGTCTGTTAGCAAGGCATGAAAGGGTTTGCTATTGCCGGGACTACTAAGGCAAAGCGAGATGTTGTCGGCTGCACCTGGCAAAATCTTGTCAAATCCACCTGGGCGGTCAACAAGCAGAGCATCATAGTACAGCCATTCTTTGTCGAAAGGGCGGTACATTGCCCTGCGAAAGCGAGGCTCATTCAGTTCGCCGGGTATTCCCCGTTTAAGTTCATTCTTAAGGTGTTCACTCCATTTGACTTTGGCGTAGTCAAGAAAAGCGTCTAACTCAACCGGACGCTTTGCCTGCTTCCATCGCTCTGCCTCATCGTTGAAATTAGTGATAGCTTCAGCAACCCGCTTCTCTAAAGTGAGCTTATTGTAACCGTACACAATGCCATCGCGGTTGGTTGAGACGCCTAACGAATAGGTCTTAAAAATTGCCTGCACTTCTCCGCTTTTGGAGGCTTTAGCCTCTTTAGTTGCGATTGGCAGGAAGTTCTCAAAGTCCGCTTGCAAGCCTTCCGTAATCCAGGCATTTTTCGTGTTTGGTTTTAGCTCATTCCAGGGAACTCCTGTCAAAGACCGCCATTCAGTAAGCATGGCGGTCTTTGACAATCTGGTTAAATCTTCAGCAACGCGATGATACTTTAAAAACTTCTCCGCACCAGCTCTGCGAATCGCTATCGTAATTCCAACCCCCACTTGAATGCCAAACACGTTGTGAGTAGTCCCTGAAAGTTTTGGGTTCTGGCGGACATTGCCATGCAAATCCAAATGGTAAATCTGCGTAAAGTCTTCTTGCAAGTGCTTCCGCATTCCATCAGAGTCTATTGTATCTACAAACGAGTTATTGGTCACATAGCAAATGATGCCATCCTGTCCTTGTAAGCGATCAGTCGCCCATCGGAAGAACCGCTTGTAAGCGTCATATTGCTTTGTCTTCGTCGCCTTTGAGTCTTTAACATATGTTTCTTTGATGCGCCCATCCACGACAGGATACTTGCGGTTTTTGTTGTTGTCGTTCTCATTCTGCTGTCCGACATTGTAGGGCGGGTTGCCGATGATGACCGTAATCGCGGCGTCCTGCTCCTTCTGCACCCGGTCCGTGTTGGCTTCGGCAAACATGGCAAGCTGCTTGCCCTGCGCGAGATCCAAAGTGTCCGTGAAGCACAGGCCGGGGAAGGTCTCGTAGCGGTGTTGCAGGTCAAAATAAGCGTGTTCAATGTTCAGCGAGGCGACATAATAAGGCAGCAGCATGACTTCGTTGGCGAACAGCTCCTGGCGGTACTTGCGCTCCAAATCCAGCGGCGAGATGCGGCGCAGGAGGTTCACGAGGAAGTTTCCCGTGCCGGTGCAGGGGTCTAAGACCGTGACGCCTTTATCGGACAAGGACGTGCCGAACTCGGATTTTAAGACTTCTTCGACGCTTTCGCACATGAAGTCTACAATCGGCTGCGGGGTGTAGACAATGCCGTGGGTGTCGGCAGTGGCTGTGCTGAAGTCCTGAAAGAAGCGCTCGTAGATCGTGTTTAAAAAGCCTTGCTTTTCGGAGAAGTCGGTGATGGTCCGGGCCGTGTTCTCAATCGCTGTGTAGAAGTAGTCAAGCTGCATCAGGTACGTTTCGCGGCTGAATGACTGGCTGGTCAGGGCGGCAATGACTTTTTCAATCTCGGCGGCGATGACGTTGCGGCGCGTAAACTCTGGGTTGTCAAAGACGTTCCGAAACAAGCGCTCGGTGAGAAGATGTTGCACCAGCATTTCCTCAATCTGGCCTGCCGTAACGCCGGGGTTCAGCGACGTGCGGCACAGGTCGGTGAACGCCTGAAACGCCTTGATGAAGACCGGGTTGTCTTCCCGCGCCTTTTCGATGATCTCGGTCAGCCCTTTGGCAAGGCTCGGTATCCGCTCGCGAAATGCAGCTTCGGCGTGGTGGAACTCTTCAATCTCAGCGGGGCTGTGATTGAAGTAGCGGGTCAGCAGGCCGGCAAGCGCGTCCCGCTGGGTCAGATCGGCCTCAAAGACCCGCTGCTTGTTCTGGTACAGGACGGCCCGGCGGGTGTCCTCAAAAATCGTATTGCCGAGATCGTACCCCAGCTTGATTTTGGAACGGATTTCGGCGTCTAAGTCGTCTTTTGTATCTTTGGCTTCCCAGTAGCCGCGCGGAATGCGAAAACCATCCAGCAGGGTGCCGTCAGGCCGCTTACGGCTGCCTGGCAGGGTGTGTTCCTCCACGAGAGTCCAGCCCGCAGGCTTGGCATAGACTTCCAGCAGGGACCGGAAGGCACTGCGAATGCCCTGCTCATGGGTCACACCGAGGTCGGAATACTTGCTGAGGGTCGCGTAATAGTTATCCAGGTTGGGATTGGGTGTCGCGGCGATTTCCATAGGGTTCTATTCTACACGAAAGCCGCAGAAACGGCAAGGCGGCAGCAGGGTATACTAGATGCCATGCGACGAATCTGGGGGCTGGCGGACACGCATTTATCGTTTGCGAAGCCCAAGCCGATGGACATTTTTGGGACGCACTGGCACGATCACCCGGCAAAAATCGCCGCCGCCTGCCGGGCCGTTGTAGAGCCGGACGACCTGCTGCTCATGCCGGGCGATCTGTCGTGGGCGCTGAAGCGGCGCGATGCGGAGATGGATCTGGAGTGGCTTGCAGCGCTGCCCGGCATCAAAGTGGTCTGCAAGGGCAACCATGACCACTGGTGGGACTCTGACCGCGCCCTCGGCTTCCCCGGCCTGCACGACACGCCGTTCATCTCTGATGACGGGCAAATCGGCATTGCCGGAACGCGCGGCTGGTACTTGCCCGAAGGCGGCAGCACAGATGCCGAAAAAGCGCAGTGCGAGAAGATAATCGCCCGCGAAGTTTCCCGCCTGTCCCGCCGCCTGGATGCGATTTCCGGCTGCCCCGTGAAGCTGGCAATGATCCACTACCCGCCGCTCGAAGCCTTTGTTCCTCTGTTGAAAGCACATGGTATCGAGACCGTGCTGTACGGCCATCTGCACCTCAATGGCCGCGACTCCGTGCCGCCCGAGCGCTGGTTCGGCCTGCGAACTTTGTGCGTCGCCGCCGACCGCCTCCACTTCACCCCACGCCTGATTGCTACTTTAGGCGAAACCTCCTGAGTTTCCTTGTAAATATGCTATAATAAAGACATAAGGAACACTATTTATGCCTACACTCATTGGCGTCGTCATCGCCGTTGTTTTGATTATCGTCGTCTTCGCGACAATCCTGCGCTATGTGCCGCTGGGATTGATGATTACGGCAATCTCCGCCGGAGTGAGCGGGGTCAACCCCGGCTCTTTAATTGGAATGCGGCTGCGGCGCGTCCCGCAGGACCGGGTGATCCTGCCGCTGATCGCCGCCGTGAAAGCGGGTGTCCTCGTCAACTTAAACCAGCTCGAAACGCACTACCTCGCAGGCGGCAACGTAGACCGGGTCGTGCAGGCGCTGATTAGCGCCCACCGCGCCCAGATTCCTCTGCCGTTTGAGCGGGCCGCCGCGATTGATCTGGCGGGCCGGAACGTCCTGGAAGCCGTGCAGATGTCGGTCAACCCGAAAGTCATTGAGACGCCGAACGTCGCAGGCGTCGCTAAAAATGGCGTCGAGATGAAGGCCTTTGCGCGGGTGACTGTCCGGGCCAATATCGCCCAGTTTGTCGGCGGCGCGGGAGAGCAGACGGTTCTTGCGCGGGTCGGCGAAGGCATCGTCACCACCATCGGCTCGGCGGCGACTCATCTGGAAGTCATGGAGAAACCCGACGCGATTTCCAAGACCGTTCTCGCCAAAGGCCTCGACGCCGGCACCGCGTTTGAGATTCTGTCCATTGACATCGCCGACGTTGTGGTCGGGCAGAACATCGGTGCGCGTTTGCAAGCCGACCAGGCCGAAGCGGACAAGAAAGTCGCTCAGGCCAAAGCCGAAGAGCGGCGCTCCATGGCTGTGGCCCGCGAACAGGAGATGAAGGCTTACACGCAGGAGATGCAGGCCAAAGTCGTCGAAGCCCAGGCCCAGGTCCCGATGGCCCTAGCCGACTCCCTGCGCGGCGGCAACATGGGCGCGATGGACTACTACAACCTGCGTAATTTGCAGGCCGACACCGCCATGCGGAGCGGCATCAGCCGCGCCACCGGCGGGGCGGATGAAAACGGCGGCGCAGGTGGCAGCACGGGGCCGGTGGTGTAAAAGAAGTGTTAGGAGACGGCAATGGCACGGTTCTGGCGAATTGGGTGTGGGGCGTTTGGGATTTTGTTGCTTGCCGCATTTCCGTTTCCGATTTTTCAGCGAGTTCCTGAGAACCGATTTGATCCTGAAACCGGCTGCCGGTCTAACATGAAGCAGCTCGGTCTTGCGCTGATCCAATACGCGCAGGACTACGACAATGTTTTGCCTGCTCCGGCAGTTTCCAATCAATCCGGCTGGCGCGAGGCAGTTTATCCTTATGTCAAGTGGGTGGGAGTTTATCATTGTCCCGACGACAAGCGCGACATCAGCAAAAATACGCCAACTAACCTACCCAAGTCCTACTCCACAAACGCGCTTTGTCTCAGCAGTGGCAGAAAGAAAGTGACAGTATTCAGCCTAGCGCCCTCCACAGTTTTGGTAACAGACACACGCGGTTATGACGGCGAGGACTGGGACATCACCAATTCGGCCTTTCTGCCGTCAGCCGGGAGTGAACTGTATACGCACAAACCCTCACATTACTTTTATGAGCATCCGCTCGGTACGCTGAACCTGCTATTTGCCGACGGCCATGTCAAGGCGATGAAGCCAGACGCAACGCTTGAACCACTTAATTTGTGGACGCCGAACAATATACCGTTTGCCGGGCAAGATTTGACGAATGCGCGGGCGATTTTGACGCACACCGAGAACGAGTAAGTTTATGCTGGAAGCCATCGGAATTGGGATTGTGGTGCTGATCTGGGTCATTTCGAGCCTCATCAAAGGCTTCAAATGGCTGCTGCGCCAGACCGGCGCGACTCCTGCTCCGCCCGCTTTGACAGCCCCTCCCCCTTCGCAGACAGTGCCGCGTGGGCAAATTCCGCCGATGTTCCAGCCCCCGGCCACGCTTCAGAACCCGGCACGGCTGCAAGCGCCGCCGCCCTCCCAAACCCTGCCCGCGCGAGCGCCCCGATTGGACACGCCGCGCCCTCGGGAGCGTCAGCCGCAAGCCGGCGGTCCGGCAGTTCCCGAAGAAGCCACCCGGCAGGATATGGAGCGGCAGGAGCGCGAGCTATTCAGTGCGGAGCCGTCGGGGCTTCGCACTCCGCTTACTTCATCCCCTACGCGTCCGTCTGCCCCGGTGAACAGCCTGTTCGGCGGCACCGATGACCTTGTCCGGGCGATTATTCTTCAGGAAGTCCTCGGTCCACCCCTGTCCCGCCGCAAGTCCCAGCAATCCACTCCTACAGCCTCTGACCCTCAGTAAAATGCGGGTTTTCCGCGCAAACTTCCGTTTGGCATAAGTTCTGCATCAGTAGAAAGGAGAGCGTTGTAGCCTTGCTGTAACTTGCAGCCTGGCTATTCGTGTCTTTTGCGGGGATACTGAACGATATCCGGTGTTCTTGGCAGCGGCTTTTGTCGTTTTGCACGGGAAATGTACCAGTCTTCTTTAAAACCGCAAAATCCCCGTATAATTGGCGGAAGCAAACAAGCGTAATGCTGGTATACTTAAAAGTGTAAGGCTGAACGCATTCGGAAAGGTGCTTTGTGAAGATTTGAACTCAATACTTTCGTATTTCCAGCAGGTGCCGATGCTGGCGGCGCTGCCGGAAGAAACTCTGAAGCGATTGGAGCGGATCGCGGAGCAGCGCCAATATCGCCGCCGCCAAGTCATTCATTTTGCCGACCAGCCGGGCGATTTCGTGTATCTGCTCTGCACCGGGCGCGTTAAAATCGCCCGTGTTTCCGAGCGCGGGCGGGAGCTGACCCTGTACCTGCTGGAAGATGGAGCCATCTTTGGCGAAACCGGGCTGCTGGGCGAAGATGAGCCGTATGAGCTGGTGGCCGAGACTTTGGAAGACTCGCTGGTGGTTGTCTTTCGGCGGGCCGATATTCTAGCATCGCTGGAGCAGTCGCTGTCGGCGACGCGGGAGCTGCTCCGGCTGGTCAGCGCCCGGCGGTCACTGGCGGAAAACCAGGTCGCCGATCTCGTATTTTTAGAAGTCCCCAAGCGGCTGGCAAAGCTCCTGCTGCGGCTGTATGAAAGCCAGGGCGGGCGCAATGGCCGGGCCGGGCAGCCCTTGAACGGCAAGATGACCCATCAGGAGCTGGCAAATGTCATCGGCAGCACCCGCGAGACAACGACTTTGATTTTGAACGACTTCAAACGGCAAGGTTTGATTGACTTCCTCGGGCGCAAGATACTCATTACAAATCGTGTCGGCCTGGAAGAGCTGGTAGTCAGCAATTTGCCGCACTAAATGTCCTATTAACGGGTATACTGGTGTCCGTTATGCTGATTACCCTCGTTCGTCACGGTCAGTCCGAAGCCAATGCCGGCCTGACCGAGCACCTTGACAGTTCTTTGACCGCATTGGGACGGCAGCAGGCGGACCTCACGGCAGAGTATCTGAGCCGGTCCGGCCTCACCCGCGCCTATGTTTCGCCGCTGCGCCGTGCTCTTCAGACCATCGCTCCGTTCTGTGAGTTGACTCACCTGAAGGCGGAAGTCTATGCGGACATCTGCGAATACTTCAACGCCAAGTGGCCCGGCTACCACCACTTCCCTGGCTTGACGCCCGAGCAAATCACGTCCCAGTTCCCGTTTGCCTACTTCGGCGAGACGTTCCCATGCAGTGCGGGCTGGTGGCCGCAGGAGCTGGAAAACGATGAGTTGATGTACGCCCGCGCCCAGCGCGTCCGTGATGCGTTGATTTCCCTGCACGGCGGCTCGGACGAGCACATCTTGATTGTTTCCCATGCCGAAACGGTAGGACGCCTGACCGAAGCGTTCCTGCGAGTGCCAGCCGTCACCGAAGAACCACCGTTCTCAGACAACTGCGGCGTCACGCGCCTGCACGCTTTCGACCCAGACCAGCCCGCCGAGCTGCTGGCCCAAAACGACACAGCGCACCTTGCGCCGCTGATGGCTTATGCGTCCTGAACACATGCGCCTGGACAAAGCGTTAGTGGCGCAGGGCATCTGCCGCAGCCGAACTGAGGCGCAATCGCTTCTGGACGCCGATTTAATTTCCGTAGACGGGCGGCGCGGCCTGAAAGCCAGTGCGGAGACTGCCGCAGGCGCGGTGCTGGTCCGGCACGACACTGGCCCGCGCTTTGTGTCGCGCGGTGCGATCAAGCTGGAAACGGCTCTGACGCAGTTCGGGATTGACGTGGCCGGCAGGAAAGCGCTGGATGTCGGCGCGTCCACCGGCGGCTTTACCGAGTGCCTGCTTAGGCGTTGTATTGCTTCCGTCATTGCCGTTGATGTCGGGCATGGACAGATGGCTCCTGAGATTGAAGCTGACCCGCGTGTGCAGTCGCGGGAAGGCGTGAATGCGCGTTCGCTCAGCCTCAGCGACTTCCCCCACTTGTTTGATGTCATCGTAGTTGACGTGTCGTTTATCTCGCTGACGCTGATTTTGCCCGCGCTCGCGCCACTGCTGACGCCCAACGGCGACCTGGTTTGCCTTGTCAAGCCTCAGTTTGAGGTAGGCGCAGCGCATCTAGGAAAAGGCGGCATCGTGCGTGACCCGAAGGCTAGGGCTGAGGCGCTTGAACGGATTGCAGGCGCAGCCTCAGCACTTAGCCTGCGCGAAGCGGGCCGCACGGTCAGCCCGATTGAAGGCAGTGACGGCAACACAGAATTCCTGCTGCATCTGCGGCTTGGGGAGTAACATGACTATTGACAATGACACGCTCACCGAAACGGCGAAAGACGCGCTTCTCGCGGCAGCACGGGACGCCCAGCTTTCAGCCTATGCCCCCTACTCCAATTTCGCGGTCGGCGCGGCTGTGCTTTTGTCCGACGGCAGTATCTACAAGGGCTGCAACATTGAGAATGCGTCGTTCGGCCTGACGGTCTGCGCCGAGCGTGTTGCGATCTTTCATGCCGTCACGGCAGGCCGCATGGACATCGTCGCCGTCGGCGTCGTCACGTCCGCCCCGAAGCTCTGCAAGCCGTGCGGCGCGTGCCGCCAGGTCATCGCCGAATTCTCCCGCGCTGATAGCCCCATTATGATCCTCTCGACCACCGAGTCCGGCCTATCCGCCACTGACACGATCACCGACCTACTCCCCGATAACTTCACCCTGCTTTAGTTACGAAGCGGGATACACTTCCACTTCCAGCCGCTTGTAGCTTAACACCGGCTTGCCGCCCAGCGTGGCCGGGCGGAACTTCCACTGACGCGCCGTGTCCAGCACGATTTGATCAACACGGCTATCGCCTGTGGAAGAAACCATCTTTACGTCGGTGCTGCCGTCGGCATGGATCGTAAAGAGCGCGAAAAAGCTGCCGTGAATGTCATCAAAGTTGACGTCATCCGGCAGAACCGGCTTCGGCTGCGACACAATTACGGCATCAGCCTGGGCTGGAGCCGGCGGCGGGGCAGGCGGCGGAGGCGGCACGGGCTTCGGCGCGGGAGCAGGCGGCGGCAAAGGTGCCGGTACAGGGGGCGGCGGAGACGGACTGACCGGCGGGGGCGGCGGTGGGGCAGGCGGAGGCGGAGTCAGGCCGCTGCCCGACCCGGTGATGCCGGCATCCCCCCCACTTCCATTCGCGCCTGCCGCCGGCCCCTGGGCGACAACGCGCACCGGCGGCGGACCGCTGGGAGCGCGGCGCGACGCCGATGGGCGGGCAGCCGTTTTCCGGCCTGCCGCTTTCGGCTTTGGCGTGGCCTTCTTTGCTGTTTTCTTCGGCGGCGCTGGCCGCTTCTCGGGCGGCGGCAGCTTGATGATCTCCACGGGCGTGAGCTTCTGCCCGCCGATATTCTTGAAGACGCCCATCTGGGCCAAGATCGGCAGCAGAATGGCGTTGATGACGACTGCCAGCCCGATCATCTTCGGCAGCAGCGTGTTTTTTTCTCGCCGTCGGCGCATAAGTGGTTCCTATATGTAAGGTTGCCGGGGTTGTAGAAAACCCCGGCAAAGAAACGTCCTGCGGACGAAGAACATGCCGGCGGTGGCTTATCCTCATCCTTGTCCGAAGGACATCTCCTGCCGGGGTTTTCTACAACCCCGGCATTCCATCTGTTCTACGTCTGCGTTGCAAAGGCGAAGCGCTCGGCTCCGGCTTTGCCGGCGTTGTCCATGACGCTAATTAATGTCCCGTGCTTGGAGTCTTTGTCGGCGTTGATGACGACCAGTGTTCCCGCTGTGACGCCTAGCGCTTTGAGGTCTGCCGTTTCGTCGGCAAGCGCGATGGGCCGGGTGTTCAGATGGATGTCTCCTGCGGCGCTGATGGTAATGGTGACATTTTGGGCGGAATGCTTCTGGCCGGTAGCGGCTTTCGGCAGATTGACCGGCAGGCCGTTTTGGACCGCCAGCGCCAGGGACGCGACGATAAAGAACATCAGCAGGAACATCATCGTGTCAATCATCGGAATGATGATAATCTCCGCTTCTTCCGGCTGACGCCGGGCGCGTACTCGCATCATTTACGCCACCCTTCCCGTTAGAAAGTTAGTCAGCTCCGCGCCATAGTATTCCATGTCTTCCGTAAAACGCTTCACGAGGTTACCGAAGTAGTTGTAGAAAACTAATCCAATCACGGCAATGCCGATGCCGGTGGCGGTGGACACCAGCGCTTCTGAGACGCCGCCCATAACGGCGGTGGGTGACGATAGCCCGGAGCGCGAGATTTCTTTGAACGATGTAATCATGCCCGCGATTGTTCCCAAAAGGCCAAGCAGCGGCGCGATGCTGATAATCGTCCGCAGGCCCAGCAGGTAGTTTTCTAATGCCGGAATTTCGTTCGCCGCTTCCTGGGACATCGCCATGTCAATGGCTTCTGCGGGCTTGTCGGCGTTTTTCAGGCCGCGTGCAAAGATGCGCGAGTACGGGGTCTTTGCGTCCTCCATGAGACGCGCCGCCGCTGCGCCGTGGTCACCGGGTTTATACGTTTCTTTAATTTCTTCCAGCAGCTCTTCCGGGTCAATGGAAGTGGCTTTGCGGAACGTGTAGGCGCGTTCCAAAATGATGCCGATGGCGAGGATCGAGCAGGCAATCAGCGGGTACATCATAAACCCGCCTTGATGCAGATAGGTTACGAAAGCATTCATGTTTATCTCCTAAAAACTCTGCGTCAGCTTGACGCCGTAAGCGCGGCCCTGGCCCCATTCCACATTAGAAAACGGCCCGGCTTCTTTGATGACGTAGCCGTGGTTCAGCAGGTTGTCTACCGTAAACGCAAGCTGCATGGAACCGAGCGTCGTGCCGATGCCGAAGTTCAGGATCGTATGCACCGGCACGCGCTGGTAGTTGATGGTGACCGGAAACGGATTGCCGGACGCATTCAAAACCGGGTTGCCGCTGGCGTCTACACGGTCAATCTCGCCGTAAGGGAAGCCGGAGCCGTACTCGCCGTCCAGCGTGGCGTAGGAGCCGTGCCGGCTGTACGAGAGGCCGAACGATGCCGTGTGGGTCTGGTCATGGTCAGCATTGAAGTAGTTGGAAGGCGATTCTCCGAGCAGGCCGCCGCTGACTGGGCCGGCTCCTTTGGCCCACGAACGGGCGTAGTTCGCGTAGTACGAGACGTTCTTGACGAGCGGCCCCTCGACAGCGACTTCTAAGCCCCGCGTGTAGCCTTTGGAGAAGTTGATCGGGATGTCAATCTGGGTCGCGCCAAATACTTGGTCGTCAATCGTGTTCTTTTCGGCCCGGTAGTAAGCGTCTAGAGAGACCGACGTGCTAGACTGGGTATGGGTCTCGCCGACCTCAAAGAAGTCGTCGCGCTCGGGCTGGAACGGCTTGATGGAGGCGGCGCTTGTGTTCAGGCGCTTCACGTTTTCAATCGGGACCGGCTGAAACAAGCGGTCGTAGTAGGCATGAAGCTGGTCTCTTCCCAGCGTGTAGGTGAGGTTCAGGCGCGGCGAAAGCTGGGACGTGGTAATGTCGGCCTGATGCACATCGTAACGCAGGCCGTAGTTGATGAGAGTGCGCCCCGTCGTCCAGTCGTCCTGCGCGTAGGCGCTTTTGTCCCCGCCGGACAGATGCCGGTCGTCTAGGATCGTCGGCTGGTTCGTTGCCGGGTCGGCCTGCGGGACGCCGAATGAGTTAAAGCTTTGGTGGCCGTTGACGGTGTTCACGTCAAAGCCAAGCTGGACTTTGTGGAACTTATTGGCGTGGGCAACGTAATCCGTTCGCAGGCCCAAATAAGTGGCTTGCTGGTTCTCGCTTGTGGTTGCCAGCCCCGACGTATCCGTCGCACCGGGGTCCGGCAGAAGGTCCTGCGGGCTGCCGAAGTAGCGAAGCTGGGACTTATGAGAGTAAAACGCCAAACGCAGATGATCGGCTCCCGCCAGATGGCTCCAAATCAAATTGGCGAACGCGCCGTTTTCTTTCTGGTAATCGTTTTGGCCGGCGGCCTGGCGCAGCGCCTCGTTGGGGACTTGAATGGTCGCGCCGCTCGTGCCGACATCCAGCGTGAAGCGGTTGGACGGCCCGCTTTGCAGGTCAAACTTGCCGAAGCCGACGTTTTCCAGCCCCGAATCATGCAGCGGCGTCTGGGTCAGCGGGCTAAGCCGGAAGTTGTTGCTGCTCCGAATGCCGGATAAGAAGTAGGAAAAACGCGAATTGCCGCCCCCAATCTGGGCCGTGGACTGGTAATCGCTGTAGCTCTGGCCGATCTGCTGCAAAAACCCGGATGGCTTGCCCGCGCCGGCCTTTGCCGTGACATCAAAAATCGCCGCAAGCTGCCCGCCATATTCCGCCGGGAAGCCGCCGGTGTAAATGCGAAGCGTCTGGATGTCTTTCGGGTTAATCAAATCGCTGAATGACCCGGAGACGTTCGACGGCAGCGGCGCACCATCTAAGTAGTACGAATACTGGCCGTGCGAGCCGCGAATATGGATTTGTCCGCTCGGCGCAGAGGCCGCG
>JAABUQ010009512.1_pt1 | contig 13109 bp, 14 predicted proteins | sample 5560001 | NCBI WGS metagenome assembly JAABUQ01 (sample SAMN10711888, study PRJNA513371) | rock metagenome | isolation source: Antarctica rocks | place: Antarctica: Victoria Land, Finger Mt nord | collected 2015-12-18 | reverse complement strand
CCAACCCTCACATCTCATAACCCCGCCACCCCCATTTTTACGGACCCAACCTCCCCACGTCCCTAACAAAAAGCGTCGCCTCCCGTATATCCCTCACCCCCAACCAAAACTGCACCACACGATTCAACCCCACGCCTCCACCCCCATGCATCGGGCACCCATACCGAAACGCATCCTCATACCCCGTGAACCCGCTATCCTCCGGATCCACCCCCTTGGCGCGCATGTTCCGCTTCAGATCGGCGAGGTTGTGGATGCGCTGCGCGCCGCTCATGATTTCTTGGCCGCGCATGAAGAAGTCGTAGCTGTTTGATAGAGGGATGTGGGGGGAGGGGGAGGAGGGGGGGGAGGGGAGGGTGGAAGGGTGCGTGTAGAAGGGGCGGAGCGACATGGGGTATTGATCTACGGTGAAGAAGTCGGTGTGGTATTTTTCGCGGACGAGGTCACCCAGGGCTTTTTCTTGGGCGGTGTCAATGTCCGAGTCGGGGGCTTCGTCGGCGGGGAAGGGGTAGGAGGAGGATTTGAGGAGGGATTTGGCTTCGAGGAAGGTGAGCCGAGTGGCTTTTTCCTGTTGGCCTGGGGGTTGTGGGGGGGGGAGGAGGAAGTTCCCTGCGTTTTCATAGCCGGCGGATTTGATGATCGAGGTGAGGTATTGGGGTTTCGGACGGGTTTGGAGTTGCCGGAAGATGAAGAGCATGAGGCTCTCGCCAAAGGAGAGGACTTCGTGGTAGTGGGTGCGGATTGGCATTTCGAAATCCAGACCTGTGAACTCGGTGAGGTGGCGTTTGGTGTTGCTGTTTTCGGCGCGGAAGACGGGGCCGATGCTGAAGACAGGGCCCAGGTCGCCGGCTATGGCCATTTGTTTGGCGAATTGCGGGGATTGCGTCAGGTAGGCTTTGCGGTCGAAGTAGGCGACTTCGAAGACGGAAGAGCCACCTTCTGTGGCGGAGCCGGAGAGGTAGGAGGGCTGGATTTGTGTAAAACCGTGGGCGTACATGTATTCCGTGAAGAGGGAGGTTATTTCACTGGTGAGTTGGATAATGGCGTTGGCGGCTGGAGTACGGACGGAGATGACGCGGTTGTCGAGACGGGTTTTGAGAGAAGCATTTGGGTTGCCTTGGGAATCGAATTCGCTTTCGTCATCTCTTGCAGGGGGAGGTTTGGTGCAGTCTTTGACTTGGAGGGGGAGTTGTTCTTCGGCTTGGGAGATGGTATAGATACTTTTGACATGGAGTTCGAGGTGGGAGATACTTGTTGATTTGACCTCTTCTAGAGGTTTCTTGACTAAACCTGTGACCCTGACGTACGACTCGGTGTTTATTCCTCCACACCATTTGACCATCTGGCGTGAAAGAGATTGGGCTCCTCCCTCTGCAATAACGACTTGGATAGTGTGTTCTTGTTCTCGAAGTACCAGGAAAGCAAGCTTGGCCGATTGAACCCTGGCATTGTAGACTCTTGCTTGCACAGTGACCTCCTCGCTCTCTTTGCAGCCTTCGAGCTCTTGGAGGCTTCCACAGAATTTATCTGCAGGTGTCGGAGTCTGATCGGTCAGAGGACCGTAGAGATGCTTGGCTGTGTCATTGGCCTCGGCCTTTTCCTTTTCCTCCCTCTCCTGCTGTTGTCTTTTTGCCGCTTTCTCTGCCTTCTCTTTCTCTTTGGCAGCTTTCTTGAGAGCGTTCTTACTTGGTGCCGCTTCAGCAGCCTGAGACTCTTCGTTAGGCCGTGTGGGCAAATTTGCTTCTTCTTTTGGCTCCATGATGTCATGTGAGGACAATTGACTGCAGGAGGAAATCAGGTAAGTGTTAGTCAAAATGGAGGTCTCATGAGGGGAAGATACTGTACCTTCGTTTATCCGATAATTTAAGCGCGGGAGCCAGATTAGCACCCGGCTGGAGTGGGCGATGCTGGGGCAGCCACAGCCTGGAGGGTTGCCTCAGGAGATAAGTTTAGGGGCCATATCTAGGGGAAGTAAGGCATATACAGTATAAATACAGTGGTACCCTCAGTAGACAATTGTCTGGTCTCTTCATATTGAGGCTGCCGAGTTCATAATCATCCCAACACATCGGCTTGCCCAAAGTCGCCAGGAAATGGTCACAATGCAGGAAAGAAACGGGATCTACGGCAAGGACGTCGTTGGATCGATGGGGTTGCATTCGCCTACGGATGTGCTATCCTATTAAGAACACGCCCATCCATCGATCAGCCGCTTCATCCCCAGCGGCAGTTGCCCCTACGTGAAGCAAGGAAAGGAAAGCAAGAGCCAGGCATAGCAAGAGCAAGCATCAACCACCCCGGAAGCCGCCCCTGAACCATCCATATCCATAACTCAAATCAATGCGTCCATAGGCCCTGGTGGTATTGCACCGGCTTGCTGCGTTGCCGTGTTGACTGTGGTTTCGGTGTCCGACCGTGGTTTCGGTGTCGGCGAAAATGTATCGCTCACAATTTCACACTTCGATCGCCGCAACTCACCCTTTGCCGTCCTGCTAAACCTGCTCCGCGAGTGCTGATGGATTGAAAGTCGTGTCTGGTCCGAAAAAAACAGGAATTGTGCTGTGATGGAGTGGTGCTGGTGTGAGTAAAGTGGTGGGTGCTGGGTGCTGGTGTTGGGGGCGGGGAATAAATCATTAATGCACATTGATAAAGGAAATGGGTTGCCGTAGGAATGCATTTGCCGTAAACAATGATCTCTGTAGAAGAGTCGTGGTGGCGGAACACATCCCATACCGATTGTACTGTTTGTGCTCGGCTGATCTTGATGTGGTTGAGAGTGGAAGAAGCCGATTGACGCGCCGTTCGGGCCATTTAACCTGGTGGCTTTGTCGGTCAATGTTCGAGTGTTTATTGCTTTGTTCGAATATTGAATGATGAAGATCCAGGTGAAGGCCGAGCCAAGGAAAGCTGAGCAAACAGGAGAAAAGAAATCGGTAAGTGGAGGGTTGGCCAGGTATGTCGTAGCAAAGTTCCATCGGCCGAAAGAGAAGTCCATTATGGTTACTTGACAGTCGACTGGTGGTGGGATCCATATTCGGAAAAGTAGAAGAGTCCCACCATCCAGTGATCTGTACATGTCGTCCATTGTTCGTTACTGGCTTCCCATGCTTCGAGAAAGATACGCCGCGGCCAAAGACGCCGGCAGCGACGCCATTAGGAGCGCAATCTAGCGTCGAAGACTATAAAATATGTTAGCTCTAGATAATTCCCACCTCCACGCCTAGCACGATGCATCGATCAAACGGCAAAGGCAGAGGAGGAGTTCCTACCCAAGGAACCAGATTTTTTGGCGAGAACTCACATCCTATCGCTTCCTCCTACGGCACGGTTGGTTTCAGGGGTATCGATACCGCCCGGACCACGCTCGATGACTTTGCGTCGTTGGCCACTCACGCCACCTGGTTTGCTAGCTAAGTTGGTGTTCTGGAGAGGGGGTTGGGGTTGGCCAGTAGTGGCGGCATTCGTACCTGGACGACGGGCGGGCTTCTCTTCCTCCTCCACTTGAGCCGCAGCAGTGGTGGCCGCAACTGCTTGAGCGTTCTTTTGGTATTTGTACACAGTCCAATCGAACACATAATCGTATTGGAATCCCTCGCGGACGAAGAGATCACGGAAGATCTTGCGAAGGTAAGAGTAGTCTGGCTTGTCGTCGAAGCGAAGAGAACGGGTATAGTTGAGGTAGATGGCGAATTCATTGGGGAATCCACGGCAAAGAACCTCAGTGGGCGTCGTCATCTTTTTCTCCATGATACGGTCGTACTTCTGCTTCTTTGTGGCCGCTTTGAGCCCTTGCCATGGAAGCGAGCCGCGGCAAAAGTACAGCATAACGTATCCGAGGGACTCCATGTCATCGCGACGGGATTGTTCTAGGAATCCGTCAGTGCAAGTCAAATCGGGGGTCTGAAATTGACGTACCAACTCCCAAGTGGGTGTTGATGCTAGCGTATCGAGCAGTACCCGTCAAGTTCTTGTTCTCGCGGTACGGGATATGGAAGTGGGACTTGGGGTCACGGTATTTCTTAGCCAAACCAAAATCAATGACGTTGACCTGATTTCCACGCTTGCCAATGCCCATCAAAAAGTTGTCGGGCTTGATATCACGGTGGATGAACGATTTGGCGTGAATGTACTCAATACGAGAAATAAGCTGATCGGCAAGAAGCAGGACCGTCTTCAGCGAGAATTTCCGATTGCAGAAGTTGAACAGGTCCTCCAAGCTGGGACCAAGAAGATCGAGTACCATGGCATTGTAGTCACATTCAGTTCCGAACCAGCGGACGAACGGGATACCGACCCCCCCAGCGAGGGATTTGTAAACACGGGCTTCATATTCAAGCTGAGGGTGCTTGGCCTTGACGCTCTCGAGCTTGATGGCAATCTCTTCCCCAGAGATGATGTTGGTGCCTATATGAGAGTCAGGTCGGATTCAATCAAGTATCTGAGGTCCGACCCACCAAGGTAAATATCACCGAAGCTACCGCTGCCGATCTTGCGCCCAATACGATATTTGTTGCCCACACGGAGATCCTACGAGGATAACACAGTCAGCAATGGAACTCAACGAAGGCCGTCTATTGAGGTTTTGGATTGCCTTTCGCCCTTTTGACAAATCTGCCGGGTTGGACTGCCTGCACAAGGCTGCTAAACCTGCAGCGGTGACGTTGTACACCACTGGCAGGAGAGACATGTAGATTGACGTTCACAGAAGACTGCAGCCAGAGGGCGTGGGGGACCTACCATTGTGGTCATCTTGACGGTTTGGGAACGAGAAAGTCACTCGACGCTGCCTTGTGTAACGTGGTTGAAATCAGGTGATGGGGGTCGTGATTCGAGGATTTATCACAGAGAGTGAGGGAGGATGATGTGTTGGGGCTGTGTTTTGTCAAACCTATGCTGGATGTAGCACACGAGTCAGTATTGGTGTTGAAGATGGGAAGGTGTTAGCCTGGCGGTGAGACATTTAAGAAGGCATTGGGCTGTGACGAAGAGCATTCCCAGTGCCAACGAAGTGTGACGAAAGACAAAGAGAAGGATGAATGAGTGAATGCATGGCAAATATTGTGGGGTACAGATGTAGGTCACGCACCTTTGAGCAGGAGCTTTTGGGGATGAGGGTGTGAAGGTCAAACGATCAGATCTGACGCCTTGTTGTGGGTGCCGACTGAAGGGATTGGCAACGCGTCTTGGCTAGCTGGCGGGCCCAAATTGAACAGAAACTGGTTGTACTCAAGGAAAGGGTTCCCTTGAGGAGGGAATTATGTCCCAGAGGAGGTGATGACGGGAGTTGAAGTGATGTGAAGTTGTCGGATGACAGGTCGTGGTAGAGATGAAGCGAAGGTTGAGCCAGACCCGGAAGAATGGCGCTACACCGATATTGGGTTAGCGCAGCGGGGATCGAGCCGTGAATAGACTCCCCCTCGTCCAGACCTTTACACAGTCACAATACAATTAATTGCCTGCATGTAATTCTATGATAAGGTAGAAGGTCCTGCGCAGTAATCTCTTGCTACCTGATACCTCAGAGCTTAAAAGTCGTGTCGTCTCCCAACTGACTGGTCTGGTGCGAGGCAGATTATCTAGGAACTCTTGGCCGCACAACACACTCAGCCTCCTCAAAGCCTCTCCGAAAACGCTACAAACACCCCCTGAACACCCTTCCCAACAGGCAAAAAGCCCCGGAATCCTGAAACCCAAACTACTTCCATGTTCAGCTTCATGTTTGCCAGTGTTTGAAAGATTTTTTCTTTTTCTTTTTCTTTTTCTTTTTCGGGGAGTGTTGCAGGCTACCTCGGATTTCTTTCCTGTCGATCTGCTGCAGCCCAGTGCCTGGTCCCTCCGAATGGAGAACAGGCACATCAGCAACCTGCAGCCTCCGCAGGAAGCTGACTCAAATAGGCCGTTGGTCCCGATGGACATGGTTCTGGGCAGGAATGTATGCGCTGTTCTCTTCTGCCAAAGCATCCGATTTTCGCAGGGTAAAAGTCTTGGTGCTGAAGCAGGCTAAGCCTGTTTTCGCCCACCAAACTACACCTCTTTCTTGTCAGCTCCAAATTCGGTTTGTGAATAGCCTCGATCGTTGGAGCCTCGAGGGTATGGTCAATTAATTCTTGAACAAATGAAGGGAAAAATGCGACATTTTAGTTCTGTGGCCTAGTAAGTTCGTCAGCCCTCTCTAGCGTGCTTCGGCACGAAGACTTCTACACTGCGAGACGTGCTACTCGACTTTGAGAAAAATCGGATGCTTTCTTTGTTTGATTCAATGTTGTAGATTGCATATTTCCTCTATTCCACCCTTCCACGCAACGCTTAACGCTCCCTGAGTAAATGCCTCTGAGCGCAACGTCCCATCTCCTCAGCACGTTGATGCCGACGCCTCTCAAGTGAAGTTCCAACATCATTTCTCTGCTGCCAGTGTAAATATCGGAAGTTCAAGCATGATCAAATACTCCAGTTAACACTTGTCTACTGGAACGTGATGCTGGAACAGTTTCGAACGCTGCAATGCGTCCTTGCTTTGAAGCCAGCATGGTTTCCGAACGGTGCAGAATTACCTTGTGATAGCTTCAATCGTATCGTTCACGAGCCGCCTGGAGAGTGATAATCGTCTTCCGGTACTGTCATAGCTGATTTACGTAGACCATATAATACGGCATCCCAAACATCTGCAGCCATTGCGGTTGGGGGATGAGCAGGCCTCTCTCCACTCCAGACGCCGGTCCGGACAAGGATTGATTCCCATTCGCTCCCAGTGGGGGATACATAGCTGTTTGCTCCTAGGATGTCTGATTCTGGATTATCTGCGTCATGAGGATTAGCATGTACACTGAGAGATGACCAACTGAAGGTCTATGTAGTCCAGGATCTTTACCGCCAACCATATACACCCTCTTCAAGCCATCAGCTCTACTATCTCCTTTCGTAAAACCGAACATCGAATTGCGATGGGTCTGAAGCCTCCGCTCTGCAAATGCATATGTGGCTTGGTGCGGCTTCCCAAACATGTTCTTCTCCAGCTTCACGCCCATCTTTTCACCTCCAGTGACGGCGGCCCACACCCCTTCAAATGCCTCGCGGAAGCCACCTTGGCCCAGGCGTGGGAGGTGATACTCTGCTGCCCAGAAAAGATCTGGGTTCGAGAAGAAGAGAGGGGGCTGGCCGTCTTGTTGATAGCCTTGGTTGGGTAATGAATGTTTACCGTTCTTGGAGGAAATGGAGCCAAGGTAGCCGGCGTGAGATAGGAGAAGGTCCAGAACGATTTGTGTATCAAGAGCCCAGTCACGAGGGTCATTGAAGATGAAAATGGCATCGACCTTGACCTTCTGCTCGTCGCCCTCGTTCAGAGAGAAATTCTTGGCGGATAGCGAGGCATGCCGCAAGGGGCGAGCATAGGACGCATAATTTGTGGGTGAAGCAAAAGGCCAGAGGGCGGGAAATGTAACAATCAGATCTGCAGGAGTAATGACGTTCGTAAAGCCGTAGCTATGTGGAAATTCGGATCAGCCCCATGCATGGTCCTGTCGAGAAGGCATCTGACCGTACTTCTCGGCCACCCTCCGACAGCTGTCCCCATCACCACCAGTAACGAGAATGCATTTCTCTCTCAGAGCGGGCTCGGAAGATCCCTCGCCCTGGACAAGTTCCGTGAATGGAGTATGGCTTTGAACGAACATGTCCGTAGCAAGAGGTACCTCGAGACGATCGCTGAGCTCGGCAACACGGTCCGCTTCGAGTTTACCACCGCCATTGGTGAGCAGGATGAAGGGAATACGTTGTTTCTGTAGGAAGCTGAGCGCTTTTTTGGCACGAGGGAGTGGTTTGGAGCTTCGAAGGAGCACACCATCAATGCTATGAACAGGTCAGTGCGGGACTTTGGGCGGACATTTTGAAGCTTACTCAAAAGCAAAAGCGAAATCTGGGATTTTCTTGCGTTCCGGTGTAGACGTCTTCAGCGTCCGGTGTCTTTGTAGAAGGACTGTGCGCCCAGGATTCCCGATGATTCGTAGTCCATGCCTACTACCGAGGCACAGAGCAGTGGCCATTGACCCCAATCCGAGATATCCCATGGGAAAGCGGAGTGGGAAGGTTGTAGATTAAAACCCACAAATAGTTCCTCGAATAGACCACCAACGGACGTAGCGGGGATAAAGTAGCCTTTTTGCAAGCGTAGATAGGCGCTCTCACTTTCTTTCAACTGCATCAGTTGATGGCTCCTCTTGTGATACATCTTCTGAATTTGCTTGGGCAAATGAGAAAGCATCTAAGGCTTCGATGCGCGCTATCACCTGTTTTGGTAACTTAGACGACAGGCCTAACAGCAGATCTAAAGCACTGTTGATCGTAAAGCTACTCCGTATGTGCTTCAGCCCCTCCACTGCCGCAATCTCGACTCCTTGCACTAAGCCCCAATTTCATTAGGCCGAGTAGGCTCCAAGGATGGAAAACAGTCCTTCGAAGCTCAGAGATCCTAGTACTTTCTGTACTACAAAGCATGGTCTGTAGCTAATGGAGGAAAATTGGATAGTGAAATCGATACAGAAGCTGTAGAAGTCAAGTATATCTCTGGGAGACTATATATTGCTTTCGATTACATAGAGGGCAATCAAGCTTTCGGAGGACGTACTTGGATGTTTCCAAGTCGAATGTGAGTACTGTTTCCCTCTGTCCAGGAATATATATATACTTTATAGAACGAACAGCCTGATTTACAATAACCCAGTTGGATTACCACTTGCTCTTTTCGCAGAAAATCATAATGAAAGACCTCAAGTGCCAAGGCTAATGAAGATCTTTCTAGATGTGCCTAGGTTATCGAGTAAGTAGGAACCTCCCAATAGGGGACTGTATTCGCGCTTAGTACTTACCGAGGTGAGTCGCTGTCCCTTCCCTCCTGTTCTCTATGCACAATGTGTAGACTGCAATACCCGCCGTCCATATGTCCCAACAAGAGCATGTGGTCAACTCTGGCGGGTTGTCCATGTCTACTAGTAGTGGACCATTGGCTTCGTCTTTTTGAGCGTCAGCAGAGGAAATTCATTCTGGTATCTATCAGGCAATGGCACGGGCGAAAGAATGAGCTAGCTGCTTGGTGCAGACTCTGCTCCCCCCCGCTATGTAGCCAGATTGATGTACGGAGTTTTGCGCATGGCATGACAATAGAAATCTTACTCACCTTCCGGTTCTCTCCTCGGCAGCAGATAAGTAACCTGATAGCTCGATGCGCGAGTTCTGTTAAAAGTCGTTGCTTTCCTCTTACTCGTTGGTATATAGTTCAATGCGTGCGCGACTCTGGCTTTATATGCTACGTCTATCGGTGGCGATGGCGGAGTGGTGTCGCATATAACCTCGTCGATTTTGGATTCGTAGGTGCTGAAAGTTATCTTCAGTCTATGTCTCTCGCCTGAAATCGTGTACAAATTAGCTCTCCCATTTGGAGTAGACCGCATAGTCCGGAATCAGCAGAGATTATAGAATCCGGTGATAGACAAGGTGACGGAGGTTGATGATCGGCCAAGGCGGTAAGTTCCTACTGAAATTTTCAATGTATCCACCCTCCATCTTTCCCTCGACACAACGCTTGAATAATTCCTGCGCTTGAGCGACTATCTCAGCGCCGCTGCTGACATCTTATGCCGACTCTTGGTTACGCTCCGGCCTGAGAGTCAGATCCTGCGAGGATGATTAGTAACAGTTTCATTCTTCTCGGCAGAAAGTCGACTTAATTTCCACATACCACTGCGCACTGTCCATCGTCACTGAGCCAACGCAGAGGTAAGGATCTGTCAGGACGAGAAGTCAGCGGTTTTGAGAGGACTGGAACAAGTGGTCAGGCAGGATGCTTAGATGAACAATGAAATTGGTTTCGGAGGTAGAGATCCTAAGCATATGGACTTTATATGATGCAACGTAGCAAATCTCTATGTTATTTACACTTCAGGGGCAGGAGGATTAATGTAACGATGTCGGAGCTCCACAACCTCTCCCGGCTCTCCAGAAAGAGAAACCTTCTTCCAGGCATTATCACAGCTCGGTACAGAAAGGTAGGGGGAACGAATGCCGGCGTACTGCAAGTTCACATCATTCGATGAATTCAGACCTGGTCTAGTCGCATTCAATAACGTCTGGTTGAGGGTGGGTATAAAGTTGAGATCAGTGGAGTTTAAAATTGGTTGTATTAAATTCTGGGGGGAGGGACATATTGTTATCGAGGAAGATATGAATAGAAAAAGGGATAATGTCTTGGTCAGGTATAACATCTTGGAGGTGGTAGGGAACAAGGCTGGATGAAGATCCCTAAGAGAAACACATCGTTTCAATGGCCGCGAATCATCGAGGTTAAACATAGATTTGATGCCGAATTGCAGTGTTTGCGCATGAGCGATGTACGCATGCCGTGAAGCGTAAGGTACGTCCAAAAGATATGCGCACCAAGGCGCGTTGAGTAGGTAAATGTTAGAAGCGCATAGCTTCAAGCGCAGTGTGACGGGCGGAGCAGCTTTCGTTGCGCGCGTAACATTAAGTCCCTCCTTGTAAGATCGAGCTCTGCGAGATCGAAGCTTCGGCTTTGGCTTTGTTGGGTACATACGGTGGATTAGGTAGCAGTAGAGGCAATAGCTATACTAGAAGTGTGACGTTTGGATGGCTTCAGGCCTGGGTATCCGCATAAGAGATTGAAGTAAACATCATTGCGTCACAAACTGGGCTTATCATAAATCCACAAGCCAAACACTTACATTCGCAGCTTCTCACAGCTAGCAGTACTCGATATTCCTGAAGATAAATGCTCGAACATATGAAAACCATCTCGGCCGATATCGAGTCCTTGCACCCTACCTGCCGTCATGACGGATCTTTGGGCTTGAGAATTGTACTGAACCCTCGCAAGCAGATGACTACTAACTTTTTAGAAAACTTCCTGTCTTCGTCTCTTTAAAAGGATACAATAGTAAGCTGAATCGATGGCGACTGCGACGCGGTGGTTAGGAACATAGCCCGGAGAAAGCGTCACCCTAAGCAACCTTGATGCCGGTCTATTTAGCCGCCGATGACGTCTGTTTGTATGAGCAATATCGCGAGCGGCTGTCAGCAGGGACGTCTAGACGCTCCATATAGTAGAAGACTGGACCACAAGGTACTGTATGTTCCCCTCAGCCCTCTCGAATTTTCCCTGGCGGGTCATGAACTGGGAGAATGTCTCTTCCCCTTCCATCACTGCGATGAATTGGCTGTTCGCGAGATGTAATCCTGCAGCCGCAAGGAAGCGCTGCTGCCATTCCAGAGCTCTTCGCCTTGATTAGACCTGTCGAGAACCGGTACACCTATTTGCTCCAAAGCGAAACTGGATCCGACTGCACCATAGTAGGCTGCCTGGTAAGGATCTTTTGTAGTGAGTAGGCCGATCGTAAAAGCACCCAAGAACGCATTACCTGCCCCTGTTTGATCGATTATCTTGGCAGATGCAGTATGGCTCTGGTCCTCAGTTATTTTGGGCTGATAGTAAGGGGGTAGCCATATTGGGGATCGATGGCGTGTTTGAAAGAAGCAGCCGTTCTCGCCAGCCCTGATCACTACAATACCATCTCCTGACTGGACCAACTCCAGACTCCAGGAACTTCGACGCTAGGGTTCCAAGCAGGGTCTTGTCCAAATTTGACATATTTGACTTTCCAAAGATCGCGAAAAACTCGACGTGGTTTGGCGAGAAGACGTCCACCATACGTGCTGCACTGTAGAATGCATTAAGGTTATCTGAAGTTCATGACGACGGCCTTGGTTCCCAGATGAAGAGAGGTTTCTCGAGGATACCTTCTCCTTCGCGAAGGCCGGACAGCCTGACAATCTGTTCCACAAGCTCTAGAGGATCTTCGAGGAAATGGAACGTTTGAGAACCCAGTAATTTTGAGTGCGTGAGTTGCTCAGGAAGGATCTTTAGTATCGGAGTGAGGTAGCGAAAGTGCTTTCTACTCCGACAATTAGCTGTATCAATAGTATGAAAATTAAGGAAGGCGAAACTCGCTGTCATGATGGTCGTCCTCGTATTCCAGGCATCCCCTTGTAGTCGGGCTGCTAGGCTCTTGAACGAACAAGAATGTGGTTCCCCAGCTCTCAAGCCTGGCTCGCACTACGGAAGGGAAATCTAACCCTACTCTTATCATCCAGCCGATCGACGATGAAGAGGATCCTGGTTCGAAGATTCGGGCTCCAAGTGTGCCTAATGCTACCTGTTATCATTCGGATGGACACATAGACAAAACACGGAACCATCCAATTGGAAAGGACCGAGAACGCAAACAGAGTCAATCGTACTGAAGGTGCCAGAGCCGCCAATGATATTCATCAATGGTACCTCGGACGGGGAATGTAGCTCATCTAGGACTGGCATTCCAAATGTGGTGAAGGCGATCTGCTGTGTGGGATAGACCATACTCGCGTGACGCTTATTGATATGTCTTGGCCCGTTTCTTCATTAATATGCAATAGCACGAACTGCCGATCATTATCATCATTCTCACATGGGGCCCATCTGTCAGATGCACTCAGGGCTAAATCGTCTGATTGATAAATAATGGTGCACAGCACCCTAATATATATGATGATGAGGCCCTAGATAGGGGTAAATAAGTGTTCCTAGCCCTGTTTCATACCAACTGCTTCGCCTGATAAAGTGGAGAATAGGTAGTATAATAATGGTGTTTTGGTAGTATAATTAAGGGTCCAAATAACCCTAAAGAAAATAAAATAGGAAAAATAGGCTAATAAAGGAAAATAATAATAATAATAATTAATATACCCCCTTAAGATAACAATAGTCTGATTATTATTATAACTCTATTTAATTAATAAATAAAATTATATAATTATTTAAATTAACAAATTATAATATATAAATAAATTCCTTATATTTTTAGCAAGGAAAAAATTTAATAAAGTTATTTATTAATATTTTGGTTATAAAAACTTATTTAATAATAATATAATTATTTTGAACTTCTTAATAAAATTAATATTAATATATATTAATATATTTAAAATATATAAATAACTTAGAAATAAGTCGATTAATTAAATTTAATATTTATTAATTATCGTAAATAATAATAATATTTTAATTT
>JAABUQ010009511.1_pt1 | contig 13112 bp, 8 predicted proteins | sample 5560001 | NCBI WGS metagenome assembly JAABUQ01 (sample SAMN10711888, study PRJNA513371) | rock metagenome | isolation source: Antarctica rocks | place: Antarctica: Victoria Land, Finger Mt nord | collected 2015-12-18 | reverse complement strand
GTCGGTACTCCGCCCCCGGAAGCCGCCGGTTCGGCCGGACCACCGGGCCCGGGGGCGGAGTACCGACCCCTGCCACCCGGAAGGGGATTACTCAATCTCCAGGATCGAGAGCGACACCCCCGGGCCTGGCGACGATCCGCGTGCGGCGGCTTACTTCGGCTGCTCGTCCTTCGGCTTGTCGGCGTCGGCCTTGGCCTTGGCTTCGGCGGCGGCCTTCTCGGCATCCGCCTTGGCCTTGGCGTCCGCGTCGGCCTTGGCCTTGGCTTCGATATCGGCTTTCGCCTTGGCATCGGCGGCGACGGCGGCGGCCTTGGCCTCCTCGTCGGCCTTGGCCTTGGCCTTGGCTTCGGCGTCGGCTTTCGCCTTGGCGTCCGCGTCGGCCTTGGCCTTCGCCTCCCCGGCGGCCTTCTCGTCGTCGGCCTTCTTCTTGGCCTCGGCGTCGGCCTTCATCTTGGCCTCGGCGTCGCCCTTGGCCTTGGCTTCGGCGTCGGCCTTCGCCTTGGCGTCGGAGGCGGACTTGTCGGCGTCGGCCTTGGCGTCGAGCTTGGCCTTGCGGGCGGCCTCGATGTGGCGGTTCATGAGGGTGGCGCGGCGGTCGAAGTAGGCCTTGAGCCCCTTGGAGGGGACGACGATCCGGAGGTCACGCTCGTGGTTGATCGACTCGGTGCCGTTCTTGCCGCCGAAGCCGGTGAACCAGGCGGCGAAGACCTCGGGGGTGACGCCCCGGGGCAGGGGGGTCGCCTTGACGTCGCGCGCGTCGATGGCGTAGCCGTTGATCAGGATGTCGAGGATGGGGGGCGGCTCGATGGTGGTCTCGACCAGCCCGGCGTCCTGGGCGGCGACGATCGCCTCGGCGACCGCCTTGCGGGCGGCCTCGAGCTTGGCCTCGACCTCGGGGGGGACCGTCGGGGGCGCGGCTTCCTTGGCGGTCTCGGGCTTCGGTGCCTCGGCCTTGGGGGGTTCGGCCTTGGTCTCGGCCGGCTTGGGGTCCTGGGCCTGGGCCGGCCCGAACATCAAGGACAGCGACAGCACGGTCATGGCGAAGCGGCGCACCGGGAAATCTCCTGTGTCGGGGATCGTCCTGCTTGGGCTGGTCCGGGTCCGGGACCCGGGAGGGCGAGTTGTGACGAGTGTAACGGCCGGGTCGGGGGGGTGCCAAGGCCCAGGGTGCCGTTCTTGGGCATTCTGCGGGTTGGGCAAGGCGGCGACGGGGAGGCCGGGGCAATTCCGATGATGGCCCGTCGAGCGAGCCGCCGATGCTCAAACCCGTGGGTCCCTCGGGCGACGGATCGCCAGCAAGGGCAGTCGGATACGCACGGAAGCGGAGGCGACGGCGATGGAGCGGCTCAAGCGACGGTCCCGGCCCGCCCTGGAAGGGCTGGAAGGCCGGACACTGCTCAACGGCTCGAAGAACCACGCGGTCCACGCCGCGGCCACCAACACCTCGCCGTCGACGACGAGCTCGACCTCGGCCACCACCCAGATCAACTACACCACGCCCCAGGGGTCGAAGGTCCACGTCCAGCTCTTCGGGGCCGGCAGCCTGGCCGGCTCGACCGTCGCGGCCGACGGGACGCTCAACCTGGTCTATTCCGGCACCGGGTATTTCAGCCAGATCATCGGCACCGTCAAGGGCGGCACCGGCGAGGCCCCGCTGGGGACGATCACCAACGCCAGCGTGCCGATCAACACGCTCACCGGCGTCGGCGGGACCCTGATCGGCCGGGTGACCCTGCCCAACTTCGACCTGATCCCCGGCGGCAACATCAACCTGACCCCGGGCGTCAACGCCTTGACGCTGAACTCGGTGGCGGCGAACTCGCAGATCCACCTCCGCGACAACCCCCTGACCTCGACCCTCGGCTTCAACACCAGCATCAACGCCGGCAACAGCTTCGGCGGGGCCAACGCCGCCGCCGGCTTCGGCTCGAACAACAACGCCGGCCTGGGCGCGACCACCGGCACCGCCGCCGGGTCGGTCACCGGCACCGGCCTCGGCGCCGTCTCGACCGGTTCGAGCAACATCACCGGGATCGGCACGCTCGACCCCCAGATCACCGGCTTCGGCGGCTCGGGCGTCGGCGCCGTCAACGGCAAGATCCCGATCATCCCCACCGTCGGCAACGGCCAGAACTACCTGGGCACGCCCGGGCTGACCCAGGCCCAGGTCGACCAGGGCCGGACCCGGAGCTTCACCGTCTTCAACAACGGGCAGGTGACGCTCACCGCGATCGGCGGGACGTTCGCGCCCGGCTCGAACCTGATCGAGCCCCGCGACATCTCCAAGCCGGGCGGGCCGCCGCCGCCGCCCGGCGTGATCGTCAACATCCGGCACGTCCGGGGCGGGGCGTCGAGCAACTCCCCCCCGCTGGGCGACGCCAACATCTACGGCTACGACCCGGCCGCCAACACCCTGATCCGGTTCGACGCCGTCACCGGCATCCCGCTCCGGTCGATCGCCCTGCCGGCCCGGCCGGCGGGCGTCACCGTCGGCGGCGTGGCCCTGGCCCGGGACGGGGCCGAGCTCGTCGTCCTCGTCGGCGTCGGCTCGAACGTCCTGGCCTACGACGCCTCGACCGGGACCGCCGTCGGCCAGTTCTCGACGGCCAACCTCGCCTCGATCGGCCTGACCAGCATCAACGGGATCGGGACCGCCGGCGGCTCGACCGTCCTGGTCGACACCGCGGCCAGCACCGACGGCACGGCCCAGGCGATCAACGTCGCCAGCAGCCTGAGCACCGGCCAGGCCGTCCCGGTCGGCCCGGCGTTCTCGCCCGGCCGCGGCTTCGTCCTCGGCGGGGGGATCACCGGGGTCTCGGGCACCGGCAACCTCTACGCCCTCGGCTCGGCCTTCTTCGACAGCTTCCAGCCCACGACCCGCCTGGCCGGCATCCTGACGATCAGCCCGTCGTCCTCGGGGCTCTCCGAATCGAGCCGGACCGCCCTGGCCAGCCAGGGGGCCTCGATCCCGGCCAACGCCAACGGCTCGATCGTCAACGACCCCTCGACCGCCCTGGGCAGCTTCGAGTCCTTCCTGGCGCTCGACACCGGGGTCGCCAACGGCGTCAACGTCATCGCCAAGATCACCCCGAGCACCCTGGCCCTCGACGGGACCTTCACCCTCAACGACCCCAACGCCCTGGCCGACATCAGCGAGTCGTTCCACCCCGAGCTGGCCAACACCGCGCTGGTCGACGTCCAGGGCAACGTCCAGTCGTTCACCGCCCACGACGTCAACAACCTGGTCCTCAACGACGCCGGCAACCTCAACCTCCTGGCGGCCAACCAGGCTTCCAACTCCTCGGTGATCGGCCTCCCCTTCGGCCACGTCGCGATCCAGAACCGCAGCAACGTCGCGATCCTCACCAACAACCGCCTCGTCGGCGAGCGCGGCGACGTGATCGTCAACTCAGGGACCACCCAGGTCGGCCCGCTGTTCCTGCCCACGGCCTGACCCGATCCTCCACGACGCCAGGAGCCGCGCGCCGGACCCGACCCGATCGGTCCGGCTCGCGGCTTCCCCATCTTCGAAGTCTCGCCCCTTTTAATCGCGGAAGAAGCCCCGAAGCTCGGCCAGGACCTCGTCGGGCCGTTCCTCGGGCAGGAGGTGGCCGCAATCCAGGGCCTTGCCCGAGACGTGGTTGGCCTTCGCCCGCCAGGTCGCCAGCACGTCCCACGTCTTGCCGACGACCCCCTTCGACCCCCAGAGGACCTGCAAGGGGGCGGCGACCTTCCGGCCGGCCTCGTCGTCGGCCGCGTCCATCTCCAGGTCGACCCCGGCGGCGGCCCGGTAATCCTCGCACGCGGCGTGGATCGTGGCGGTGCAGGCGTAGCACCGGAGGTACTCGGCCATCGCCTCGGGGGCGACGGCGCCCGGCGTCTTGCACTGGGTCGCCAGGTGGTGCCCGAGGTAGAACCCGGGGTCGAGGCCGATCAGGTGCTCGGGCACGGGCGAGGGCTGGATCTGGAAGAACCACCAGACGTAGCGGGTCGCGAACTCCTGGTCCGTGTCGCGGTACATGGTGAGCGTCGGCGCGATGTCCAGGACGCTCATCCGGATCAAGGATTCCGGGTGGTCCAGGGCCAGGCGGTGCCCGACCCGGCCCCCTCGGTCGTGCCCGGCGAGGTGGAACCGGGGGAGGCCGAGCTGGCCCATCACCTCGACCATGTCCCGGGCCATCGCCCGGAACGAATAGTTGGCGTGCCGCTCGCCCCCCTCCGGCTTGCTCGAATCGCCGTAGCCCCGGAGGTCGGGGACGACGACGGTGAAGTCCTCGGCCAGCCGGGGGGCGACCTTGTGCCAGGCGACGTGCGTCTCGGGGTGCCCGTGGAGCAGCAAGACGGCGGGGCCGCCCCCCCCGATCAGGGCGCGGATGGTCGCGCCCGAGGTCCGGATGTCGCGCTCCTCGAAGCCGGGGAACAGCCGCTCGGTCGTCCCCGGCGGGGCCGGCGCGGGCAACTCCGGCAACCTCGACGGGGCCGCTCCGGTCACGAAATCACCCCCGATCCCCATCAGGCTCGAACCGAGGAAAAGCCGCCGGTCCACGGGCCACCCCTCCCGCTATCCGTTCCCGCCCCGGACGATCCGGCAGAGGGCGTCGGTCACCTCCGAGGTGGAGTTGCTGCCCCCGAGGTCGCGGGTCCGGACCTTCTTCTCCTTCAAGAGGACCTCGATGGCCTGCATCAGCCGGGTCGACAGCTCGACTTCGCCGAGGAAGTCGAGCATCAATTGGGCCGACCAGACGCTGGCGATCGGGTTGGCCAGGTCCTTCCCGACCAGATCGAAGGCCGAGCCGTGGATCGCCTGGAAGAGGCTGGGATGGGCCCGCTCGGGGTTGAGGTTGGCGCTGGGGGCCAGCCCGAGGCTGCCCGTCAAGGCCGCCCCCAGGTCGGACAGGATGTCGCCGAAGAGGTTCGAGGCGACGAACACGTCGACCGTCTCCGGCTTGTTCACCATCCGGACCGTCATCGAGTCGACGAGCTGCTTGTCCGTGGCGACGCCCGGGTATTCCTTCGTGATCTCCTCGAAGACGTCGTCCCAGAAGACCATGTTGAACTGCATGCTGTTGGACTTGGTGACGCTGGTCACTTTCTCGCGGCCGTGCTGCTGCGCCCAATCGAAGGCGAATCGCATCAGCCGCTCGGTGATGCTCCGGGTGAAGACGATGCCCTGGATCGCCACCTCCTCGGGCTTCCCGGGGTGGACGCGACCCCCGACGCCCGAATACTCGCCCTCCGAGTTCTCCCGGACGCAGACCATGTCGAGCGAGCGGGCATCCCGGCCCGCGAGGGGCGTGTTCACCCCTTCGAACAGCCGCACCGGGCGCAGGTTGACGTACTGGTCGAGCCCCTGGCGGATCGGGATCAGCAGCCCCCAGAGGGTGACGTGGTCGGGGACCTTCTCGCTCCCCACCGGCCCCATCAGGATCGCGTCGAAGCCGCCGCGCTCCAACTGCTGCAGGCCGTCCTTCGGCATCATCTCGCCGGTCTTCAGGTACCGCTCCGACCCCCAATCGAGCTCGCGGAACTCGAAACCGACGCCGCCATCCGACTCCGCCAGCGCCTCCAGCACCTTCCGGCTCGCGCCGATGACCTCCGGCCCGATGCCGTCCGCCGGGATGACCGCCAGGTTGTACTTCTTCACGAGACCAACCCCCCCTCCGGATGATCCGACCCCGGGCCCGCCCCGCCGACGAATGATAGGGGGGCGCCCCAGGCCGGCCTAGGGGATGCGGAGGGCCCGGCAGGTCTGCTCGTAGCTCGGCTCCAGGTCCAGCGGGATCGCAAGGTCTTCGGCCAGCCACAAGGGCAGGGTCGGCAGGGGTTGGCCCAAGGCAAGGGGGTAGGCCCAGACTTCGAGGAGCCGGCCCTCGCCCTTCTTCTTGTCGACCGGTCGGCAGGTCGCCGCGTAGGGCGGCCGGCGGTCGTCGGCCGGGAACGGGGCGAGATCGCCGAGGAACTCCATCAGCTCGGCGTGGAGGTTGGCGGCCCGGGTGGTGACCAGGTCGACGATCGTCACCGAGACCCGGGCCTGGATCATCGAGGCGCACTTGGCGACGAAGGCCCGGCGGCTCTCGGGCCGGTCCTTGTTGGAGGGGCTGACGATCTCGATCGCGGCGACGAGGCGCCGGCCTTCCCGGGTGTCGTAGACCCGGACCTCGTATTCGGCGGGGTCGGGCAGGTCGTCGAGGACGCGGCTCGGCGCGGGCGGGGCCCAGACGGCGGTGGCGACCCCCCCGCCTCCGCCTTGGTCCTCTTGCATGGCGACGCGAGGGTCGGTCGCGAAGGCCGCGATGTCGATCTCGACCGGCGAGCCGAGGTAGACCTTCGGGGCGGCGAAGAAGCCTTCCGGCAGTCGATCCGCCAGCTCCAGGACGATCATCGCGGGCCATTGCCCGTGCAGGCTGTCCCAGCGGCGGATCTCGGAGAGCGGCGGGCGGAAGTGGTCGCGGAGCGGCATGGGCGGGACTCCTTCGGGCTCCAGGGTATCCGAAAATCGGGGGCCGAGCGAGGCCGCGCGGGGCGGTTCCCCGCTTGACCGTCGGGCCTCGGCGACGTACGATCCGCCACCCCCCTCGATCGACCCCTTCCTGACCGGCCCTTCGCCTCGTTTTCGACCCTTTCCCCCCCCCCTCGACAAGGGTGTCGACGCATGGCCGTTTCCTCCGAGGCCGGCCGGGCGAACTGGACGGGGCCGATCCTGGCCCTGGCGCTCGGGTTGCGGGTGGCGGCGGCCCTGCTCGTGACCTGGTATGCGGGCCGGGCGGGCAAGCCCTGCGTGTTCGCCGACACCAACATCTACTGGGAGCTGGCGGGGACGATCGTCGAGGGGCGGCCGTACCAGGTCTCGCAGTGGGGCGTCCCCCACTTCGCGCTGAGGACCCCGGGCTACCCGGCCTTCCTGGCGGCCTGCCGTTGGGCGTTCGGGCCGAGCCTGCTCGGGGTCAGGCTGGTCCAGGCCGTGCTGGGGACGGTCGGGGTCTGGCTGGTCGGCCGCCTGGCGAGGGCGACGGTGGGCGAGGATGGGGGGCGGTCGGCCCCGACGGTCGCGATGGCCCTGGCGGCGGTCGAGCCGTACACGGTGGGGGCCTCGGCCCTGGTGCTCTCGGAAGGGCTGTTCCTCCCCCTGATGCTGGCCGGCCTCTGGGGCCTGGCGGCGCTCTGGGGCGGGGGCCGGGCCGCGACCCGGCCGGTGGCGGCGGCGATCGGGACGGGCCTGGCGATGGGCGGGGCGATCCTGGTCAAGCCGTCGTGGGCCCTGTTCGTGCCGGCGGCGTTGGCGGCGTGGGCGATCGGGGCCGGCCGACCGGCTCGGGGCCGGGCGGCCGGGCTGGCCCTGGTGGTCGCGCTGGCGACGGCGGCGGTCATGGCCCCCTGGTGGGCCCGGAACGGGCGGATCTTCGGCCGGTTCGTGCCCACGGCGCTCTGGGTCGGGGCGAGCCTCTACGACGGGATCAGCCCCGGGGCCACCGGGGCCAGCGAGATGGAGTTCGTCAACGCCCCCGACGTCCGCCCCCTGGGCGAGGTCGAGCAGGACGCGACGTTCCGGGCTCGGGCGTTGGCCTTCGCCCGGGACCACCCGGGGCGGGTCCTCGGGCTGGCCTGGGTCAAGCTCGGGCGGTTCTGGAGCCCCTGGCCCAACGACGGGGCGCTCCGCTCGCCGGCGGTCGCGGCGGCCTCGGCCCTGGCGACGCTGCCGATCTTCGCCCTGGTCGCGCTGGGGGCCTGGGACCGGCGGAGGGACGGCCGGGCTCTGATCCTGCTGGCCGGCCCCTTGCTCTATTTCTGCCTGCTCCACCTGGTCTTCGTCAGCTCGATCCGCTACCGGATTCCCGGGATGGTCCCGGCCTTCGCCCTGGCGGGAGTCGGCCTGGACCGGCTCCGGTCGCGACCCCGAACCCGACCCCGACCCGAAGCAGGAGGCCGGAACCCATGAGCATCCGACGCCGGTTGCGGAAGGTGCTGGCCTGGGCCGCGGTGCTGGCCCTGGCGATCGTGGTGGGCGCGTCGATCGCGGCCTATTATTACGCGACCGAGAGCGACGCCCTGGCCGAGTGGGTCGAGCGCGAGGCACCCCGGTACTTGCCGGGGTGCCGAGTCAAGGTGATCCGGGCCAAGATCCGGCCGTTCGCCGGCAAGGTCATGCTCGAGGGCTGCAAGGTTTCCGAGCTGGGCGACCTGCCCGACGCCCTGGCCGAAGTGGCCTCGCTGCCTTACTTGCAGGTCATCTACGACCCCTGGGCGATGACCAAGGGTCGGTTCGAGGCCCGCGAGATTTCCCTGGGCAAGCCGAAGCTCCACCTCCGCCGCCGGGCCGACGGCTCCTGGAACTTCCAGGACCTGCTGGCCGACCCCTGGCCCGGCCCCAAAGGGGGGGGCACGCCGCCGATCCGGGTGAAGTCGGGGGTCGTCGAGCTGGAAGGGGACGACCCCGGCTCGCCCCTGGCGATCCTCCAGGACGTCGAGATCGAGATCCCCGCCAGGACCAGCCCCGACGCCCCCTTCGCCTTCGACCTGGAGGCCAAGGGGAAGATGTTCGACCGGCTCCACCTCGCCGGCACGGTCGACCCCCGCTCCGGCCGGGTCGAGCTGACCAAGGGGGACCTGTTCCGGCTGACGTTCTCGGAGGCCGACCGGGCCCAGCTCCCCTCCGAGGCCCGCGCCGCCCTGACGCAGTTCGGCCTGACCGGCGGCGAGGTCGACGCCGGCCTGGCCTCGCTGGTCTACGACCCGGCCGCCACCCCCGCGCTGCATTACCGGGCCTCGGCCCGGCTCCGCCGGGGGCTCTGGAACTGCCCCAAGTTCCCCTTCCCGCTCAGCGACGTCTCGGTCGACGCCGAGGTCGGCGACGGCCTGATCAAGGTCGCCTCGGCCGCCGGAAGCAACGGGGCCACGGCGATCAAGCTGGACGGCTGGTTCGTCCTGGGCGACCCGGGCCGGGCCCCGTTCGAGGTCCGCGCCGAGGCGAGCCAGCTCGAGCTCGACGAGCGGCTCAGGGCCTGGACCCCCGGGCCCTTCGGCGAGCTCTGGGGCGACTACTTCCCGATGGTCGCCAGGACCCTGGGCGCCAGCGCCGGCCGGGTCACCGCGGTCTGCCGGGCCTCCCGGGCGACCCCCGGCGGCGAGGTGGCCTGCGAGTCGGACATCGAGCTGCTCGACGTGTCGCTGAAGTATCGCCACTTCGCCTACCCGCTCGATCACATCGAGGGGAAGATCCACGCCACGCCGAAGCGGCTGGAGTTCTTCGACGTCCGGGCCCTGGTCGGCAACCGCCCCCTGGTGATGAACGGGACCGTCGACGACCCCGGGCCGGAGGCCACGGCCAGGCTCCGATTCCAGGTCGACGCCCTGCCGATCGACGGGGCCCTGCTCGAAGCCCTCCCGCCCGATGTCCGGCAGGTCGTCGACGACTTCAAGCCCACCGGCGCCGTCCGGGGGACCGCCGACCTCGTCCGGCTCCCCCCCTCGACGCCCCAGGACGACCCCAAGGGGCGGGTCATGATCGACGCGGCCCTCGACTTCAACCCCGACTCGGACTGCTCGATCACCTGGAAGGAGATGAAGTACAAGGTCTCGAACCTGACCGGGAAACTCGAGATCCACCCCGACCGCTGGGCCTTCCGCGAGGTCCGGGGGCGGAACGGCCAGGCCCGGATCAGGGCCGACGGCGAGGTCCGGCAGGTCCGCCGCGACCAGTTCCAGGTCAAGCTGGACCTCGCCGCCGACAACCTCCCCTTCGACGAGCAGCTCCGCGACGCCCTGCCCAAGGCCTGGAGCCTGACCTGGTCGACCCTCAACCCCACCGGCGCCTGCGACATGAAGGCGACGATCCGGGTAGAGCCGGGCCCGGCCGGGGCGACGCCCAAGGACGCGTGCAAGATCGAGATCACCCCCCTGGCCCAGGCCGGGGTCACCCTCCGCTTCAACCCCCTGCCGGTCCCCGGTGGGCCGCCGCCGGGGCCGCTGGAGATGCGGCTGGACGACCTGACCGGCCGGTTCGTCTTCGACACCGCCGACTCGCCGCCGGTGACGATGACCGACGTCGGCTTCGTCTTCCAGAGGGCGCCGGTGACCTTCGCCTCCGGCCAGGTCGACGTCAAGGACACCGGCCAGTTCCGCCTGAAGATGGGCGGCCTGGAGGTGTCCGACCTCCGGCTCGACGAGGGCCTGAGGCGGATGATGCCGCAGGTGACGGCCACCTTCGCCCGCCGGCTCGACGACCGCAAGATCGGCAAGATCCGCGCCGACCTCGACCTCGGCTGGTCGGGCCGGCCGGGCGAGTCGGCCTGGTGCAAGTGGGACAACGGGCTGGTGGTCCTGGTCGACAACCGGGTGGTCATCGGCACCGACCTGGCCCTCGATCACATCCAGGGGCAAATCGACGACATCCGCGGGCGGTTCGACGGCCGGACGCTCGCCGTCCAAGGCCAGCTCCGGCTCGACAGCGTCCGGGTCCTCGACCAGCAGATCACCGGGCTGAAGGCCAAGCTCGGCGTCGGCGACGGCTGGGCGGCGATGACCAACATCGCCGGCACCGTCCTCGGCGGGGCGCTGGGGGGCGACATCCGGGCCTCGCTCGACGTCACGCCCAACTGGTCGGTCAACGTCTCGGTGGCCGACCTCGACCTCCGCGAGCACGCCAAGAACATCCAGGGGCCGCAGTCCTTCAAGGGCCTGGTCTCCGGCTTCGCCGTCATCAGCGGCCAGGGCTACGACCCGCACACCGTCGGCGGCAACGGCCTGGCCAAGGTGATCCAGGGCGACCTCGGCACCCTGCCGGCGGTCCTCCGCTTCTTCAACGTCCTCAAGCTGGCCAAGGACACCAAGACCGCCTTCGACTCGGCCGACGTCGAGTTCAAGATCAACGCCGGGGTGACCACGCTGGACCCGGTCCGGCTCGTCGGCAACGCCTTCAGCCTCGACGGCCGGGGGACGCTCGACGTCCGGGGGGAGCTGGAGCTGAGGCTGAAGATCCTCGCCGGCCGCGACGCCCACCACGTCCCCCTGGTCAGCGACCTGACCCGCGAGCTCAGCGGCCAGTTCTTCGCGGTCCGCGTCTTCGGGCCGGTCTCGGCGCCGATCTTCCGGCCCGACCCGCTCTCGGGCGCCGGCGAGATCCTCCGCAAGCGGGCGTCCAAGCCCCGAGCCGACGCCCCCGGCCCCGGCTGGCGGACCGGCCTGGAAGGCCGCGCGGCCGGGGGGATGCTCGGCCGCTGGCGCGGGGCCGGCAACTGACCGCAAGGTCGGCCCGTTTCGCCCGGAATACCGGGCCGACGCCACTTCCGCCGGGCCTCTCGTTTCCCCCGGTTTCGACGGGTCTCCGGTGGACAATCCTTGGCGGAATGTCAACAATGAGGACGCCGGTTGGGGAAGACGCGAACGGGCTTGATCCGGCACGCAAGGGATCGCGGCCGGCCCGCCGCCAACCAGGACTCATCCCGTCCGGCCATCCGACGCTTGCCCTCGCCCATGACGACAACCACCCCGATCGAGGCCGTCGAATCCGGCCTCTCCAGAGCGATGCAGGAGGCGAGGCGCCGGGTCGAGGAGGCCCTCGTCGGCTACCTGCCTCGGATCGACGACGACCCATCGGCCGCCGCCGCCTGCCCCACCCGGCTGGCCCAGGCGATGCGCCACAGCCTGCTCGGCGGGGGCAAGCGGCTCCGGCCGATCCTGGCCCTGATGGCCGCCGAGGCCTGCGGCGCCGACGCCGAGGCCGCCCTGCCGGCCGCCTGCGCCCTGGAGATGGTCCACACGTATTCGCTGATCCACGACGACCTCCCCTGCATGGACGATGACGACCTCCGCCGGGGGCGGCCGACCTGCCACAAGGCGTTCGACGAGGCCACCGCCGTGCTCGCCGGCGACGCCCTGCTGACCCTGGCCTTCGAGGTCGTCGCCCGCGACGTCCGGCCCCCTTCGGCGGCCCTGGCCTGCGTCCTGGCCCTGGCCGAAGGGGCCGGGCCGGCCGGGATGGTCGGCGGCCAGATGGCCGACCTCCAGGCCGAAGGCCAGCCCGACGCCACGCTCGAGGCCCTCGAGGCGATCCACCGGCGGAAGACCGGCGCCCTGCTCCGGGCCTCGCTGAAGATGGGCGGCCTGATCGCCGGCGCCGACGGGCCGACCCTGAAGGCCCTGGACACCTACGGGCACGCGGTGGGCCTCGCCTTCCAGATCGTCGACGACCTGCTCGACGTCCAGGGGGACGAGGCCAAGCTCGGCAAACGGGTCAACAAGGATCACGGCCTGGGGAAGTGGACCTACCCCGGGCTGCTCGGCCTCGAAGGCAGCCGCCGGCACGCCCGGAGGCTCGCCGACGAGGCCGTCAAGGCGCTCGCCCCCCTCGGGAGTCGAGGCGCCGGGTTGCGGGCCTTGGCCCTGGATCTACTCGAAAGGGACCGCTGATGAGCAGCGTGGTGCTGGGTAGGATCAAGTCGCCGAGCGACTTGAAGACGCTCTCGGAGAAGGACCTCGAACGGCTCGCCGACGAGATGCGCGAGGAGCTGATCAGCGTCGTCAACCACCGCCCGGCGCACTTCGCCAGCAACCTCGGCGTCGTCGAGCTCTGCCTGGCCCTGCACCTGGCCTTCGACTTCCGGACCGACCGCCTGGTCTGGGACACCGGCCACCAGGTCTACCCGCACAAGCTGATCACCGGCCGGGCCGACCAGATCCACACGATCCGGACCAAGGGCGGCCTGATGGGCTACCCCAACCCCGCCGAGAGCCCCTTCGACCTCTTCATGACCGGCCACGCCGGCTGCGCCCCCTCGACCGCGCTGGGCCTCAGGGCCGGCGACAAGCTCACCAACCACGGCGAGCGCCACTCCGTCGCCGTGATCGGCGACGGCGCGTTCCCCTCGGGCATCGTCTTCGAGGCGCTCAACAACGCCACCAGCGTCGGCAAGAAGTTCCTCCTGGTGCTCAACGACAACAAGATGTCGATCTGCCCACGGGTCGGCGGCATGGGCTACTACCTCGACAAGGCGAGGATGGCCGCCACCTACAGCGACTGGAACAAGAAGCTCCGCAAGCTCCTCCCCTCGATCCCCCTGGTCGGCGACCAGGCCGACCGCTGGCTCCAGCAGATGAAGGACGCCATCAAGGCCTCG
>JAABUQ010009509.1_pt1 | contig 13112 bp, 10 predicted proteins | sample 5560001 | NCBI WGS metagenome assembly JAABUQ01 (sample SAMN10711888, study PRJNA513371) | rock metagenome | isolation source: Antarctica rocks | place: Antarctica: Victoria Land, Finger Mt nord | collected 2015-12-18 | reverse complement strand
TCTTGCTTCGGGTCGCGCGCGATCATGCAGGCACCTCAGCCGACAGCCCGAGGAGTTCCCCCGCGCTTTCGAGCGCCGTATGCGTGAAGGCAAGCCACCGGGTGAGCATCTCGTCATCGGGATAGTCAAGTACGCCGGGCCGGGTCGCCGCGGCGAACGGCAGATCGCGCTCATCGAGATCGACGACGATCCAACCCCGCAGCCGCGGAAGAACCACCTCGCGCCCGCCGCGTTCGAACAGCGTCTCGCGCAGATTCGAGCTCAGCCATCGCCGGTAGTCGTCGCCGTTGCCCCAAAACTCCGAGCGCACGGCAACGATGTCGTAGCCGGGCCCGAGATCGAGCGCATCGGCGATCGAGAGCCGCGACGCCCGCATCGGTGAGATCGGCACAACGAGCGTCGGTCGAAAGCCGAATCGTGCCGCGGCCTTCGCGAGTCCCGCATCGCGTTCGAGCGCCGTCAGCACCGCTAGAGATGCCGCCGGCAGATCGACGAGCACGTCCGCCTGAGCCGCGCGTAATGGAGCGATAAGCCCATCGAGGACCTCGCGCATGCCTGCGTCGTCGTGCCAGTCGTGCAGCGAGAACGTACCGACGCCGGCATCTCCACGCTGCCCGCGCACGAGCTTGCCGTTTTCGCGAACACCAAGATATTGAATAAGCTGTCCGACTTCACCGTCGCCATCGACGAGCCAGGTCGCGGGGTCAGCAGCGCGTTTTGTTTCGGCGAGTAAGCGTGCGATAAGGCTTTTGCCAACGCCACCTTTGCCGCTCGTAACGAGAATCCAACGCTTCACGCCGTGCGATCCTCCGCCTCGAACGCTTTGTTCTCTTGCGATCGTGAACCACGCATCGGCGCCCCAGAACGAGCCGTAGCCAAAGTCTTGGACGCCCGCGTTTTGTCGGGCTTCGATCTGGCGCCGTTCGATGCAGCGGCGATGGCCTGAATCGACTGCCGTAAGCTTTCGACGCTTGCCGAGATGCCCGACGTTTTGAGTTTTTTGGCAAGCCCTGTCGCGCTGTATCCTTGGCCGATCGCCTTGACGATGAGTGCCCGGTTATCGTCGAGCGCAGCTTTCATCGCAGCTGAGCGCGTGGTCGTTTGTGCGGGCCCAGTTTTGACTGCATCTTCGAGCGCCGTCTTAATCGCGGTCGAGATATCCATCCCGTTGCGCCTCCTCACTATTACGAGGAAAGTACGCGAGCCGCTCAGTGCGCCCTCTTATAGGAGTAGAAGACGATCTAATGGCGAAGCGTGGGGTTGGGTGGACGGTTCAGATAAGGGACAGGATATAGTTGCGGGTACCCGCAACGAGTCCGCGCCTGCGGCGCACTCCGAGACGGGCCGCACGACGGAGCAGGTAAAGCTCCGTCTGCGCCCCGAGGATGCGCTGCGGCTACGTTACGCGGCGCGCGAGCGCGGCGTGGACGTGAGCGCGTACGTCGCGCAGCTGCTCGACGATCCGGAGCGGGCGGCGCTGCTGGCGCGGCCGGCCGTTTCGGAGCTGCCGCTCGCGGACGTCTCGCGGCTTGCCGGCGCGCTCGGCGTGTTGCCCGAAGAAGTGCGGCGCTCGCGCGGCGAGCTCGGCCGCGCGTTTGGCCTGCTCAAGCATTTCTTCGAAATGCCGCAGACCGCCGAGAACGCCGAACGCCACGCGTTCGCACTGGCCGATGCGACGCGCGATGCGCGCGCCGCAATCGAGAACGTCGACGCGGCGGTTGAAAAGCTGCTCGACGAGCTGGCTTCGATTCGCGAAGATCTCGCGCTGACGGCGCGGCGTCTGGCGGGGCGTTCCTCGCCGACCGCTTCGGGCTGACGGCATGATCGCGAAGCTGGCGCCGAAACGTCGCGCCGGACGTGGCTCGTTTTCTGCGCTGAAACAGTATTTCGAAGTCGACGAGCTCGAGCGCACCCGCGACGATCTCGTCGCTTCGTGGAGCGGGCTCGTCGCTTCGCACGAGACGGCGGCGCTCGAAATGGAGGCGGTGGCGTACCGCTGGTCCCAGCAAGCCCGCGACGGGTCGCGTACATCCGCCGATCCGGTGTATCACGTCATCCTGTCCGCTCGGCCAGGTGAGTCGTTCGACGTCGAGCAGGCCAAGCTCGCGGTCGATGCCGCGCGCCACTCACTCGACGCCGACCGCCATCAGTACTTTGCGGCGATGCACCACGACGTCGACACGGACCGCTACCACGTGCATCTTGCGATCAACAAAATTTCACTCGACGGGCGGGTGCTCGAGCGGTGGCAAGATTACGCGAAGCTCGGGCGGGCGGCGGAGTGGTGCGAGCGTGAGATGGGTTTGCAGGTCGACCGGCACGTCGGGTGGCGCGAGAAGCTCGGGGAGCGCGAGCTTAGCCTCGTGCCAGAACCGGAAGAGCGCGTCGCGCAGATCGAAAGCGTCGCGCGAGGCGTCGACCGGCAAGAGGGCGCGACGATCGAGCGGCGCGATGCGGTGCGGCGGACGCATTACTCGTGGGTCGAACTTTTGCAGCGGGAAGCGGTGCCCGCGGCGTCGCTCGCGGTCGGGCGCGACGGCGCGCGTTGGGACGATCTGCACGCGGTGTTGCGCAGCTACAACGTGCGGCTTGAGCCGGCGGGCAGCGGCGCACGCGTCGTCGGACCCGAGCACGGGCAGCGCGTGAAAGCGTCGGATATCGGACTCGATCTGCGCGGGCTTGAAGCGACGTTGGGGCCGTTTGCGCCGCAACGTGAAGAAGAACGGGCGTGGGAACGGCGCGTTGGTTTCGCGCAAGCGGCGTTGCGCGGAGCGTCGTCGTGGACGGGGTTGCATCGGGAGTTTGAGACGCTTGGCTTTGCGGTCGAAAAAACGGGCCGTGGCGGGCGCGTGCTCGATCTCGAGAGCGGGCGGCATGCGGCGCTTGGCGCGTTCTCAACAAGTTTAGGGCGGCTTGAAGAGCGGTTGGGTGCGTACGAAATTGCGCCCGCGGTCGCGGCGCGCGACGAGCGCGAGCGCGAGCGGCGCGAGGCCGGAATTGCCGAGCGTGTCGCACGGCTGCGCGAGGAGCCCGCGCTCGTGCTCGATCGGCTTGCGGAGACGCACTCGGTTTGGAACGCGGCCGATGTCGAGCGCGAGGTGCGCTCAATGCTTGGTGTTCGCGACGGTTACGATATGGCGGTTAGCGTCGCGACGCAGGCCGTAACGCAGGCGTCGCTGACCCTTGACGTCGACGCGTTCACGCTCGAGCGCGTCGTCGTTGAAGAGCGGGCTGTTTTCGCCGCAGCCGCGACGCTGGTAGAGCGTCGGCGCGACGTGAGGTTGCGAGCCCCATCAGCCGAGCTCGACGCGCAACAGCGGGCCGCTTACGCGCATCTTGTGGGCGAAAGAGATCTCGCGATCGTGACCGGTATCGCGGGGGCCGGGAAGTCACATTTGCAGCGCGACGTTGCCGTCGCGTACGAGGAAGCCGGGTTCCGGGTGATCGGCGCGGCGGTCGCCGGCGATGCGGCGCGGACCCTCGGAGAAGAAGCGGCCATCGAAGCCCGCACGGTCGCGAAGTTGCTGGCGGATCTCGAGGCGGGGCGCGATCGGCTCGATTCGCGAAGCGTGCTGATGCTTGATGAGGCGGGGACGCTTGGGGCTTCGCAGGCGAAAGCGCTTTTCGAGCAGGCGCGCGATGCGGGGGCGCGGGTGCTCGTCCTTGGGGACGCTGCGCAGCACGAAAGTGTTGGGCGCGGCGCCGTGCTGCGGGGGCTTGCGGAAAACCACGACGCGCTGGACATGCGCGAGAGCCGGCGGGCGCGCGAGGGGTGGCTGCGCGACGTCGGGCGCGATCTGCGTGCCGGCGTCGTCTCGCGGGCGCTCGACGTGTTACGCGAAAAGGGCGCGGTGCGCGAGCACGGGACGCATGATGAGGCGCGCTCGGCGCTCGTACGCTCGTGGGCGGAGGTGACGCGAGCGGGGAAGAGCGTCTTGCTCGTCGCGAGCCGCAACGACGACGTGCGGGTTATGAACGAGCTTGCGCGCGAAGCGGTACGCGAGCGGCTTGGCGACGAGCGTTCGTACGCGACCGATTTTGGCGAGCGCGCCTTTGCGATCGGCGACACCCTTATTGGCCGCGAACGCGCGCACGGCGGCGTAAACGGCGAACGGTACACGCTCGTAGCACACCGCGATGACGGGCGGCTCGAGCTGCGCCGCGAGCGAGACGGCGTGCCGGTTGTCTGGGATCTGCACGAGCATCGCGCGATCGATCACGGGTACGCGACGACGTCCTATCGCTCGCAAGGCCGAACCGTCGATGCCGTTTTCGCGCTGGCGTCGTCGGCCGATGCGCGGCGGGGGCTTTACGTCGACGTCACACGAGCGCGCGAACACGTGACGATTGCGTACGGCAAGGACGACGTCCGCGATTTCGGCGATCTCTTAGTGCGGGCGCAGCGCGACACCAGCAAGATGCTTGTGCGTGATATAATAAGCGCTCAATTCGAGCGGGACGAGAAACGAAAGCGGGAACTCGCCGCTGAGATCTCTGCCAAGCATGAGCAAAAGATCGATCGCGGATATAGCGGATATAGACGAAGCGGCGGTCACTCGCGATGAAAGCCGCGACGCTTAGCTCAGGGACGGTGACGGTGACGGTGACTAGCACATCGTAGCCGTTTAGCACCCGCTGGTTCACATGTCGTCGCCTAGCGGGAGCAGCAAGGTTCTAGAGATACTTGCGGGATGGCGCAAAACACTATGACTCCGACGCTAAGCACTGCTCGACCCTGTGCGACAGCCATCAGCGGATGCATCGCCTTTTCGAAGCAAGGAGGCTCGCTGTCCTTCGCGATTCGAAACCACATTGCGAGGCCTTTTAGCACGAGGGCATTCAGAGCACGCTTACATGCTTAGCAAACGACCCCACACTTTCATAAGTATTACCTCATAGGTGTTACCAACGCACATTAAAAATAAGGGGCGAGCCTTGCCGCTCTCGGTGCGGTGGTGGTATTATGTGGTTGCGGCTGGACGCTTAAACCGGAATTACGAAGCTGCACCTAATTGGTTGATCAGGTTTCTGATCCCAGCTTCCGGAGCCCGCAAACTTGCAAAATCAGTAAATCAATAATCGCACCACATGTGAGAGGCGTACTGTAATGCACAAGCGTTTAACCCCGTCTCGAAAAGGACTTGTCACGGGCGCAGCGGCGGCTGCCGTTGCTCTCTTTAGTTCGGCGCCGCTCGCTGCGGCAGCCGACGTTCTACATCCACAAGTGCTAGCGTCGCATACGATGATCTCCGGCCTTAACCCCATCTGTGACAATAACCAGAACCAAAACCATCGTGCTGATAGCGGTGGCTCGAAACCAGCAATCCTGCGTGCTTTAAGTTCAGGTTTAACCGCTTAACCGTTTCGCGCAGCTCCCGTTCTTCCCAAGAAGCTACATCAACAAAGCCGTATCGGGTGTGAGACTGGAGTGAATACCCAGCCTCGCACCCATCCGCCTTGTTATTCTAGCGAAAGGCACGAAGGCTATGATCGTGAGTGACAGTCAAGGCGTGGCGGACCAAAGCGAGCTAACTGCACGTTGCGATCTGTATCTTATTTTCCCTCCGCAATGGTCTCCGTTTCAGCCATTTCTTAGTACTCCATCTCTAAAGGCATATTTGGAGCAACAAGGACATGTGATTAAACAGAATGACTGGAACGTTCTCTTTTATCACTATTTCATCAGCTGCGAGCGTCTCAACCGAGCGCGGGCGCGGTTAATACAATTTGTAGAACAGTTGCCTGCGTCGCTTGAACATTATCGCGTTCAAGCCGTTTACGCTCTTGCAATTCTCAGTGAGTATGACGAGCTCCATCTCGCTGTAGATCAATTACGCGACGCTCGCCTCAGCGAAGACATAGTCGGATTTAAGAAGAGCGTCGATGCTTTGAATCTGCTCCTTAGGGCATTCTCCACGGCGGAGCCGGTAGTCACGGTCGGAGCGTCGTCGCTCGAGGTCGGCGATGTATTGCAATCTTTGCACTCACTTGCAGATTTTGTTGATGATTACGATGTAAATCCATTTCTAACGTTCTATGAACAAGAAGCCGACAAGATCGCGACTCCTCCGCGCTACTTCGGCATTTCGATCATCGGAACGGAACAGATCGTGCCGGGCCTGGCTCTCGGCCGGGTGTTAAAGCGCCGTTTTCCAAACGTTCCCATAATAGTCGGCGGTAGCGTTTTTTCAAGGCTTGTGGATAAGGATTCGCTTATTCGCGAATTGTTCGGACGCTACTTCGACTATATCTGTCGATACGAGGGCGAGGGCCCGATGGACGCGCTTCTTTCGAGCGCTGATCCCAAAATGGATCGCTCACCGAACCTCGCGTTCTTAGATCCGGTCAATGGCGAGTTAGTGGTCACACCGCTCTGCGAGCCATTGGTAATGGATGATGTGCCGACGCCTGACTTCGATGATCTATCTCTCGAACTGTACTTTACGCCGGAAGTCGTCTTACCACTATTGGCTACGCGCGGTTGTTACTGGGGAAAGTGCGCGTTCTGCTATCATGGCATGATATACCAAGATCGCTACCGGATGCGGAGTCCGAATCATACAGCAAGAGACGTTGCGACGCTCGAGCAGCGCTATGGTGTAAGGCACTTCTCTTTTAATGATGAAGCGATCCCGCCTAAACTGTTCCGATACTTGCCCGATGCTATCCCAAGCGACCGTTATTTCTTTACGGCGTTATATAAATTCGAGCGGGTGTTTACACGAGAGGACTTCGAGCGGATGCACAATATTGGGTTCCGCTCTCTTTACATTGGCTTGGAAACCGCCTCTGAGCGCGTACAGAAGCATATGCTCAAAAATAATCGCCAGAGCACGATGATTCAATGCCTACAAGGCGCTTCGGATGCCGGCATTTGGAATCACACGTTTAACTTCTTCGGATTCCCGACAGAAAGTGAAAGCGAAGCGGAAGAGACGATCCAATTCTTGCTGACGAATTCAAACATTATTCACTCTGAGGGGACAGGTACGTTCTCTTTCGAACACAATGCGCCAGTAGCTTATGATCCTGCAAGGTTTGGCGTTTCCGAAGTGCTTGAAAAACGGGCTGGGCTTTTCAACCTCTACTATGAATACAAAGTAGGTACAGGACTTGACGCTGACGGAGCGAGCCGGATGGTTGATCGCTTTAGCGCAATGAAACGCGAGCGCCGTGCCTTCCGTGACGAGCAGTGGATTCCCCGCGAGCATTTGCTGGTTCTTCTAAGCCATCATGACCGTGACACACTTAAAGCGTCGTTACGCCGAGTTGGCGAGGAGCGCTCTCATTGGACCGTAGGTGACACTCTTCGGCCATTTAAGTTTAAAACGGTCAGCGGGCCCCGCCATTACGTAGTTAACTGGCGTCGGGCACGGGTGTGCGAAACGAACCCCGATACCGTCGTGCTCATCTCTGCGCTTAAACCAGACGTAGAGCTCTCAAGTGTACAACGCGTGTTCGGTCAGTTGCGCGAGGTCATTGCGGAAGAAGAGGCGGATTTTGATAACGTAAGCATCGCGCGAACCGTCTAATAGGCTAACATGGCGCTCACATTGGTCAGTGTACTGAATGTATCAAGCTAGTTTTCGCAGCTACCGAAGAAGGCGCATTTATGAGGTTAAAGCAACTCATCTCAGTGGTGGCCGCCACGCTCACGGTAACGGTAATGGCGGCTACCCCGGCGACGCCTATTGGTAGAAATGGAGATGGTAGCGCCGTTGGCGGAAATCCGTTGATGCTTAATGCCGCTACGGTAGGTAGCAAAATGAGGGCCGTTGGTGAGTTTGACAGGATCGTTCTTAGCGGAGCAGCCAATGCAAAAGTTCGTGTAGGTGCGGCGATAACGCGGGTCGTTGTCATCGCGCAGCCGGACGTTGCAGAGCGAATAAGCACAGAAGTACGAGCAGGAACGCTGTATGTCGGCAGCGTGGCATTGGACACGTCAGCTCACATGCATGTCGTCGAGATTTCGGTACCTCGCCTTGTGGCATTTCGAAGCGAGGGCAGCGGCAACGCGGTACTTGATTCGGTTCGCGGCGACCGCCTCGATGTTGAGGCTGCTGGGTCTGGAGCTATTACGGCGGTCGGCGAAGTGCATGCTGCAAAGATTGAGGCTGACGGTTCCGGAGACGTTAATCTATTACAGCTTAAAGTAGATAATGCTGCTGTAGCAAATGCGGGCAGCGGCGAGGTGCGCGTGTGTGCGCGGCGTTCCTTAGCGCTGGCAATGGACGGCAGCGGCAAAATCCGTTATTGTGGCGGCGCGGAGCATGTGGCTCAAGTGGTTAACGGAACGGGGGTCATCACAGAATTATAGGGCTCCTATACCTTACGCTAACGTGAAGCGATGAATCGCCGCGCTGTTAATGCGATTTTCTTACAGCTCACGTTCAACCAGGCTCGAGGTGAGACGGCAATCCAATAGGGCCGCGTCGCTCCCGGACCCTTAGTACTCAGTTTCGCAATGCCGCGTACTTATTGTCGCACATCCGCTCTTCTACTACGCAACTAAGTACTACGTTCCCGCTCCGCCACTCCCGAAGTGGTAGACGTATTTGACGATGAATCGTTGCAAAGTCGTGTACGAAGCGGGGCTCCCATATTCGAAGTAAAATTGATTTTGATTGCGGAAGCGCTGATGATAGGAAATAGCCAAATCCGCGCCAGGCGCGGCAAAGCCACCGGTGCCGCTTATCTCGCGTAAACTGAGCGCGAGTTCGCCGTTGCTGCCTATGGAGCGCGTCAGCGATATGCGCCGTAGCCACTGCGAATCACTTGTTCCGGTAAATGCGCGTTCGATTGTGCCGGCGTATTCGATAACTGCACCGTAGCCGCCCTGAAACGTGCGCGTCGTCGAAATGTCAAATTGCTGCGTATATGCCGCGGTGTACGAGTTCCGTGCACTCGCGCAGGGGAGCGGCTCGTTGGGCACGCCCAAGCACAAGACCGCGAAGGGACCAAACGTATACGAGAAGTCGGTCGGCGATGGCGTTCCGTCGCGATAGTGGATCGCGATAATGCGTTGGTTGAAGGGCACGTATCCCGTCTTCGCATACTTTGGAAAGGCTTGGCCGTACGTCCGCAGTTCACTCGTGCCATTATTTAGTGAGATACCCAGTAAGTTTTTAAGCGTGACAGAGGCCGATTCGCTTAAGTCAACCTGGTGTGCTTCCCCGCTGCGATCAACGAACCGGTCACCGACCAGCGAGAGCTGATAGGCCTTAATCGCTCCGCGTGATGTCCCGACGCCGTTGTAGATGGCGAAGGCTTGCGGACCGCGGATGTCGTTTACACTCGTGTACCCGTCGATCGGCGCAAACTCGGGTCCGATATCTCGATAAATCGCGCCCGTTTGCCATGGTCCATGATTGAGAAGCGAACCGATATTCAGCGCGCGACCCACACGTGGCACGCCGACGAGCGTGCCAGTTTCTTGCTCGTAACTAACTATCGGCTCCAAGCCGGAACGTAGGTTTTGATACTGGCCGCCGATGCCGAGCGTGTCGTCGGCAATACCGGGATGGTGGGCCGCGACCCCTTGCGCGAAGAGGCCTATTGTTCCGTCAGACTTTTGGATGCCGTAGCCAAAGGCTTGATCGTTGTATCCGTCGCCTTTCGTCTCGAGAACGCCAAGCGCGTTTTGGCCAACTGTGCCTTCGACTTTGAGGCCTTGGTCAATTACGCCAAGCGCTGGCGTATAAAACATACTATAAGCGTTGCCGTTTACTCCGATGCCGGGAAGCGCTGAAAGGAAGCTCGAGCCTTCAGCGAAGAACGGTCGGTATTCATGATACTGCCGGGTAAATTCCTGAGGCGCGATTGTGACCTGATCGGTTTCCACGTTCGAGAAATCCGGTCCTAACGTGCCAACGAGCGCAAGCGTGCGCGTAAACGGCACAGTCAAGTCATCGATACCGATGAAGCGGGCTGCGTGTTCGGTGAAAGTGACGGGGGTCGTCTCGTACACGTTCCGGTCACGTCCAGCGCTGCCAAGCGCGTAGAGGTCAGCGTAGGGTGGAGGCGCCTTCGCGACGCCGCTCAAGTGGATGTTCTTCAGAATCGACCAGCGCGTCGAATCGCAGTAGATCGTCGCGCCTTGGCTGTTGTTTTGGCAGTACGAATTGGAGCCGCTGTCGTATGCCCAGGTCAACAAGTCGTTGCTCGCCGCGACACGCCGGCTGAAATTAATCCGCCAGCTCTGCGTTTTTGCGCTGCTGACGCGCATGTCGGCAAGCGGAATCGTCATCATAACCCGATAGCCATGTGACGTGCTTGCGGCCACAGTGCTCCAGGGCGGCTGGTACCGGCTAGATTCGGACGAATATTCGTAGCGCACGCCGAGCGGCGTCGACGTGAAGGCATAAGTTCGCGAGTTGCTGCCACTCGTATCGATCGCAACGGTCACTTCGTCGTCAAGCCCGTATCCGACATCGTTAACAATTTGCGTCGCGGTCACCGGCACGTCGTCCTGGTCACAAATAAACGCGACGTATAGATTCTTGTCGTCATAGAGCAGCAGTGACGTCGTCACGAGCCGGGCCGGTTCATGCGTCATGAAATTCTCAAACATGGTCGCGCGTAGCGCTCTCTGCCATACCGGACCTGTTAAGGCCGGGTCTGGCGGAGGGGGCGTCGTCGCACGAACTGCGTCAAACTGTTCACCAGGCAATACCGACGAGCATGCCGTGAGCGGCCATGCAAAAAAGATGGCAGCTGCACAAAGCGCGACGGCAAGCTCGCGTCTTGCCAATCCCTTCTTTCCCTTCGCTGATCCGATTCGCAACAATAAAGAAGCCAATTCGAAGAATGGCTGACGACCGTCCGGGGGGGGGGCCGGTTCCCCAACGTTCGTCTGCATCGTATGTAGCTCTAACAATCGACGCGTGCCGCCCCCGTTTAATGTGATTCACGAAACATTGGAGGTCCCGTCACGGGATTGCGCCGGGAGCCGTCGGAGTGATGTGGGGTCCGCCGTTGCTGATGTTTCTAATCACTATATCGCCGCTCCCGCTACGCTAGTCTGTTGGGCCACAGCAATGTGAGCGTAACTAATGGAGGAACGGCAGAATACAAAAAGCAGTCGTTGATTTTGAGAATCCGCGCGCGCGGAAGGCTCTCTACGCTTCGGCCGTACGTTCTCTATCGGCAACGCCAATATTAAGAAGCAATTGCTCTGTCGCAGCTTTCACCTGTAACATTTGCTTGGACGGACAGCCATGCTGATGTTACTTGTCGTGCCTGAATGCCGGGTTTCTGGGGCTAACTTTAACACATCGAGCGTAGAACCAACGGTTCTTTCGTTCCGTTTATGATCTTCGTAGCAAGATTGGACCGCGTATTCGTCGGGGTCCTTAGCCGAATCTCAACATCGGCCGCAACGCGATTTTCGATGCTCACAAAGCCCCTACCGCCGGCCGCGATGACCGGGGTCCCCACTGAGCCGAGCAGCGTATCGGCACGTTCCAGAATGTAGGGATAGTCGCGGCCCACAGTCCATGGGTCAGAGAATGGTTGCTTGGCTTTGTCAGGCGGTGCTAAAATTTTTGAATAATCAAGATCGCTTGCCGGCGAAAAATTGCAAAAAAGATATAGCCGAGGGTAAATCGCCGGCGAGCGCCCAACGTTATGTAGCTCAAGCGTGAGTTGTGGCCAACTTGGCCGCCCTCCAAAATGTGGGCTCATGCTGACCCCGGGGCTCTTAAGAGGCTCGTCAAGTTCGTACGATTGTTGGCGGAGTTGTAGCGCTTTTCTGGATGTGTCTAGAGTCAGCACGTAGCGCTCGGGGCGATCGACTTTAACGGACGTGGAATTGACTACAATGACGGGTGCGGACTCGAGGCGGTAAGTATCGTTCACGGTTCTGGCTGCCTGTAGTCCTAGTACTGCGGTCACGATAGCCACGATAAGCAGGCCACCAGTAAAGAGCGCTGTTAGTACTTCTGCGGACTCATACCACGGCACCGTATGCAAGGCGGCGGCGGCGTCAATACACGAGGTAAAGCGGTCGGCAGCCACCTATGCGGCCACCATCTTCGAACGCAGCATAGCGCGCACGCTCGATGCATGCCACGCTGCTCCTCGATGTGGTTTGACCCCAAGATTAGTCAGCGCGCGGCCTATTGCACGGAACGAAACGCCGGCGCGATCGAGACGGAGCGCTTCAGCTAGCGCAGCCTGTTCCGCTGCGTCCGGTACGAGCGTCTTGCCGTCGCGGCGATAGCCAAACGGCGTCGGCCCGTAAGCCTGAGAGGTCGCTCGCTTATGACTTAGAGCGGTCGCGGTACGTTCGCCAATCGCTTCGCGTTCCCACTGTGCCACGACGCCGAGCATGTTCACTACAAGACGGCCGGCCGCGCTCTTCGTATCGAGCGACTCCGAAACCGAAACGAGTGCTGCGTCGGCTTTTGCGAACGTCTCGAGCAGTTCAGCGAGATCCCGCGTCGAGCGCGTGATGCGATCAAGCTTCAGAATGACAACCCGCTCGATCTTGCCCGCGCGCACGTCATCGAGGATCTGGCCGATGCCAGATCGTTGCAACGTCTTGGCGCTAACCCCGGCGTCTTGGATAACCTCGGACACATCGAAGCCCATCGCGACCGCGTAGGCTGAGATTCGAGCTTCTTGCGCTTCGAGCGATACGCCGGTTGTCGCCTGGTCTTCCGTCGATACGCGGATGTAAGCGACGGTGCGGCGACTGGATGAGGCAGTTTTGGCCTGTTTGGCTCGCATCTTCTCCCTCAATTCGTACAGTACCGGTCGGTAGTGTACGTTTCGCCGGGATTTTAGTATTTACTACCGCGATTGGCCTGGCGGAGACGCAGTGCTTCCGCCTCATGCACGGCTCTTTTCCGAGAAAGACTTTTGAGACGTCAAAACGCTTGTTTGTCCGGTGAGCTAAGACTGTCCTGAAACGGGTCCTTTGCGGGACGAAGCGGCTGCTTGGGCACGTCGGAATCTGCAAAAACCGGGAGAGTTCAAGGAAAGCCCGCAATCACCGGGCGCTTCAAAAACATACCTCAACGAGAAATCTCTACGTGCTCAAGGGGTCGTTGTGGCCTTGCGAGTCGCCTCTTTGGGTTCGCCCGCGCGATCGCGTGCTGCTGCCAGCAGTG